>ERZ778017.3356-NODE-3356-length-11496-cov-6.341666_pt1 | contig 11496 bp, 10 predicted proteins | sample MGYA00375747_ERZ778017 | MGnify/ENA primary metagenome ERZ778017 (study PRJEB29350, sample SAMN05509838) | bioreactor metagenome | biome: bioreactor; material: wastewater | place: South Africa: University of Cape Town | collected 2014-03-17 ... | reverse complement strand
TGATATTATACTTATAGCTGGCAAAGGGCATGAGGATTACCAAGAAATAGCCGGAGTAAAATATCCTTTGAGCGACGAAGCAATAGTCAATAAGCTTATGTCACTTTAATAGGTTACTTTAAGAATAGATTTAAATTTATTGAAACAGAAGTAATATCATAGTTTCTAAACCATTCCAATAACCAATATATTTTATGAATATAAATTGTGTTGAAGTAGGTATAATTACGCAGACACGAGGCCTAAAAGGATACGTGATAGCACGGATAGAACCAATATTAGAATCTTTTGATTCTGTAAATTATATGTTTCTCAAAATAGCACACACCCTTGTACCTTACCAAGTAGAAGAAGCTATAGTACAAGGACAACAAGCGTTCATAAAATTTCAACACATCAATGACCAAGCTGCTGGCCGCGAGCTAATTGGTACAAGCATCTGGTTACCACAGGAAGTTTTGGACACACTTATAGTCCAAGAAGAATCTCAGCACGCAGAGGTAATAGGATATCAGGTAACAGACAAACATCAAGGAGAATTAGGTATTGTTAAACATATTGAACAGTTTCCATTACATACCTGTTTAGCAATTGATTATTTGAATAAAGAATTACTTATTCCGTATGAACCAGCCTTAATTCAATATTTAGATCATGAAAAGAAACAGCTCCTAGTTGAATTGCCTCTGGGTTTCTTGGAAGCTGTAGGATGTAAGTAAGATGTAAGTAAAAAGTGCTTTCATAAGTTTTATCAGTTAAAGCAATGGTAAAGGCTGTATAAGCTTGTCCGGTGCATGTTTACCTATAACCCTAGAAAAAGTAAGCCATGGACATTTTATAATATATTTACAATATAAAATAGGTTAATGGTAACAAACTAAGCATGGCTCCAATCATAAGTATCCAAGCCAACTAAAGCTTCTTGTAAAAGCTGTATAGCAGATATTACATCCGCTTGATGTACTACTTCTACTACCTGATGGGCATAGCGTATAGGAATGCTTAGTGCTCCTGCAATAGCACCTTTTTTAGGCATACGTTGCAAGGGAGCAGTATCCGTCCCTCCTACTGATTTAATATCTGTTTGCCATGCAATATTATGTTGAATTGCTATTGTCTTCAGATAGTCTACCATTCTATAATCACATATAGTATGACCATCCATAATTTTAATTCCTGCTCCATCACCTAATTTAGCCACTCTATCATGAGGCTGCACATTAGGTACATCCAATGAAGTACTTGTATCCAGTGCCAAGCTAAAATAAGGTTCAATATGGTGGGCAGCAACTTGTGCACCTCTCAAACCTACTTCCTCTTGTACTGTAAAAACAGCATATGCATCATAAGGCACTTCTTGAAGTGTACGTAGGGCCTCAATAAGCACAAATACACCTGTTCTATTATCTAAAGATTTGCCAGTGACACAATTGCCTAACTCAATCAAGCCTCTCTCTCGTGTGATAGGATCACCTATGGATATATAAGTCATAGCTTGTTGTTGGCTCCTTCCTATATCAATATATAAATCACTAATTTCAAGCGGGCGCTTTCTTTCTTCTTCCGTCATGAAATGAATGGCTTTTATGCCGATAACCCCTGTTAAATCCTGCTTGCCATGGATGATAACACGTTGCCCAATAAGGCTTTTAGGATCAAACCCTCCCAACGTATGAAACCTAATAAATCCATCTTGATCTATATATTTTACAATTAGCCCTAGCTCATCCATATGTGCTGCTACCATTATCTTTTTTTCATCTTTCGGTTTCTTGGCACCATATTTAACAGCAATAAGATTGCCTATATGATCAACTTCTATGTGGTCTACAAAAGGCTTTATCTCCTCTATAATTAGTCGCCGGATACGTTGCTCAAATCCAGGAGCACCAGGTGTTTCACTAACTTTTTTAAATAATGGTAGGTTAAGTTGCATGGGATTAACGTTTTTATAGTGGGTATATATAATATGTGTGCGCAAGGGGGGATTCGAACCCCCACACCTAATGGAACCACCCCCTCAAGATGGCGTGTCTACCAATTTCACCACTTGCGCAATTGCTAACAGGAATTGTAAAATTAAGAACTATTTAAAAAGTAAAGTAATAAAATATTATAATTTCATTCATACATAGCTATATAAAAAGAAAACCTAAATATCTATTTATATAAACTGGACAGAAAATAAAGTATTAAGCTATCTTCTTCAAATAATAAATTGGCCTGTTATCTTATTTTTAGAAGTCATGCGGCAGCCTTTAGAAGAAAGAAAGGTAACAGTAGCACGTGTTAAAATAACAGTTGGTTTCCCTGCTAATTTCATGCTCATTGTTAGTATGAACCCATGCCCCTATGGATATTATAACCATCCAACTAAAGAATGTGTATGCCTCCCACCAGCTGTACAGCACTATTTAAATAAAGTAAGTGGTCCTTTGCTAGCTAGATAGAATTGATTTACACATAGAGGTTACTCCAGTTCCCTTTGATGAAATGACTGCGAAACGAAAGGTAGAAAGCAGTGCTTCTATACAAGATAGAGTAATTAGAGCTAAAGATATACAACAAGAACGTTTCAAAAGGTATAGTGGCATCTATACCAATGCTATGATGCCATCAGCCATGGTAAAAGATATCTGCTGTATTTCTAAAGTAGGCCAAAACCTACTTAAAACAGCTATGGAAAAACTAGTCCTTTCTGGCAGAGCTTATAATAGGATTCTTAAAGTATCCCGTACGATTGCAGATCTAGCCAATAGCGAAACTATTCAAGAAAATTACCTAGCCGAAGCGATCCATTATAGAAGCTTAGATAGACAAAGCTGGGGCACCTAAAGCCTTTTTAAGCTAGCTAACTTTAATCAGGTAATGGTGCTTTTTACCTCGTTGTACCACCAAATATTTATCTTGTAACAACTTAAAGTTAGGCTTTTGAAGAGGATCGGATATTTTTTCTTTGTTGATATATAAGCTACCCTCCTGTATGGCTCTACGTGCCTCGCCCTTAGAATTAAACATAACTCCTGAACCTGTGCTGGCAACCAAATCTAACACATGCTCCGTCTCTGTTAATTGTGCAAGTGTTATGTGTACCTCCGGAATACTTTTAAAAATAATTTTAAAATCTTTTTCGCTTAGACCCCACAAATCTTCTGCCGTAGCACGGCCAAAGAGCAATTCCGAAGTTTTCATAGCCTGCATATAATCAGCTTCTGAATGTACTCTAATAGTGAGCTCTTTAGCTATTTCCTTTTGTAAGATACGTTGATGCGGTGCTTGCGCATGTAATCTAGCAAGATCTTCTATTTCTTCTTGGCTTAATAACGTAAACACTTTGATCAACCTGCTAGCATCATCATCTGGACAATTTAACCAAAATTGGTAGAATTCATAAGGAGATGTCATATCAGGATCAAGCCAAATATTACCTTGTTCGGACTTACCAAATTTAGTTCCATCTGCTTTTGTTATAAGCGGTGCAGTAAGTGCAAAAGCTTCTTCGCCAGCTTTTCTACGGATTAATTCTATACCTGTAGTAAGATTCCCCCATTGATCTGCCCCACCCATTTGTAATCGAACCCCCTTAGTAGTGTATAAGTGATAAAAATCATATCCTTGGAGTAACTGATAAGAAAATTCAGTAAAGGAAATACCATCTTCCAAACGCCTTTTCACAGATTCCTTGGCCATCATATAATTAATAGATAGATGTTTGCCGACTTCACGAAGAAATTTCAAGAAACCAAAGTCTTTAAACCAATCTATATTGTTGAGTAATTCAGCTGAATTGTGACCCGAAGAAAAATCTAAAAATTGACTCAGCTGTTTCATAATACATGACTGATTATACAGTAGCTCTTCTTCAGACAAAAATTTCCTTTCAGCTGCTTTAAATGATGGGTCTCCAATCATACCTGTAGCACCACCTACTACGGCAATAGGTTTATGGCCAGCCAATTGAAAATGTTTAAGTAGCATAATGGTAGCTAAATTACCCACATGCAATGACGATGCCGTAGGGTCAAAACCGATATAGGCAGTCATCATTCCTTTTTGTAGCTGAGCTTCTAAACCTGGGGTAGTATCATGTATCATCCCACGCCAACGTAGGTTTGCAATAAAGTCGTACATGTTTTGTAATAAGTTATAAACAAAAACAATATAAAGGTAAGTAAATTAAATATGCAACCTATATTACTACTGGATCAATGTTTAATGAATAGTTTTAACGATTTAAACACCTATTTAACCTAAAAGTTATCTTAATTTTATCGCTAGTATTAAATTAAAATAGGGAAGCTTAATTGCAATGTGCCAAATAAAATCCAAAAACCGCCTGTAGCATCAAAGCTAGAGTTTTTAGGGGTAACAGTAAAATTCATTCCTAATATCATATCATTTTTAAGGTGGTAGTTTACTCCTAGCAAGATTAAAGGAAGGATAGCATAGTTGTATGTACTAGTACGCCATTGTTGTCCAGCAGATAACATGGTCATGGCATTTATATCTCCAGAAAGGTACTTATTAAAAAAATAACGATATCTAGTACCACCTCCAAGCATGAAGAAACCTCTGTCATCGCAGTCACGAAAATAAATCGCTTTAGTAATAAATGAAAAACCATTTTGTTTTTGTATAGGCCTAAAATCCCAACCAAAGCCAACTCCAGGGTTAAATACAAAAACACCATTCTTATCAAGACGTCTAGGAGCGTCTGTATAAGCGGGATTATTCTTATTGGCACCTATACGATAAGAGAGCCCTGTAATATCAATGTTTATTTGATCGGCAAAAGTAGTAGTAGGATATATAACAGCATAGCATAAGTATAATAAGGTGAGCTTACTGAGCCAATATATAAAGCCCGACTTCCTATTATTTAATTCTTGATCGTTATAGCTTAAGGTATAAATAGTCGTTCCTTGCCAATATGAATTATTAATAGAATAAAACATTATTTATTACTTTAAAGGTTACAATGATTTACAACATCTATTGCTAATAGATAGCAACCTAGGCCAATATAATTGCTTATTATTCATTTAGCTTTAAAGCTTATAGTTTAAAATTGTCTTTGCCCAGCAAGCAAAAATACAGTAGGTACTTTATGTAGGCTTGGTTTATTTATTTTCCAGTTTTGTATGGTATTTGACCTTATCCATCCCTTTGGATCAGTAATATTTTTCCCAATACAAAGCCAAGTTGTAGGTCTACAAATTTCTAATAATACTTCTACTATAGACTCATTACGATAAGGAGTTTCTATAAAAATTTGTGTTTGGCCACTTTGCCATGCTACTGTTTCTAATTTTCGAATAACTTGCCTTCTTTCTTGCTTATCAATAGGTAAATATCCATGAAAAGCAAAGCTCTGTCCATTAAATCCAGAGGCCATTAGCGCCAATAAGATAGAACAAGGACCTACTAATGGGACTACCTCTATACCATTTTTATGAGCATATTGAACAGCCAAAGCACCAGGGTCAGCAATACCTGGACAGCCAGCTTCAGCAAGTATGCCAATATCTTTTCCTTCTTGCAAAGGCTGCATAAAAACTTTTATATCCTGCATAGGATTATGCTTATCTAAGCAATTAAACTGTAGATCTGCAATTGGCTTAGCATGTCCAATGGTTTTAATATATCTTCTAGCAGTGGAGACATCCTCTACAAGAAAATGCTCTATCTGTTGAACAATATATTTATTATACTCAGGTAAAACTTGGTTGTAAGTATTAGCAGCAATAGGAACAGGAATCAAGTATACCTTACCAGGATAAGTAGAAGACATTAGATAAATATTTTTTAAGCAGAATCAACCTATTTATACACAGAACAATTTTATACAGAACTTTAACCAACATTACCTTTAGGTATAAAGCTTTTACATCTAGAAATAATAAGTAAGTCTACTTTTAGAATTAGAAGCAGACATTGCTTATTGTTTACCTTTTATACACACATGGTAATAAGCCAGCATATTGTTATACAAACTACAAACAATAAAAAATTGGCAACTATTAGCTTATATATATTATACTAGGCCCTAAAAGCAAAAAGCCGGCTTACACCGGCTTTTTTGATTACGTTGTCTATGTGTAATCTGATTTTTTAAACTATTCTTCTAAAAGAACAGCAAAGTTATAACCTACTGCGAAGTTAATACCTATTAAGTTAGTCTTATCGTCCTTAGTAGTAATTTCTAATTCATCCTTCTTAAAGGTAGAATCTTCTGTAAATACATTTGTAAATGCATGGCTATATCTTAGGTCTAACTCTAAGCCAAAAGGAAATTCATATCCTATTCCACCAATAACACCCATTCCAAAAGGAGTAGTCAATTCTTTTCTATCAACCTTTTTAGCTGTATCATTACCTTCTTCTTTTTTTCCTTCTGCAGCAACAGGTATATAAAAGTCACCCCCTACGTGTAATTTTAAAATTCCATTCTCATCTTCTCTACCCATAGGATAAAACTTGATTGCAGGGAAAATTTTTACTCCGTGTGCAGTGATACCATAAGCGTTCTTGTTATCCTTATCATTTTTAGGTTTAAAGCTACCTATTTTACCAAAAAAGTATCCTGCTTCAAGTCCTAGACCTATATTTTCATGAACTGCATACTCTACATATGCTGTTCCTAAAACACCAGGATTAAAATATTTATACTCGCTAGTTGCTTTCTTAGCTTTATCTAAACCCATTATAGTAGAATTAACAGGACCTACTTTAACTCCGAAAGAAAGAGGCTCTGCTGCATAAGTGCTAGCACTTAAAGTTATTGTAAAAGCACCAGCCAGTGCTAAAAGTATTCGCTTCATAACATTACTTATTTAAAAAGTTTGCAAATTTTATTAATCGTTGTATCTAAACTAAATTCAAAAAAAACAAATAACTTATATGGGCACAATATTATAGACTTTCTATATAAAAAACAAGAAAAACCATTCAAAAAAAATATTTAAGAGTGTGTCCTTCTTTATCAAAAAGCTTTAACAATTAGTTTATAAGTAATAATGTAAAGCCAGCCTAGATATATATTGTTTGTGTTTTTATATCTTTACTTAAGTAGACGTTAGGTAAATCTACTACTCTTTTGTATATTCTTAATTATAGATAAGTTTGAGCCCCCTCTAGACTTGCCTAGATGCTAAATATGCGGTAAATGTTTTAATAATTCGCGTTTGGGATATAGATTAGTTAGATAGAAGTGAGTTAGCATAAAAATTATCGTGGTTATATGTTTTAGAGTAAAAAAGAGCGTAAATAAATTATCTAGATTAAAGTGCATATATTTATATTATATTATTATTAACCTTTATTTTACATGATGTTAGTATAGTAGACAACCATCAGTACGGTAATCTATTTACTGACATATTTTAAAAGTATAAGCTTTAATATTTAACTAAATTTTAGTTTCAGAAACCTTATATATGATGTCCAGAAAGCATAGTTTATTGAATACTATATATACAAATCTATTGTTCATACCCCTAATAGGAATGGCAAGTTTTTCTACTGCATATGCTATGCATACAGTAGATAGTCCTTCCGTTAAAAAAGCGCCTATTGTTAATCCCATTGAAAAGCCTAAGGATCCAGTAGAAAAAGAATTTGATAAAATTAGAAAATATCAATCGTATGACCCTACCACCAATATTTGGTCTCACATTGAAGATTTTAAAACCGTAGAAATTCTGGAAGACACTTCTATACATCGTGATGATCATTATATATACTATAGCTTTTGGGCATATGATGCACAGCAAAAGAAATGGAAACGAGTTGATATTAGAGATTATGGTTATAGATATGGCAAATATATACCTGTAGCTAGCACAAGCACTGAAAGTGCAACAGAAGAAGCCAATCATGAAGGAAAAGAAGATAGGAATAAGAAAAAGAAACGAGGTTTTTGGAAAAATATGGGACTAACATTTGCCGCTGGAGGAGGTGGAACTTATTTCCATTACCAGGCAAACAACCTAGACTTATACGTGAAGAAAGGGGAAAAGAAATTCTATCTACAGGCCGCTAATTCTTCTGATACACAACAAAATAAAGCACATTTGATTGAATGGTTTGATAAAAGATATACCAAGGCACTTGAATTTGAATGTCAAGGCTCAGCACAGGATAAAAAATCATTTGAAACTATCCGCAATAAAGGAAATTTATACTTCCAAGCTTTTGGCCTTAATATACCTATTACGCTGGGATTACACTACACATTTTTTAACAGATTAAGAATAGGTCTAGGCGGAAACTTAGAAGTTAACTATGTGAAACATATAAAACCTGAAGGGGATGCTTCTACAGTAGGTAATTATGATGTACCCAATCCTTGGGCTTATAATGTGAAACCATTTGTAACACTAGCATACAAAGCGTTTCAAAAAGACAAAAATGCTGTAGTTGTTGATACTCAAATAGGTGCAGCATTTGACTTAGGTACTTCGCCTTGGGAAAACCGAAGTTCATGGGTGCGAGGTCCTGGCTTATATGCTAGCCTAGGCGTAGCACATGAAAGAAAACTTAATGATTATTTTAAATTCTTCTATCGTTTAGCTATTGATTGCAAGAAATATAAAGATAAAGCGGACTTCCATCCTACGAATGCTTCTGTTGACATTTACCAACCAGGAGTACATTTAGAAATAGGTACTATACTAAATTTTGGCCGAGATATAGATGATCAGGAAGAGAGTGATGATTCTTCTTCTGACAATAATGAAATACTCAGCAAAGTTGGCCAAACTGTAACTGAAACAGAAGACAACTTACGTAAAGCAGAGGAAACTAAACGTAAAGCAGAAGAAGCTAAGCGTAAAGCACAAAGCGCTAAGAGTGCGCTTAAAGGGCTATTTTAATAAGTTAACCAATACATACTTTTATTCAGGGCTTAGTAAACAATTAAATTAATTATTTACTAAGCCCTATTTGTTATATATGTTTATAGTATTTTTAAGTGTAAAAGAGATATGATTACGCTAGCTACCTATAGCTATAGTATTAAATAGGCTTTTTACTTCAGTATAGGTATATATAGCTTATTCCCTGTAATAGAAAGCTCACTTAACTATCATTTAGCGTTCAAATTTAGCATGTTACTTGATTTATTAAACATGAGACTATTATAGGTCTTAATGTAAGAAAGAACACTAACCTACTCCCATCAATAATAAACTTTATACTTCTTCGGTTATATTACCAATTTTAGTTGTATATTCGCGCACTACTTACATAAAATCGAACAAACCGAAAAACAAATTAGTGTGCGTAACCAAACTCGAATCTCTAACAATAGAATAATAGCCTGGGTATTATTAATTACACTATCCTGTATATGGGGTAGCTCTTACATCCTCATGAAAAAAGCTTTATGCTTTTTTAAACCTCAAGAAATAGCGTATTTACGTATATGCTCGGCTGCAATAGTCTTGCTACCTTATTCTTTACCTCAACTTAGGAAACTCACATTAAGGCACTATAGGCTACTTGCCATAGTAGGGGTGGTAGGAACTTTATTGCCACTTTTTTGTTTTGCAAAAGCCCAACTTCATATCAATAGTGGGGTACATGGGGTACTTAACTCATTAACTCCTGTATTTGTACTAATGGTAGGAATAGTATTTTTTAAGAAGAGACTCTTTAAGAATGAAATACTAGGTGTTTCTTTAGGCATATTAGGGACGGTATTATTAATGATTATTGAATCCCGTTTCTTTGCAGGTAGTTTCAATTACTATATACTATTATCTCTTTTAGGAAGCTGCCTATATGGAAATACTACTAACTTGATAAAATATTATCTGAGTGATGTCAAAAGCACTACGATAGTAAGTGTTTCTTTATTACTAATAGGTATTATTAGTAGTATATACTTAGTTACCCATCCTAATACCTTTATTAAGATCAAAACGTCTACTGAGTCTTATAAAGCATTAGGGTATATTCTTTTTGCAGGTATTGTTAATCTGGGGATAGCTAATATTATTCTAACAGAGTTAGTAAAAATAACTTCACCTGTTTTTACAAGCACAGAGGCCTTATTAGCTCCTATTGTTTCTCTTAGCTGGGGATTAGTGGATGGAGAACAATTACTTTGGGAACATTACGTAGGAGCGACCATTATATTATTAGGTGTTTATTTTATCAACAAACCTAAAAAAGCAATATCAAAGCAGGTAATGTCCACCGAGGAAGTTTTGAAGTTTAATAATATTTAAGAACCCAATCAATAACACCTTATAATCACTTATTCTTTAATTAAAGTATTACTATAAATCTTTTTGCAACTTCTGTAAAAATGATCTAATTTCCTTTAGATGCTGAATAACTTCTTGTGGGACCTTAACCCCACCATTGCTGATGCTATTTTTAAGTACTTCTTGTGCTCCTTTAATAGTATAGCCTTGCTCTTTGATAAGTTGGTAAATCATTTTAAACTTTGTCAAATCTCCAGATGTATACTTTCTAATACCTTGTTTGGACTTTTGTGGGCTTAATTGTTTAAATCTTTTCTCCCAATAGCGTATCAAAGAAGTAGATACTTCAAATAAATCGGCTATTTCCCCAATTGTATAATATTTCTTTTCAGTATCAACCACAAATACACAATTTTACTTACTAGAATAGATGCTATTGAGCACCGAATAAATATGTTCTAAATAGAGAATGATATATAAGGTCGCTCAGGGCTTCATGTTAATCTAAAGATTTATTTTGTGCAGAAGCTAACCGAATAAGCGTATCATATTCTTTAGGACTTAGGCCACTCAGCAAATAGTAAGTTGGGTTTACTTTTTTACCATTTTTAATAACTTCATAGTGAAGATGAGGACCTGAAGTACAACCTGTATTACCTACATAACCTATGCACTGACCTCGTTTCACTTTATCTCCGGGAGCCACTTTAAAGGATTGCATATGTGCATATCGGGTCAAAAACCCATACCCATGGTTAATAACTACTTGATTCCCATAGCCAGTCATGCTCTTTTTTACATCCTTTACAACACCATCTCCTGTAGCATAAATAGGCGTTCCGCGTGGTGCAGCAAAATCTAACCCTTCGTGCATCTTCATAACTTTATACACAGGATGTAACCGAATACCATATCCCGAAGCAAGCCTCTTTAATTCTCTATTAGAGATAGGTTGAATAGCAGGAATACAAGCCAACAACTTTTCTTTGTTCTTAGCTAAACGGTTAAGTTCATCATATGATTTAGTTTGTATATGGAGCTTTCTCTTCAGTTGCTCTATCTTTTGTGCTACATCTACAATAAGATGGTCTTTGGGTAATGATTTATAATGATCTATACCACCTACCCCAGCCGTGCGGATAGTAGCAGGAATAGGATCTGCTTCCAGCAAGGTTCTGTAAAGACTATTATCTCGTTCTTGTAGTGTAGAAAGTATTTCATTGCCTTTGCTAATTTCCTGTTGAAGCATTTCATAATGAAGCTTTAAAGTTTCATTAGCTTGTTT
>ERZ778017.3354-NODE-3354-length-11506-cov-3.615579_pt1 | contig 11506 bp, 3 predicted proteins | sample MGYA00375747_ERZ778017 | MGnify/ENA primary metagenome ERZ778017 (study PRJEB29350, sample SAMN05509838) | bioreactor metagenome | biome: bioreactor; material: wastewater | place: South Africa: University of Cape Town | collected 2014-03-17 ... | reverse complement strand
TCATGGAGCGGTACAGAGGTCCGGAGACCGCCAGCTTCCTCTTGCCATATTCGTTATGCAGCGCCCAGAGAGAAAGCCGTTTTCCCACCAGCTCTTTATTCCGCGGGTGGATATCCAGCGAATCACCGTTATCAGTAGTTACCACTATGCCCGTGTAAGGAGTAGTACGGTAAGTAAAAAGCTGCGCTTCCCGTATATCGGGGTTCTGTCCGCGATGGGGAGATATCTGCACAAAATAAAAAGGCAGCCGGGCATCGTTCCAATCCTGCCGCCAGCTGTTGATCATGGCGGGGAACAGCGTGCGGTACTGGTATCCTCTTCCGGCGTTGGATTCGCCCTGGTACCAGATAACCCCTTTAAGCGTATAGGGGATCAGCGGAGCTATCATTCCGTTATACAAGACGGAAGGGGACTTGGAATTAAGGGCCTTCTGGCCAGACTGATTTTTCCTCCTCTGCGCCTCATAACGTTCAAGGATAGGCTTGAGCTCCGGATCGTTCTCCAGCACCTGCTTTTTTGTCCAGGACTCAGCAGGGGTGCCGCCCCAGGTTGAATTGATAATGCCAACGGGGTAGCCCTTAGCCTGTTCTATCTCACGTGCAAAAAAATAAGCAACCGCTGAAAACTCACCAACTGTTTGAGGAGAGCAGATCTCCCATTTACCGGTGAAATCCGTTTGCTCTGTATCGGCCACCGTGTTTTTAACATCTATCATCCGGATAGCGGGATGGTTGGCTTCGGCAATCACCTGCTCGTAACCGACAGTACCGGTGCGCCAGCCATTCGCTTTTCCAACAGGAAACTCCATATTGGACTGGCCGGATGCCAGCCACACTTCGCCCAGCAGCACATTGCTCACTTCCAGTGTATTGCTGCCCTGGAAGCGAATCGTATAAGGTCCGCCGGCCTTTACAGTTTTGAGCGATACTCTCCATTTGCCTTCCTCGTCCGCCACGGCCTGCACCGGCTTTTTAAGCCAGGAAGCTGAAACGGCCACGCTTTCGCCGGGCGCCGCCCATCCCCATAAAGCGACGTGTGAACGCTGCTGCAACACCATATTGTCGCCGATAATCGCCGGCAGCCGTACCTGGGCGGAAAGAGTGGAGGCTGTAAAAAAAGTAAGTAAGAGAAGTGTAAGAGTCCTTTTCATTTGCATGCTGTTTAAGATATTAAAACGAAGTTTTCGTCAATGTTCCAAAGTAAAAGAATAAAGTTCTTTTAACCACTCCCCGCAAATGATTTAATTCACTCTGCGGCCCCAGGGACGCTGTGTTATAATTGATATTAAAAGCCAGCTTGCCACCCGCCGGCGGAATACAATCCAGGAAAGACAGGGCGCCGCAGGGAAGATCGGGCTGCGGCCGGGGGCCGGAAACGGCGTAAAAATCAAAGAGCCTCACATACAGTCCGGGTTCCGGCGAAGCAACATAGAATTTCCCTTCGGCCGTATTGAATTCCATCCAGGTAATGTCTCCGAAATATCCCCTGAACTCCGGGTATTGCCAGGGAGCATAGCCCGTTCGCGTATCGTTGTACAGGTTTTCCCAAACACCCGGCTCCGTGCCCTGTAAACGGTTCTTCCATTGCCGGTAAGGTCCTTTCCCCAGCCATTTCTTGCTCAACAGATAGCCCTCCGGGTAATGAAAGCTTATACCGGCAAACGGATAGTCGCCGTTCAGCTCATAGGCATAGTCCAGCTTTACCCAGCCGTTTGCATACATCTTCCAGCGGGTATATTTTAACGGCCCCTTATAGGTGAATTCTAATTCCCGCCCTCCTTTGTTAACAGCGCCGGTCAGCTCGCTGTTCCCCTCATTACCCGGCGTCTTCTCCCCTGCCGTGAACAGCGGCCCCCCTGAGAGGGAAAGCCTGCCGGTGCCTGCGCCCGACACACCGTTTAGCAGGCCGTTCTTCCTGTTAAACGATAAGCGGACAGCTCCGGCGCTCAGCACATAAGCCGAATCGTTTTCCGTGACGGCGGCGGCCGCAACCGTATCGCCTATAACGGGCTGCAGCAGCTGCCGGTTGGAACGGATCTTCCATATCCATTTATAAATTTCGTTGTTGAAAGGATCCGAAGCCGTGAGAACCAGGGCATCGAAATCCCGGTAATTAGCGGGTATGTTCAGCCTTAGCCTGCCTGTTGAGCCGGGCTTTACCGACGATATTGCTCCCCTGCCTGAAACGGCCTCCGATCCGTCAGGCTGAACAGCGGTATAACCGGCAAATGCATCTGAGGGTTGACGGTAGTTTACCAGCTGCCAGGTAAAGCCGCATTGACTGAGATCGGTAAAATGGAACCTGTTCTCTACCGTAAGCGCTCCGTTAAAATGATCGGGAAGCTGTTGCAGACGGATCTTTACCGGAGAAAATATTTCCTTCAGGGCAAAGAAGCTGCCTTCTTTTTCCCGGTAAGGTCCCATAATGCCGTCATTGGCATTGATTCCGTTTACATCGATGGCATTGTTCATATCGGTTCTCACCAGCCCTTCATCTATCATTGCCCACACGAAGCCGCCGCCACTTCTTTCAGCGTTCCAATGCAGCTCCCAGAAATCTTCCATCCCGGCGCCCGCGCCGCCGTCATCCTGCGCATGCAGAAATTCCGTAGGCATATAGATCAGGGAATCTTCCAGTATTTTCTTCGTGCTGTAATAATCTTCGTAATGATTGCAGTCAATGCCGCTGAAAGCGTTTCCCGGCCGGTGATGCGGGTGGATTACCGGACGGCCGGAAATATCGTAGCGGCCAAAAGCTTCATCCAGCTCTTTATTGGTTCCCCCTTCGTTTCCGTTGTCCCAGAACAGTACGGAAGGATGGTTAACATCGCGGATCACCATTTCCCTTACCAGCTTTTCGCCGGGCGCGGTGGCGTAGGCTTTTTGCCAGCCCGCCAGCTCGTCGAGCACATACAGGCCGATCGAATCGCAAAGCTCCAGGAACCGTTTATCCGGAGGATAATGAGCGCAGCGTACGGCATTCATATTCATTTCTTTCAGCAGCAGCACGTCCTGCAGCTGAATGCGGTCGTTTAAGGTGCGACCGGTAGACGGCCAGAAGCAATGCCGGTTAACTCCCTTCATTTTGATTTGGACGCCATTGAGATAGATGCCATCGCCCGGTCTTACTTTGATAGTCCGGAAGCCGAATTTCTCCGTCGTCCGGTAAATGACCTGCGCGCCGTTCGTAAGAGAAAGATCGATACGGTACAGGGTGGGTGTTTCGCTTGTCCATTGCCGGATATCCGGCACACGGGTTTGAAGAATGGCCGCCGTATCGCCGCTGCCGACAGGTACGCTGAAAGTACGGACGGCCTCCCCTTTGTTGTTCTTTATTACGGCTTCCATCTTTGTGGCCCTACCGGTGTTTTTGAGCGAGGCCTTAAGGCGGAAGCTGCCGTCGGCTTTAGCATCAATGGCAAAATAGCTGATATGTTCGCGGGGAAGGGCCTCAAGGTAAACCGGCCTGAAAATGCCTCCGAATATCCAGTAGTCTGCCAGGCGCTCCGCATTGTTCACCGATCGATCGCTGCTCATCTTACTGACCGTCACTTCCAGGAGATTCGTTTTTCCCGGTAGCAGCTTGTCTGTAATATTGTATTTGAACCGGTAAAAAGCCCCCTGGTGCACAGCCCCTGCCAGCCTGCCGTTGATCTTTACTTCCGTGTCGGTCATGCTACCCTCAAAGACGATAAACACTTCTTTGTTCTTCCAGGAGGTTGGGACGCTGAAGGTATGCCGGTACAATCCTTTTTCATCCGCAAAGCGGAAACCCTTTCCATAGGTCTTATAATCCCGGCCGTAATTATAGCTGCCGAATCCCTGCTGCTCCCAGCAGGAAGGTACCGCTATCTTTGTCCAGTAACCGCTTTTCCGGCCCCCGGTGCAAAAGAAATCCCAGGTTACCGTATCGTCGCTGCCCTTTCCCGAGAGATACTGCACTTCTTTCTCCGGCCGGGCTGCCGGGCGCTGAGCAAGAAGCAGCCCTCCTTCCGGAAAGCCTGCCAGCATCAGTCCTGTCGTTATCAATATAATTCTCTTCATTAGCTTCTCTGCTGTCAGCGTTCGTTATTCAATTGGAGGCTTAGCCCCATTAAACCAATCACCACTTCCCGGGCGCAGGTTTTTATTACCAGGGAATGAAGCTGCCTGGACGGATCCAGCGGAAGGCTCAGCACAGTGGCGGCGCCGCCTTCAACACCGCGGTTACTGTATCCTTTGATGGACGTATATTTTTCTTCTGTCAGCGGGGGACGATAAGCCTCTCCCGTTTTTAATCTTACCCGCAACGGCGCCGGCTGCTTTAAATGGAAAGCGTAACCATCCTCAAAGTAATCCTGCTCTATGGGCCACCAGGTTTCCGGATTCTTCAGCATCAACGCCGAATGCGAACCATCGGTGTAACGAATTATGATCTGTCCGTTCACCAGCTGACTCTGCATGGGGTTGGTGGTGCCGGCTAATAAAAAATAAGCATACGAGGCGCGGCCCTGCAGAGGGATAGTAACAGAATCCGGGTAGTTGTCCCACAAGGAAGTAAATACGATATTGTTCCTCGCGGTATCCGATGGCGTGTAAAACCGCAGGCCGTCCGGCAGTCTGTACACATTCTCTTTTCCTGCCCGGGCGCGCAGGCCGCTGTCGTCTATAACGGCGCTGGTCAGGGGATAGCACCAGTTCCCGATGCCCTGAACCGGCAATTGCAGGGTGGGGACAGCAGGTCGCGGTGAGAAATACTGCTCTCTGAAAATATGGGTAACCTTATCATTGAAATAGGCCGACAGCGGAAGCGGACTTGCCTGTTCGGGAGATGAGGCCGGTTTATCCGCCTGGTCGCCGGTCGCCTGCTGTTCCGCTGACAGGTCAATGGCCTGCCACCAGCGAAGCTTTCCCTGCTGCAGCAATACAAAAAAGCCGGGGTAATCTTCACGGGCATCTACAACCGCCGTAAGGGTTTTAGACGACCGTATAGCAGCCGAGGTCAGGATACCCTGAGGATCATAGGCCCGGATGATCTTCGCCCGGCTGGAGCTTAAGCGCATAGCCTGCTCCGGTGCAATGGAAGACGCATAGCGAATCGTTTCCAGCGGCTTTCCCTTCCAGCGAATAATAATCTCCTGAGACGGCTCCTTTGTTCCGTAGATTCGCAATAGCGGATAGCTGATACCTTCCATAAAGTCCCATTGAACAGGCTTTCCGTTGATAGTTACCGCCGCTACCTCTTCTCTCAATACCGGCAGCTGCAACCGTAGGGAGAGCTGTTTGCCTAAGGCAGTTTCGATAGAGTACCGGTCGGTAAGCCCTGTTCTTTGAAAAGAAAAGTTGATACCAGGTATCGACAGCGAAGCATGATCCCACTCGCGGGGAAGGCCCGGCTTAATAAGCAGCGAGTCATGCAGGGCATCCGGCAATATGCCGAATAATCCTTCTACCAGCGTTCTGGCGGCAATTCCTATAGGATCTGCGAAATCGCGGTAGAGCTCTCCGCGCATCGCGTCATAAAAAGACAGCTGCTGAAAGTTTCCCGGGCTTGCGCTGAGGTACATGCTCTCTATCAGGGCGCTTCTCCACAGGCGGAAAGCTTTTTCCCGTCTCCCACCCTGCCAGTAAGCCAGGGAGGTATGCAGGTTTTCCGCCAGCGCCACATTGTTAACCGACCACGTATAGGGCTGCCAGTTAGTCGTTGAAATCAGCTCAAGCCCGTTTATATCCAGTCCTTTGGCGCGGACCGGAATATGAGGAATATATCGGTCGACATAGCGGAGCGACTGGTAAGCCTGAAACCGGTCGGGCAGCCGGGCGTCCATCGCGTGATAGATGGTCCATACCCCCGCTGCCGGGTGTGTCTGTCCGTTAGCCCCCCTGTCTTTATATTCGGCGAACCAGCCTTTGTCCTTTAACCACAACTGTTGCTGAACCGCCCTGCTTATCTTATCCGCCTCTGCTTCATACATCCCGGAGGGCTTGCCCAGCAGCGCCGCCAGCCGGGCCATAGTTCTATTGGCCCTGTAATTATAAGCCGTGGAATGCGTAACCCCGCCCCCGCTGTATTGCAGGGCATCGCTTGCCCAGATGCAGGCATAGGCGTCGTACAGGCCGTCGCGGTCCACGTCGAAATTCCTTTTCTCCCAGGCAATATGCCGTTCCAGCAAGGGCCACATCTTTTGCACATAGGCGGTATCTCCCGTCCAGTTAAAATGATTCAGCAGCTGATCCACAAAGCCCAGGTTCATATCATAGTGATGAGGCCTTATGTCTCCGTTGGGATTGCGGCAGATATAGCCATTGCTGAACATCGCTGTGCCCATTTTCTCCAGCTGTCTTGCCAGGTGCAAAGCCGTATCGGCCACTACCGGGCCTTCGGCAGGTATAGTTACCTGCGAAAGCGCATAGCTGCTGAAATGCCTTTCCGCCCGGTCGTGCCATCCCAGCGGATCCGCTGCAAAAGCCCCTCTCCAGGCCGGCAGCCGCATTCGCCAGGCTACCGCACCATGCAGGAAAGTCGGGTCTTCCCAAATGCCGTCGGCAGCGACTGCCAAAGCGCCCCCCAGCGTATTGATATAGGGATCGGGGGTAACGAGCTTCACGCGGCCGGCCAGCGTGGTTCGCGCTTTCTCTGCTGCGGCAAAGACGGCAGGCAGTCCTTTATAGTTCAACGCCGCTGACTTATCAGGATTATATATTGCCAGGTACCGGGGTGTATTTCCGTCTATTTCAAAACGACCTTCCATAAGCGGCGCTTTCTGCCGGGTTGCAGCGCCCTGTTCCGGGGTATCTGCATTTGTTACCATTGCATCACCGGGGAATACTCCTGCCAGTGAGCGCTTCCCTGCCGCATAGCTTAACCGGAAACTATTTTCCGAGACGGTATATTCATTCCCCACACAATTTTCCGGCTTCAGGTAAAAAGAGGATTCGGGATCTGCTCCTATATCCCCGTTCCTGGAAAACTTCTTACCGGAGGCGCCGCCGTACTTCCATGATAAAACGATATCCGGAGAAACCCTGTCCGCCGGGGACAGCGTTTGCGTGCGGGCCTCTATTATCATCCCTTCCGCTGCGGCCAGGGCAAGCACTTTAATATGCAAGACCGTATTTCCCAGCCACGGGTCGGTGATCTCATAACGCATTGCGCCGGGACTATACACCGTTTTAATATGCGCTGCCGCGGTCAGCGGCTTTGTCTCTTCCCCTTTCCGTAAGATAAATTGCAGGTTCCCTCCCATACCCGGCATATACAGGGCAAACTCGGGAAGATCGCCGGTTTCCACGCGGAAGCCGGTATGGGTTCCGTACAGCGCCCGGTTAAACCGGCGGTTGCCGGATACTTTTACGAAGTCCGTTCCCTCGGGCTTATAATGAAGTTCCCGTTCTTTATTATGCCATAGTGCGTCCGTTCTGTATAAAGCAGCTGAGTCTTTTTGCGGGACGGGTTTCTCCTGTTGTGCCTGCAGCGCCATGGCGGCCAGCATTCCGGCAATCAATCCGCCAGGCAGCCGGATTCGTTGTTTAGCAATCATTTTACTCAAAGCAGTTTCTTTATTTAATACAACACTTTCAGGGGCTGAAGTGTAACAGGCCCCTTCAGTCCGGAAGGCTGTACATCCCATCCGGAGGCATCAAAGTTTTTATAATCAATATTGACAAAATTAATCTCGTGGTAGTTCTTCCAGGAAAGGCCGTTCCGATCCATGAACCGGATGCGGTTAGCCATCAGGTTGGCCACTTCTATCCTGATTGTATTCTTTCCTTTCCGGAGGTATTTGCCCACTTTCAGCCGGAAGGGTATGCTCCAGGCGGTTCCGGCCAGGCTCCCGTTAATCCATACCCGGGTGGACTCGCAGACGGCGCCCAGCTGTAGCAGGTAATCCTGCGCCAGCGGCCCCTCCAGCTTAAACTCCGTGGTATAAGAGGCGGTTCCGGAAAAATTATTGGCCAGGGAATCGTTCGTTGCTGTCCAGGGCATTAACGAGACCAGCGTCTTATCTTCCGGCAGCAAAGGGCCGCCGGCGGTAAAGTGAAGCTTCCAGGGGGTGTTTACCGTCTGCGCCCCGCCTGCCGGTTCTGTGTACTCCCAGCGGGGCAGGCGGAATTCAGCGGGACCTGTCCTCACGATCAATGCTTCTCCCGGCTGCAACTGCACCCGCACCCAGGTTTCTTTTCCTTTAACGGCGCCGGCCGTGCGGCCGTAAGCGCCCGATTGCGGATCCATTAGTAGGAGCTCCGGCGACTCACACCGGAGGGGAATCTGCCGGTCGATTGCGGAGGAAGTATGGTTAACCAGGTAATAATATTTTCCACCGTTATAACTGCGACGGATAAACCGGAGGCCGGTTTTTACCAGCGCTTCCCCGTAAACTCCCTCCTGCTCTAATACCGGTTGAATGATATCCGATACCAGCAGCTTTCCTTTATCCCTGCTGCCTTCTTTGCCGGAGGCTGTGTTCAGCAATTCCCTGAACTGCCTTCTTCGCTCTTCCAGGTTGTTCCATCCCGGCACATCCTGCGGCAGGCGCTGAAAGATAACCGTGGCACCGGCTTCTGCAAGCGCAATGATCTTCTTAAGGGTAGGCAGCGGCATTTTATCGCAAGCCGGAATAAGCAATACCCTATACGCAGCTCCTCCCGGAGCCATCTGCAGACGGCCGTCTTTAACGGATGCCTGCGTCAGCATCCGGTCCGATACAAAGTCCGCCGCATACCCGGCTTCGCCGAGCCGGGTTACTTCTTTGTAAAAAGCAGAGGACTTCAGCCAGTCATCTATGTTATGTACTTTAAACGGCATATCCATCCCTTCAGGATTGTGCCAGGCGTCATACACCGGCCAGTAAACCGCCAGCTCGTTATCAGGCATGCCCGACTGTAAAATGCTCTGGCAACGGGCTATATAACCGGTAAGCCCGTCAAGGTGCGGCCAGAGGCTGTTAGCGGGAACAAAATCAACGGAGGCATAAAAAAGCCAGCCCGGCCAGGACGCTTCCTCCGGAGAATAGGTGGATCCGTGAAAAAAGACATGATTGATACCAGCCAGGAAGACCTGTTCCACCTCCGGTTTGCACTGCGACCAGGAAGTTCTGAAATGTTCGGTAAGCCAGGTAAAGGTTTCGCAGGAAGTCAATGGATGCCCGGCCGCATGGGCGGCAGAAGAGGCGAACCTGAGCATGATGGGATCGGGAACGTCTTTTGCGTTGTTGCTGTCAATTCTTAGTCCGGGTATAGGAAAAAAGGTGGAGCCGAAGGTTTCCGTTTCGGGTATATCTACCGCCGCATACAAATCGAGCAGGTTGCCGGGCGAACCATGCGCCTGATTAAGCGACAATGCCTTTTTCTGATGCGCCCAGCTGTCCAGCTTCTCTGTGAAACTTTCAAGAAGCAGATCGGATAAGGTTTCCCGGTAATCGGATTTAATGCGCGCTGTTTTTTCGGAAGGGCGGGGAGACAGAAAATCAGCCAGCACCTGCTGCAGATCATAACCCCTTCTTTTTTTGAACTCCTCAAAAAAGCGGCTTGTCCAGTTGGCCCCGTACACTTCGTAACTATCATTATAAAACGCATGCACACCGTGTGAGCCGGCGCCGAAAGCGCTGTCGAACCGGCTGAAGTAATTGTTTACCGCTTCCGAAGAAAAATGATCCAGCGTAAACCCTTCTCCTCCCGGAGCTGCCCGTTTCACTTTTTGTTTGGTTCTGCCCGTTTCAATGGTATATTGATTCGTGGCTGTGTCCAGCTTTACCAGCATTTTGGCGGCGGCGTCTTCCGTCCTTACCTGCGGACCGCCGACCGGCCATCCTGTTCCTATGGAGATATTCACTCCCATGTTCAGCAGCGAAGCCTGTTCAACGGTGTAATCAAGCATACTGAGCCATCCCGGAGACAAATAGGAAATATACTTGTCTTCGTATTCTTTTGCTCCATAGATCGGGACAATCTCAACGCCTCCCAGCCCGGCATCGGCATATACTTTAAGTAAGCTCCGGATATTATCCCTGTCCACCGCGCTGCCCATCCACCACCAGCGGGTCCAGGGCCGGGCCTGCTGTGTTATAATCGGCCAGGGCGTTTGAGAAAAAGCACTTGCAGCAGTCAGGCAAAGCAGCCCGGCAAGCAACCGTATTTTCTTCATGTGGCAAAGATTTTCAATTAATGATACTTTATTAACTTACCCAGGCTAAAATAAGCCAGTTAATCTTTACATGCATCCTGTTCCGTCCTGTCGGCAAAATTATTTTTACGCGATATCAGGACACCACAGGATGGTTATAAAAAGTTAAACAGCTACTTTTAACCTGTTAAAGCAAAATTAACTATTTGACTTTAACAGATTCGAGCTGCTGCTTTTATAACCAAATAGTCAACTTGCCATGTTCTCTATTCTTATTACTGTAACGGGTTTAAGATCCTGTTCTTCTCCGGGCGTCATAAGGCGCAGATGTCAATTGTCATACCGATCGTTCCTCCGGACAAAACATTCTAAATAATAATACCACTAGTTATTATGATCAATGCCATGAACAAATTTATTCAAGCAACCCTGCTGATCCTGATCCTGGGCGCTCTTTTTACCAACTGCCGGAAAAAGGCCTGGGATGAATTTTACGGAAGACCCGATTCGCTCGCAGACCCTATCTATCAGCAACTGGATGCCAGGGGTAATTTCACCAGCCTGCTTGCGCTGATCGACAAAGGAGGATACAAGGCGACCTTAAGCGCTGCGGGCTACTGGACCCTGTTCGCACCAAACGACGATGCGTTTAAAGCGTGGTTCCAGGAAAAAGGCATCAGCGGTATGGATGCGGTTGACTCCGCCACCTCACGCGCCATGATACAGTTCCTGCTGGTATATAATTCCTTTAAAAAGGACAGGCTGGACGACTACCAGGCAACCATTGACAATGCCGGCTGGACGCCCTCGGCGGCTTTCAGAAGGCGTACCGCCTATTACACGGGTTTTTATAAGGATACCGGCGTGGGCAACCGTCCCATTATAGCAATAGCCAATAACCGGAACGCCAGGCCCTCAGCGCTGGACGGAAACTATGTAAGTACCGACTACAACAATAAATACGTTACTTATTTCACCGATGATTATTTTGCCAGCCACAATTTATCGGCGGCCGATTACCAGTACTTTTATCCCAATTCGGAATATACGGGCTTTAACGTAGCGCAGGCAAAAGTTATCAATAAGGATATAGCGGCGGAAAACGGCACCATTCATGAAATTGATAAGGTTATTACTCCTTTAATGAGCATGGATGAATATATCCGCACCCGTCCGGAATACAGCAGCTTCAAGGCGCTGCTGAACCGCCTTTATATTAACAATACCGCCCGGTTTATTTACAATGCGGATGCCTCTCACCGTTACCAGGTCGTCAGTGGTAAAAATGACTCCGTATTTGTAAAAGTGTATTCCAGCCTGCTCGCCTTCGCTCCCAACAACGAAAACTTCCTGAAGGAGGAAGACAACGACGGTCAGAAGGATTGCTGGACGCTGTTTATTCCCA
>ERZ778017.3353-NODE-3353-length-11514-cov-4.386421_pt1 | contig 11514 bp, 6 predicted proteins | sample MGYA00375747_ERZ778017 | MGnify/ENA primary metagenome ERZ778017 (study PRJEB29350, sample SAMN05509838) | bioreactor metagenome | biome: bioreactor; material: wastewater | place: South Africa: University of Cape Town | collected 2014-03-17 ... | reverse complement strand
TCCAGATGGGATTCACCTTTGTTCACGATTGTTTCCAACTACGAAGATGAAAAATTGCCAGTGGAAGATATCTGGAACGCATTGGTGTTGAAAAGAGCCCCACCACCAAATGCAGCCACTTTAGTAAAGCCCACGTCAGGAAATGATTTCTTACAGCAGTTGGATAAGCAGACACAAAACGTCATTGGGAACATTGTCCAGTTCCAGAAATTGTGCCCAATTGGTGGTAGCGTGCTCATTGACAAAGAACAGGGATTATCTGTTGAGATGCCACTGACTCCAGTGAGCACAGCACAGTTGCAAAGAATCAGAAGAACATACATAAGTTTGAACAGAATGAGGTCGGTTGACATTGACAGAATCACGCCGTTATTCGTTGAGTATGTCAATACCAGCTTGAACCATGAATAAGGACCGGGGAAGTGGAGCACAATTAAAGATTCTACAGCTATATCGATACCTACATCAAGATGAGCTGTCCATTACACACTAGTCAAAATAACAGTAATTCACTTACTCGTCACCAGGGTCGTTTCTTGTCATGACACTGACCTACATCTACGTTTGTATTATAGATTTGCATCCAATGATAGAGTAAATATCCATGCTCTATTAACTAATATACATACTATTAGGATATTTAAATGCTGGGTTAAAATCAATCGTCAAAAGACACAATCACCGTTTTCGTTGGTTCTTCCACTTGAATTGTACTTTCCCGTTACTATCAACAATCTTCTTCTTGCTACCCTTTTTCATCAACTCCTTTGTAAGTTCCATTCTCGACTCTACTTCTCCCAACTCCTTCTCTTTCTGTATGGTTCTCTTCAACAAGTTATATTGCTTCAACTTCTTCAAGTCCTGCTTATCTTTGAGTTTCTGGTCAAATGAAGGGTCTTGCTTAATCAAGGTCTGATTCGTTTGTAATTGGTCTATGGTCAATCTGTTTTCTCTTCTGTTGAGAAGGGACTCATCAGTGTTGAAGTGCTTAGCAGCGTCGAAACTCTGTTGATCTTCAACAGAATCAACAAATACAGTATGTGAACCAGTAGAATTGAATGCCAAATCCTGTTTCTGCTTATTTATCTTCGCTAACTCGTTCAATCGTACTGTTCTAATGTAGTTCACATCTTGTGTCTTTAATAGTTTAACCTGCTGAACCGACAAAACCTCGGTATCTCTCTCTGAAATCACAATCCCACGATCATCGGTCTTCTTTCTCGTCATCGCATGGTAGTATTCATCAGGATTGTAGGTTTCTGCCTTTCTCTTTAATGCTGCTAACGCAGCTTGTTTCTTGTGGTAATCGGCTGCCCGCAAACGGTAATCTTTCTTTTTTTCCAATAACCCATACTTGGCTCTGGAAGCAACCTGGGAACGTTCCCGGTGCTGTTTCTTCTGTACGTTGTGAACTAGTTTGGCCATGGCTCAATATGGTTCCTTCTTTCTAAATGTGAGATGAGGTGAAAAACTGTCTATAAGGAAAAAGTCAAAATACAGGAAATGAAATTTATGGTTTCGATTTCTTCACGAAAGCACCAACGGACATGATTCAGATATCGAGATTCTTGCTGTCTAGTGGTGCTAGAAATAGCGTACGGGCCGGGATATATCTGATTAACGTGAAAAGTTTGCCACTTTATAGGCACTATTCTGAGAAATTGGCTGCTCCCGAAACCAAAGACGAGGTTAAATCAGAGCACCAAGATGACATTCCATGGTATTTAAGAGACGATAGCTCGTCGCCATTAGTTGAAGCCAAAAAGATTGAATTGCCCCAACTTCCTGCCGATGCACCGGTTTCAGTTGATAAGTTCCTCAATGTTTTGGCCTACGATTACGGGTTCGATAACATCAAATTATTTGACTTGAGTTTGTTAGACGATGACCATAATTTCAGCACCAAAAACCAAAGTTCAAGATACATCTTGATTGCGACTGGGAAATCAGAAAAGCACATCTATAAGGCCGGTCTTGAACTAAGAAATTTCATCAAACATACCTACCACGTCCTTCCATCTATGGAAGGGCTAACATCGCAAGAAATGTCACCGTTGGCCCGTCGCCGTATGCTTAAGCGTGCCAGAAAAGGTCCTTTGGCTACAGATAACGATTATGGTAAGGCAGCAAACAGCTGGGTCATGTGTGACACTGACGTAGATGGAGTTCAGATTCACTTGTTAACTGAGCAGAGAAGAACTGAGCTCAATCTCGAAGAACTTTGGTGCAGAGAAGAGGATATTCCATTGTACCAACGCCAAGAGTCTGAACAAATGCAATCAGATGATATCTTTATTGGTATTCGTAGAGGCTTTCATACCCTGACTGGATTTAGAGCATATTCAACCACTACTACCCAGGATACATCGTTACAACAACTATACAATGAACTTGCAAACGAAGATGCTGAGATCTCCGAGCAAAAATTGCTTCATTACAAACAGTCGTTTGATGGTGAGTTTTCTGGCACTTTGGAAGACTACAACATAAAACTAAAGTTGTACAAATTGATCCATGTTTGCAACCCCAAAGTTGCCAGTTTTCAAGATTTGACAAATGCATTATACGAGAAACACAGCTCGTTGATGATAACCACCGATCCGAGTGTGGATTTGGAAATGGAGAAAGTTCAGGACATCATTTACTACACCAAACTTTTAATTGATTCACCAGAGTTAGGAGCAATCAAAAATAACGATATTAACGAGCACACAACGTACCTTTTCGATCAATTATCCAAGTTTATTGCACGAATTGCGGGGTTTTCCGATATTAACTTGTTATCGAACAACGAGTTCGTGGCATTATTGTGGAGATTATCGTTCACCAGCAAACAAGGATTTATTGGATCGAACACCATTGATAGGGCCATTAGTAATGGTAGTTTCGAACAATTTGATGAACACACGCTGACTTCACTCAGCACCACGAATGCTAGAGATGTATTTGATCTCTTAAAGTACCACAGCAAATCATACAACAAAGAGTTTTCTCCAGCATTGAAGGAATTGATTATTCACACCTACGGTAACAGCGGGAACTGGGTACAATTCTGGAAGAAGTGGGACACATACTATGGATTATTGAACCGACAACAGGGTTTAGAAAACTGGGTCAGATTGGTGGTATATTTGGCAATGAGAAACGACAAAAGTGCAATGATCCATTTTCTTCACAACTACTGGGACCAATCGTCTTCAGTAAGTGGCTCCTTCATATCGAACTACAAGAAGAACGGCCACCTGTTTGCGTCGGACGATGAACTAGTGCCCTTCAAGCATGGAATGAGCATGATTTTAAATACCGTGAAAAATCACGAAAATCTCGGAAATTTCGACCAGGTAAAAACATTCATAGAAAGCTTATGAACAATACAAGGACACGAGCTACACCAAACTATATCTTTATATGTAAATAGCTATTTAATATCAAGTCTTCCGTTTGATTAGTGGGAGTCGGTAGCGCCAACGATTTTTCAGTAGGCATGTAAATAACGCGATCGAATAATCTCGTCTGGTAAAGCTAATGCCCTCAGAAAAGAGCATATTGCTACTAAGACAGCGAATCAAGACATGGGAACACGAATTCCAGCGGTCGAATGATCGGCTACCGACAAAACAGGACATAAAGGCTGACGCTTCTATTTACAAGTTATACAAGACATATCGATATGTGAAGGAGGCCCAAACTAAAGAAAGCCACACGAAAGAAATCAAAGAACCACGCGATAACAAGGCAGAGCACGCGTCAGTTATCAACATAGACTTGAATGAATACAATTCTGGTGACGAAGTAGAAAATGGTGCTACCGAAACAATAATTACAGAGCTTGGGCCTACTCCTCAGGCCAATGGTAAAGTCCTTTCTATTCTTGATTTAAGGATGACACCACCAAATTCGTCACCATTGAAGAGGAAACTGACAAACACTGTAAGTGAGGAAAATATGTTCAAAACCCCTACCAAACTGCGTTTGAATTTAGTACCGAGTGACCATGCCCAAGTGGTAACTTCAGGAAAAGAGAAGATGTCACTATCAGAAAAACTCATGTCCATAGCCAACAAAACACCTAGTAAAACTCCGAAAAATTCAATCCCACAGACACCCAATTATTTAGGGAAAATGAACCTAAAGTTCGATTTCGAGCCAATTCAAGCTTCTCCTACAAAATTCAAACCTCCGACATCACCATTAAAATTGCATTCACCAAATAAAATACAGACACCTACTAAGCCTCCACCAGCTATCAATTTTCAAGTATCCCCATCACCTTTAAAACTGCATCGATTCTTGAATAAAAAGATTTCTGAGGTGTTTAATGACTTCAAAGCTATTCAAGACAAACCGTTAGATTTCGAATATGAAGGAGAAGAAGAAGAAGAAATTGAACTTTCAGAACAAACTGAGGTAGCGGAGACAGATGAACCATCAACACCAATAAAGAAACGACAAAAGACCCAGAAAAGATCAACTAGAAGATGGAAAATCAAGCCTCGGGAAGATATCACTGAGGATAGCGATTCTTTGGCTAACAAAGACATTCATAGAGAAATCGATAAATTAAATGAAAAGAAACTAGAAGAGTTATCTACGTTAGTTGAAACCAAAGAGGAAGAAGTTGAATCAAGCGAATCCGATAATGAATATCACCGTCCAGATCAAACTGATACTAAGGGTAAGATCAAACCCCACAGTCTCAATTATCAAAGACTTAAGATTAATGATCCTCGAACTAAAAGGTTTAAGAATCGGTTTAGAAGGTAGCATTTAGTAACTGTAGCATTAATATAATACATATGCAAAAAAGAGATTCGTGAATCATGATGGTAATGCTGCGACCAAGTCTATACTGTCTTCTGTAGTTGGTAGCTGAATCCGAGATTTGCGAACGGCATCTTGAGAATCAGATGTGTTAGCAGTACCACCAGCCTTGATATAAACTGGTTTTTCCCATTTGTTTTTATCATTTTCGTAGTCCCATACATTCTCCGACAACGATTGTTCATGGTCAATTTTATGTTTTTTAATCTCGTCTTCCAACTGCTTAATTTCTGCATCGTCAACCTCGTCGTCACTTTTTGAGAATCGGTCATTTTCCACCATCGTGACCTTACCGTCCTTGATGACCATTTCAACAACCTTTTTACTTCGACCAGTTCTTGCTGCTTTTGTAGTTTCTTGTTTGCGCAATTGTTTCTGTTGCCTTTTCAATTGCAATGCTCTTTCAACTGGTGATAACCACATATTACTATTGGATGATGCTGGCATTTCAAAGTCAGAAGCTCGATCAATGATCTTTGTTCTTTCAGCTCCAGTAGCTTGAAACTCCAACAAGGTATTTAATCGTTCCTGCGCCTTCAACAAGTCTGAGTCCACATTTTTGATTTGTTCATAATGCTTCAATTCTTCTGCTTGCTCAGCGAGTTGCTCTTTTTCCTTTTGCAATTGTTCAATCTCCTGTTGCTGCTTCTTCCGTTCTTCCTCAGCTTTCTCCAAAGCCTTTGTTTGTGCATCCCAGAAGTTCCCTCGCGCGGCGGTAGAGATTGTAATCTTCTTAGGTTTAGGCTTCTTGGTTTCATTTTCACCAGAACCTGACGAACCTTTCTTCTTCAAATTCTCTTGCTTGGTGACCAATTCATCTCGTTCCAGAAGAAGGACGTTTTTGATAGCAAGTTTGTCTTTAATTGATAATAACTCAGCACCACATGATGAACATGGCTGAAGACCTTCTTTAATGCAAATAATCTTACCACAATTGAGGCAGTTGGGTGCAACTTCAAATAATGGATGTCTTGTAGCCATACAATCGCAGAATCGAGACACATGCGATGATGCTGACAAGTCGGTGGATTCCAAATCCAAATCGTTCAACGCGGCATCTATATCATTTAAGTTCGACAAGATCTTCTTTTTCGATCGTTTGGCGTGAGCAGGCTGTACCTGGCTAGATGGTTTGGCATCGAGCAATTCCGAAGTTGTCTTTGACAGAGCATTGTCACTTAACCGGCCCTTTGTTTGCTGCGACTTGGCCGGTGCCACCGTTGTTGACCAAGCAGGACCAGAAGAAGTTTTTTTACCAGTGGTACTTGGTGGTGGAATAGGTGATGTCTTTGTCAGAGCCTTAGCAGCCTTAGCAGCTTTCTTCTTCGTCTCTTTTGCATAAGCAGCTTCCTCGTCATTTTTCAACTGGATAAACTTGTTGATAAACTCCAACGATATCTCTGACTCACCAAGAATCCCCAAAAGATGGTTCTGAATAGCAGTATCACTGGTTAAACTAAGAGTGAAATCGACCAACTCGCCACATGAGTCTCGATCTAGTGGAATGATATCGCCGACACCGTTGACACCAAAACTTCGCGCCTTTGTATACTTCATTGTACTGCAAATTGAATCTTGAGTGGCAAAATCCCCGATTACGATATCGTTTACGAGGAATTCTTTCGCAATCTCTGAAAAATTGCCCAGCCGTTTAAATTTTTAATCCTCATTCTTGTATAATGAATTGTTTCATTTGAGTACTTTCATTGTTTATATATGTTATGGTGATTTAGCAAAAAATATTCTACACAAATTAACGAATGTCTGCTTATAACTATCAGTCTTTTAGTCAACACCTGACATCACAACCAGATTTGAAGCTGGCTGATTCGTCGGCAAATCCCCCGTTGTTTTCTCTGAATCACTTTTCACATATCCATCAATCTGGGCCACCACCACCAGCCCATCTGTTGGGGTTGATAGCTCCACCCGCAGAGTCATCTGGTCGTCCTGAAGAGAACCAACAATATTTTCTCCACGGGATGTCCTCTGGTTCGACGTACCCTCCACAGCCAAATCTTTACCCACCACGGCTGCACCTGGCTTCACTACAACGTCCCCCTATGCTTCAGAAGCCTCCGCCACCAAATCAGCACCAACCACAGCCCTATGGTAACCAATTGCCCCCAATGTTTGCGTCGTCAATTCAAATGCCACTCGAGCCAATACCGCAACATTTCCCCTACAACCCGTATTCTTCCATCAACTATACTCCCTATATCAATAGTAATCCCAGCAGTTATCAGAACGTACCACCTTTTGGGGCAAATCAGCAATTTCAAAATCACTACGTCAAGCCTCCATACCCAGGGATCAATAATGTTCAGAAATTGAAAGTAGACTATGAGAATCAGGACGAATCGTCCACTTCGATTTCCCACTTCAAACCAACAAAGACCAAGAAAAACTCCAAACCAAGAATAAACAAAATTCAAACAGTAGATTCTACGAATAAAAAATTAGATTCCAAAATTCGTAATAAATTATCAGGAACTATCGGCGAACCCTCGGTCGAAGATTTGTATATTCACTTCCAGCAGATTCTAAAAATCGATATTCCAAAAGATCGGGGTATTGCTTTTTATCATTTGAAGATGAAGAACGATTTAGAGTGCCAATTGTTCGATTTATACGTGCATAATTTGTCGAGTTCTTTTGATGTGTTTTTGTCGCAAGAGGTGTTCCAGAAAGTTGTTCCAGTATTGGCGTTGTATGACGAAACCAACATGATTATTGATTCGATTTTCTGCTTAAGTTCATTGATGCTACAACGTATTCGTCCGGATAAAATTGAACCGTCAATCCCCATAAAATATTACCATCAATGTATCAAATCGATCAGACATTACCTTAGTATGCCCGAAGTTGAACATAATGAAGGTATAATATCTCGATGCTTATTGAGTACCATACTATTATGTATATACGAAATGTTTTTTGTGGCTATTGATAGTACATACGTCAAGGGTGCAAGCAGCATATTGCTGTCAATACTTGCCAAACAACCAAAGAAGAACTTGTTGAAAGAATCACCATTTCATGAAGTTTGTTTTTTGGGAATCTTTGTGTGTGATTTGATTTTATCGTTAAAGTTTAACATTCCGTCAATGTATTCTATAGAGACATTTTGGAAGCCGCTTGATCCGGAGTATTTTGAATCGTTTGATCAATATCACCCACACCCGGTAGGAATTGAAAATGGTAAGGATGAAGAGGTGCTTGTAAATAATGGGATATTACCTAAACAATGCAAGTTGTGGTGGCTTCAAAAAACCGTTATGAATTTGAGCATAATAAACGATTTCAATAATGGAATCCAGGTGATTACAAGAGCCGATTTCGAAACCAACAAACCATTTCACAAGTGGTTGGAGCTACGAACAATGCTACACGAATATGAAGTCAATCTTCCGTCGGCGTTGAAGCCGGTGATCTACATTTCCAGCGGGCCAGGGAAGATATTCCCCACGATTTACTTTTGTGATGAGATTACGGCGATAATAGGACTTAATTTCAAACTACTGAAATTGGCACTTTATGAAGCACTCATTCTGAGAAACGATACGTCTGATGCTACTGTCTTACAAGAGATCAAAAAGTACCCACCCAATTACTGCAAAAAATTATGCAAGGATATTATTGGAATAATGCGTACTTATGATGGCAACACCAATGTATGGTCAAATAACATACATACAGTTCGCCAAGTTGCGCGGTATATTGCCGATGAGTCAGAAGCATTTGATGAGTTCATTGTGCTCGTAAACCGGATTATAGGCGTGTGCCACTTGAAACTACAAGATACGATTATTTAATGATATTGATGACAAGATACAACTGAAACATCCTCCACGCCTCATGCTCTCCACCACTTTACGACGTCGACCCTGAAACACTACGGCTCATGAAAATATGCAAGAGAAGCCACAATGTCCACACCAACAAAGCTGTAGTGTGCATAATAACCATGGATACTAGGCTTAAGTAGCAAATGTGAAATTTTTCAGCAGCAGAAAAAACCACCTGATCGCCACGACACTCACTAGAAGGGCCAGTCGGCGGTGGTAACACCCATTGCAACACAGACATATGGCAAAGGCATATCGGGATTTATCTTGAAAACCCCGAATGCATTTGATCTTGTGGAGATGGACTCCCTCCACCACCGAGTACCGAGGATGCCACCACGGCAACAATGGGGAAAGCCAGTGACAACCCCGTCAAGTAGACATAACCATGACAACCCTGCTTTACCGAGCAAGGTTGCACCGCAGTAGTGTAGGTTACTACGAGAGCGTATAATACCACTGTAATATATGTGTACCTCTAGTGTTTTGAGCCCCCACAATTTGAATTTGGGGGCGGAAAAATTCCTCTGTAGAATTCTATTCTATGATATTTATAGTTCTTTAGGTGGTGAAGCAAAATTGTCCAACTACGTGTCATATTGACGAGAAAAAAGATTATATAGGCTCGTATTTAGTATCGAATTACCACTGTTGTTTTTAGTTGCCTCATCATGGGTACTAGTCTAGATATCGCCGGAGTTAGGGCCTCTACTAGAAATGAAAATTTTTGCCAGTCGGTAGACAAGGGGTTTTTCAAACAACTAGTGGATTGCTTGCTCGAAGGGCAATGTGATGCCGACGAGAAACAGCAGGTGTTGGCGTCGATAGCAAATATTCTTCTAATCAATCGAAATCTTCACATTTCCTACTTTACTCCTGAGTTGTCAAGATTGCTATTGCCATATTTGAACACGTATTTATGTGATTTGATTCCCTCATCGTCGTACTACGACTCGCGTGACAGCACGTCGTCATCGTCGACTACGTCAGTATCGTCTAATGCCCCATCACCAAGACCTGGTATTTCTTCGCAGCAGGTTTCTGCTGATTCGTTCGAACTGGTTTCGACTAAAACTCCTCCTCAGGTGATGTCGAAGCCGATAGTGGACATATCGTCACAAACGGTGACTATGGAGCTGCGATTTCCGTTGTTGATTGCCCCATACAGATTGATATTTTTAATTCTTTACGATGATCCGCAGTTCAGCAGCAGCATGCTTGATCAGACATTCAAATGTTTAAGCAGAGGAGTCGATTATTGTTTGAATGACACATTCAATCCACAACAACCGAAAATTGCCGGTGGTGACGTATCCACAAAGTTGCCCACCGACTCCAACTTCAACTATTTGATCCAAGCTGATGACGAAAATAATGACCACTATACCATGGAAACCCACATATACACCAATGTTTACCCACAAAACAGAGACCACGTATTGGCACTAATTGAAATTTTGAAGGGGCTTTACTCCTTCTACCACAAAAATCAAAAATATATTGAAAAAGGAAAATCGCAATTACCATTTCTTATCAGACTGGTTGTTCTGGTAGGGTCTGCGGTTTCCAAGCTTGATAAGAACCAACATTTATTAATCAAGAACTTGTTGAATGTGATCACAATAATTATCACCAATATCGGCAATGTTGAATACTTTAGATTGCCTATTTACCAACAATTTGCAAAGACTTTGATGTCCGTGCTTCATCACAGGTTGATGATCTATTTGAATACAGAAGAAGGTGATCTCAATGATATTTCAAGTCTTTTCATTCTAATAACGTACTTGTCAAGAGAATTCAGAAGACATACTTGCCAATCTGCCAGAGATGAATTTATTAATAGTATATTGCCAACCAGTGTGGAAAAGATACCACCTATTTATGACGAATGCTTGAGAATAATTTCCCGGCCATCGGGTAGTTTTGATTGTACAAAGCTGTTAAAAGAAGAAATGACCCTTTCTCACCTTAAACTGTTAATCATTGAGTGCTTTTTTGAATTAAGTTGGAAGCCAGATAACACACAACAGTTCAAGTTGTTTTTCGAATATGTTGGGTATCTCAACTCGAGATCGTATCTAACAAACAATCATGCCAATATCCCAGCAACCATCAACGTTAATGAGTATATTCTTCCGAAATATTACAATAAACCAACAGAAACCCCTTCTGAGGATACACTATCAAGTGCCGTTGATATCAGTCAAAGTTTCCGAAATATTCTTGCTTCCCACAAAAATACCCCACAAGCAAGCATTCAAATGACGCAAGAAGAAAAAGAACAAGAAGCAGAAAAATTGTTTGTTATCTTCGAGAGAATGGAGAAAACGGGAGTTTTCCAGGATTTTGCCAATCCAATTAAAGAATGGCAACAGCTGGGTAAATTTGAATCGCTTCCGGATGACAATGACGAGTAATTTATAGTTCTTATTTATTTAAAATTAATATCTAATACATATACAATACAGCATAGTTCTCACCGAACTGGCGTTGTAATGAGTATATATGTTGAAAGATACTTCCAAACGAAGTCGAATTGAAATTTATAAGTAAATCTTGTTACTTCTAAGCTAAAACTTTTTCTTGTAATTGTAAAATAATGGCCGATCTCGAAGGAATATAAACAAACAACGAGTTCGATCTATTGTCCCATGGTTCAGGTTTGGTAAAGTATTTGTGAGGAACTCCCTTGGAATCGACTTCTTCGATTCTCGAATGTCCTCCAAATTCTTCCCGGTCAGTATTGAGCACTATCTGATAGACACCTGGTGTTTCAACCCCAATCTTGTAATCAGCGTAAGAGTTAGAATGATGGAAATTGAACACAAATAGCAATCCATTT
>ERZ778017.3349-NODE-3349-length-11522-cov-5.026162_pt1 | contig 11522 bp, 8 predicted proteins | sample MGYA00375747_ERZ778017 | MGnify/ENA primary metagenome ERZ778017 (study PRJEB29350, sample SAMN05509838) | bioreactor metagenome | biome: bioreactor; material: wastewater | place: South Africa: University of Cape Town | collected 2014-03-17 ... | reverse complement strand
ACACCAGAGCAAGTCAAATTCTGGTTGTAGATGGGGAATTGCAAGAGAGAACAATAGTTTTTGAGCTGGTCGTGTCGATTTCTTGCTTTGTACCAACAACAAGCAGTTATTTGCATCAAGACTAAGACGAATATCTGAGGTCGATACTCGGTATACGCCATCAGAAACCAAATCGAAGTTAGAGCACAAATCTTTGTGGAGAAACAACGGCGAAATCACATTGTAATCAAACTTTCTATCACAGAGACACACACTCTCTTTGTCTAAGTCAATAGGTATGACAGTACTGGGTGAGGTTTCATGGGATCCACGGTTTTCGTTTATACTACTTGGGTTTTTCACACTAGATATCTTTCGCTTTTTAGCCTGAGGGCCCATGGTTGTGGCTACGTGCTGACCAAGAGCATCAAATTCTATCTGGATCAACTGAACATTGTCATCCAAGTTGGACGATGCCATTTCATCAGGATGTGTAAAGAAGGCTAAATTCAGTAGACAGTAAAATGTTTACCCATGTAAGATAGTTCAAAGTGCGATTCTATAAATTTACCGAATTTACTGAGGTATAAAAATTACACCACCTAAAAAGAATCTGTTTACAATATTCCAAGCCAAACATCGTTTATTAAGGGAAAACACCAAACAAATACGTCATATAAATCGTACTATTCATCCATTAAAAATCAAATCAAACAAAACTTCACCCCAAAATCGAACTAAAATCATCAGCCTAAACTTCTATAAAACAACACTGAGGTCGTCATAATCACCGTCAGCCGGGGTCTTCTATCGTATACTTTTCATAAATCATCATGAACAGTTGTTCCATGGTTTCCTCGTGAAATGTGTACCACTTCTATCGTGCTTTGGGTTTCAGCTTTTCACCGAAACATTCTTGTGCAATCTTCGTTCGAGAATCGACGCTCCCTTCAAGTTCAAATCAAACGTCTTTTGCTCGACGGGCTTGCGCTTCTGGGTTCTGTGGCTGCTTGGTACCACATGACCCAAAGCGTCCGTTTGCTCGATTTCCTCGTCTTCTTCAGCCAAAACGTCAAATGCATTGTGCTTGTGTGATAACGCAGCCTCTTCGCCCATTCGGTGCACCGCAGTACTGATATCGAAAGCATCCCGTAACGCCACCGCAGCTGGCGAGTACAATCCTGAGTTGTAATTTTGCTGTTTGTTGAATTGTTGAATAGGGTGTTGGGCCCTGGTTTTGGCAGAATTGGAAACCCGTAATGGGGCAGACTCAGGCACAACGGTCATGCGGATCCATGGGTCGTTCAAGAACTCGTCAATTGTGTATCTATCACGAGGATTGACCGTCAACAATTTCAGAACACAGTGCTTTGCTTCAGCACTAATTTCGTCCCACCACGGACTCAAAAACGTAAACTCACCCTTAGCAACCTTGGCTGTCAAAGACTCAATACGTTCGTCGTAGAATGGCGGGAACCCACAGAGTAACGTGTACAAAACACACCCAATGGCCCACATATCCACTTCCTTAGAATAATGCTCATCCTTGACAATTTCCGGAGCAGCGTATCCAACAGTTCCACATGGGGTTTTGGTATTGTGTTCCCAGATCTGTTTCGATAATCCAAAATCTGCTAATTTGACAACTCCGATACCACCACCCCCGACTCCTGGAGTGAACTCTCCTTCGTCCTGTTTTGTGTTTGGATCGTCGGATTTTCTGAGCTTAGCAAGAGGCGTAGCCGATGGATTGAACTCAATAGGGTTGAACAACAAGTTTTCTGGCTTGATGTCACGATGAACAATACCAATCTCTTCATGCAAATATCTGATAGCAGAACCTAATTGTACAATAACATGTCTTGACAAGTCTTCAGAGAAGTAAGTGTACTTGACAATGGAAGCAAAGATTTCACCTCCAGAAGCCAACTCTTGCACAATATAGTAGTAGTTGGTAGAATCGATAAACTCGACGAATCTAACAATATTTGGATGGTTCAATTGTCTCATGATGGTGACCTCCTTTAGCACAGCCTGTTTCTGAGACTGGTCCATTTGGAACTTGCGCAAAATCTTGATAGCTACCAACTTGTTCGATACGAAGTGACGTGCCTTGTACACGATGGAAAATGCTCCTTCACCCATCTGTTCCAAAACTTCATAATGTTCCAAATTCTCGTAGGGCTTCGATTCCTTATCTAATCTTTCCTGTTGCACTATCTGGGAAGCGACCTGTTCGTAGTCCCGATGGTTCAGGCGTTGTGTCTGGTGCGTGACTCGAGAGCGATCGGTTCCATCGTCAGCAACAGATGGAAGCTCAGCCGCAACTGTTCCATCCACAGGAGCCGTTCCATCACCAATATCACCAAAACTTGGCGCAGGAAAATTGTTCAAACCGTCACCAACGTAACTCATAGTAGACTCCTCGTCCACCAATCTCTTTTTCCGCAAATCATTTGCTCCCTTTCCGTGCCTAATAAAGGCCTTCAAATTCTCAAACATGCCAGCCGGGAATTAGTCAAGTATAACTACCACAAAAACGGCAAAAAAAACTCGTTGTAACGTTCCGAAATTGATCTCCGTGGATATTCTTATGCCACTGTCCCTACAAATGAAACAAAATCCCTGGAAATCCCCCGACAACCTAGCAATATCGTGCGGTCAATAAGCTTGCTATAAAATCTAGGAATTTTTTTGGGCACGGTTTCCATACAGTAGGTGAAATTTCACCATTGACGAATTGTGTTTGGAGCTTCTTTGTAGTTTGTTAACAAAAGCGTAAAAAATCCGTACAAGATGTCATTTCCTCCAGCTATAATGTTCACTGATTGGGACGGTACCGTCACATTACAAGATTCGAACGATTACTTGACGGAAACGATTGGGTTTGGTCGTCCTAAACGGTTGGAAGTCAATGACAGAATTTTGAACGGCACCACTACATTTCGTGACGGGTTTCAGGAGATGTTAGACAGTGTTACTACGCCTATGGACGAATGTATTGACATTTTGTTGAAGAATATCGACTTGGACCCTGGTTTCACGAAGTTCTACCATTGGTGTGAAGCCAACAAGATCCCCGTGGTGGTGGTTAGTTCTGGAATGAAACCAATCATCACGGCGTTATTGAAGAAGCTTGTTGGTGAAGAAGCCGTTGGCAACATCGAGATCTTGTCGAACGACGTAAAGATCAATGCCGATGATAACACCTGGGACATTGTGTACCGAGACGATTCTGACTTTGGCCACGACAAGGCCAAATCCATCAGAGAGTACTTGGCCGAGCGTGGCTACAACAGCACCAATGTTCCATTGATGTTCTACTCTGGAGATGGTGTTTCCGATATCTCGGCTGCCAAGGAGACCAATCTTTTGTTGGCCAAGCACGGGAAAGATCTCATTATTTACTGTAGAAGGGACGGGATTCCATACACCGAATTCAACAACTTTGGTGATATCCACGAAAAGGTGTCGAAAATCATCGAAGCTGGTGGGAAAAACATCAACGACTTCATTGAGAACGACTCATGATCGGGATGTAGGTGGTTGTGACAAATGGTGCATGTCAGCTAGTTGATGTGTTTCATGAAACCGTTGGTCGCGATTACAGGCTACATTAGATTGATTTTATAGAGTTAGATAGAACTAGAGCGGACCGCATCGACTGTGGAATAAATTAAACCTCTATTAATTAACTGTACTTACGACGTAGATTAACCACTAACACCGTTCTTTGCCATGTCGACAATGGCATACACATTTAACGCGGAAATGACGAGCCAAATGACACCCGCAAGACCGGCAGCCCACCAGGAGTTGTTCATATATTTGTACTTTTCACCGTCGGTTTGCAATTCAAGTGGTAATTCAACCTTCATAATGGACTTTTTGCAGGTGAAGTAAATCAATGGTGCCGTCAATGGTGGTAATAACAACGAAATAACCACTTGCGACACGTTCAATGCTGTACCCAACCCGTTTCTTCCAATACAAAGAGAAATAATTAAGCAGGGAATAATGGAAATAGCTCTGGTCACAAGTCTTCTGAGCCATGGTCTCAATGTCCAGTTGATGTGTCCCTCACTCACAATCTGACCAGCAATGGTACACACAATACCTGCCGATTGACCTGAAAATAACAATGCCAACATGAAAATAGTCCCTACAGCTGGTGCCAAGTTTCTTGATAACAAATCGTGAATGGTATACAAATCAGCATCAACAGCTTCGGGAGTACCGTACAACGTAGCACCAGAAACAATGACAATAGCCGAGTTCACAAACAAGGCAAAAGTGAGCAATGTGAGGGTCAATTCAATCACAGAATACTTTAAAGAATACTTGATGGCCTGGTACGAAGGTTTGTAGCTGGTGTAGAAATAAGCAGCTTCTCTTGAGTCCTGACTTTGCTTTTCATCTACAGAATCCATATCTTGGTCGTAGTCGTCAAATTTGACGATTCCATGTTGGACATCGTACTCTCTAAGTCTAGGCTGGACAATACCTGACCCCAAAAATAACGAATGAACCATAACCGTGGCACCAATGATCGAAGTAGCAATAGTCATACCACTACCTGCAAACATCTCCTTCGATGGAACGAACCCTCTGAACACTTCACGAGCATTGGCCGGTACTTTAGATAACTCCACTGCAAAACATACCGTGACTCCAAGCACAAGAACAGCCACCATGTATTCAAACATCCTGACAAACTTGGTGGAACTGGTGTCATTTCGGTATGCCATAAGCACAAATAATACGTCAACTATAGTGATACAGACCCCTGCTGGCAATGGAATCTTCAATAAAATGTTCAACGCAATAGCACTACCAATGACTTCGGCTACATCAGTTGCAATAATAGCACATTCTGCAAGCACCCACAACACGTAGTTCAATTTTTTGGGAAAGTATTCACGACAGCATCGTGCTAAATCGTATCCTGTCACGGAGCCTAGACGAATGCAGAGAATCTGTAAGAATATAGCGATAATGTTGGAAAGGAATACAATGAATAATAACGAGTACTTGTTGGAAGCCCCTGCTGTGACACCGGTAGCGTAGTTACCGGGGTCCATGTAAGCCACAGACACTAAGATACCCGGTCCTATGAAGGAGGCGTACTTCCTGAGGATTTGTGATGCTCTGGCAAAAACTGGTTTATTCATGGGGTTATTGGAAAATGTGAAAAATAAAAATCTGAATGAGGAAAATTTGGATATAGTTCTAGCGATAGGTATAAATAATGCAATTAATCTGTATTGTGATATCTGGGCTTTATTATTGTTGTACCTGCCCGGCAATTACGTGGCGTTTAGTGTGAGAAGATGAGTATTCTTTTAACGAGAAGCCCATTCTATTATTATCACCAAAATTCCACCCGATATGATCCATTGAAGGTTGGGGTGTATGCCGGATATTATCGGAATTCTCAGGAATTTCTCTTGTGGATAACCTTTGTGGTACTACTTTTTTCTACCGCGAGTGAGCGTTAAAGGGGGCACGCTCTACTGGTAGCACCACTCTCAGTTGGTACCATGTATCCTCCTTTCGTGGTAGTAATTACTACGAGACCACCCATCTGAAAGCTAGTGCGATTGTGAAGCACAAATGGCACACCGTTTGTGTGAGCTAAACCACTTCGCCGCGCTACTGCTACTTCTTCTTGGATGCCAACGTTCGTAATGCACGTATCGTGCAGTTCTAGGCAATACTGTAGTGTAAATCTATGCATATTTACTGCCCAATACAATCGATGGCATGTACATCATCGCAACACAAAGACTAGCCTAGAGTGTATCGGTACACAGAAAAGCACAAATGAACTGCTGACAACAATAACACTGTGCTACCGTCAAGGACTTGTGAATTGGAGCCGACATTCGATGAATACCCCACTATTGGTGGATCTGTGGTATTCCTCTATCGCATTATTTGGTTGCAGGCAGGTACCATCGGAGTTGTTACAAGACAAACCCGAAAACGTCCCTGCGTTGCAATCTCCACAGTAATAGTTCCCCTCAGTGCAAGTGGATAGTTGTGGTCTACGTGTTCACCTTCACGTTGTCCTAGACCATGACATTCACAAGCCAAATGGATAGTAAAAATGATAATTGTCAATGAATGCCCGGCCAATTTGATGGTGGGGTTTCTGTCTTGTCCACCACCGTTTTCACGGCTAGAAGGACTCTCTGCTGCCAAAAATCACTACATCCCCTTTTTCCCGTGAATGTTACGTAAACAACACACAGCCATAGTAACCAACCCCAAGCAATTTGTTGCAATGTGAAAATTCAGTATTGTCACCCATGTCCGATTTAGGGAAAAATTACTCATTCGCCTGTTCCTGCTTGACAATCTTTGCCTTCGTATCTACTGTGAAGACTTACAACCGCCTCTGTATCTACAAGTATCAAGCTGTTGAAATAAACGGTGTTGCATGATGCAATGCAACCGTCTGGTTTGTATAACCTGCATTATTGATTGGTTTATCAAACAATTGTTATAAAACAAAGATAGTTGTAAAAGAGTAAAATATATATTCAATTTTTCATTAACAAGTTTGCAGCAATTATATTTAGTGCGCATTTTGCAACACTTTTTGCAACGCTTTCTACCTTGAATTTACTTTTCTTTTTCAACCATCAGCTTGCGCCATGTCAATCGCTACCGCCTGTTCAAGCTCCTTGCAGAAGCGGTATTTACATTGCATGAACCAATGTGTGGTTTTTCCAAAGTATATCGGCTCTTTTCACAATACCTCCGGTTGCCACGGTGAAAATGACATGCAATAGCATCGACCAATTCCGAACTACTTACAGGGCCATGGTGGTGTGTGTCAATCTCTTGTGAATATACCCTACTCATGTGCTAGAAAGCTTGTATTGTTTACATTTCCCACTTGAGATACTTGGGATGCTCTACAAAACTACATTGGGCTATTCCAACCATCATACGCAAAGAAGTTGCATGATCCGTATGAGCCTGGTTTAGCCGTAGACTGATCCAAGCTTCGTGTGTACTAACTGAGATCATGCCATCACGACATCAATTATCAAATCTACCCTATTATTGCAAGCAAAATTGTTTCATGCGTTGCAAATATAGATGACAACCAGCTTCAAACACTATTTTCAAAAGGTATTCACGTTACTACACTCATTATCTTATCAATGCCATTTCCCTGAAAACCTCCTAAGACGTCATTTTTTCACCTAATTCCACTACAAAATAAAATTAACGTAACAAAAACAACAGAAAAAGAGCATACAAATCTCTACGACAATCCATTGAACTCGATAACAACAATTTGACCGTTCCTTGCGTCGCAACTGGCGGTTGTTTGTTCAATATTTAATGGGTTTCTTTCAATTTCGGAATCCCCATACAAAATGGTATTTCGCCGCGACACGCACGGACCTTTTGTTGATTTCATTCAGGGAGGATACAACTGGAATACAGTAGAGTTTTTCATTCAATTGATTAAATAACTCAAGTGAAAAGCAATTGAGTGACGTACGGTATTGTTCAGCTGTAGCAGGTGTCTATACCATAAACTCATTCAATTTTACAAACCTTTGCATTAAAGCATACACTTTTTTTGACAATCAAGTTGGTTTATTCATTTGGTAAATGAAAATCAACTACTAGTTCATATATTTTATGCCGAACTTATTAAAGAAACTTAACATAGGGCAATTTCATAAATCCGATAAATCTGGTGAAAAAGAAAGTGTCGATAGACGGTTGAGTACAATTGCACAACATTCAACTAATCCGCAAAGTCCCACTCAAAACGAGATCCAAACTGATAAAGATATGAACTTCTTCCCCGATCAATTGGGCCAACAGGTCCAGCAACCGATTCAAGCACAGTCTTTGCCTCAACAACAACAGCATCAACCACAACCGCAACAACACAACTTCAATGCACAAGCATCGGGAATCCCATCCTTGCCATCACAAAATGCTAATGATGCCATTCAAGCATCGTTGTTACCTCAAAGGTCGACTGTGTCCAAAGGAAAGTATTCATTGACAGATTTCCATATCATGAGAACTTTGGGTACTGGTTCATTTGGTAGAGTTCATTTAGTCAGATCTGTTCACAATGGAAGATATTATGCCATCAAAGTGTTGAAGAAACAACAAGTGGTAAAAATGAAACAAGTGGAACACACCAATGATGAAAGAAGAATGTTGAAATTAGTTGAGCACCCATTTTTAATTAGAATGTGGGGCACGTTTCAAGACTCAAATAATTTGTTTATGGTAATGGATTACATAGAAGGAGGAGAATTATTTTCGTTGTTAAGAAAGTCACAAAGATTTCCAAACCCAGTGGCTAAATTCTATGCTGCTGAAGTTACTTTAGCGTTGGAATATTTACATTCCCATAACATTATCTATCGTGATTTGAAACCAGAAAACATTTTGTTAGATAGAAACGGACATATTAAAATTACTGATTTCGGGTTTGCTAAAGAAGTTTCCACAGTTACATGGACCCTTTGTGGTACACCAGACTATATTGCACCCGAGGTTATTACCACCAAACCATATAACAAGTCGGTTGATTGGTGGTCATTAGGAGTTTTAATCTTTGAAATGTTGGCAGGGTATACTCCATTTTATGATTCTACTCCAATGAAAACTTACGAGAAAATCTTATCAGGAAAGGTACATTATCCATCAATCATGTGTCCAGAAGTTATTGATTTATTGAAACAATTGATCACTGCGGATTTGACCAGAAGATTAGGTAATTTATCTAATGGTCCTGCTGACATTAGAAACCATCCATGGTTTGCGGAAGTAGTCTGGCAAAAATTGTTGGCTAAAGATATCGAGACTCCGTACGAACCACCAATCACTGCCGGAGTTGGTGATTCTAGTTTATTCGATCATTATCCTGAAGAACAATTAGATTACGGAAGCACAGGTGAAGACCCGTATGCGCTGTTCTTTGTGGACTTTTAGATAACGCCATATAATTCATTTGTTTCCAAAATTTATACTTTAAAAATTAACATGAATTGTCTATTTAAATAATTACATGAAACGACCGCAACTGAACTATACTACATACAACAAGTGATTATATGGTTGAGTTTGTCTTGTTGGGGGTTGAGGGAGGAACTTCAGACCGGCAAAGCTCGTTCTCGTAGATATTTCTCTATAGCGAAAACTCCACGTCAAAGAATGAAAATCGAGACATTCCAGGGTACATTTTGAAGCTCAACAACAAACATTAATAGCAGTAATAATTGCATCTATAGTAGCTATTGAGCATGAATGTTGACCAGAGCCTCGCGAAAAAGATGTTTTTTTATGCTTTCATGACTTTAGATTATTTTGAAATGTAACTGTGATTAGAAACCTGTTAGGTGAACCTGAACTTTCAGCAATTCTAAAATTATACATCTCGATATCTCGGACAAATCTGTTGGCTGACCTAACTTAAAACGGTCACCATAAGATTCTTTATGTTGAGATAAGAGTATTCATCTGGACTTCACTTACTTCATGCTTGGAATGTGTGCTTGCAATTTAGACAAACATAAAATAGAATCATCGATGTATCTTTTCTCCTCTGTTGAGATTGGAAAAATACTGCCTCTCTGTTCCCACACTTTGGACATTCTTTGTTGGATCTAGGCAAAGTAGGATCATTACCAATATCTTGAACAACCCCAGCAGTTTCCCCAATATTTGTGATTAATTCGTGACGGTAAACCTTTGGATTCTCCGCCAATTCAGTATAACCACAGTTACGACACGAGTACAACAATCTTTGATCGTTTTTATCCTCTTTAGGATACAACATGTTATTGCACTCAGCACAGAATCTAAACGAAGCCATTGGATAGGGTAATCAACAGAATTTTTTAAAAAAAAATAATAAATACAATGAAAGCAATCGTTTAGCCAACTTTTACACCTAGCAACTGTAGTTATTTATGGGTCCACAAAGATCAGTAACAGGATAGATTCGAAACTTGTTTTGTATTGTATGTTGAAAAAAGTTTCACGCGACATTGGAACCATCCGACATTTTTCTGGGGAGGACTCGCGACATTGTTTTGCAGTGAAAATTTTCATGAAAAATCTACTAGTAGAAGAATCGTTGAATAGAACCGTAGTTTACAGGGAGAAATATGTTTGTTCGTAACGTTGTCAGAGCTTCTATGAGAAGAGCAGGTGGGGTCTGTGTTCGTTTGAACTCGACTGCTGCCGAAAGAGCAGCTGTTGACCCTAAGATCACTGCTATTGTTGACCAAATCTCCAAGTTGACTTTATTGGAAACCAATAGTTTAGTCACCGAGTTGAAACACCAATTGAACATCCCAGATATCAGCTTACCAGCCGGTGGTGCTGCTCCAGCTGCTGCCCCAGCTGCTCCAGCTGCCGAAGAAGTCAAAGAAGTTGTTGAAGAACAAACTATCTTCGCCATTAAATTGGAATCTTTTGATGCCAAAGCCAAGCCAAAGATCATCAAAGAAGTCAAATCCTTGTTAGGTCTCTCATTAGTGGAATCTAAGAAATTCGTCGAAGCTGCTCCAAAGGTCTTGAAGGACAACGTCGCCAAAGAAGATGCCGACAAAATCAAGGCTACCTTGGAAGGCTTGGGTGCCAAAGTTACCTTGGAATAAGCGTAGATCATCCAAAAGACTCATTTCACCCCATACTTCAACTGTCCGTCTCCATTTGTTGGACTTGAAATGTTGAATTTCTTGTATATATACATTAATACATTAACTTTATTATGGCTGGCGTAGGGCCAATCACTCAGTAATGTCGTATGGTCCTGGAACGGTGGTTATTGTGTATTTTGGCTCTTGTTTGGCTCCGTTGTAACAGGTTTAAAACTGCAAAGTTGAACCATTCGAACGAACAAAGGTCATAGGCAAAACGACGCAATTCTCACTGCAATAGCGCACGGAATCTCATGCCATATAAAGGTTTGCTCACACGATGCGGTTCAAGTTGTAGACAAGGGTCTCACCCCGTTACTGACCGGCCCAGAAGTGGTACGGAACGTGAAAAACTGCAGTGAAAAGACACTATTTAATCGAAACACAGGTTTTTTGACGACATTTGTTGTTTCTTGTGGCGAATCAACGTTCGTGTTGCTGCTGGCTTAACCAGATCTGTTCCTTTGGCTGCAAATATTCTTCAACGGTCACCAACATCGTCAATTCTAAACCAATTTGGAATTTGAAAACGGCCAAATAATCCTCTCGATCTCCGTAACCACATAAACCACATTAATCTGTCCCAATATCACAGTCCGAAAACGTACATGTGCTTCTTCTTTCTCTTACCAAAAAGGTTCGCAATTATGTACAGAAAAATACTCTCTACTTCTAAAGTAGCCATATCGTCAAAGTCATGAAATAATGAGCAAACACCACCACAACCACAGTCTCGCGGACTTGAAGCTCGAGGAGAAACGGTTTGTCGAAAAAGGTTCCGTCAAAACGTGGTTATCGGCCGAGTTATTCAACCGCAAGGGTATTCGTATAGCTATCGAGAGAAGT
>ERZ778017.3348-NODE-3348-length-11522-cov-5.238859_pt1 | contig 11522 bp, 10 predicted proteins | sample MGYA00375747_ERZ778017 | MGnify/ENA primary metagenome ERZ778017 (study PRJEB29350, sample SAMN05509838) | bioreactor metagenome | biome: bioreactor; material: wastewater | place: South Africa: University of Cape Town | collected 2014-03-17 ... | reverse complement strand
GCTGATCGTCGACACGCCCGACGCGCTGCTCGTCGCGGACAAGGGCGCGAGCCAGCAGGTGCGCGCGATCGTCGAGCGCCTGAAGTCGAGCGGCCACGATGCGGCGCGGCTGCACCGGACGGTGGCGCGGCCGTGGGGCACGTACACCGTGCTGCAGGAGGGCCCGCGCTTCAAGATCAAGCGCATCGAAGTCAAGCCGAAGGAGCGCCTGTCGCTGCAGATGCACCATCACCGCAGCGAGCACTGGATCGTCGTCTCGGGCACGGCCCGGGTGCAATGCGACGAGCGCGAGCACCTGGTCGCGGCCAACGAATCGACCTACATTCCGATCGGAACGAAGCATCGGCTGGAGAATCCCGGCGTCGTGCCGCTGGTGATGATCGAGGTGCAGTGCGGCGACTACCTCGGCGAGGACGACATCGTCCGCTTCGACGACGCGTACGGGCGCCCGACCGAGGGCTGAGCTCGCCGTTGGCCAGGGCCCGGTTCTTCTACGCGCTGCGGCCCGATCCGGCCGCGGCCGACCAGCTCGCTGCGATCGCCGCGCAGGCGGCGACGCGATGGGGCGGCCGCGCCTTCGCCGCACCCGACATCCACCTGACGCTCGCATTCGTCGGCATGCAGCCGGTCGAGCGGCAGCCGGCGCTGCAGGCGATCCTGCAGGGGTTGCCTGCGCGCTTCCACGTCCCCGACGACTCCCGCGCGACCGCGGCCGACGCGCAGCGCACGGCAGGCGCCGACCCGATTCCGGCGCTCTCGTTGTCGCGGCTCGGCAGCTTCGGGCACGGCGTGCTGTGGATCGGCCCGGCGAAGCAAGCGGACGGGGCAGGATCCGGGCGCAGCTTCGCCCACCCACTCGCGCAGGAAATCCGCGCACGCCTGCGGGACGCGGGAATCGCCTTCGACGACCGGCCGCTCAAACTGCATGCGACGATCGTTCGCGGCGCGCGCGGTTTCACCGACGAACGCGGCGTTGACCTGGCCGGTACCGAGGAGGCGGGCGATGCCGGCGCCGGCCGGTTGGCGGTCGCTGCGTCGCCGATCGTCGTCGCGCGCACCTGGTCGCTCGCGCTCGGCGCCTCGTACGCCGATTCGACGCCGCTGCGACGCTATCGCTGGTGGGGCCCCGCTGCGCCGGCGGGGTCGCCGTGAGCGCCCGCATTCTCGTCGTCGAGGACGAGCCCGCGATCCGCGAGCTGGTCGCCGTCAACCTCCGCCATGCGGGCTATCGCGTCGACGGCGTCGATTCGGCCGAGGCCGCACGCGCAGCGATCGCGCATGCGCTCCCCGATCTGATCGTGCTCGACTGGATGCTGCCCGGCGAAGCCGGCGTCGATCTCTTGAAGGCGTTGCGCGCGGACACGCGCACCGGCAAGGTGCCGATCGTGCTGCTGACGGCGCGGGCCCACGAGGGCGACAAGCTGCTCGGCTTCGAGCGGGGCGCGGACGACTACGTCACCAAGCCGTTCTCGACGCGCGAACTGGTCGCCCGCGTGCGCGCCGTCCTGCGGCGCACGGGGCCGGGGACGAAGGGGTCCTCGGGGGCGGAAGACGAAGCGCCGATCGAGATCGAAGGTCTGCGCCTGGAGCCGGCAGCGATACGCGTGAGCGCCGGCGACGCGCGGCTCTCGCTCAGTCCGACCGAGTTTCGGCTGCTGCATTTCCTGATGCGCAACGCGGATCGCGCCGTCTCGCGCGACCGCCTGCTCGACGAAGTGTGGGGCGATCGCGTGTATATTGACCAGCGCACGGTCGACGTGCACATCCGGCGGTTGCGGCTCGCGCTCGCCCCGAGCGGCCACGACCGGTTGATCGAAACCGTTCGCGGAGAAGGCTACCGCTTCGCGCGTAGCTGAGCGCCGCCTCCGCATCCTTCGCGCCAACGTCCGGGAACGCCGTGCGCCTCGTGTTTCGCAATCTGGCTGCCATCCTCGCAGCCGCCGTCATCGCCGCGCTGCTCGACGCCTACGTCTCGGAACGCGCCGCAGTCTGGTGGCTCGGCGTGGCGCTCGTCGTCTACGCGCTCAGCGAAACCGTCTATCTCGCACGGCTGCATCATTGGGCGGCGCTGCCGCGCAACCGCTCCCTGCCAGCCGGCTACGGCCCGTGGCGCGCGCTGATCGCCCGGCTTTCGCGCTTCGCGCGCCAGGAGGTCGACGCGCAGATCGAGCTCGCCTCGGAACTCGAGCGCATCCACGCGGCCGTCGACCAGTTGCCCGACGGCCTCGTCGTGCTCGACCGCTACGACCATGTGCTGTGGGCCAACGACGCGGCCGAGAGCCTGCACGGCATCTTCGGCACCCGGCGGCCGATCCATCACTTCATCCGGCAGCCCGAGCTGGCCACGCTGCTCGGCTCGAACGAGCCGGGCAGCTCGATCCGCGTCGAGCTGCCCGGTCGGCCCGGTCGCATCTACGAGCTGCTGCTGCACCGGGCGCAGGGCGACCAGAAGCTGCTGATCACGCGCGACGTCACCGAGCGCGCGAAGCTCGACGCGATGCGCAGCGACTTCGTCGCCAACGTATCGCACGAGATCCGCACGCCGGTCACGGTGATCGCGGGATTCGCCGAGACGCTGCTCACGCTCGATCTCGACGCCGACAAGCGGCGCGAGTACCTCGAGTCGATCCTCGAACAGAGCCGCACGATGCAAAGGCTGGTCGACGACCTGCTGACGATCTCCTCGCTCGAGAGCGACACGCAGGCGCTCGACGACGAAACGGTCGACCTCGCATCGCTGCTCCAGCGGATGGTCGACGAAGCGCGGACGATCTCGGCCGGTCGTCACGAGATCTCGCTCGTCCTCGACGGACCGCGTCGCGTGCTCGCCTCCGCGGGCGAACTCGAGAGCGCCGTGCGCAACCTGCTCACCAACGCGATCCGCTACACGCCCGACGGCGGCCGCATCGCCGTCGACTGGCGCGTGCAGGACGCCGAGGGACGCATTTCCGTGCGCGACACCGGCATCGGCATCGCACCGGAGCACCTGCCGCGCCTGGCCGAGCGTTTCTATCGCGTCGATCGCGGCCGCTCGCGCGCAACCGGCGGAACAGGCCTGGGCCTGGCGATCGTCAAGCGGATCATGGCGCGCCACCAGGGACACCTTCGCTTCGACAGCGCACCGGGTCGCGGCAGCACCTTCGTGCTGTGCCTGCCGGCGGCGCGGCTCGTCGCCGATTCGGCGCCGTCCTCGTCGCCCTCGTCGCCCTCGTCGCCCTCGTCGCCCTCGTCGCCCTCGTCGCCCGCGGCGCCCTCGTCGCCCGGGGCAGCGCCGGGCCGCGCGATCGCGGAGGCGCCCGCCGAATCGAAGGACGATGCCGCGGGAGAGATGCAGGTCGGCGCGCCTGTCGATCAGCCCCCTTCCCCGGCCTCCCGGTCGGAGTCGAGCGGCGCCTGACGCAGGTCGACGCCCTCGACCAGCAGAGCGACGTGCTCGGCGATGTTCTTCGCGTGATCGCCGGCGCGCTCGATCGACTGCACGACGAACACGGCGGCCACGCCGGAAGTCACCGAAGCAGGCTGCTCTGCCATTGCCTGCATCAGCTCGCCGATCAGGCGGTCGCGCAGATCGTCGACTTCGCCGTCGATCGCCTCGAGCTGCGCGGCTACGGTGGCATCGTGCCTCACGAACGCATCGATGGCGGCATCGAACATCCGGCGCACCCGCGACGCCATGCGCTCGATCCCGTCGATTCCGATCGGCGACGGCGCAGCGGCGAAATCGCGACTGCGCAGCGCGATCTTCTTCGCCTCGTCGCCGATGCGCTCCAGGTCGTTGACGATGTGGATCACGGCGATGATCTCGCGCAGGTCGATCGCGATCGGCTGGCGGCGCGCGATCGTCCGGTTGCAGCGCAGGTCGGATTCGACCTGCAGCTGGTTCACGCGCTGCTCGTCGTGCAGCACCGCTTCGACGAGTTGCGGATCGTGCCGGCGGATCGCTTCGATCGCGCGCACCATCTGCCGCTCGACGAGCCCGGCCATCGTCGTCACCGTGCTGCGCAGCACCTCGATTTCGGTGTCGAAGCTGCGGTGGGCGTATTCGCGATTGATCATGTCGATGCTCCGTGCGGTAGGCGCAGCCGATTCGGTCGCACGTTCTTCAGCCGAAGCGGCCCGTGATGTAGTCTTCGGTCGCCTTCTTGCGCGGCTTGATGAAGATCTCGTCGGTCTTTCCGAACTCGACGAGCTCTCCGAGGTACATGTAGGCGGTGTAATCGGAGATGCGCGCCGCCTGCTGCATGTTGTGCGTGACGATCGCGATCGTGTATTCGTTCTTCAGCTCGGCGACGAGCTCCTCGATGCGCGACGTCGAGATCGGGTCGAGCGCGCTGGTCGGCTCGTCGAGCAGCAGCACCTCCGGCTTCACCGCCACCATGCGCGCGATGCACAGCCGCTGCTGCTGCCCGCCCGAGAGGCTCAGTCCGCTCGAATCGAGCTTGTCCTTCACTTCCTCCCACAACGCCGCCTTGCGCAGCGCCCATTCGACGCGATCCTGCATCGCGTCGCGCGACAGCTTCTCGTACAGCCGCACGCCGAAGGCGATGTTCTCGAAGATCGTCATCGGGAACGGCGTCGGCTTCTGGAACACCATGCCGACCTTTGCGCGCAGCAGGTTCACGTCGACCGACGGATCGAGCACGTTGCGGCCCATCATGCGGATCTCGCCTTCGGCGCGCTGGTTCGGGTAGAGATCGAACATCCGGTTGAAGGTGCGCAGCAGCGTCGACTTGCCGCAACCCGACGGCCCGATGAACGCGGTAACGCGATTGCGCGCGACGGCTAGCGAGACGTCGGTCAGTCCGCGGAACCGGCCGTAGTAGAACGACAGGCCCCGCACTTCGATGGCCGCCGACGGTTCGACCGGCATGATTGCCTGCATTGCCTTCCTGCTCCCCGCGGTTTCAGCCGCGTTGACGATCGCGGAACATCACGCGCGCGAGCACGTTCAGCCCGAGCACGACGAGCGCGATCAGCGCTGCGCCGCCCCAGGCGAGCTGCTGCCAGTTCTCGTACGGGCTCATCGCGAAGTTGTAGATCACCACCGGCAGGTTCGCCATCGGTGCGCGCATGTCGGCGGTGAAGAACTGGTTGTTCAGCGCCGTGAACAGCAACGGCGCCGTCTCGCCGGCGATGCGCGCGACAGCCAGCAGCACGCCGGTGACGACGCCGCCGCGCACCGCGCGCAGCGCCACGGCGAGGCTCACCTTCCAGCGCGGCGCACCGAGCGCGAACGCGGCCTCGCGCAGGCTGCCGGGAACCAGCAGCAGCATGTTCTCGGTGGTGCGCACGACGACCGGGATCGCGATCAGCGCCAGCGCGAGCGACCCCGCCCAGCCGGAGAAGTGGCCGACGGTGGCGACCGCGATCGCGTAGACGAAGAGGCCGATGACGATCGACGGCGCCGACAGCATGATGTCGGTGACGAAGCGCGTGATCGAGGCGAAGCGCGAGCGCGCGCCGAACTCGGCGAGATGGATGCCGGCGAGGATGCCGATCGGCGTGGCGACGAAGGTCGCGAAGGCGACCATCATCGCGCTGCCGACGATGGCGTTCGCCAGCCCGCCACCCTGCGTGCCGGGCGCCGGGGTCGACTCCAGGAAGAGGTCGGCGCCGAAGGCGGCGAGCCCCGAGGCGAACAGCGTCCACAGGATCCAGCCGAGTGCCGCCAGCCCGACCGACATCGCCGCCGCCGACAGCGCCAGGCCGGCGACGTTGGCGAACTTGCGGCGGTGGTACAGGAAGGCGTCCATGCGGCGGCTCAGACGCCGGCTCGCGCGGCGCTTCGCTGCACGAGCCACTTCGCCACGCCGAGCACGACGAAGGTGATGACGAACAGCAGCAGGCCGAGCGCGAACAGCGACGGGATGTGCAGCACCGGATCGGCCTCGGCGAACTCGTTGGCGAGCGTCGACGCGATCGAGTTGCCCGGCGCGAACAGGCTCGGCGAAAGCCGGTTCGCGTTGCCGATGACGAAGGTCACCGCCATCGTCTCGCCGAGCGCGCGACCCAGGCCGAGCATCACGCCGCCGACGACGCCGATGCGCGTGTACGGGAGCACCACGTGGCGCACGACTTCCCAGGTCGTGCAGCCGAGCCCGTAGGCCGACTCCTTCAGCACCGGCGGAACGGTCTGGAAGACGTCGCGCATCACCGATGCGACGAAGGGCACGACCATCAGCGCGAGCACGACGCCGGCGGTGAACACGCCGATACCCAACGGCGGTCCGGCGAAGATCGGCAGACCGCTGGCGGCGAGCAGCGGCTGCACCTGCGTCTGCAGCACCGGCGCGAGCACGAACAGTCCCCAGAACCCGTAGATGATCGACGGGATGCCGGCGAGCAGCTCGACGGCGATGCCCAGCGGCCGCGCGAGCTTCGCCGGGCACATCTCGGTGAGGAAGACGGCGATGCCGAAGCTCACCGGAACGGCGATCGCCAGCGCGATCGCCGACGTGGCGATCGTGCCGTATCCGGCGACGACCGCACCGTAGACGTCGTCGGCCGGACTCCAGGTCGTGCCGACGAGGAAGCCGGCGCCGAAGGTGCGCAGCGCCGGCCATGCCTCGACGACGAGCGCGACGAGGATGCCGGTCAGCGCCACCAGCACCAGCGCCGCGAAGAAGCGGGTGATCGCGACGAAGGCGCGATCCTGCGCGGCGAAGCGCCTGCCGCGCGAGTCGCCCACGTTCGCGCGCGCGGCCTGCGGCGTCGTGTACGCCGTACGGTCGAAGGCCGCGTCGATCGTCGTTCGCTCGGCCATCGCCGCGTTCGTCATCGATCGCCTCGATCGCCGGAATCTCAATACCCGCTTTTCAGCACCGGTCGCCCGGACGCATCGCGCACGTCCGCCCACGACGCCTCGACCTTCTCCACGACGACTGCGGGCAGCGGAACGTAGTCGAGTTCGAGCGCGAGCGCGCGGCCGTCGTTCAGCGCCCACCGGAAGAACTTCAGCACCTCGGCCGAACGCGCCGGATCGTCGGCGGTGCGATGCACGAGGATGTAGGAGGCCGACGTCATCGGCCACGCCTCGTCGCCGTGCTGATGATTCAGGTTCACGCCGAAGCCGGGCGACGACGCCCAGTCGGCATTGGCGGCCGCCGCCGCGAAGCTGCGGTCGTTCGGCTGCACCGTCCTGCCGTCGCGATTGATCATCGCCGCGTGCGTGAGCCCGTTCTGCCGGGCATACGCGTATTCGACGTAGCCGACCGAGCCGGCGATCTTCGTGACGTTCGCGGCCACCCCCGCGTTGCCCTTGCCGCCGACGCCCGATTTCCAGTTCACCGTCTTGCCCGCGCCGATCTCCGAACGGAACGACGGCGACACCTGCGAGAGATAGTCGGTGAACGCCGCCGTCGTGCCGGACGAGTCGGAGCGGTAGACCAGCGTGATCGCGCTCGACGGAAGCTGCAGTCCGGGGTTGAGCGCGCCGATCCTCGCGTCGTTCCACTTCGTGATCGCGCCGCGGTAGATGTCGGCGAGCACCGGCCCGTCGAGGGTGATCCGCCCCGGCTGCACGCCGGGAAGGTTGGCCACTGCGACGATGCCGCCGATCACCGCGGGAAACTGCAGCAGAGCGTTCCTGTCGAGGTCTTCGCCCTTCATCGGATCGTCGGAGGCGCCGAAGTCGACCGTCTTGCCGACGATCTGCTTGACCCCGCCGCCGGAGCCGATGCCCTGGTAGTTGACGCTGGTGCCGGTGGCCGCCTTGTACGCCTCGGCCCATTTCGCGTAGATCGGCGCCGGGAAGGTCGCGCCGGCGCCGGTGATGTCGACGGCCTGCGCCGTGGCCATACCCAACGCGAGCGTGGCCCCGATCAGAAGCCGTCCGGCCGTGTTTGCTTTCGCATTCATCTTCGTCCCTCTGTTCGCTGTGTCATGCGAGCAGGCTACGGGGCGACGATGACGGTTTCGTTACGGTGCGGCCGCGGCGAAGCGTTCGAGATGATGATCGACGTCGCCGAACTGCTGCGCGAGCATCGTCAGGCGCTTGAACGTGTGCGAGATCTTCATCTCCACCGTCATCCCCATCCCGCCGTGCAGCTGGATCGCCTCCTGGCCGACGTGCCGGCAGGCCGTGCCCACCAGCACCTTCGCCGCCGACACGACGCGCGCGCGCTCGGCCGCGTCGATCTCGCCGCGCGCCGCCGCGTCGACCCTCGCGCAGGCGAGCAGCGTGATCGAGCGCGCCTGCTCGGCGTGGATCGTCATGTCGACCATCCGGTGCTGCAGCGCCTGGAACGAGCCGATCGGAACGCCGAACTGCCGGCGCGTCTTCAGGTACTCGAGCGTGGCCTGGTTCGCCGAATCGATCGCGCCGACCGCTTCGGCGCAACCGAGCGCGGCGGCGAAGTCGATCGCCTCCTCGATCGCCGCGCGTGCGTCGCGCCCGTCGCCCAGTCGCGCGTCGCCGTCCAGCGCGACGTCGCGGAACGCGACGTCGGCCGCGCGCAGGTCGTCGACCGTGCGGAAGGTCTTCATCGAGACGCCGCTGCGATGCGCGTCGACGACGAACACGCCGACCCCGTCGTCATGCCCCGGCCCATCGGCGATGCGCGCGGTGACGGCGAGTGCATCGGCCATCGGCGCATGCAGCACCATCCGCTTCTCGCCCGCAAGGCGCCAGCCGCCGCCGGCAACGGGCGTCGCGGTCGTGGCAATCGCGTCGAGCGAACGGCCCAGCAGCGTCTCGACGTGCGCGAAAGCGAGCTTCGCCGAGCCGTCGACGATGCGCGGCACGAGCGCTGCGCGCTGCGCGGGCGTGCCCAGCGTCGCGACGAGCCGCCCGGCCGGCGCCAGCGTCGACGCGAAGGGTTCGACGAGCAGCGCGGCGCCGAAAGCCTGCATCGGTGCAACGAGATCGATCGCGCCTCCGTCGAAGCCGCCGTCGTCGGCCGCGAACGGCACCGACAGCAGGCCCATCGACGCGAGGTCGCGCCACACCATGGCGCTGAATCCGTCGCTCGAGGAGACGATCGCCTTGCGTGATTCGAAGCCGTAGCTTCGCTCGAGCAGCCGGCGCACGCTGTCGGCGAGCAGCCGCTGCTCTTCGGTGTGCTGGAAGTCCATCGGTAGTCCTCAGAGTCCCAGCGCGGCCTTCGCGATGATGTTGCGCTGGATCTCGTTCGATCCGGCGTAGATCGAGGTCTTGCGGAAATTGAAATAGCGCGGCGTCACGGCAGCGGTACGCTCGTCGAAGCCCTCGTAGTCGATCGGGCGGAACATCTGCGCGAAGGGCCCCGCCGCCTGCATCCGCAGTTCGGTGAGCGCCTGCTGGATCTCGGTGCCGCGGATCTTGAGCATCGACACCTCGGGACCGATGCGGCCGGTGCGGCGCATCTCGTCGACGAAGCGCAGGTTCGTGATCTCCAGCGCCATCAGCTCGATCTCGACGCGCGAGAGACGGTCGCGGAAGCGCGGATCGTCGAGCAACGGTTTGCCGTTCTTCGTCGTGGCCGCCGCGATCTCCTTCAGCCGTGCGAGCTCGCGCTTCGAGGCGCCGATGCGCCCGGTGTTCAGCCGCTCGTGGCCGAGCAGGTACTTGGCCACCGTCCAGCCCTCGTTCTCGCGGTGCACGAGGTTCTCGACCGGCACTTCGACGTCGTCGAAGAAGACCTCGTTCACCTCGTGCCCCTCGTCGAGCAGGATCAGCGGCCGCACGGTGATGCCCGGCGTCTTCATGTCGATCAGCAGGAAGCTGATGCCCTCCTGCTTGCGCGACGAAGAACCGTCCGTGCGCACCAGGCAGAAGATCCAGTCGGCGAAGTGCGCCAGCGTCGTCCAGATCTTCTGGCCGTTGACGACGTAACGGTCGTCGCGGCGCTGCGCGCGCGTCTTCAGCGACGCCAGATCCGAGCCGGAACCGGGTTCCGAATACCCCTGGCACCAGAAGTCGTCCGCGCGATAGATGCGCGGCAGGAAGCGTTTCTTCTGCGCTTCGGTACCGAACTGCAGCAGCACCGGCGCGCACATCGCCACGCCGAAGGGGACGATCGGCGGCGCGCCGGCACAGGCGCATTCCTCCTCGAACAGGTAGCGCTGCACGGGCGTCCAGCCGGTGCCGCCCCATTCGCGCGGCCACGCCGGCGCGATCCAGCCCTTGTCGGCGAGGATGCGGTGCCAGCCGACGAGGTCGTCCTTCGTGAGTTCCTCGTAGTCGAGCACCTTGCGGCGCAGCGTCGCGGGCACGCTGGCGTCGAGCCAGGCGCGAACCTCGTCGCGAAAGGCCAGCTCTTCGGCCGAATAGTTCAGGTCCATTCGATCGCTCCGGGCAAACGGTTCACTTGATCGAGCTCACTCGATCGGGCTCACTTGATCGAGCTCACTCGATCGGGTTCACTCGATCGCGTCCGCGCCGATCGGACCGCAGCCGGCCAGATCGGACTCGCTGCACGGCGGCAACTGCGAGGCCAGCTCGCGCAGCGCGCTGCGCAACCCCTCCTCGAGCATCGGATGATAGAAGGGCATCCGCAGCAGATCGTGCACGGTGAGCGTGCGCTCCATTGCCAGCGCGAGCAGGTGCGCGAGGTGCGCGCCGGCGGGCGCGCACAGCTCTGCCCCGAGCAGCAGGCCGATGCCGCGCGCGGCATACACGCGCAGCACGCCGCGGGCGCGCTGCTCGATGCGCGCGCGCCCCTGTCGCTCGAAGCGGTATTCGCCCACGAGCACGTCGCTGGCGTCGAGCTGCGAGAAGCGCCTGCCGACGACGGCCACCTCGGGGTCGCAGAAGACGATCGACAGCGGCACGCGCCGACGGAAGCGCCGCGTCACCGCTCCGCTGGCGATCAGCCCCGCGATGTGTCCCTCGTCGGCCGCTTCGTGCTGCAGGGGCGCCTGCGCATTCGCGTCGCCGACGACGAAGACCTGCGACGCGCCCGCCCGCATCGTCGTCGGATCGATGCTCGGCAGGCCGTTCTCGTCGAGCGCAACGCCGAGCGTTTCGAGACCGAGTCCGGCGAGAACCGGACGGCGTCCGAGCGCGGCGAGAACCGCGTCGACCTGCACCTCCTGGCGGCCGTTGCTCACACGCACGCTGCCGTCGTCCGCCGCGGACACGACGGCGGGCGCGCCGACGTGCACCGGAAATTCCTGGCGCAGCGACGCCAGCAGCGCCGCGTTCACCTGCGGGTCGCTCAGTCCGGCCGCGAGTTCGCTCGAACCGAATGCGGTCACCTCGATGCCCAGCCGCGACAGCGCCTGCGCGATCTCGGCGCCGACCGCGCCCATGCCGACGACGGCGATGCGCGCCGGAAGATCGACGCGCTCGAACAGGTCGTCGGTAGTGAGCAGCCGATCGCCCAGCGCCCGCCACGGCGGCGGAACGACCGGCTCCGAACCGGTGGCGACGATGATGCGTCGCGCGCGCAGACGGCGCCCGTTCACTTCGACGCAATCGGGGGCGACGATCCGTGCGTGACCGGTGATCGCGCGCTCGCCCAGGCCATCGGTGAGCTTGCGCACGCCGGAGACGAACTGGTCGCGCAGGACGCGCACGCGGGCGAGCACCGCCGGCACGTCGG
>ERZ778017.3347-NODE-3347-length-11522-cov-5.497340_pt1 | contig 11522 bp, 6 predicted proteins | sample MGYA00375747_ERZ778017 | MGnify/ENA primary metagenome ERZ778017 (study PRJEB29350, sample SAMN05509838) | bioreactor metagenome | biome: bioreactor; material: wastewater | place: South Africa: University of Cape Town | collected 2014-03-17 ... | reverse complement strand
TGAATACGATATAAAAGTCAAAATAGCCGATTTTGGCCTTGCCAAGTTCATTGGGGAATTAAAATTCACAAACACATTGTGTGGTACACCAGCATATGTTGCTCCAGAAATCTTGAACAACAATAGAAACTATTCCACCAAAGCAGATATATGGCTGGCAGGAGTTTTACTATACGTGTGTTTGTGTGGGTTTCCACCCTTCAGTGATGAGTTAGCACCACCATCAATGAAGGAACAAATTTTAACTGGGAAGTATGCGTTCTACACTCCGTACTGGGACGAAATACACGATTCTGCGTTGGACCTAATATCTAATATGCTTGTTGTTGATGCGAATAGCCGGTTTGATGTCCATCAAACATGCAGCCATTTTTGGTTTCGTGAACACAACACACCACCAGCAGAACCAGAACCAGTTGCCCACAATGAGAATGACGTGGTTCCCGCCAGCAGCATTACACGTACAGAAACGTCGTTACGACCTGTCACCATCAAAGAACGGTTTGAGTCGCAAATAAATATTTAGACTATATACAAATATAATACCCAGAACTAGGCTATTTTAGATGGTAACTCTTCAAGTTCGGTCTTTCTAGTATTAAAGAACGTTTGCAACACCGACTCGTTCAAGTTCATGGTATCTACCATTTGTGGTGGTATTTCACGCTTCGAATCCCTCACTTCCTTGATCTTCTGCCTAATATTGATCAACTTGTTCAAAGTCTCATAAGCACTTTTGAAGTTCTCCATTACAATATAGCAATCGAACTGGCCAATCATGCAAGTGATATCCTGGGATGCTTCTACGCCTAGTTTGAACCATTCCAAGCTCTTTGCGTAGTTCTGGAATACGTTTAGCTCGAGAAATCCCAAGCTTGGAAAACTCTCTTTCAACCCTCTACTAGCACTTATTTCCCAATGGTACTTGGCCAACTTTGGGTCCACCGTCACGTACAACTGACCAAGGTAATAGTGTGATTGAATGATGTGTTTGTCGATTTCTCCAAACCGAATGCTTTTCAAAAAGTATTTCTTTGCTAACGATAAATCTGGTACTTCTCGATATGAAAAATAGTAGATCCCCAAGTTGGAATAAACATGGCTAGCCCGGATGGTATCCGGTTCTAACTCGACAAACTGGAGCCAGTACTGTTCTGCTTGGTTGTAGTATTTTTGTTTGAATGCCAAATCCCCTGCCAACTTGAATACTAGAGGATGTTTCATGTCTGTAAGCTGGGCTATCAATTTATTAGCATGCTGGTAATCTTGTTTGGACACCGATTTTTCTGCCAACGACCGTTCTACTGTTTCAAACGCTAGCATAGAAATAGCATCGTTGTCGCCGAGGTCGGCTGCTTGCTCAATCAACTCGTTCTCCAAGTCCAAAAGATTGGTGTTGATGGTATTAGTGGTGGTTCTGATGGAAGACAAAACGTTCTTGAACACCATTAGGTCGAATGCCTTGACGTATTTGGGCAACTTGATTGCGTCTGGGTTGTCCAAGTTGGTGTAGATGGCCTGAAGCACTGGAATAAACTTCAGGTATGCCAATCGACTGTCATTGTCAAATAAAATCCGATTCATTGTTCTTTTCTTGGGCAATATTGATAGCAACTCCGGTCTTGAACTGGCTGTGGAGCTATATCGCACCAGCTGTAAGCCTGCTGCGGTAAGAAACCGTAGGAAATGTGGCCGATTCATGGTTTTCTGGTGCTGTCTAAAATGGTTGTGGTAAATCGTGAAATTTTCGTTTAGAGTATATACAATATTTCCACGATAAAGTGATTTCTACAAACTGTTTTTCACGAATAAATATCATTAGCCTTACATGCTCCGGCGTGGACCATGGTGTTGGTGCGGTGGTTGGTATTAACTAAAATTATATGGTTGTGTCGTATAAAAAAATGCCATTTCTCCTCGGTTTCTAGTGACGAAAATCAGCAGTTGGTCCCGTAGTCAATGAAGTTGTCCATGGCGGTGCTGTTGGCGCTAGAGCTTGTTCCCGTGGTGGTGGTGGGCTTCACATCTTTCTTGGTAGAGGCTTCGTTGACCTTGGGTGTCTCAGTCGTTGTTACTGGAGTCTCATGATCTTCACTAACTTGGTGGAAATCAAAGAATTCGTTACTGTCAGGCACGAGAAACTCGTCCCCTGCCATCATGTCGATGTTTTCGTCGTTGTGGTGAGCATTTAAGTGTGTGTACGTTCCGTCGTCTACTGACGTTTGTGCCTCAAGGTTCACCAACGACGGGGTATCGGAGTTGGAGAAACCACCAGTAAGTTTATCTGAAACACCAGGAGTACGATCTTCTCCTCCGTTTATTGTTGAGAAAAACTCCGGAGTGTCTGGCTGGCTGAACATGTGGTAGGTGTCATTATTTGGTTTTTCCTGTTTGTAACTAATGCTCCGGGTGGTGTCACTTTGGTTATCGTGGTAATTATCGAGTCTCTCGGGCGACAACCCCGTCTGCATCGCTAGCACTGGCGAAAGAGTTGGTTTTAGTGACGTGGGAGCGGCTCCCGTGCCAGAATGAGCGTTTGGTGTATCTGCTGGATGCAGTGAATTATCCCACATACCAACGTGATCGGTGGTAAACTGGAAACTTCCTGCTGGTCCGTGGTTGTCGGGAAGATCAATCTGTGGCTGGTGGTTGTATTTTGGTAGTCCCAAGTCGGAATCTGGAGGAGTGAGGTTTTGTTGTTGATGTTGTAGTAATTGGTTGTTTTCCGAAATATATGCATTCAAGTATTGTAAGGAATTCTTCACTCCCACAAGCACATGTGGGGTGCACGTTCCAGCTTCTGTCATGTAAGCTTGACTCACCTGTTGGCCCTCGCTGAAATCTTCGCAGATCGACCATTGGTTCGAATTGGCATGAACTCCATTGAAAAAGTACACAGAAAACTTTGGAGAATGGGAAAGACTCAATCGTAACTCGGAGTTTCCTTTGGTTATGTTGTTATCTAGCAACGAGCACGTTAAGATCGACGATATGGGATAGAAGATTCTAAAGAGGATTTTGCTGTTGTTAGCTATGGCGGAGAAGAAGTAGTTGATTTCGGCGTTCTTTTTCGACAAAATCACCAACAAATCCACCTTGTTCATCACGCTATTCAAACTGAACGGAGACAACTTGATTAGGTTGTTTTGCAACGAGTGAGAGTCATGGTGTCCTGACTTTAGTCTCTGCCACGAGCCTACAGAAAGCGAGGAACAATCAATAAACCCATAATACTCGTTGATATCGATAGGAATGTCGGCGTTTGCCTTGTTCAAACTGTTCAAATTGTTCAAGTTGAGGTTTGGGTTGTTCAACCCCATGTTTAGACTGTTGGATCTTGAGGAATTGGACGATTTCGATATCTTTTCAAACTTCCGTACTTTTGCTCTCCGGTTCTGAAACCAAATTCTCACGGCTTTTTCGTTCATCCCGGTCTTCTCACTCATTTCTTTTCGTTGTTCTGGAGTCGGGTTGTGGTTTTTGTCGAATTCTGACAACAAATAGTCCAACACTTCACCAGAAGCTCTGGTTCTCTTGGTGCTTGATTCGTCCATAATTTTATGCCACTATCGCTGGTATTTCGGTGCAGCAAACACGATGGTAGTATCGGAATCGCCAGAATAGTGCTGGAACACAAGTTATACTGAGGTGTATCGCTAGGTTAGATACCACGGATGTGATTGTAGTGGAACACAAATTTACCAAAATTCACGGAAACTTCACGAAATTCACCGATAGTATACTACTCAACGCAAATACTAGATTCTGATAGTCAAGTCCCCGATACCGTACGATTTGGTATAGCTGGTGTCTGGTCAAGAGGGATGAACCAAGAACAAATTTTTCAGGTGAAGAAATCGGGTCTTTAGTCCAACAATGCAAAAGAAAGCTGACGGGATCACTGGACACTTCCCGTAGTCGTGGTTTGTGTTTCGACAAGTAAGATCCTGGCGAGTGGAAATTAAGCCAAGGTTGATGTATAGAACAAATATTTTAGGGTGAGGAAATGGGTTACGCAATCGCAGAATTTTGGCCCTACCGCCAGTGGCACCGCGGTGTCGGTAGAGCGTAGAGCGGCGATGGTGGTAGAATTGGGTTTTTGTCGCCCTGCCGAAGCTGGTGATGAGGCGGCGTGGTACTACCGGCAGTCTACAACGTGCACAACGTGGTTACAACGTGCGTGGTGGTGGGGCCGCCACCACCCATGACCCTTACCGATGAGAATTTCCCCATCAGGATATGGGTCCGATATCACATCACCACTTGTTGGATGCACCGATTGGTGAACGTTTGTCGCCCTGTTAAACTACGAGACTACGAGGCGTCCTGTTTCTAAGTCAACCACAGTAATTCGGCACTGCAATACCGGTGTTGAATTTTCTTCTTTCGTTTGTTCTCAGAACCCTTCGACCGATACCGCACCGCATTTGGTCCGAAACTATTCCGAAGATGAAGATGATTTTCATTGGGAACGATTCAATTGGGCTTGACGTATTGAATCGTTAGGATACGGCTAATGGGAGCATATATTGCCTGATGGTGGTGTGGCAGAGGAAATGGTAGTGGTGGTTTCCGTTTCGCTTATGTTGCACGGCGGTGTGCCTATTGGTTTACTACGGTAACTTGGAGGCTCGGATATGGTACGGCTATACATAAAATATATTCTGCCAGCAGTCTATATGGTGGATCCGAGGAGTGGTCCAGAGTGGTCCAGTGGTCCAGAGTGGTCCAGTTATGGTGGTACAGTACCAAATCGGCTGCAGTCGGATACAGTACTCTAAGGATGGTGTGCTGTGTCTAGTGATGTAATTGTAGACGGGTTGTGTGGTGGACGTTCGCTTATTGCTTCAGTACGTCACCGTACTGCAGAAGTGCATCCTTGTGACTGTCTGATGCCACGAGGGTTTCTTTGAGAACTCTCTCGTGCTGACGTCTCGCAAACTTCTCGCAATCCTCTCACTATCTTCTAACTGCTTCTCACAAACCTCTCAAACCTCGGCAATCTTCTAACCAGTCTAACCAGGTTCTCACACAACCAACTCTTCAAGACTCAATTCCGCAAACGCATCAAATGCAAACTTGATTTCTCGCCATTGTTTCGTGCTTGGTTGCCATGTTTTGAACTCGGCCTGTAACCTGTTGATAAGTTGGAAATTCCGGACATTGTGCAATCTAACCAAGTCTTGTAGAAGTCCTCGTATGTTCCATGGTAGCATGTACAAGTTATGGTTTGGCTTTTCTGTGTGGATCTTTAGCTCGTGTTCATATAGCGGAAGATCTGTTGTCTCTAAACTCTGTTTGATTGCCATGGTGTAGATGGTACTCTCATTAAATATCTTACCGTGGCCCCCGCTACCGAAACTTGCTGAACACCGCCCACACAAGTCTCGCAATAAATTATGGTCGTTAAATGATCCTTTGTTCTTCATGATCAAGATGATCTCAAATAATGTAATAATAAAATCGGGTATCTCATGTTGCTTATCGATGTACAACACTCGATAAATGTTTGCATGGTTGTATTGGTTTCCTAGCGACGATGTAACCGGTACAAACTGATCATTTATGGACCCAGCAAACGTAATCTTCACATTGTGTCTGACTAATGTGCCCATTGACTTAGTCAATTGCTTGCTCAATTCACTTTCAGGGTTCTGTAGTTCCGTCATCTCTTTATTCACTTCGTTTTCTGTTGCAGTGTACGGCCGTGTACTTAGTCTTGACTTGAATTCGGCCATTGGTCCTTGAAATAGTCCTGCCATTGTCAAGAATCCAACATGTTTGCAAGGTACTAATTCGATAAACCTTGCTAGTAAGTTGGTTGCAACCACGCTCCCCAATGAAGACGATACCCAAAATACAAAGTCTGCTTGTTTTAACACATCGTGCCAGTTTTCAAGCAATTTCAACCCATGTTCTACACGGTCGTTGATTTTACCCATTCCTTCAATGGCAATGGTATTTATATCGTAGCCATCCACGTCGATATTATCATGCTGGAGCCATTGTTTCATTGCCTTCGTGGCAGCCTTGACAAACGTCAACGAGCTTCCGGAGGTCTCGCCAATCATGCCTCTATTTAATTTGATTGGTAAAAACTCATGGACACCAACAATGACAACTTTCTTTACCTTATGCTTAATACTACGTATCTGACCAGCCCGTAGTTTGTATAAATGGCAGTCAAGATGCTTAAACAATAGCATCTCTTCAAAAACTAGTCGTAACTGCGTAGTTGCCGTGATTGTTCTAAAGTTTCTATCTATGTTGGGCAAGACCAAATTGGGCTTCTTGTCCAATTCTTGCCGCTCTGCTTCGGTTTTTTTATATGCTAATGCTTGCAAACTTCGCTCGTGGACTTCATTTGGTGTCAACGGCTTCTTTTTGAACTTAAACTTGACGGGCTGCGTTTCCGTGTTGGTACCGCAAACTGCTAGCTCTAAAAGCTTATTTCTAGCGTCATTCTGAACGGCGTATCTGTACGCGTAATTTATATCGTCTGCTGACGTCTCTATGGCTTGTTTTGCTAGTTTAATGTCCTCCTTCCTGGCATCATCTTCCTCGTCGTCCTCGTCGTCCTCTACTGGTTTTGATGCCCATAGCCAGTTAAACCACCCCGTTTGGTTTTCATTCGTTGGAGTTCCAGGTTCGCTGGATTTCGTTTTCGTGATCAAAGGCATGGTTTCTGTTGCTGCTGGCTCATCTTGTTTAGCCAAATACGAAAACGGCGATGTATAGGTCCAGCTGAACCATTGCGTAGACTGAGCATTGGCCAAAACGTCTGCGTCCACTTGAGGCTGCGCAGTCTCGTCGCTCAGCTTGTCAGCTGGCAAAATTCCATCACTTGTGGCATTTATAGCAGAAACATGAACAGTAGGATTAGTGTCTGGTCCCGTTGCCTTGAGCTCCGGGACCTTGTTAGTTCCTGAAATGCTGTTTTTTACTTTATCGTTCGGCTCAACTGCGAAACCGTTGGCCTGGATTCCGTCTTCGGAACTCTTGATTGCTGTTTCACTCCTGGATTCTTCATTGGTGGACGTGGGCTGAACCGGCGTGGGTGGCTTCTCGCTGGAACCGGCGTTCAGGCCACTGTTCCAGAACCTCCAGCTGAACCCATTGGTGTTGTTTTCGTCGGCAGGGACAGGGTTCTGTTGCGATGGATTTGGCGATGCTGGCCCTCCACTAGAACGGGACGTAGTGGTACCAATTTCGGCGTGGGCTTCGTCAGGTTTTGCAAGCAGCTCGTTAGAAACGCTCTTGACGCCATTGTTCAGTTTAATTGCTGTGTCCTGGTGAGATTTGCCGTCCTTTGACGTCCCTTGCGGATACGGTTGGGGAGACCCAAGGTGACTTTTGCTGTTACCACTGTGCAACGACGCTGACCTCGACATGTTGGGGGTAACTCTGGCCACAGAACACGATTATGGACTCAAAACGGTGGTAAAACAATTATACGGCTGGCAAAATAACAATTGTAAACTTCTACACAAAAACACTAATAATCTCATGTGCTCACAAAATGCGAAATTCATGGATAGGAATTGAAATAACAGTTTCCACCACAGTGGCGCGTGTATGAACAAATGTCGGATTTGAAGTGGACGGGGGAGATCCTCCTGAGGCTCACGGTGCGGGACGCTTTTGAACAGAGAGATTCCGACTACTACTCGGCATTTACGGACATGGTCTCTCACCTCCGGCAAAAGGCTGGCACCAACGAGGACGAATCTGTGGTTCGGAGCGAAAATGTACGGTTGCACCAGGAAATTGACAAGGTTGTGGCTAGTCTTAACAGCTCGGCCGTTGAGATCGAGAAGTTGCTGCAAGAAAAGGCCAAAAACGACGGAGTTATCGCCAACTTACACAAGACTATAGACAAGTCGAATGTGAAAATCCAAAGTTTGAACATGGAAATCAAGGAAAAGAACAAGACAATCGAGCTTATCAACGACGAGCTATTGGTTCTTCAGATGCAAGTCAAAGTATTGACGAATTCGGTGCAGCAATTGACGGCCGAGAACGAGAACTTGATCCAAAGGTGGATGGACAAGGTGTCAGAGGACGCAGAAAAGTTGAACGACGCCAACCAGTTCTTGAGCAGCATCCACAGGTGATGGATTTGAGTGTGTTGTGTTGTTTTGTGCTAAAATGGACTTTTACAAGTGGATTTATACACACTTTATCACCGAGAGCAGTACACGATTATGTCGCCGCTTCTTCGAGAGTCCCAGTGGAAGTAGCTGTTGAAGAACCGGTTGCATTCGTGGTACGGCGTGTTTTCAAAGTAGGCGTTCATCGTGGCCTCTAGGGGCTGGAATACCACTACGTGGCTGGGCCAGGTGTACTTGGTCGACGATGATGGCTTGCCACGAAGCGAGGGGAAGTTTTCGTCTAGGAACCTCGTTGGGTTCTCAAAGAAGATATCTGACTCGTCTTTGTATTGTTTTATGGCGTCGATATCGCTTCCAAGATGTAACGGAGGCTCACAAGTTAGAAACCACGAGTTTTCGTACTGGGGATCGTGGAGGTGCGATTGCCACGGTGTAGAGTGGCATGGCGTTAGGAATCCAAACGATGTGACGTCTGGGTCGTCGCGCAAGTAGTCGATTACGTCGATTGCACCTCTTTCGTTGACTCTAGTGAAGAAGTATGCTACACCAATATTGACAAAAACAATGACAAGAGCGATTTTTTTCCACAAGCTTCGGTGGGAACGGTACGCCTGTTGGACGGAATATGCTGTGACGAGGATGAAGGTCGGCATAAGGGGGTATATGAAGCGGAATTCTTTGTGGGCGATGGACGAAAACCCTAAAAGAACCACAGAAGATGCTACCACCAAGACATTGTTGTGGTTACGAAGCAATCCGTGCAAAAAGAACGGCAAATACGTCATGAGCATCAATGGAACGGCCTGGAAAATGTAAAAGTGCCACGGGGCGACGCCGTAGAAGATCGACAAGCTCTTTATAACGTTGAATTCCACGAAATTGTAAAGAGGAAAAGTCCATTCTTTGTAGAAAACAAAGTCTATCGCGAGATTTGCTAGCAAAGTTAGGGCTAGCAACACTGTAGAGTACGCCATGAGTCTTAGCTTGTTGTCTGGAGTGTTTACAAGCAAATGAAGGCCCAAGATTGACCAGAGCATAATGTTGGTTGGTCTTACAAGACAGCTGATAATGGCAAACAAGAGGCTTTTGTAGTAATTTGCGCTGATTCTGGCGTTCCATGGCCAGAACCTAAAAGCACATAGTGTCAAAGTGAGCTCAAAGCAGTTGGAAAATGATCTTGTTACGACGTGCCAGTTGAATGGGTTCAAGAGCGACAATATCAACGAGATAACAGCCAATTGGTGGTCATTGCTGTACACGTAGACAAACTTATAGAGCATTGTTTCCCCTAAGGACGCTATAGCTGCACTGAGCACCTTGGGAATTATCGTTACCGTGACGATATCGTCGTTGAAATAGCTTGCAAATTTGTAGCCCAAAACGTAGAGAAACGGGTGGATTGCCGACCGGAGTTTCTCGTTCCACTCCCACGTTACATATCCGTAGCCGTATACAAACTTGTGTGCTGGTTCTAGACACTGGAAGAACTCGTCTGCCTGGAAGTATGTTCTTGTGGTTACAGCATTGAAGAAACGAAGCAAAAACACGAGGGAAAACACCACATACCCCGAGAAACGGGTGGTTTTTTTGTTATATTCTTTTACTTGCACGTCATCAGGTTTCTCTGGTTCATTTCCAGCACGATTCTTTGAGTTTTTGGTGGTTTTTCGGCGTATCATTTTGATCTATAAATGTACCTCTAAATTTCACTATCGCATTTTCATAAACTATTGAGAACAGAAATGGCGATACAAAACCACGAATTGGCCCGATGGTTGGCATTGGTCGAAGAAAGCTACTTCGAATACAGTCTAGGAAACCGGGAATCGGCGAAAAAACGGGCGATTTCCGCCGTAAAGCTACTAAATGGCCTTGCTAACCAATCTTCCCACCCAAGAATATTGAAATCTTTATCAACCTTCTCGTTGAAGCACTACGATGAGCTCTCGAACAGCAGGGTATCAGTATCCGATCAATTGTTATGGCTCAGCTTAAAATTGACGAGTCTGTTCCCGCCAGTGATCCATTTTGACGACATCAACTCTATGGATAGAACGTTTTTGGAAAATGAATTCGTAGAAACGAATACAGCAATGAAAATGACTCCTCCCTCGGTCAATGTTGAGTTTAGACCGTTTACTGTTGAAGCCTGGGTTAAAAATCCCGTCGATTTCGCTAATTTGTACCAGGATTTGCTTCCGAATTGTTCGTTTGTTTCCTCTTTACTTTCTATTTCGAGCTCGAACATCGACCTCATTAACAATTGCATTGTTCTGAACGATAGTAGTACTGTTTTCAAAGTCAAATTCTTCTTCAACGGGAGCTGGAGACTTGTTTTAATTAATAATGAATTGCCATTTCTCCCCGACGACCCAAACAGGAATATCATGGTTCGGTCTCTGTCAAATGCCAATTTAGTGTGGCCAGCATTGATCGAAAAGGCGTATTTGAAGGTTATGGGCCAGGGGTACTGTTTTAATGGATCAAATATGGCTACTGATACTTATATGCTCTGTGGCTGGCTCCCAGAAATTGTTACATTAAAGAACTTTGCATTACCACAGAACTTCAAAGAGTTGTGGGCCCTAAAGAAACGTAATAGGCTTATGTTGGGTATTGGTACGGGGACAATTAGTAAAGAACTCTCCAACCAGTTGCAATTAATTTCAAATCACGACTATGTGATTGAAGATTATGATGAATACTCAAAAGAATTGGTTATCAAAAACCCATGGGTTGAGAAAGACGACCTGAAAGGACGTCTTCTCAAGTTGTCAACTAACCTTTACTTTAAATACCTTTACATTAACTGGAATCCCGAAACATATAGACACAAGGCTTCCGTCAACTTCATAGTTAAGGGGGCTCTGGAGCTACACAAAACATCACAGTTCTCTCTAACAAACCCTACGGATCAAGAAATTGATATAGGGTTGCTTCTCGAAAGACACTTGTCGAGTGATTCCAACGATATCGTTATAGATTTCCAGGTTTACCAAACTAATAGAGGAGAAAGAGTACTCTCGAGTGATCAATACCCATGCAAAGATTTTGGATCAGCTACAAATAACAGACTCAGGTATGGTAAATTGAAAATGGAACCACACGAAGCATGTACAGTTGTGGTAACGAGTTCACAGAAATCTATATTTACTCTTTCCGTATTCAATAACGTTTCTGATGGATTAGTGTTTGAAAAATCCAAGAATCGATACTCCAATTGGGTGTCTATGGAAGGTGAGTGGAACATAACCAACAATGGAGGGAACTGGGCCAATTCATCCTATATAATGAACCCGCAATATGATATTGAGCTCACGGAGAAAACTGACGTTTTAGTGGCATTATTCGCTGAACAACCGGATACAATTGTTGGTTTTCATCTCTTGAACTCAGATAAGGCTCACAAAG
>ERZ778017.3345-NODE-3345-length-11533-cov-5.260934_pt1 | contig 11533 bp, 6 predicted proteins | sample MGYA00375747_ERZ778017 | MGnify/ENA primary metagenome ERZ778017 (study PRJEB29350, sample SAMN05509838) | bioreactor metagenome | biome: bioreactor; material: wastewater | place: South Africa: University of Cape Town | collected 2014-03-17 ... | reverse complement strand
TAATGTCGCCTGCGACGGAGTTACAGTGATGGGCACCGCCGTCGAAAAAACTCCGAATGGCCTAATGGAACGGTAGTGCGTCAATTAGATTCTTCTTGTGGCTGAAAGAAAACCACACCACGCAGGACCCTTTTATCCATAACGATGCTAGACAAGCATCATCGACGCCCCGCATGGTGATATCGCTAACTCCAGCACCGTTCTATACTATCAATGTGGTAACCCAGGGTGACACCCCAGCGCGTACTGTGGTGGTGTAGATGAGACACCAGTATGGTATATAGAATGTGGTGGCCCCATCCGATCACGTTCTCCGGTGATGTTACTCTGTGGTGGTGGTCGTTTCGGGTATCTTTCTACTGCGGTGGTGTACTGCGGTGGTGTACTGCGGTGATGTTCCACTCTGATGGACCATATCCGTGAATTTTTCTTGGTGCATGCATTTAGTGGTGCAATATTGCTTAACTTTGGTGGGGACGAATTGTTGGTACCCCCACATATAACTTTGGGTCGCACTATAAAAGCTTCCCCAGACTCCGACATTAATTTGTTCTCCAACAGCAATGGCGTACTACACATTTGAAAACGAGGATAACTTGCCCGAGTTGCCGGTACCGCTGTTGTCGTCGACAACATCGCAGTTATTACAGGCATTGAAACCATTACTTTCTAGCGATGAGTATTGTGAGATGGCTGATGAAGCCATGCAGTTTATTGCCCACCCGGTTATCAACTTAGTTCAGTCACATTTGATTGCTGCATCACAAAACCCGACTCAAAAGTGCTACTTGAATTCCATTAATCACGACACAAATCCGGGGATCTATGGTGAGTTGAGAGGTGACACGTTACCAAGAAACCCGTATTTGGTGCTAGAAGAAGATCCATACTCCAAGGCATTACATCCTCCTAACCAACAGGAAAGAGCTGCCAATTTGATCAATTCCAGTTTAAAGTTCATTGTTTCCCTTCGGAACGAAACCTTGAAGCCAGATGTGACTCCAAAAAATGGCAACCCATTGACCATGAAGTGTTACCGTAATCTCTTTGGAACATCAAGAATCCCTGGTCCTGGAAGAATATCACATAGTCATGTAACAATCCAAAAATTTGCTCATTATAATGACTCGAGACATATCATTGTTATCTGTAACAATCAATTTTATAAGTTGGAGGTGCTCACAGAATTCAATGAGAAGGAATACGAAGAAAACAAGTCCAAACACGCCATTTGGTTTAGCGACCATGAGCTCTCATTGATCTTACAAAGCATTATCGAATCAGCTTCACATGTTGACCAAGTGGCTGCAAATAGAAACTCTGTTGGTTGCATTACCACACAGACGTTTAAAACTTGGAAAGCTGCCAGGTTAGAATTGGCTAATTCCAACGCAGAAAACTTGAAAGCAATCGATGATGCGTTGTTCATGGTGATATTAGATCCATCTTCTCCAGTTACCGACCAAGAAAAAACAGTTGTTATTTCTCACGGTACATCCGATTTGGTTCCTGGAACCAATATTCAAAGAGGTAGTTGTACATCCAGATGGTACGACAAATTGCAGCTTATTGTTACTAAAAATGCTGTCACTGGGGTGGTTTGGGAATCGTCATCCATGGATTCTACAGCAATTTTGAGATTCATTTCTGATATATATACAGACTCAGTGTTGAAGTTGGCAAAAGATATTAACGGCTCGGAATATACTTTATTTGATACAAACATTAAGTTTATATCGGCAAAAATAAAGAAGCCCGAGGCTGTTTTATTGAAATTTAATAAAACTCCCGAATTAGAAAGTTTCATTCATATCTCCGAAACAAGATTGGCCGATTTAATTAGTCAACACGATTATCACACGTTCAGCTTGAACCTAGATACTCACTTTATCAAGAAGTTTGGTTTATCAATTGACTCTTTGCTTCAAATTGCTTTCCAAATCACCAATTATTCGTTATATGGTAGAATGGCGAATTCACTTGAACCAATTACCACGAGAAAGTTTAAAGAGAGTAGAACCGAGTTGATCCCTATCCAGAATGAAAATGTGGCCAATTTGGTAAAACTCTATATCACGACAGCAAACCCCGAAGAAAAATGGGAATGGTTCAAAAAGTGCTGTGATATTCACTCGAAACAGTACCACGATGCTATGATTGGTAAAGGTTTTGAGAGACATTTAATGGCATTGACTCAAGTGGTAAAACGTCTTGAAGCTAGAGAGTATCTCAACAAGCTCAATACTCATGTTGATCCAATTCCAGAGTTAGAAAGTATGAAAAACTTGGATATTCCATTACTTTCTAATCCATTGCTTGAAAAGATATCTAACCCTGAACTTTTAATTTCAAACTGTGGAAATCCAGCATTACATCTTTTTGGAATCCCACCGGCAATTGACCAAGGGTATGGGATTGGATATATTATTCATACTGATAAGGTTCTTATTACAATGTGCTCTAAATTCCGTCAAGCTGAACGGTTTTTGAATACGTTTAAACGAGTAATTGACGATTTGAAAGGATTGTTGAAGCATAGATCAAACTTCATAATCAATATCAACGACTCTACTGGGCGTAAATTAGAGTTGCAGAAGCTAAGAATTGAGAATGAATTGAACCATGTTATCAAGGATAATGTGACGTTGAGACACCCAATCAAATTAACAGTAGATAAAGATTTCCAAGCAACTGAAGATGGCGAATCTCACAAGAAAGAATCGACCAAAACTAAAGACTTGGGTCCACACGTTACTTTTGCCCCTGGTAGAGCAAGATCACTGTCGATCGAAAGTACTGGATCAAGCAATGATTATGATTTACTAGGTGGATATGACTACTTCGATATCGGTGAGCTTGATATCAGATCAAACGAGATCAGCAGAAATGAATCGTATATGAACAGCACTACGAATTCACACCTGAACTCCAATTTACATTCAAGAATTCATTCTCGTCGTGGTTCATCATCGAACTTGCTTCCAGTCGGCGACTTCAAGCAAAAGTTGTCAATTAACGACATTAAGGATCGGTTCTCCCCTACGTATGACGAAAAGAATAGCAGTAATTCTGCGTTAGTAGATGAACAGATAATGGCAAAGAAAAAATCTGAAGTTGGCAGGCCATTAGATATGTCTAGTTATGAATAACGATAATATACTATTTATTTAAAAGAAAACCCAATCTAGCACAATTATTGTAACATATAACAACACCAAAACAGTACTCGTACGCTATTACATTGTAGAACCACACCGCAACCATAACTTTGCCAGAGAGCAAATACAATCGTGGGGATAGTAATTAGTACGGTGTATAGACACAGTTTCCCGGAATTGCTACATACGGTCTTTAGGCGGTAGTAAGAGTCGGAAATCTCGCTTTTTCACCTATATATTGTTTAGTAATAATTCAAGTGTAATCAAGTTTAAAGGCTAGCGATATGAGGCTACCTGGAAATGGACTCAGTTTACTTAGCAAGAAGTTAATTCAAATTAACGGTGTTGATGCTACCAAATTTTTGAATGGTTTAGTCACATCAAGGTTTTTGCCCACCATCGATAAAAAGAAGCAGCACACCATCAGTGAATCTGATACACAACATGCTGACTTGTCCCACATTGTTGACATCCAAACAAACTGGGGACTTATGCATGAAGATATTTATGACCCTGACCACCGTATTTCAATCCGACGTGATGGTATCAATTCCATGTTTCTCAACTCCAAAGGTAGAATTGTCCTGGACTGTTTCTTGTATGCTAACCGGTTCCACGGGGAGGATTTACAGCTGTACCCAAACTACTTGATAGAGGTCAACTCGAGAATTGCGTCCCAGCTCCAGGCAATTTTGAATTTGCACAAGTTAAGTACCAAGGTGGATATTTCCGTGAAACCTCTACACTCATACTATTATTACAACGATACTGTTCAATTCGATCAATGGTTAGACTACATCCAAGCAAAATATTTCAATACAGCAGATCCGGTAAATGGTCTTCAGATGGCTAATTCTTTTATTCGAGACGAAGTTATGTTCAAAAAACCATTTGGAGAATCGATAGTTGGGTTTGCCATAGATAACAGAATTCCTAATTTTGGTGTCAAATTCATTACAGACCAGGAAATAAACGAACCCATCTTTTCAGAAAATTTCCCATTTGAACAAAACTTTGTTCCAGAAGCTGCAGTGACCCAACGGAGATTTGTCAATGGATTATTCGAAATCGGAGATGCTCCCCGAGGCATGTCACTTTTGCCATTTGAATCCAACTTGGACTTTACCAATGGGTTATCGCTTGAAAAAGGTTGTTATGTTGGCCAGGAATTAACAATCAGAACGTTCAATAACGGCACTACAAGAAAGAGAGTGGTGCCAGTACAATTTTTCGATATGATTGATGATTTACAACAAGTGACTGCTCAAGATTACATAACTTTAGATGTTCAAGCACCAGTAGTCCAGGATTTACAAGGACTTGAATCCCCAGAATCATTACTCATCACTCCCTTGTTCGAACGTGAGGAAAAGCAACAGCCTAAAGACACTGTGGTGTCACCATTTGGTAACTCCAAGCCTGTTAGACAACGGAAAACAACGTCAGGAAAACTCTTGTCTATACAAGATAACCTTGGGTTTGTGTTGATCAATTTGAACGATGTCGAATCAAATAAACTCTTCAAGATAGAAATCCCAGGCGAAAACGGGCCAAAACAAATCGGAATCAGAGTGTTTGAGCCAGACTGGTGGCCTCAAGATGAAGAAGAATGAACCATTACGACACCTATTTTGTATATATCAATAGAAAAACACCGATAAACTTGTACAAATGCAACAATGACATGAACCATCCTGTTCATAAAATACATGTTCCTGATCTATACATAATGTAGCAGTTGAGACAATCTGGTTTACCGTCTTAAAATGTAGGACTGATATTTAGGGTATTTGAAAAAACGCGGCTAAACTGAAGAGTTGCCAAAATAGTCTTTCAAGGACCATCGAGAAAAATGACGAACGAACAGCTTTCTGCTGGTATGTGTGTGATATTATACACTGTATGGGTGTGGTACTAACAAAAGTTTAGACGAAATTGCGTTATATGACCGTCAAATCAGATTATGGGGTATGGCAACCCAGTTGAGGTTGAGATCAGCAAGAATATTGGTGGTGAACTTGGGTGGTATTGGTACTGAGATAGTGAAGAACTTGGTTTTGGGAGGTCTTAATTCCATTGAAATATTGGATGACTCCGTCGTGAAAGCAGAAGACTTTGCTTGTCAGTTCTTCTTACCAAATGACGACTCTGTAATCGGCGAGCTCAAGTTGCCCACTGTGGTCGACAAAATTGTCGAGTTGAACTCTCGAGTTAATATTTCTACCAATACCGAGCTGTTGGAGTCTGTTCTCGAGAAAGATCTGTACTTTGCTCAGTTTGACTTGGTAATTGCAACCGAGTTGTCGAAAGAGAATATTTTAAAATTGAACTCGGTAACAAGGTCAATCAACGTCCCCTTATATGCCACCGGACTTCATGGTATGTTTGGGTATTTAATTACCGATTTGATCTCTCATGAATCGAATTCAGAAAAAGATGCTGGTAATCAACTACGTACTCCAGGCACCAAGATCAACCCAAGCAAGCTAATTACAAAAGTCGAATACGATTCATCTACTAATAAAGAAACTATCACAATCCGCGATGTCTTCAAACCGATTAGCGAGATATTCGTGTCAAAGAATTTACCAACCCAGCTTAACAAAAGACAAATGAAGCGATTATCAGCAGCATTCCCATTGATTTTCACTTTATTTGAACTAGATAGACCACAGAATCCGGAAGATGATGTAGACATCGAGCTCTTGAAAAAGAAATCTTTGGAAATTGCAGAAGTGTTCAACATCCCTGCTCAAGTTATCACCGATGAATACCTTAAGCTTTTCAGCAAACAGGCTTTTACTGAATTCTCGCCTATTGCTGCGATTTTGGGAGGAGCAGTAGCTCAGGACATTATTCAATTCTTGAGTAAAAAAGAAAGTCCAATCAATAATGTTTTGATTTTGGATGGGGTAAGGACAGAAATGCCAATCTACCTTTTATAGCGAGCTAGTCTCTACTCTGTACTATAGTTTAATCTTATAGAAATATATTATGTCTATTAAGTATTACATTAAAGTCATTTATTTGGAGTGAATCCTCGTCCTTTCCGTTTCTTCAAGTGTGATGTATCCTTCAAGAATTTTAGAGATTTGGCCAATTTCAACTTCAATGCTTCGTTCCTTTCCTTTTCATTTTTAATTTCCTCAATATACGTCTTTCTTTGTGCATTAAACTTCTTTCTTTCCTCTTCTTCAGCATCTATAATTGAATCCAATTTCCGTTTGTTTTCGACCAAGGTATTCTGCATAGCTTCTATTTGCTCGTTGGACTCAACTATCGATTTCTTTGAATTTTCATATTCGTTATTCATGTAATTTTTCTCTTCGTTTTTGGATTTGATCTTGTCAAGATACTCTTTAATTTTAGATTGCAACTCCCATATATCCTTTTGTTTCGTATAAAACTTTTTCAAATCTTCATCCAGTTTATTTTCCACAAATTTGTCAATCAACTCTTCATTCACTTTGATTTCTTCCTTTACCTTTTCTATTTCCTCAGATTTACTTATAATTTTCTTATTCACTATTCCAATCCTAACCTCGGCATGGTCTATGTCAGCGTTCAAGTTTGATAACCCTTTTTTAAATTCGGAATCTCGCCTTCCTAATTTGGATTGCTGCACCAGGTCAAAAGTTTTGTAACTCTCATATTCTTGTTTCACTAATTCCACTTCGGTGAAGGCATTATTCAACTGGAAAATCAATTTATGCGTTAGCAAGTTTTGTTTGTGACTTGGTACTGATGTGCCACAACCATGAATACCTGTCAACTTGTCATAGTCATTCTTCAATGGATTAGTGACATAATCCAGTTGCAATCTTTTGATTTCGTAGTATGATTTGGTGATTGGTTTCTTTTCATCTTTCTGCCTTTGGGAAAAATCAGACGAGTCATATGGCGTGTAGTGGTAATGAACTTCAGTCAATAACGATCGTTCAACATCAATTTTGCTGAATCTTGGAATTTTTGGTAGTTCGGGTAATGGCCATTGGGGGAATTTTGAATTCAAATTGGATTTGAAATGTTCATCAAAAAATGGTGTTAAAAACGTCAACTTCTGATTATATATCGGTATGACATCCGGAGGAAGCGTTCCTATATGATCTCGCAAACAAACAATAGACGATATTAGTTTATATAAATAGTCCTGTGAATCGTGGTTAAGATCCGAGTAGTATAATTGAGAATGTTCTATTGTTCTCATGGGAATCAAACGGATAATTACCGCATCCCCGTCACGCTGTTGACGACGTAGGTCCTTGAAAAATTCCGATTCTGTGTCTACAGACGAATCGAAAACGATAATAAGGTCAAACTTTGTACTTTGAAGTTGATCCTGATCACGCTGTGCTTTTCCATCGCCTGGAACCAAATGAATATTCGTTTTTAAATCCACTGACGTAGAATTACTTGTCCCGTTCGAATAAGCCCCTGCTCCATTTGCAGTATTTCCATTAGATTTGGCAACCTTTTTAGATTCTCGTTGTGGTAACCCACCAACATAACGTTTGACTGACTTCGTTGACGATGTTCCACACCCTACTAAAAGAGCTTCTACCAAATCAAAATATTTCATATTATTCTGCAACACAATCGCAACATTTTTCCCTCTATTGGCATCAATATTGATAATCACATTCACCAAATCACGCAACACATTAAACTTCCCACTAGTCTCTGCCAACTTTGATGGTAAATCTCTCATAAAGAAATTTTTTGGCATGTAGTGGTTAATCAAAAGGTAAGGATGGGTAGCAACCAACTGGCAATTCTCAATACAAATCTCAAGCGACTTCACAATCAAGTCTCCTGTATCATTTGTTTCACAAAACTTCAAAATATCCGAATAGTGTAGCGAGACAATTTGGTCTGTTAACTCCTTTTGGAACTCGTACATCGGCGTCGGTAACGAATAATCCCCAGACTCGTTGATGGTGTCGAGATGCAAGTCAATAATTGGTGGCTCGGTGGGTCCATCCAATATCTTGAAAAGATTCATCTTACAGTTCTGGTTCTGTACTTTTGTAATGTAGTCACCTAGCTGGCCTTTCTGTTTAAACTGAGCATACTGACTTCTGATATTTCATCATGGTGCTTGTACGTTGCGGGTTGCGTGCAGGCACTTTTTGCAACCAAAATAATGGTGGCATACTAACGTTGGCAATCAGTGCAAGAAGTGGCAATATGGGGCCATGGTTAGCCAAAAACGTGCGTTAGAAATTTATACCTACATGGAGAACTGCAACATGTCAATTTACTTTGATGAAAGTGTGTCTCTACGGAGACCCTTTTGGTGGTGTATTGTCCATGGTAGCGCAGAACTACAAACTTAATGCATGAGAGGAAATCGGGAAGATTATGTCTCAATAGGAGCAGTAGAACTGAGAAAACATGAAGGTAACACAAACGTGAACGCAAGTGGCCCGGTGTCACCAGCTTGACTGCCTGCTGGGCAGATAATTATGACTAAAATCGTATAAATATACTATCACGGTAGCGCACACATCGTACCTAACAAATAAGCGAAGTACTCTATCATGACGTTGACATCACTTCTACTTTTCAGTTTCGGTCTTCCAGAGCTTGACAGAACGATCCCAGCCACCAGAAACAATGGCCGATCCACTGCCATTTATATCACAGCACAAAACTTTATCGTTATGGCCCTTCAAACTTTTCATTTTGACCCAGTTGTCGCTGCTCCATATATTAACTAGTCCATCGTACGACGAAGTTACAAGAAATGTACCGTTTGAATCGAGAGTCTCAGGGTTGTTTCCATATTGGTCAACTACTGAAGTTGGCAACACATCTCTATCTCGTCTATTGAAGAACCGTACTTCGCTGACAATCTTGGTGTGTGCTGGTATGGTGAAAATTTCATCAGCTCTGTTGGATAACTTTCTCATATCCCAGATCTTTATTGAACAATCACCACTGGCTGTTGCCAAATGAACACCATTAGGAGACCAGTCACAAGAATAAACACCCTTTGAATGTTTTTGTAATGTAGCAATTGCTCTTCCTGATCGTAAGTCCCAAACTCGAGTAACACCATCTAATCCTCCACTTGTGAACAAACTACCATCGCGATGGAATGAACCAGCAAACACTTCACGGGAATGTCCCTCTTGAGTCATTAAGCATTGTTGTGTAGTAATGTCCCATAATTTCCAAGTCTGGTCAAATGATGTCGACGCTGTAAAACAGCCGAGAGGATGAAACAAAGTTTTTGTAATTCTTTGTTTATGACCATTTTTGATAGATATAACTGGGTTCATTTTTGTTTCCACTGCCTCCTCTGGCTTCCAAAAGTTAATATTACCTTCATTCCCCCCAGATACTAATAACTGACTATCGGTATACAAGTCCCAATCCAATGCTGATGCTTTTTCTGTATGGGAGTTGGGTGACAGAATGTATTTGGTCGTCAACGAAGTACTATCAAGAACGTAAATATCACCATCCCAGCTTCCACATGCAATTAATGAACTATTTTTTGAGAATCTCACGGCTGAGATTGTCCGTGAATTTTGCGGTATTACTTGGGTTCCCATAATGTCGAATTTGGATAATGCTTGATTTATGTTTCTTCTGTGCTTTAATATCTTTATAAAATCTTGGTTTTTAGAAATAGTCTTCAAATTATTCACTCTCTCACCAGCCTTGGCTAAAGAATATGATAGTATCCTTCTTCTAGCGTCGTATAACGCTTGATCACCAGGCGTATAGAAATCCTCGTCATCGTCTGATTCTGACATATCTTCATCTTGTAAATCCCCCGATTCAGGTTCATTAGCCACAATTTCATGGTCAAAGCTGAAGTTTTGATGAGGTCGCTCCGAAATTAACTTGGTCAATCTATCTCTTCTTTCACTAGCAGATTCACCAAAATAGGTTACTGGTTCTCCCAATTTCCTCAACTGCGCTCGAACATCTTCATCCAATGTGGGAATATTATTCAAGCTCGCATTTTGTATACCAACATTGTCATTTATTATCGGTACTTCGTTCAATTCCATTTTGTACACATCTATGTATATTGCTCCTAATCTATAGAACTTACAATGGGATGAGGAAAATTGTGCGCGCTACCATGAAATTCACACTGTCTTCAAAACCTCGAGAAGGTGGTGCAATTTTGGGCCAGAAAAGGTATAAAAACGCGGGGACAGGATCAGTGGTTGGATTTGAGGGTTCTGTCCGAAAATTGCGCGAAATTTTCCTTGTCGTTGACCATAACATCAAGGTTTGGTTGACAAAACACAGCCAAGGTATTTCTGGCAATAGATGGGAGGTTTGTGCCCTTGACGTAGTGAGGAACAGCCTTGAACTGATTGCGTGAAACTTCCTGTAATGCAGAACCTGTTTGGAAAGCAAGACAATCACTTGGGATGTTGACCTTCACAACTTCATTTTGTCTATTCTTGATGTACAAACCTGCTTCTGGGTCTGCAGATTTGGGCATGACTGTATTCGTAGACTCATCTATAAATAACGCTGAAGTAAGACCGGTAATACAAGAATGGTCGAGGTGCTCTCCACACCAGTCATCTTCGTTCTTAGATGGAGAAGTAGATGTTTTAGGAAAATAATGTAACAATCTTGCTTTAGAACAAGTTGAGTTTTCCACAGTAGACTTTAAGAACCCAGCTTCGTAGTCGGAGTATGTGTTGGAAATGTAGTTGTCGCAATTTTCAGCTACAATACCAGCAACGTCGATAATCATATTGATCAACTTTTTTAAATCCAGCTGAAAATCAACCATATCACCGTTAGGAGCAGGCCAGATATTGGGGGTGACATAAGTTTTGTATTGATCGAATTCTTTTGGTAAAACAGGTGCCTCCAATTTTGGGTCTTTGTGGAAGGAGCAATTGACGTACCAGCTGCCTTTACTCGTATCTGGCTCATCGTTGAATTTTTCCTTTCCACAAGACCAGCCCACCAACCAGGTTGATTCAGGTGATTCCAAACGTCTCAACTCTTCAGAGGGCAAATTCGCCAACTTGGAGGCACTTTGTAAAACTTTTAATCTCAAATCGTGAAATTCTGGGGGTAAGTCCTTCACAATGATTATCCCCAAAGAATCAGGACCAAACGCTTGTTCTAAACGGGGAAGTGGAATGCCTTCTTTCAATTCTTTTAAGCTCACTGAGACAGATGTCATGATGATCAAAACAGTTTATATAAAGTAATTGACAGACCCTCAAATTTCAAATGTCTTTCTTAATGTTCATACGGCACTAAAAATATGTCAAAAAAAAAGAAAAGCCCGACGCGGGGGTCGAACCCGCAACCTTTTGATACCTTTCAAGTGCGCTTTAGGTGACTCTTAAAAGTCAAACGCTCTAGCCATTGAGCTAGCCAGG
>ERZ778017.3344-NODE-3344-length-11535-cov-4.412544_pt1 | contig 11535 bp, 10 predicted proteins | sample MGYA00375747_ERZ778017 | MGnify/ENA primary metagenome ERZ778017 (study PRJEB29350, sample SAMN05509838) | bioreactor metagenome | biome: bioreactor; material: wastewater | place: South Africa: University of Cape Town | collected 2014-03-17 ... | reverse complement strand
CACTAAACAACACTATAACACCGTATAAGCACTAACAATATAGTAAACCTGCAATAATGACGGGTATATGTACAGACTTCCCGTATTTCAAATTCAGGTATTTTCTCGCTACTGTTCTCATCCGCAGCGATTTTTTCACGGTTTGCTATAGAAGAATCTGTGGATATAGGTTTTTCTTCGGGGTTAGTAACATATTATAGAGCGTTGTCGATTTAGACAGTCACATTGTTATCGCCGGAGTGGGATTATTTATTTGTATCATTAACACTGAATTATCTTTGGTTTTGGTTGTTTTATCGTTGGGGTTAATTTCTGGCCTCAAACCCAATCCAACTTATAACGTTTGATTCCCTAATTTCACTCACTGCACCGTTGCTTGGGTCGGATTTGTTCGTTGCATTTGTATCATCGTGTCATAGGCTGTACGCTTGTCGCTTTAGTTCTCCACCTGAGTCCGTGTTGCCATCCACACTCGAGGCACTAGTTTTCCATTTCCATCGTAGCAGTACTTTCCTTTTGACTGGGGGTTTCCGTCGCGTTAATACACCCATCGATCCGATTTGAACTATAAGTCACATCGCCTACTGTTCTGGTCGAATCTTGTCCAATTTTGCGTGAACATTCCCTTATCTTTGATTTTAGGCACTCAGCATTTTTTATCAGACTGGAGGGTTTCCTCGATTCATCATTGCATATTTCCGATAAACTCCCAACTCCAGTGTTGTTTTATTAATCTATTCAATTATCTGTGCTTTTTAGCTTCATTTTGGAACTTCTGACAAGTTTCATTTTCTGCAAAGTACAACAATTTATCTTATTTACTTACTTATCTATTCAAATCTTTCCCGTTAATTGGTTTTCACATTTATCACATTTCAAACTTCACAATGCCTGACGAACATCTCCGAGACTTTTCTGACGTGGTCCAAGGAGAAGATTACCAGTTTCAAAAATCAAGACAGCAGCATTTTGAAATCAACCACAAGATCGAAGCTCTAGCATTAGATCCACCACATGTACTTGCAAGATTGTCAAGCACACAATTAGTGACTATGGCAGGAGCGGCGTCTGGATTCCTAGCAGGTGTAATCGTCTGTCCATTTGACGTTGTAAAAACTAGATTGCAGGCCCAAACAAGGTTGGGAACGGCCTCAAAAACAAACGTCATCAAAGTTTTTGGATCCATTGTAAGAAATGAAGGGATTAGAGGATTGTACCGTGGTCTTGTTCCAATAACAATTGGTTATTTACCTACGTGGACAATCTACTTTTCAGTTTACGAGCATGCAAAATTATTCTATCCAACTTTAGTATCATCCACCACATTATCTCATGTTTTGTCCGCATTGACCGCTGGTATGGCATCATCCATTGCTGTGAATCCAATTTGGGTGGTTAAAACAAGGTTGATGATTCAAACTGGTAAGAAGGTCGGAAAGCAAACTTATTACAAAGGAACGATAGATGCATTTAGAACCATGTATCGAGAGGAAGGAATTCGGGTATTCTATTCGGGATTATTGCCATCATTATTTGGACTTGTTCATGTCGGTATCCACTTTCCAGTATACGAAAAATTGAAATACTTGACTGGATGCGAAAATATGAACAAGCACAATACAAACTACTTGTGGAGATTAACATTTGCATCGGCAGCATCCAAGATGATTGCGCTGACAATCACATATCCTCATGAAATCTTAAGAACAAGAATGCAAATTCAAGATAACGAGAAACTGAGATTGATCGACATAGTTAAGGATATTTACAAAACCCAATCAATCAAAGGATTCTATTCTGGATACGTGGTGAATTTAATTAGAACAGTTCCTGCTAGTGCCGTTACCTTAGTGAGCTTTGAGTATTTCAAAACTTACTTGCTTGAAATCAGCGGAAAGTCATTGAAAGCCTCAAGCTGAACTATCCATTTTTGCATTAAAATAGACAAATTGTATTATAACCAAATTGACAGCCTGGTGAAGTAGAATTCGATTCATAGTTACCAATTTTTTGTTGATAAGGAAGATAACAAGCACCACAATCTTCTTGAAAAGCGAATCCGACGAAATAGCAAGTAGAGCACTATTAAGATAATGATAAACAATAATCTGGTTTTGCTTTATGATATATTCTCTGGTGGATAACCACAGGAAATCTTTAAGGAATGATTGAGAGTCGTTTGAGAATGGGAAAAATTGGCAGGCAAATATGAGCATGAATAGCACAAGATCGTTTGCAGTATGAATCTAACAAAAACTCATTAAAGACGTTTCATGTTTCAATTAGACACCTCAAAATCGTATTAACTAGAGAATTGACCAGTGTTGGAATTATACAAGACAGATAGTGGACAAATTGATAGGAGCTTGGCCAAAAAGCTAGAACCGATCAAGATGTAGGACTCAGCTATTCTACATTTGGAAAGCTATCATCGAAAATGCACTTTGACATCAGATCGACCATGTTGCTCGTGTTGCGCTTGGCTTTGTCGGTACCTGTGCTCACTATGATCGACAACCGAGTACAGACAAACTATGACCGGCAAATCCAGATGGGAATTTGAACATACCAACTTTTGGCATTATGACGTTCAACTTGTTCATCCAGATCTAGCTGGCGACTGAATATCACAAGTGTTACTAGATGTGGTTTTCGTGAATAATTTTATCCACGATTGGGTTCAACGATTCGAAGTCTTATGTTACGGACAACCGAATGTGACTCTTGGTTCCATACCTTCATTGTCATATATGATTATTTCCTACTGACACTATATTTCCCTACGGTATCTGGCACGCTCTTCTTTTCAACGCTTACCTAATTCTACAATCAAATCATTCTCAAAATATCCTCGATGGTAATTACATTTCTTTCCATTATTCCTATTGTGCAACGCAAATCCTCCACAGTACTCAACCATTGTCTACTACCAGCCAGGTTATACACACTCTCTCTCGAAAACCCTGTTGTATGTATTATGTATACCAATATTTAGGTCCGTTAGCTGTCATTGTACGAAGTATTATATAGAGGAAATTTAAATGCCTCTCGTATGCGTATTACCACCCAAATCAAATTTGACACCTAAAGCGTGGTAAACGTCAACCGAAATCCCAATTCTGTGACGCCATGAGAGTTACCACTATATGGACTGTTGTGAGTGTCTTCTTACCGTTTTTGGAAGCGGTTGCTGTTGGAGTAGCCGATCCAAAAAAAGCTAATGATGGCTCAGTGGAAATGCCACCGGCACTTTCTGAAGAAGAGTTCAAAAAGATTACCAGTGAACAGTTGACGTTTGTGGAATTCTTCTCTCCTTTCTGCCATCATTGTAAAGATTTGTATCCCACATGGGAGAAGACGTACAAGGAGTTTTACCCCGAGTTGAAGAAGTACAACATGCAAATGAGACAAGTGAATTGTATTGAAAGAGGTGATCTTTGTGCAAGCGAGAACGTTTATTCGTATCCAAACTTGAGGTTATATGGTCCGTCTGGCGAAAAGAGAACGAAATTTTTGGGTTCTTACCCCAGAATGTTACCAAGAACAGTTGACAAATTTAAAAACTTTTTGAGAGAATCATATGCCGAGTTCACTACAACCGACGTAGACTTGCCTTCGGTGTCAAGATTGCTTGACACTAGTGATTTATTGAAATTGGTTGCCGGTGAGTCCAAAGAAGCGTGGTTTGTTACATTTTACCCTGCTTCCAACAAGCAATGGCAACAAACAGACTCTACCGGTAAAAACCATTTCCCGGAAAATTGTCTCGATTGTCATGATTACAAGGTTGTATGGGATAAGGTTTCTAGCCAGATTCAAGCCATTTTTAACACCGGTCATGTTAACTGTTTTGACAATCCAAACTTTTGTGAAAAGTTAGGCTTCAAGGACTTGACAATAAAGGGAGGGTATACCGAACCAAAGTTTGTGTACTTCTTACCCAAGTCTACTGGACAAATCAGAATGGATTACAAGGGAGATATCGACGCGTCATCAATGAAAAATCATGCCCACAGACTATTTGATAATTTCCAATATGAAAAAGTAACCTCGGCAGGATTGCCTGATCTTTTTGATTTTAGACCTGGATTGCATCATAAGCCATTAGAGCTTGAATTACCATTGCAAAACAAAGTTGCAATAATCTTTTTCTATGATCAAGATACCATTTCTAAAGAGGACTGGGACATATTGTCGTATATCTTGGAGTATATCACAAACTCGCCATTTAATATCCACTTGTACACATCGAAACATAAAAAAATCGAAGGTGATATTAAAGAACAAGCCGAGAATATGATCAAATTCATCAACTATGAGGAGGGGTCAAAATATGAATTTGATGACGAAATGTATCTTTCGTATACATTGACCACCAAACCAACATTGTTAATAATGAGAGACAACACGTTATTCACCAATGTCTTCCAAACATTCGCTCCTGAAGATATCAGAGATGTGAAAAAGGTACTTGAGTTTATCCGGAAAAACCAGTATCCGTTATATCAAGAATTGACACCAAAGTTATTACCATACTACTTCAGTAAGGAAGAAAGTCAAAAGGACGAAAAAGTGGTCATCACCTTCATTGACTCTTCTGATGAGAAACAAACCCAACAAGCAATGTACAATATCTCGTTAGCTGCACACGAATACTACTACCTACAAAAGAAGTACTACTTTAATGATATTTTGACCCAAAGACAATTGAAAGCTGACAGCGTGGAAAAATTGAAAAACAAGGGAGCCGATAGCGTGGCTGTAATTCTGAAGATGAGAGAAGAGATTCCACACTTCTTCGACCGCGACAACGTGCTATTCACATACGTCGATCTTAAGACAATGGCTCAGTTTGACCATATTAATGGTTGGAAATTTGATGCCCACGCCTACAAACCAGGTGACACTATTGTTGTGTCCAAAGATTACAAACATTACTGGGATGAGGACATATTTGGTGGTCAATTAGTCAATGATCCTACCAAGTTGAAGGGTGTATTAGCGTCATTATTGGACCCAAATCTTATTAAAGCTGGTAAAGTGAATGTCAAATTTGTAGGAAGTCCATATGGCGGGCCATTCAAGTTTATGAACACAATTCATCAACGTGGATTCCTTGGTTATGTTGGGCTCATAGGGTTGATCTATGTCGTTCAACTATTTATTCGTAAAGTTGCCATGAAACCTAGAAATAGATCTACTCAAAGAGGAATTATAGGGAACATTCCGAAGAAAGACTAGTTAGAGAATAATGACATTATGTATTATATTATTACACCATAACCGTAGATGACCAGCTTGAAAGCTGTCCCTAACCCAACACGTTCAACTGTTTCGCCTCCAACTCTATCAACTTTTTGTATCGTGGGTTCAACTGCTCGATCTTGAAATCAACACCAGGAACACCAGAAACTTCTGAATAAGGAGGAATCACCATCTTAGGCGGCACAATCGTGTTTTTCCTAATTAAACAACAGTCGTACACCACCGACAGGTTCTGGAGATGACAATCGTCCTCTACAATCACTCTATTACCTATAGCCAGCAGGTTAATCACGGAGTTTTTTCCAATGATGCAATAAGCTCCTATCGACATGGGAACACACAAGTCGTTCTTGGCTACCGGTGGGCGAATGACGGCATTACTATCTATATAACTATACTTCCCTATAGTGATGGCATGGGCATCAGTGTCAGCCATGGCCACGTCACCATGAAGAGAAACATGGGGGTTAATAGTGATATTACCAGCGATTACCACCGACTTTGAGTTTAGTATCGAAGCCAGCTTGGATACTCTGGATCCGTTACCGGACTGCAACCATCCAGACATGAAATGTGGATCAAAAATTACCAAGGATAAACAATCTCGGACTTTTTCAGAGTGCGCCGAACGAAAACAACCACCACCACAAGAACACCAAAGCCACCGTACTTTCAAGCGACAAGTTTACCTCTAGAATGATCTTAGCCAGTGCAACACAATGAGCTAGCAAAACCTAGGAAACGTGGACTTCGTTCTGATTATTTTGACGGGGTAGCGCCACGTTGGTTAATGATGACGTTTACTGTTCACGGTGGTTAAAATTCCACGCGTAGTAAGCGAACAAATAAATAATCTCGAGAAAACAACCATTTTCTTTTACGAAAACACTACGAAAACTTATTGAAATGGTATCCAAGTTATTCAGAATCGATTGTGGGTATCAAAACTATGACTGGGGTAAAATCGGATCGTCGTCTTCGGTTGCCCAATTTGCTGCTAGTTCCAACCCATCCACCGAGATTGATGAGTCCAAACCATACGCTGAGTTATGGATGGGTACCCATCCAAACGTGCCTTCTACTATTGTGGACGATGCTGCTTTACAGGGCCAAGTTTTGAGGCTGGTGGTTGAACAACATCCCGAGTACGTGGGTTCTTCGTTGATTGATAAATTTGGTGGTAAGGTACAATTACCATTCTTGTTCAAAGTGTTGTCTATTCAAAAGGCTCTTTCGATCCAGGCCCATCCTGATATTCCCTTGGCCAAGGTTTTGCATGCCAATGATCCGAAGCATTACCCTGACGATAACCACAAACCAGAAATGGCCATTGCCGTGACTGAATTTGAAGGGTTCTGCGGGTTCAAGCCTTTAGACCAATTATCTAAGACTTTGGCCACTGTTCCTGAATTGAATGAAATCATTGGTGGTGACTTGGTGCAAGAATTTACCAAAAATGTTGTCCCTGATGCAGAAGAAGGATCCCAACAAGATACGGCAAACAGAAAGTTGTTGCAAAAAGTGTTTGGGAAATTGATGAACTCACCAGACTCTGTTATCGAGGCCCAAGCAAAGAAGATGGTTGAAAGAGCACAAAACGACCCTGCTGTTTTCGACCAACTTGACTCGAGATTGGCCAAATTGATTGTAAGATTGAATGAACAATTCCCCAATGACATTGGGTTATTCTGTGGGTGTTTGTTGTTGAACCACGTCGAATTGAACCCCGGTGAGGCCATGTACTTGGGAGCAAAAGACCCTCATGCCTACATTTCTGGTAACATCATCGAATGTATGGCCGCATCTGATAACGTTGTTAGAGCTGGATTTACACCAAAGTTCAAAGATGTGGAAAACTTGGTCAATATGTTAACCTACTCGTACGCTCCAATTGAGAGACAAAAAATGCCATTGTTGCCGTTCTCTAGATCCCAAGGTGATGCCAAAACATCGGTGTTGTATGACCCTCCAATTGCAGAATTTGCCGTGTTACAAACCATCTTCGACACCAACGGTGGTAAACAACACTTTGACGCGTTCAATGGGCCTTCCATAGTGATTGCAACCAAAGGAAACGGTACTATTGCTATCGAAGGGTCCACCGAGCCCCAGGTTTTCAAGCAAGGATACGTCTACTTCATTGCCCCAGGAACATCCGTAGAGCTCGTTGGTAATGCCGGAGAAGAGTTCACCACATACAGAGCATTTGCCGAATAATCACCCATCACACGATCACTACAGAATCATCTACATTTACCTAGAGGGACACAGACCATAATTCCACACCAAGGCTAAAACGGCCAGAACAAGGAAAAAAATCAAGATTTGCATTACTCTTCCTACGTAGTTAACCAACCCCAACTAATACACGATTTCCAAACCCAGTCGTAATTTGGTGGCATAGCTTGTCATAGAATAGTAGCGTTATTGTGTGTTTTCTTATCTGCAAACCAACCCGTCCCATAAATTTTTGGGCGACAAATTAGTTTTTCCTGAAAATAAAATACTAACGACCCAATTCCCTAGGAAAACATTAGTACAACATCAGGAAGTTATACTTCTACACAATAATAGCCACTTGAGAGGACCCCATTGCGAAAGATTGTAAAGAAAAAGCTTGAAAAATGTCAGACACTGAAGCCCCAGAAACCAGACCAGCCAAAGTTCCTGAAACTGAAGAGCAAAGAATTGAAAGACTTGCCAAACAAGAGGAGGCTGATTCTCGGTCGGTATACGTTGGAAATGTAGATTACAAATCCACTCCCGAGCAATTGGAGGAGTTTTTCCACACAGTAGGGGTAATTGAGCGAGTAACGATTTTGTTTGATAAGTACACGGGATTACCTAAAGGATATGCTTACATTGAATTTGAATCGACAGAATCGGTTGAAAAGGCTATTTCTGATTTGCATGGAAAAACCTTTAGAGGGAGAGAAATCAGAGTTACTGCCAAGAGAACCAACTTGCCAGGATTCAAGAAGAGGGGTGGTTCCAGAGGTAGAGGTTCCAGAGGTGGATTCAGAGGTAGTTCTAGAGGAAGAGGTGGCAGGGGAAGCTTCAGAGGGAGAGGCAGGGGTGCCAAAAAGGATACAAATGCTGACAGCAATGGTGAAACCCAAGAAGCAACTGAAGCCCCTGCAGCCGAAACCCCTGCAGCTGAAACTGAAGCTTGAGTATAGGAAACTAATTTGAATGGCAAGAATAGCTAGATCCACTTGGTGTACCATTGAGTTGACACTGGAGTTGGGTCTGTTATCATGAATTAATGTACGTAAAAAGTAATAAATCAAAGTCACAACCATGGGGTTACAAGTAGACGGGCAAATCTAGTAGAACACCCACATTATGGAACGAGCAACACCCAATAAAAATCAAATCCCTGTTCTACAATGGTTAGCATCTTTAGAAGCCGATGTTTCGGTCGTTTAAAATCTGTCACAATGCTGTTTCAGGCTCGACAGCCTGTTTCACATCTGAAACGTCTTCTCACCTTGCAATGATAAATACCTGTACATTGTAATTTACCCACCTGCATCTAATTTGAAAAGGTTCATCTCATCGCCAAAAGATAAAACCGGCAAGACGATCCAGTGGTGTGCTTCTTATACAAAACTAGAGTTCGACCATGACTTCCGTAAGAAAGAGAAAGATGGCTAGGTCATCTGTGAGAAAAGCCACCAGAAGATTGAAAGACAAGCAAAGAAATATCAACATCCACTCTAACCCTATCATTGCAGCAAACTGGGACAAATCGTTGACTTTGAAGCAAAATTATAAACGTTTGGGGTTGACAGCACGTTTGGGAACATCTGCTGGTGGTGATGAACAAAAAGTCGAGACTTTATCCCAAATTAAGGCAAAAAAGTCCAAGAAGACTCAGAAAGTAAAACCAGAAGATATCGAACACACAGAAGACCCAGCTAAGATCCCTGAAGGTGAAGCCAGATTAATAAGAGACCCGGAAACAAACGAGGTTGTCAAAGTGATATACGGGACCATGAAAGTCGAAGAATCGGAATCTGAGGACGAAGAAGTGACCCACAATGTGATTGAAAAGTTACAAGAATATGCCGAAAAACACTCGCAAATCAAGCAAGAAAGAACTCCATCTGAAAGAGAAAACGACTGGTTAAAGAGTCTTTACGAAAAACACGGCGATGACTACGAAAAAATGAAATGGGACAAGAAGTTGAATATCAACCAGCAGTCTGCTGGGGACTTGAGAAGAAGAATTTTGAAGTGGAAAAAGCTTAACAACATTGCCTAGTTCAGCAACTTGACGAATTGCTCATTATTCATTTCACTATATACATCTATATTGCATTTACTGTACATTAATAACCATTTCCATTAGATTCTACTAGGCTTGTTCATCTGTAGAACTTTATCAACAATGGCACTCATTAGCGGTTTTAACTCGCACTTATCGTACAAGTGAATCAAGTTGTTATTTTCACTGTCTTGTAGCTCGATAAGTTCGATGAATTTTGGGTCTATCGGGACGTTTCCCAAAAACGGAATGTCCAACTGTTTGGCTAACATTTCACCACCACCGCTCAGGAAAATATTGGTACATTCAGAACAACTAGGACAAATAAACCCACTCATATTTTCCACTATCCCCAAGATTTCAAAGTTGACTTTTTTACAGAAATTGATTTCCTTTTTCACATCAGAAATAGCCACTTGTTGTGGTGTGGTGACGATAATAGCCCCATCAATTGGCAGAGCCCATCGTAATTCTTCTGCAATCGCAATGTGCTCATCGGAAGTGCCAGGTGGAGTGTCTATTAAGAGATAGTCAAGAGGATGGGCTGAATCTCCCCATACTACATCTTGCATAAACTGACGAATCATGGCAGTTTTCTTGGGTCCTCTCCACACCACCGAGTTTCCTCTGTCACCAATCAAGAATCCCAACGACATTAGCGAAAGATTGCCTCTCTTTTCGTCCCCTTCTTTTTGGTTTGACGAGTTGTAGACCGATACTGGAACCCAACCAGCGGTGGACGAATGGACCTGTTTGGACTCCACCCCGAACATCCTCGGTAACGATGGACCGGTCAAGTCGATATCTAGCACCCCAACATTGAACCCTTTGTTCACTAATGTTAATGCTGTTTGCGTAGTAACTGATGATTTACCAACACCACCTTTACCGGACAAAATAAGTACCACATGTTTGACGTTTTTCAACGACGACGGTGGTATTTGTTGCTCTGTCATAATCACGGAGTTATCAGAGCTTCTGTGTGACTTAAAACGAGAATTATTGGAAGAAAACGATATGCGTTTTAGGAGTATTAGTAATTGATATCCGAAATACGATTTTGGTAGCACATCACCAGATTTGCCGCGGTGTGAGGCTGGAGGTGCGGCGGAGGGGAATCATGGGTAAAAGCAATGCGATGAGCCGTGGGGGATCCCCAGGTGCACCAAAGATACCAGTGGCACAGGTGGCTAATACGACACAAGTCTATGCTGGTAAGGGCACTAACTGTATTGTTAACACTCGTGTAGTGCTGGTATCAAACTGAGCTCCTTGAATCCACAAGACGAATTGTTTTGCAAGACACCCGTAGTGGTCTGAGAGCCTGTAGCTAGTGCACCAGGTGGGTCACCGCAATGGTAGGACCTGTCGCACTGGCCACCGCGACCGTCGCCCTACATTCCAACATCATGCGCGTCCACGCGGCAGTACCAGCTGACAGTCGCGCAAACGAATATTTCTTCTTACACCTCACCATCTACAACAAACCACTCTTTCTCCATAGCCATGAGCTCACGGTATTCTGCTGCTGCGGGCGCTCACCAGAGGGATTTACGTACCCAGCTTTTCAGTAGTAGCCCAAAACCTCCGTCAAGAACAAGCTCACCATATGATCCCTTGCCGTCTGAGTCTGCTAAGCACCAGCAGGCGTATATGCTGCACTTGGAATCACAAAATAATGAGGAAATGGACAACATGAGCCAGAAAGTGGCGATGTTGAAGACTCTAGGATTGAAAATGGGCACGGAAATCAACAAATCCATCAAGTTGAACGACGAGATCACCAATAGTTTCGAAAAGGGAAAGACCACCTTGAAGAACACCTACAACAAAATGGTCCTCATGAGTCAACGGGCCGGTATCACATGGAGAATGTGGCTCGTGGTGTTGTTAGTGGTGGTTATATTCTTTACCTACGCATGGTTATTCTGAGATTGTGGTATTTAAATCTTCATACCTAAGCTCTCACCACTGCACCAGTCATCAATTTGATAATGTCA
>ERZ778017.3340-NODE-3340-length-11546-cov-86.082325_pt1 | contig 11546 bp, 9 predicted proteins | sample MGYA00375747_ERZ778017 | MGnify/ENA primary metagenome ERZ778017 (study PRJEB29350, sample SAMN05509838) | bioreactor metagenome | biome: bioreactor; material: wastewater | place: South Africa: University of Cape Town | collected 2014-03-17 ... | reverse complement strand
CGACCGCGCAGGCGCCGTTCGAGTTCCGCGCGCGACGGCGGCAGGATGAACACGCTGACGCAATCGGGCTTGCTCGCGCGGATCTGCTGGGCGCCCTGCCAGTCGATTTCCAGCAGCACGTCGCGTCCCTGCCCCAGCAGCTCCTGCACGACAGTGCGCGAGGTGCCGTACAGGTTGCCGTGCACTTCGGCATGTTCCAGGAAGATGCCTTCGGCGATCTCGCGCTCGAACTCGGCGCGCTCGACGAAGTAGTAGTGACGCCCGTACTGCTCGCCCGGCCGCGGCGGCCGCGTGGTGTGCGACACCGACAACGAGATCGCGCCCTCGCGCTCCAGCAGCGCGTTGACCAGGGTGGACTTGCCCGCACCGGAAGGCGCGGCGACCACGAACAGGGTGCCTTCGGTCGCAGCGTTCATTCGATGTTCTGCACCTGTTCGCGCATCTGCTCGATCAGCACCTTCAGCTCGACCGCCGCATTGGTGCTGCGCGCGTCGACGGACTTGGAGCCGAGCGTGTTCGCCTCGCGGTTGAACTCCTGCATCAGGAAATCCAGCCGGCGGCCGACCGGCTCGGCCAGGCCCAGCACGCGGCGGGTCTCGGCGATGTGGGTGTCCAGACGGTCCAGCTCCTCGTCGACGTCGCTGCGGGTGATCTGCAACACCAGCTCCTGCTCCAGCCGGCCCGGCTCGACGGGTTGCTTCAGGTCGGCCAGGCGGGCTTCCAGGCGGGTGCGCAGCGCGGCGCGGATCTCGGGCATCCAGCCGCGCACCTCGGTGACCACGCGCTCGATCGCATCGAGCCGCTCGTGCAGGATCGCGCCGAGCTTTTCACCCTCGCGTTCGCGGGTGGCGGCGAGTGCATCCAGCGCGCGGTCGAGCACGTCGAACAGCGCGGTTTGCTGCGCTTCGGGGTCGACCTCGGCCTGCTGCATCACGCCCGGAAAGCGCAGCAGCTCGGTGAACTGCACCTGCAGGCCGGGGAACAGCGCGGCCATGTCCAGGTTCAGCTCGGACAGCCGCGCGAGCAGCGCGCCGTTCACCTGCAACGCCTCGCCGCGCCCCTCGCCCGCGCGACGCACGGTGAGGTCCAGCTTGCCGCGCGACAACTTCGCCGCCACCCGCTCGCGCAGCTGCGATTCGAACGCGCGCAGGTCGTCGGGCAAGCGCGGGCTCAGCTCCAGGTAGCGATGGTTGACCGTGCGCAGCTCGCAGCTGAGCGTGCCTGCGGGGCCGGTGGTTTCGGCGCTGGCGTAGGCCGTCATGCTGCGGATCATCGGCGCCTTCCGGACAGATGGGGAAAGGATGCAATGGTAAACTCTCCGGTCCCCCTTGCCCAATCCGGCCACTCGTCATGAATCCCAGCCGCCCCAGTGGCCGCGCCAGCGACCAGCTGCGCACCGTCAGCCTCGAACGTCATTACACCCGCCACGCCGAAGGCTCGGTGCTGGTGAGCTTCGGCGACACCCGCGTGCTGTGCACCGCCAGCATCGAGGACCGCGCGCCGGCCTGGCTGCGCGGCAAGGGCGAAGGCTGGATCACCGCCGAATACGGCATGCTGCCGCGCGCCACCAACACCCGTACCCAACGCGAGGCCACGCGCGGCGGGCAGGGCGGCCGCACCATGGAGATCCAGCGGCTGATCGGCCGCAGCCTGCGCGCCTGCGTCAACCGGCAGGCGCTGGGCGAGCGCGTGATCACGCTGGACTGCGACGTGCTGCAGGCCGACGGCGGCACCCGCACCGCGGCGATCACCGGCGCCTACGTGGCCCTGGTCGACGCGGTGAACCTGCTGATGAAGCGCGAGAACCTCCGCCGCAACCCGATCGTGGGCGCGGTCGCCGCGGTCTCGGTGGGCATCTACAAGGGCGTGCCGGTGCTCGACCTCGACTACGCCGAGGATTCGGACTGCGACACCGACATGAACGTGGTGATGAACGACGGCGGCGGCTTCATCGAAGTGCAGGGCACCGCCGAAGGCCACGCCTTCCGCCGCGACGAGATGGACCAGATGCTGGCGCTGGCCGAAAAAGGCATCGGCGAACTGGTCGCCGCGCAGCGCGCGGCGCTCGCACTCTGACATGCGGCGCATCGTCCTCGCCAGCAGCAACCGCGGCAAGCTCGCCGAGTTCCATGCCCTGCTCGCCAACGCCGGCTTCGAGGTGGTGCCGCAGGCCAGCCTCGGCGTGGACGACATCGAGGAAACCGGCCTCACCTTCGTGGAGAACGCCGTGCTCAAGGCACGCCACGCCGCCCGCGCCAGCGGCTTGCCCGCGCTGGCCGACGACTCCGGTCTGTGCGTGGACCATTTGCGCGGCGCGCCCGGCCTGTACTCGGCGCGCTATGCCGGCAACCACGGCGACAACGCCGCCAACAACGCGAAGCTGCTGCGCGAACTGGACGGCGTGCCGACGGAACGACGCGGCGCGTTCTTCATCTGCGTCCTGGCGCTGCTGCAGCACGCCGACGACCCCGCGCCGCTGATCGCAGAAGGCCGTTGGCACGGTCGCGTGCTCGACACCCCGCGCGGCACGCAAGGTTTCGGCTACGACCCGCTGTTCCTGCCACACGGGCAGACCCTCGGCGCCGCCGAACTCGAGCCGGCGCTGAAGAACCGCCTCAGTCATCGTGGCCAGGCGCTGGCGAAACTGCACGACCGCCTGCGCGAACTTCGCCCATGAGCCTCGTCGCGCCGCCGCTGTCGCTGTACGTGCACATGCCGTGGTGCGTGAAGAAGTGCCCGTACTGCGACTTCAATTCGCACGGCCTGCGCAGCGAGCCGCCGCCGTACGCCGACTACATCGACCACCTGCTGGCCGACCTCGACGCCGATCGTGCGGATTTCGCATCGGCACTGGAAAGTCGCCCGCTGGTCAGCATCTTCTTCGGCGGCGGTACGCCCAGCCTGTTCGCGCCGGAGCTGATCGCGCGCCTGCTCGAGGGCGTGCGCGAGCGCATGCCGCTGGCCGAGGACGCCGAGATCACCCTGGAAACCAATCCCGGCACGGTCGAGCACGGTCGCTTCGACGGCTACCTCGCCGCCGGGGTCAACCGCATCTCGTTCGGCGTGCAGAGCTTCGACGACGACAAGCTGCGCCGGCTCGGCCGCATCCACTCGGCGAACGAGGCCGAGGCCGCGGTGAAGTCCGCACAGGACGCCGGCTACGAGAACATCAACCTCGACCTGATGTACGCGCTGCCGCAGCAGGATCTCGATGGCGCCCTTGCCGACGTGGCACGCGCCGTCGCGCTGCAGCCCACCCACATCTCGCACTACCAACTCACCCTGGAACCGAACACCGTGTTCGCCGCCAACCCGCCACCGCTGCCCGATGATGACCACGCCTGGGCGATGCAGGAAGCGTGCGAGGCGCAACTGGCCGCCGCCGGCTACGGCCAGTACGAAATTTCCGCCTACGCCAGGCCCGGCCGGCGCTGCGTGCACAACCTCAACTACTGGCAATTCGGCGACTACCTCGGCATCGGCGCCGGCGCCCACGGCAAGCTCAGCGACGCCGCCAGCGGCGACATCCACCGACGCTGGAAAACCCGTGGTCCGCGCGCCTACATGGAGGCCGCCGCCGGCCCCGCACGCGTCGGCGGCGACAACCGGGTGGAGGCCGGCGAGCTGCCGTTCGAATACATGCTAAACGCGCTGCGACTGATCGATGGTGTGCCGATGGCGGCCTTCGCCGAGCGCACCGGCCTGCCGGTCGAACGCATCGCGACCGGCCTGGCCGCCGCCCGCCAGCGCGGCTGGCTGCGCGACGATCCGGAGCGCCTGCACACCACCGCGCTCGGCCAGCGCTTCCTCAACGATGTCATCGCCAGCTTTCTCGATTGAGGCGATCGCCCGGCGGCAGGGGTTCGGGAGGTCATCGACACCACCCTCACGCGATGGCTGAATGATGGGATGAACCGGCGGGTCACGCCTCGCCGGGAGGTGTCCGCATGGTCGGACGGTTGGTTATAGTGACCACGAAATCGATCCACAGGATCTCCATGAACGGCCACAATCAGACACCGGCGGATCCTGCCGACCAGCGCTCCTCCGGACCGCAGGGAACCCGCTTCTTTTCGACCGAGACGCTGCGCCGGTACACCCGCGAGGCCGAAGCGCCCCTAGATGGCCTGGCCAGCGTGCACCAGCCGGTACTCGAAGGCATCAGCCCGGAACTGGCGGGTCGGCGCTTCACCCTGGACGAGGGCAGGCAGACCATCGGCCGGGGCAACGACAACCACATCGTCATCGACGACCCCAGCGTGTCCGCCTCCCATGCCTGGATCACCAACAAGCAGGGTCGCCACATCATCATGAACACGCTGTCCACCAACGGCACGTTCGTGAACGACAAGCGCATCCACATGACGACGCTGAAGCACAGCGACCACATCCGGCTGGGGCACGCGGAGTTCGTGTTCCTGACCCGCGAGCATGCTGAACCCCGCGCCGCAAACGGACGCCGGATCGCGGTCGGCGCGCTGGTGCTCGTGGCGCTGGTCGCGCTGGCCTGGTGGCTGGTCTGAACCCGCTGCCGTGACCGCGCGCGAGATCCCGCCGAAGGTCGGCCGCTACCGCATCGACGGCGTGCTCGGCGAGGGCGCGATGGCCGTCGTCTACGCCGGCTTCGACCCCGAGATCCAGCGTGCGGTGGCGATCAAGTGCCTGCATCGGGAGGTTGCCGCCGACCCCGTCTATCGGGATCGCTTCCTGGTCGAGGCGCGAGCCGCCGGCCACCTCACCCATCCCCACATCGTCACCATCTTCGACGTGGGCGAGGCCGACGACGGCAGCCCTTACATCGCGATGGAGCGGCTCTCCGGCGAGACGCTGGCCAGCCGCGTCAGCCGTGACGGCTTTCCATCACTGCCGGCGATCATGGAGCTGGCCGGGCAAGTCGCCGCCGCGCTGGACTATGCCCATGCCCAGGGCGTCGTGCACCACGACATCAAGCCCGAGAACATCATGCTGGCCGAGGGCTGGCAACACGCCAGGGTCAACGATTTCGGCATCGCCGAACGACGCGGCGTGCAGGACGGGCCCGGTACCACCCGCACGCAGATCGCCGGCACGCCCGCCTACATGGCGCCGGAACAGCTGCGCGGCGACCCGACCGACGCACGCAGCGACCTGTTCTCGCTGGGCGTGGTGTTGTACTGGCTGCTCACCGGCAAGCTGCCCTGGCCCGAGACCAGCGACATCCGGCAGTTGATCCATGCGCGCCGGCACCTGCCCGGCCCCTCGCTCCAGCCACGCGATCCGTCCACGCCGTCGATCCTGGTCGGCATCGTGCAAACCTTGCTGGCACCCGCGGCAACGGAGCGCTATCAGCGGGGGAGCGAAGTCGTCGCCGACCTGCGGCTGGCCCGCCGCGAGTACGAGCGCCTGCACGAACGGCCGCTGACCAGCCACATCACCTCGCTGCGCCTGCGCTGGGTCGGCGTCCTCGGCGCCACGCTCAGCCTCACCCTGCTGCTGGGGCTGGCGGCGATCCACGCCAAGCAGGGCGCCGCGGTCACCGGCCTGGCGCTGGATTTCGGCGGCTCGCTGGGGCGCATGATCGCCAACGAATCGGCGGAGAACCTGCTGCTCGGCGATCGCGCCGCCACCCGCGCGCTGGTCGAGAGCATTGCCCGCAACCAGCAGATCCACTACCTCGCCATCGCCGATCGTTACGGCGAAATCATCGCCAGCACGCAGGCCGACCAGGTCGGCACCCGCTTGCCGGCGCTGACCGGTAGGAAGCCGCTGTCGCGATCGGACGATATCGACAGCTATCGCAGCAGCGACACCGGCGCCCCCGGCCGCGACGCGATGCTGCTGTTCGACGTGCCGATCCATTACCAGACGGCCACGGTGGGCGAACTGCATCTGGGCATCAGCGACGCGCCATTGCGGGCGGCCCGCAAGACCACGCTGTGGGTCATCATCGCCGTGCTGGTTGTGACGCTTGTCGCGGTGATCGGCGCAACGTACTGGCTGTCCCGGCAATTGCTGACCCTGCTGGACCTGCTCGGCAACGCGATGCTGCGGGTGGCCCGGGGCGACTTCCGCTACCGCATCCGGCTGGTCCGCCGCGATGAACTGGGCCGGCTGTTCGCCGCGTTCAACCTGATGAACGGCGCCCTGCAGGCCCGCCGGCAAGGCCCCGAAGAAACGGCTGCCGCCACCCCCGTGGAAGACGTCACGCGGCCCACGCTGATCCTGCCGGTGGCGGAGGACGACGGCGCCAGCCACAAGCCCTGATCGACGACGCCATCCGGCGGTGCCTGACGGCTGCCCGCGCCCGCGAGTCAGAACTGCTTGAGCCGCTGCTTCAGCTCGAGCGCGCGGGCGCGGTAGACGGTGGCCGGCTCGTAGCCCGGATCGATGGCCAGCACGTGGTCCCACAACGCGATGGCCGGGTCCAGCTGCTGGTCGCGATACAGCACGATGGCCCGCTGGTGGCATCCGGCCAGCAGATCCTTGCGCAGGGAGGCCGCCGCGGCCCCGCCCGGCGGCAGCCGCGGATCGATGGTCAACGCCTCGTCGAGGCGCGCCAGCGCCTGCTGCCTTTGTCCCTGCCCCAGCAGGGCCATGCTTTCCTTCTGCAAGCGTCGCGCCTTCTGCGCCGATGATTCCGCGACAGCCTCCGCGGGGCGTCGGGCATCCGCCTGCGCCGGTGCCGACGGCTCGCTCGCGTGGCCGTCGCCGGCTTCGCCGGTGCCAGCCGCCACCGGCTCCGCCAGGACACCGGCCCCGGATACCGGCAACCGCACCGTCTGGCCCACCTGCAATCGCGACGGGTTGGTCGAACCGTTGTAGCGCGCCAGGATCAGGAACCGGCTGGCATCACCGAGATGGCGGGCCGCCAGCAAGCTGTAGGATTCGCCGTCCTGCACCACATGGGGCTGCGACGCGCGGCCGAGCAACTGCTGCGGATCGCCGGTGAGCTGGCGCAGCATGGCCTGCGCCGCGCGATCGCCCGGATGCCTCGCCAGATGCCGGCGCAGCGCCTGTTCGCCTTCCGCGTAATGACCGCGCTGCAGCTCGTCGACAATCGTCGCGAACGAGGCATCGGCACGCCCCGTTTCGCCGATGCCCGGGGCGCGCGAGGCCGATGGGCTGACCACCACGGAGCGGGTCCCCCGCATGCAGCCGGATACGACCAGCACCAGCAGGAGTGGCGCGCACGGCGCCATCCACTGCCATGGCCGGCGGCGACGCCAGAATCTTGTCGATGTCGTTTGCACTGCCTGTCTGCCCCCTGCCCTGTCCGGCACCGCGCTGCACGCCGACCCCTGACATGGCACGGCGTTTCCCAACCTGCCCGAGCGAGGGTCAACGCAACGTCGTCGCAACCGGTCCGGCCACACAATATAGATCCGCCCCGGCGGCTTGGGCGACCACCCCACCCGGCGTCCACTGCGCCCTCGCCGGCCAGCTTCCCCGGATTGCGGCCTCCGCATGACATGGCCGTGGAAACCAGCATAAACTGGCCGCTCCGGGGGAATTTACAGGCACTTGCATGGATGTCGGACACGATCGACGTCACCCGTTTGCGTCGCATCAGGGCGGTCGCGGCGGCGCGCGCTGGCCTGCGCGCGCGCAGCGCCTGTTCGAAACCAGCTACACGCTGTGCGTGGAAGGGCTGCAGGAACCCCTGCGTCGCTGCCTGGGCGAATTCGAGAAGCAGCTTTTTGCGCTGGCCGAGCGTGCCCACAATGCCGGCGTCCAGCAGGACTGCTTCGCCAGCCGGCAGCGCGTTCTGCAGGATCGTGCCGCGTTCGCCCAGCGCTTCATGGAACAGCTCGGGGCCGCGCTGGACCAGGTTGGCGAGAGCGCCCCGGCGTCGGTCGAGCCGGCCGGCCACGAGAAGCCGTGGCAGGCGCTCGAGCTGGTCGACCCGGGCGAGCAGGAAGTGGCGATGACGCTCGAACAGCTGGGCGCCCGTGGCGAGGTTCGCCACAGCAACGTTCTGTACGAACTAGGCTACCGGCTGGCGGTGCTGATCGGCGCGCCACCGCTGGAAGGCCCGGCGCTGCCGCTGGGTCCCCACGCCATGGCCAGGGCCTGCCACGCCGCCAGCGGCGGGTTCGAGTTGCCGCTCAAGCATCAGTTGCTGCTGTTGCAGCACTTCGATCAATGGGTGATCCAGGCGCTGGCCCCGCTGTACGACAACATCAACGCCCAGCTCAAGGCCGACGGCATCCTGCCGCAGCTGCGCAGCATCCCGATCCCGCGGCACATCGGCAAGCGATCCCGCACCAGCAGCGCGAGCGGCGATGCCGCCGGCGAAACCGCGACGGCACCGGCAAGCGCAAGCGCCATGCCGGTCCATCCGTCCGGTGGCACGCCGGGAGCACCGATCGAGGTGCTGGAGTCCCTGCGCGACCTGCTGGCGCAGCAACGTGCCGTGCAGGGCGGCCTCAGCGGCGGCTCCGGCGGACGCGCGGCCAGCGAGGACGAACTGCAGTCGGCACTGGGCGCCTTGCAGCAGCATCTCGCCCAGGTCACCGACCAGGCCAGCCGCGAGCTGCGCAGCGCCGCCCGCCTGCGCGAGGAGCTCGTCGCCCAGCTCAATTTCGGCAAACCCGCCGGCGCCCCGCGCACCCAGCTCAGCGACGAACAGGGCGACACGGTGGAACTGGTCGCGCGCCTGTTCGAACAGCTGGGCCATCAGCTGCAGCAGGGCGGCAACGCCAGCCACCTGCTGACCGATCTGCAATTGCCGGTGCTGCGCATGGCCGTGGCCGACCACGGCTTCTTCGAGAAGCGCGAGCATCCGGCACGCCGGCTGCTGGATACGGTCACCGCCGCCGCGAACGACTGGCTGGACGGCAGCGATGACGAAAGCAACCGGCCGCTGGCGAGCAAGCTGGAACAACTGGTCAGCCGTGCCAACCAGGAGCCGCCCAGCGCCGGCTTATACACCACCTTGCTGGCCGACATCGAGCATCATCTGGCCCTGCTCACGCGCAAGGCGCAGGCCGCCGAGCGGCGCCATGTGGAAGCGGCCCAGGGCCGCGAGCGGCTCGACCAGGCACGTCGCCGCGCCAGCGAGCTGATGGCCGAGCGTTTCGCGCAATCGCCACCGCGCGGCCTGTTGCGCGCCCTGCTCGACCGCGCCTGGTCGGACGTGTTGGCGCTGACCCTGCTGCGCCATGGCGAACAGAGCGACGCGTTCCGCGAGCAGTTGAAGATCACCGACCAGTTGCTCGGCCGCCTGCCGGTCAACGATCGCCTGCACCTGCAGACGGAAGTGGAATCGGGCCTGCAGCAGATCGGCATGCACGCCGAAGAGGCGGTGCAGGTGGCCCAGCGGCTGCTGGGCGCCGGCACGCCGGACCCCTCCACGGAACTGCCCAGCGCCACCGACCTGGCGTTGCGGCTGAAGCAGCACCAGCGACTTGGCGAGCAACAGTCCAGCCACGAACCGGCGGCGAGCCCGGCGGCCGCCGTGGTGGCAGCCGCGGCATCACCGGCGCGCAGGAGCGCGACCGCGCCGGCGGCCCGCGGCGATGCGGCAACACCGCAGGCGCCGGTCGCGGCGGCTGCGCCGCAGCAGGACGCCCCGCCCGATCCGCGGCTGCGGCGCATCGAGCAGCATCTGAAGGAATTGCCGTTCGGCAGCTGGTTCGAGTTCATCGACCCGGCCAGCGGGCAGATCTCCCGGCGCAAGCTGGCGTGGTACTCGCCAATGTCCGGCCGCTGCCTGCTGGTCAGCCGGCGCGGCCAGCGCGGCGAGGAAATGAGCCTGACCCAGCTTGCCCATGAAGTCGCCAGCGGCCGCGTCTGCGAAGTGCCGGCCCAGCCGGACAGCCTGCTCGACCGCGCATGGCGCAGCCTCACCGGCAGCCTGCAGCCACGACGCCCGCCGTCCGGGAGCGCCCGCGCATGAGCACCAGCAACCAGCGCCGCGCCGAACGCAAGCGCGCCTCCGTCAATGCGATCGTCACCGACGTGATCAGCGGCCTGCCGATCGGCCATCTCGGCAATCTTTCCAGCACCGGCATGCTGCTGATCAGCGCCCAGGCACCGCGCAGCGAAGCCTTGTACCAGGTCAGCATGACCCTGCCCGGCTCGGGCCGGATGCTGACCCAGTCGCAACCGATCGAGGTCGGCATCCAGGAGCAGTGGCACGAAGCGGCCGCCAGTTCCGGGCAGATCTGGGCCGGCTATCGCATCGTGGCGATCAGCGACGCCGACGCCGCACGCCTCGAAAGCTGGCTGGCGCAGGCCTGACCCCGACTGGAAGTCGCGGCGCGGCGGCGTCATCATGACGCCTGCCCCGCCCGTCCCCGATCCATGGCGAAACGTTCGCACCCGCCGCATCCGCGCGGCGGCCGCGCAACGAATCGTCGTCGCAGGAGTCTCCATGTCCGACCTGTTCGCCCCGCTGTATCCGCAGCACCTCGCCACCGTGCGCGAACGTACCGACCGCGCGCTGGCGCTGGGCGGCTACGACCACCTGCTGGTCGCCGCCGGCACGCCACCGGGCAAGTTCCTCGACGACCAGGACTACCCGTTCGTGGCCAATCCGCACTTCAGGCACTGGCTGCCGCTGACCGACGCGCCGGGCAGCTGGATCGCGTACACGCCGGGCAGCAAGCCGAAGCTGGTGTTCGTGCAGCCGCGCGACTACTGGCACGTGGTACCTGCGGCGCCGCACGGCTACTGGGTGGAGCACTTCGACATCGTGATCGTGCGCAGCGCCGCCGAAGCGATCGCCCAACTGCCCGCCGGCAGGCGCGCGGTGATCGCCGCCGCCTGTCCCGTCACCGATGGCGTGGAGGCGAACAACCCGCCGGTCGTGCTCGATTACCTGCACTGGCACCGCAGCTACAAGACGCCGTACGAACTGGCCCTGATGCGCGAAGCCAGCCGCATCGGCACGCGCGCCCATCGCGCCGCCGAAGCGGCGTTCCGCGCTGGCGAAAGCGAGTTCGGCATCCACATGGCCTATCTCGCCGCCGCGAAACAGATCGATGCCGAGTTGCCTTACGCCAGCATCGTGGCCTTGAACGAACACGGCGCGGTGCTGCACTACACGCACTTCGACCGCACGCCGCCAGCGGCGTCGCGCTCGTTCCTGATCGACGCCGGCGCCAGCGCGGCGGGTTACGCCAGCGACATCACCCGCACCTACGCCTCGCCGCAGGCGGGCGAATTCCAGGCGCTGATCGACGGCGTCGACGCCGCGCAGCGCGGCTTCGCGGCGAAAGTACGCGCCGGGCAGAGCTACCCCGAGCTGCACATCCACGCCCACCACGTGCTGGCCGGCGTGCTGCGCGAGCATCGCTTCCTGCGCATGAGCGCCGAAAGCGCGGTCGCATCCGGCGTGACCAGCGCGTTCTTTCCGCACGGCCTGGGCCATCCGATCGGCCTGCAGGTGCACGACGTGGCCGGTTTCCAGCAAGGCGAACGCGGCGGCAGCATCGCGCGTCCGGACGGCCATCCGTACCTGCGCATGACCCGCGTGCTGGAGCCGGGCATGGTGGTGACGATCGAGCCAGGCCTGTACTTCGTCGACATGCTGCTGGCCGAACTGCGCGACAAGCCCGTGTCCG
>ERZ778017.3338-NODE-3338-length-11559-cov-4.790160_pt1 | contig 11559 bp, 9 predicted proteins | sample MGYA00375747_ERZ778017 | MGnify/ENA primary metagenome ERZ778017 (study PRJEB29350, sample SAMN05509838) | bioreactor metagenome | biome: bioreactor; material: wastewater | place: South Africa: University of Cape Town | collected 2014-03-17 ... | reverse complement strand
CCGTAAAGCCTTGCTTGTGCGCCCAGTCGTAGTCCTCAAGCGTATTCGCCGACCCTCGCAATCCGATCTGGAAGACCACGTCAGTCTGCAGGCATCCGCTCTCAACCGCCCTGCGGAACGGTGTGCCGTGAGCGATGGGCTCCCCGAACATCCGATCGGCGACGTCCGCATGGGCGTCCACATGGATCATTGCCAGAGGGCCATGCTTGCGGCTCAGCGCCTTCAGGATCGGATAGGAGATCGTATGGTCGCCTCCGAGTGAAATGGGCACGACTCCCTCGTCGACCACCGGGCGGTAGAATGCCTCGATGATATCGACCGTTGCCGGCAGATTGTAATTGTTGACGGGAACATCTCCCAGATCTGCGATCTGGATGCTGTCGAACGGGGCGGCTCGTGTCGCCGAATTGTAGGGTCGGATCATTACGGATTCGGCCCGGATTTGCCGCGGGCCCAATCGCGTGCCGGAACGATTGGAAGTGCCCGTGTCCAGGGGAACGCCGATGAAGCACGCGCCGAGGCCTTCCGGGCTTGCAACGAATGGCAGTCGCATCATCGTCGAGATGCCGCCTGCCCGCGGCATCTCGACGGCACTCAGGGGCCTATTGTAAGGCTGCGCCATCGCGAGCATCCTGAAAGAAAGACGAGGCTGCTGCCGGCTGCGACCGCCGCCGGCAGCAGCACGCCGTCATTGCGGGGCGACATTGACCCCGAACCACTTGTCGGAAATTTTCGCGATGGTCCCGTCCTGCTTGGCTTCCTCGATCGCCTTGTCGAAAAGTGCCTTGAGGTCGGTATCGGATTTCCTCAAACCGACGCCACGGCCGACGCCAAACATGCCACCCGACAGTTTCGGCCCGACGATCACCATGTCGCCGCCATCGGGACCGGTGAGGACACCGCCAAGATAGGCCAGGTTGTCCAGAGCGACGTCGATGCGCCCGGCGGCGAGGTCGAGCACATACTGCTCGGCCGTCTTGTACTGGCGCACCTCCACAACGTCGCCGAGGTAGGTCTCGATGAACTTGACATTGGCGGTTGCAGTCAGCACCCCGAGCGTCGCGCCTTTCAGTTCGGTGCGCAGCATTTCGATCTGCTGCTTCGCCTCGTCTCCACCATTCTCGATGTCGAAGATCTTGTCGGAGAGCGCGAGCTTTGCGTAGGGGCTGTCCTTGAGCGTCAGCAGGACCCGGGGGCTGTCGGCGTAGGGGATCGAGAAGTCGATCACCTCGAGACGCTTCGGCGTGATTGCCATGCCGGCGATGATGGCATCGAACTTTCCGGCCTCGAGGCTGGGAATGATGCTGTCCCAGGCTTGCGAGGTCAGTTCGCATTTTACCTTCATGCGTCCGCACAGATCGTTCGCCAGGTCGACTTCGAAGCCCATGAACGTGCCGTCCGAATCCGTGAAGGCCCAAGGCTTGTAGCTGAGGTCCATGCCGATTACGACATCGGTCCAATCCTTCGTCAGCGCCGGCGTGGCGACGGACATGGCCATTGCACCAAGCAGGCCGATAAGCAGCGATTTCATCTCATTTCCTCCGGTTTTATAGTTTTTCGGTTTGCTTCAGTTCTCTTGCTTCAGTTCTACCTCGACCTGATCCAGAGCCTCCGTCAGGAGACCGGCGGCAGTGCCGATTTCCTCTTCCGTGACGATCAACGCCGGCGTGAACGCCAGCACGTGGCCACCCACGGCGCGGGTGTTGAGCCCTTTCTGGAAGCATGCGTTCGAGACGCGCGCGCCAACCTTCTGCGCAGGCTCGAATGCCTTCTTCGTCTTCTTGTCGGCGACCACTTCGACACCCCACATCAAGCCCCTGCCGCGTACGTCGCCGACGAGAGGGTGGTCCTTCAGGGGTTCGAGATGACGACGCATGACCGCGTCGAGCCCGGCGGCACGTTCGATAAGTGCGTCTTCCTGGTAGATTCGGATCGTCTCCAGGGCGACGGCAGCGCACACGGGGTGCCCGCCATAGGTGTAGCCATGGCCGAATACGCCGACGCTGTCGCTCTTCTGCGCGATCGTCTCGTAGATCTTCTGGTTGATCATGAGGGCGGAGATTGGAAGATAGGAGGACGACAGCGCCTTGGCGCTGGTGATCATGTCCGGCTGGACGCCGTAGGATTGAGACCCCCACCAGGAGCCGGTGCGGCCGAACCCGCAGATCACCTCGTCGGCAATCAGGAGGATTCCGTAGCGGTCGAGAACCTCGCGAATCTTGGGAAAATAGGTATCCGGAGGCGTATAGATACCGCCGGCCCCCATGACAGGCTCCGCAATGAAAGCCGCTATGGTCTCGGGACCTTCACGGCGGATGGTTTCGTCCAGTTCCTCGGCAAGGCGAGTGGCAAATTCGGCCTCACCTTCCCCCTCGCTGGGCCCTCTGTAGGTGTCCGGGCAGGAAACATGGAGAAAGCCCGGAAGCGGCAGGCCGAACCCGGCGTGCATGTGCGGAAGATCCGTCAGGCTCGCAGCCACCGCGGTCGTGCCGTGATAGGCGCGCTTGCGGGCGATGATCTTTCGCCGGTCTGGCTCGTTGCGCGAGTTCCAGTAGTACCAGGCGATCTTCACGGCCGTGTCGTTGGCTTCCGATCCCGAGCTTTGCAGCATCGCTTTCGACATAGGCACGGGTGCGAGATTCACGAGCGCGTCGCATAGCTCGATGACGGGTTCCGACGAGCGGTGTCCAAAGGTCTGGGCGTAGGCAAGCGTCTTGAATTGACGGGCCGCCGCCTCGGCCAGGCGCTCATTGCCCAGCCCCAGCGACAGGCTCCAAAGGCCCGCATGCATGTCCAGATAGCGCTTGCCGCTATCGTCGTAGAAATAGCAGCCTTCACCTCCCGCCACGATCAGGGGGCCGGTCGTTTCATGCGCTTTCAGATTGGTCTGGGCATGCAGATGGGAGGCGATATCCATCTCGCGGAGGTTCGTGTTCCGCCGGGCGATCTCAAGCATTCTATCCTCGTAGTGTTATTGTCCAAGGCCAGCGGTGACTGACTTCAGGTCGGTGAGCAGCATTCCCATCATGTCCTCGACGGACACGCTGTCGTTCACGACATAGAGTTGGAAGACCCGGCGAATGAGGCCATGAACAACCCTGACGGCGCTATCGCGATCAAGGTCCCGGGAGAGCAGTCCGCGCTGTTGGAGCCCATCGACCGCAAGGCCGATATATTTGGCGCTTACCGACTGCAATTCCCGGAACTGGTTGCGCTCTTCCGATCCGAAGCGAATCGAGGCCGCCAGTATCTCTCGCCAGACATTCTTGCGCGTCACATCATAGCCGTCCGCGATGATGGCACGTCCTATGGCGAAAAAGGCATCGACGGCATCGCTCGGCAACTGCTCGACAATCGCCGCCAACTTCGGCTCGAGCAAAATGCGGTCTTCCTCCAATAGCCCGAGCAGCAGTTCCTGCTTGGACTTGAAGAAGGTGTAGATGGTCGGGACCGAAAGGCCGGCCGACGCGGCCACGTCCTCCAGGCTCGTGGCGTCGAAACTTCCGGACGCAAACAGGTCGCCGGCCGCGAACAGGATCGCCTGCCTGCGTGCAAGCCTTTGCCTCTCTCTCAAGCCCATCGACTTCACGGCATTTCCTTTCATCAATAAAAAACTTTGTATCCAATAAAGATTTTTGTTGCAAGAAAGAAATTTATGATGATGCTCCCCCTCAAGACGGTCGCCGGAAGGACGTTGTTGGTGGCATGGTTGGTGAAGCGAAATCCTCGAACGAATTCGCACCCGCACTGATTGGGGGCGAATGGCTGTTCGTTTCTGAGCGCAGCGGTCCTGTGGTCAATCCGGCCAGCGGCCAGCTGATCGGCCACCACGCGATGGTGGGCGACGCGGAAATCCATGCTGCGGTCGACCATGCGGTGCGTGGATTCCGTCACTGGCGTGGCGTTGCCGCCTCCGAACGCTCGCGGGTATTGCTAAAGGCTGCTTCCCTTCTGCTCGAGCGGCAGAACGAGATCGCACGGACACTTTCGCGGGAGCAGGGCAAGCCATTGGCAGAAGCCCTGGGCGAGGTCGCGCGTACCGCCGATGTCACGCAATGGTATGGCCAGGAGGCGCGCCGGATTTATGGCCGCCTTCTTCCCGCAGCGGACCAGGCCGTGCGGCTGGCCGTCGAAAAGGAACCCATCGGCCCCGTTGCCGCCTTTACGCCGTGGAATTTTCCCCTGTCGCAATCGGCGAAAAAGGTCGCAGCGGCCTTGGCGGCGGGGTGCTCGGTCATCCTTAAGGGTTCCGAGGAAGCTCCGTTCTGTTGTGTGCAGTTCGTTCGAGCCTTTATCGACGCCGGCGTGCCCGCCGGAGTCATCCAGCTGCTGTTCGGAGAGCCGGCTCGGATTTCGCAGATTCTCGTTCCCGATCCCGCGATACGCAAGGTTTCGTTCACCGGGTCCGTTCCGGTGGGACGTATGCTCGCGGCAATCGCCGGACAGCACTTGAAATATGCGACGATGGAACTGGGCGGACACGCACCAGCCCTCATATTTGCCGATGCGCCGCTGGAAGATGCGGTGCGTTCGCTCGTTTCCAGCAAGTATCGTAATGCGGGGCAGGTCTGTGTTTCACCGACGCGGCTCCTCGTTGAAAGCCAGGCCTTCCCGGATTTCCTGCGCCGGTTCGGTGAACTCGCATCGGCGCTGAGGGTTGGCGATGCGTTCGACCCGGTTTCCGACATGGGGCCGCTCGTTCATGAGCGTCGCCTGGACGTCATGGAAGAACTCGTATCCGACGCCCTTCAGAAGGGTGCTAAGCTGGTCACGGGCGGCAAGCGCATCGATCGGGCCGGCTTCTTCTTCGAGCCAACGGTTCTCGCCAATGTCTCGCCTGATGCCCGGATCATGAACGAAGAGCCGTTTGGTCCGATCGCCATCGTCAACCCGTTTGCCGATGAGGAAGACGCCTTGCTTGAGGCCAATCGTCTTCCCTACGGCCTCGCCAGCTATGTCTATACGGTATCCGCGGCCCGCATCCGACGGCTATGCCCCGCACTCGAAGCGGGCATGGTTTCAGTCAACGGTCAGCCCATAGGGCTGCCGGAAGCTCCCTTCGGAGGTGTCAAGGATTCCGGCTTCGGCCGCGAGGGCGGCATCGAGGGTCTGGACGAGTATCTCGTAACCAAATTCGTGGCGGAACGCGCATGGTGATAGCGACTTCCAGCGGCGCGGCGCTTCGTCCGACGATCACAGGCACGCGGCAGATGGTGGCCAGTGGCCACTATCTTGCGACCCTTGCCGGCCACGCCATGTTGGAAGCCGGCGGCAACGCCGTGGACGCCGGCTGTGCGGCCGGCATCGCATTGGGCGTACTGCAAAGCGATATCGTCAATGTCGCGGGCGTCGCGCCCATCCTGGTGCGCATGGCCGACAGCGCCGAGGTTATCAGCATTGCGGGGCTGGGCTGGTGGCCGGCAGCGCTCGACCCTGCCGACTTCGTGAACCGACATGGCGGCAAGCTGCCGATCGGCGTTCTGCGCACCGTCGTGCCCTCCGCCCCGGATGCCTGGCTCACGGCCCTTTCCAGGTTCGGCACCATGCGGTTTGCCGATATTGTCGAACCGGCCATCCGGTATGCGCGGGACGGCTTCCATATGCACGCCCTGATGGCGCAGACGCTGCGGGAAAAGGCTGTAGACTACGGCCGCTGGGAGAGCACCAGCTCCATATATCTGCCAGGCGGAAATCCTCCGGACACAGGCGATCTTTTCATTCAATCGGATCTCGCAGCGACGCTCCAATATATGGCGGACGAGGAACGTGCTGCCGGCGGCGACCTGCGAACCGGTTATGAAGCCGCACGAAGCGCCTTCTACCTGGGCGATATCGCCAGGAAGATCGTCGATCACCAGCAGGCGAATGGCGGTCTCCTCGCCATGGAGGACCTGGCGGCCTACCGCTCGGAGGTCGGAAGAACGGTCGAGCGCCGCTTCGGAGCCTATAGCGTCCATACCTGCGACGCCTGGTGCCAGGGCCCGACCCTGTTGCAGGCTCTCAAGATGGTGGAGCACTCGGGCCTGAAAGACCTGCCTCGCAACGGGGCCGATTACATCCATCTGCTGACGGAAATCCTGAAGATCGCCTTCCGGGACCGGGAACGCTTCTATGGCGACCCGCGATTTGTGGACGTGCCGCTCCAGACGCTTCTTTCCGACAAATATGCCGCTGAATGCATCGCCGGCATCGATCCAGGAAAGGCGGCGGATGCCGGCAGGGCGAATCCCGTACCGGAGCCGAGCACGGAGCCGGATACGTCCTATGTGAGCGTCGCCGATCGCTGGGGCAACACCTTTTCCGCGACGCCAAGCGATGGCTCATGGCACGCCCCCGTCGTTCCGGGAACCGGACTGGTACCGTCCTGCCGGGGAACCCAGTCACGCCTGGACCCGGACCATCCGGCAGGGCTCGCCCCCGGCAAGCGTCCGCGTCTGACGCCGAGCCCGGCGCTGGCCGTGGCCGACGACGGGTCCGTCATCGCGTTCGGAACACCGGGAGGCGACGTCCAGATACAGGCGATGGTGCAGGTCTTCCTCAACCTGTCGCTGTTTTCGATGGACCTTCAGGCTGCGATCGAGGCGCCGCGTTTCGCCACCTACAGTTTCCCATCCTCATTCTATCCGTATGAGGATCGTCCGCAGTTGCTCAAGCTCGAGTCACGTCTCGACCCCGGGCTCGACGACGATCTGCTAAGCCGGGGCCACAAGGTCGAGCGCTGGCCGGACTACAGCTGGCTGGCCGGTGGCGTGTGCGCCGTTGTGTCCGGCAAAGCCGGATATTTCGGTGGAGCCGATCCACGCCGCCCCTCCTACGCGATCGGCTGGTGAAAGATCATGGCCCGCTCAACCATGCTTCACCCGGATTTCAAGCCATCCCCCTACTGGTGGGAGGATGTGCCTGAAATCGAGGCTTCGGCACCGCCGCCTCGCAAAGTGGACGTCGCAATAGTCGGCAGCGGCTTTTGCGGCCTGTCCGCCGCGATCGAGCTTGCGCAGTCCGGGGCGTCCGTGGCCGTGCTCGACGCGGGAAGGATCGGCGAGGGCGCGAGCACCAGAAACGGCGGCATGATCAGTGCGGCTCTCAAGCTGCCCGCCGACCTCGAAAAACGTGTCGGCGCCGACAAGGCAGATCGGCTGCGCCAGGAGGCCGTCGCTTCGCTCGCACATCTGGAAGGCAAGATTGCGCAGGAGAATATCAGTTGCGCGCTGCAACTGAGCGGAAGGCTGGTACTGGCATATTCGAAGCGCGCCCACCGCTCGCAGATACGGATGGCCGAACCCTTGAGCCGGCTGACCGGAACAGGGGTGCGGGCGCTGTCCAGGGACGATCTGCGCAGTGAGATCGATACGGACTTCTACCATGGCGGAATGCTGATCGATCACGCCGGGGGACTGCATCCTGCCCGCCTTCACCGTGGCCTTGCGGAGGCTGCCGTACGAAGCCGGGCAACCCTTCACAATCATTTTCCGGTAACCACCGTCGAGCGGAAAGCCGGCGGGTTTTCGCTGTCGGGCGCCGCCGGGCGTGTCGACGCGGACACGTTGATCATGGCCACCAATGCCTATACCGGCGGCGTATCCCCCCATTTCAGGAGAAGGCTGGTTCCCGTAGCCAGCCATATGATCGCGACGGAGGAAATTGCGCCCGACCTGATGCGTGAAATCAGTCCGAAGGGCCGGTTCTTCGCCGATACGAAGCGTGTCCTCTACTATTTCCGGGCATCGCCGGACGGAAAGCGCATTCTGTTCGGAGGCCGGGCGAGATTTACCGCCTGCAATGAGAGGGAGATAGCCCGGATCCTGCATCGTGCCATGTGCGAGGTATGGTCTCAGCTTCGGACTGTCCGGGTCACGCATGCCTGGCAGGGCAATGTCAGCTTCACGTTCGATTACCTGCCGCACATAGCCCGGCATGAAGGCGTGTACTTTGCCGGCGGATGCCAAGGCAACGGCGTCGCAATGTCGAATTACCTGGGATTTCGGCTGGCGAGGTCGATCGCCCGCCCGGACGAAGAGCCGAGCGCTTTCCAGGCGCTGGGCTTCCCCACCATGCCTTTCTATTCCGGCAACCCGTGGTTTCTACCGCTTGTCGGCGGATATTACCGTGCGCTCGACCATGTCGAGCGTCGTTTCTTCTAGGTGTCAGGATGACTTTTACCACAAGACCTGAAATCGTCGGCCGGTTCGGAGTTGCCGCTTCCACGCACTGGATCGCTTCAGCGGTCGCCATGGGCATTCTGGAGCGCGGCGGCAACGCGTTCGACGCAGGCGTCGCCGCGGGCTTTACCCTTCAGATCGTCGAGCCGCATCTCAACGGCCCCGCAGGGGACGTGCCGATCATGCTGCACCACGCCGCATCGGGCAAAACCATCGTCATCTGTGGGCAGGGGCCGGCACCGCAGGGCGCCACAACAGAGCATTTCGCAGCGCTGAATCTCGACCTCGTTCCCGGGACGGGTCTTCTGGCGCCCTGCATTCCAGGCGCGTTCGATGCATGGATGCTGCTGTTGCGCAACTATGGGACCATGCCGTTGCGGACCGTCCTGGAAGCGGCGACCGGCTACGCGCACGCCGGCATACCGGTTCTGGAACGCATCCATGCGACGATCGCGACGGTCGAAAAGCTCTTCATCGAAGAGTGGCCCAGTTCGGCAGACGTTTTCCTCCCCGAAGGCAGGACACCCGCTATCGGTTCCTTCCTGCGCAATCCAGTTCTCGGTGCGCTCTATGAAAGGATCGTCATCGAAGCGGAGGCCGTCAGCGGCCGCGAGCAGCAGATCGAACGTGCCCGCAAGCTCTGGTCGGAGGGCTTCGTGGCGGAAACGGTCGACCGGTTCTGTCGGGGCGAGCCGATGATGGATGTGAGCGGCCGCAGGCATCGCGGGGTTTTGACGGGCGAGGACATGGCCGGCTGGTCCGCCACGCTCGAAGACCCGATTGGCTACGACTATGGCGAATACCGGGTTCTCAAACCGGGCGTGTGGACCCAGGGGCTGGTGGCGCTCCAGCAACTTGCCTTGTTGAGCGGCTTCGATCTGCGCGGCTCCGATGTCACGGGTGCGGAATTCATCCACCTGCAGGTCGAGGCGGCAAAACTCGCCTTCGCCGATCGTGAAAAGTTCTATGGCGATCCCCAGTACGCCGACGTCCCGGTCGAGCAGTTGTTGTCCAAGCCTTACAATGACGAGCGTCGCAAGCTGATCGTCAACCAGTCTTCGAACGACCTGCGGCCTGGAGATATCGAGGGTTTCGGCGGAAGCATCCGGCAAGGGAAGGCACAGGCCGCCACTGTCGGCGCAGGCGAGCCGACGACCGGCCGGCTGGGCGACGTGCGTGGCGATACCTGCCACTTCGACATCATCGACCGCCACGGAAACATGGTCTGCGCCACCCCGTCGGGAGGCTGGCTGCAAAGCTCGCCAGCCATCCCCGGGCTGGGTTTTGCATTGGGCACGCGAGCCCAGATGTTCTCTCTCGACCGTTCCCACCCCAATGCCTTGGTGCCTGGAAAGCGGCCTCGCACCACCTTGACGCCAACGATGGCGCTCCGCGACGGACTGCCCTACATCGCCTGGGGAACGCCGGGCGGCGACCAGCAGGACCAGTGGAACGTCCAGTTCCTGCTTCGGCACATCCATGCAGGCATGAACTTGCAGCAGGCGATCGATGCGCCGGCCTGGCACAGCGAGCACTTCCCGTCCTCGTTCTGGCCGCGTGCGGGCCATCCCGGCCGACTCGTGGTCGAAAGCCGGTTGCCGGCTTCGACTGTCACGGAGCTTGAACGGCGGGGCCACGAGGTGATCGGCGGCGGCCCATGGTCCGAAGGCCGCCTGTCGGCTGCGACCATCCGCGACGGAGTATTGCGAGCCGCCGCCAACCCTCGCGGCATGCAGGGCTATGCGCTGGGGAGATAAGGCAATGGAACGAATAAACGCGCAGAACGTAACACCCTATCGCAATCCCATCAGCCATGCAGTGCGAACCGGCAACCTCGTATTCCTGTCGGGCATCACACCCTTCAAGGGGGATCGCGAGATCGCACGAGACGATTTTCCGGCACAGTTGAGACAGGTGTTCTCCAACATCGCCGAGATTCTTGCGGAGGCGGGAAGCCGCATGGACCTGATGGTCAGGACGACCATCTATTTGCGCCGCAAGCAGGACTTCGAAGTGATGAACGATATCTGCCGCGATGCCTTCACAGCAGGCTTCCCGGCCAGAACGACAATCATCACGGAGCTTAGCCATCCGGACTTCCTCGTCCAGATCGACGGGGTGGCCGAGTGCGTAACCTAGATCAGCCGGCGCCGGCAGAGCACGCCTGCCGCGCGCGACTTGCAACGACGAACGTGGACACAAGATGAGCTACCTCGACCTCATCTCCTTCGGACCTGGCGGATGGGCCAATCTTTTGCTGGCGGCCACAGCCGTGACGCTTTCGGTCGCGCTCGGTGGATTTCTGCTGGGATCGGTGATCGGCACGTTCGTGGCGTGGACCCGCCTTTCACGAAACGCGACGATGCGTTTCGTGGGCTCCAGCTATACGACCGTTTTCCGCGGCGTTCCTGACCTCCTTGTCATCTATCTGCTCTATTTCGGCGGCAGCGCCGCATTGACCGCCATCGGCAAGGCGCTTGGGGCAGGCGGATTTGTCGGAATGCCGACCTACCTGACGGGTGTATTGGCCATCGGCATCCTCTCGGCTGCCTACCAGGCCGAAGTTTTCCGGGGCGCGTTTCTCGCCCTTGCGCCCGGTGAAGTCGAGGCCGGCAAGGCAGTGGGCATGTCCGGCTTCCTGCTTTTTCGCCGGATCATCGCGCCACAGGTACTGCGCTATGCGTTGCCCGGCCTCGGCAATACCTGGCAGCTTGCCCTCAAGGAAACCGCACTGATCTCCGTGGTCGGGCTGGTGGAACTCGTTCGACAGGCCCAGATCGCGGCTGGTTCTACACGCCGACCCTTTGAGTTCTTCATTACGGCCGCCGCCCTTTACCTGTGCATCACATTCTTCTCGTCGCTTCTGTTCAGGCGGGCCGAGCAGCATTCCGCACGCAAGATGGGGGCAGCACTGTGATCGATTTCGCGTTTCTGGCGGAAGCGTTCAGGACGTTGGTTCCCGGCCTTCCCCTTACCTTTCAACTGGCGTCACTTTCGCTCGCTCTGGGTGCCGTTCTTTCGGTGCTGTTCGGTGTTCTTGCGACCATCGGTGGAACGGTGGTGTCGCGGATGGTTGCATTCTACGTTTTCTGCATACGCGGCACCCCCCTGCTGGTGCAGATCTTCATCGTCTACTACGGCATGGGGCAGTTCCGGCCCTTCCTGCAGGACTGGGGTGTTTGGTTCATTTTCCGCGAACCGTTCTGGTGCGCGATCATCGCGCTCACCGTCAATACCGCAGCCTATGGCAGCGAGATCGTTCGCGGCGGCCTCAAATCCGTTCCCGCTGGTCAGATCGAAGCAGCGAAGGCGTGTGGCATGTCGGGTGTGCTTCTTTACCGGCGGATCATCCTGCCAATCGCTTTTCGCCAAGCCTTGCCGGGCTATTCCAACGAAATCG
>ERZ778017.3336-NODE-3336-length-11563-cov-3.717153_pt1 | contig 11563 bp, 9 predicted proteins | sample MGYA00375747_ERZ778017 | MGnify/ENA primary metagenome ERZ778017 (study PRJEB29350, sample SAMN05509838) | bioreactor metagenome | biome: bioreactor; material: wastewater | place: South Africa: University of Cape Town | collected 2014-03-17 ... | reverse complement strand
CCGCGTGATGTCGCTCTCGGAAAGCGGCGGTTCGGCTGCCTGCAATTGCGCCAGAAGCGCGGGGCGCGCACGGTCGTACAGGCCGGTGCGCTGTTCGGCAGTGCTGTCTTGCATGCCCGAAACGGCGCGGGCCAGCAGAGGATAATAATTCGCCATCAGCTCTCGTGGTTTGCGTTGAGCCCCAGAGTCAAGCTTGGAACGGGTTTTGGACCAAAATCGTATCGTCCCGTTCCGGGCTGGTCGAGAGCAGCGAAACCGGAGCGGCGATCAGTTCCTCGATGCGCCGCACGTATTTCACCGCTTCCGCCGGCAAGTCGGCCCAACTGCGCGCCCCCGCAGTCGAACCCTTCCAGCCTGGTATCGTCTCATAAATCGGCTTGGCGCGCATCTGCGCCACTTCGCTCGCCGGCAGATGGTCGACCTCGCGCCCATCGACGGTGTAGCCGGTGCACACCTGCAACGTCTCGAATCCGTCGAGAATGTCGAGCTTTGTCAGCGCGATGCCATCGATGCCGGAGGTCTTCACCGTCTGGCGCAGCAGCGCCGCATCGAACCAGCCGCAGCGCCGCGGCCGGCCGGTCACGGTGCCGAACTCGCGGCCGCGCTCGCCGATGCGCCGGCCGGTCTCGTCGAACAGTTCAGTCGGGAACGGCCCCTCGCCGACGCGCGTCGTATAGGCCTTGGCGATGCCGAGCACATAGCCGACCGCGCCCGGGCCGAGGCCGGAACCCGCCGCCGCCTGCCCGGCCACGGTGTTCGACGAGGTCACGTAAGGATAGGTGCCGTGGTCGATATCGAGCAGCGCACCCTGCGCGCCCTCGAACAGGATGCGCTTGCCGGCCCGGCGCTCGCGATCGAGCAACTGCCACACGGTATCCATGAAGGGCAGCACCTTGGGCGCGATCTCGCGCAAGCCCTCGAACAGCGATTCAGGCGTGACCTGCTCGAGCCCGAGCCCGCGCCTGAGCGCATTGTGATGCACGAGCAGGCGCTCGATGCGCGCCGGCAGGGCGTCGAGATCGGCGAGATCCATCATGCGGATGGCGCGGCGGCCGACCTTGTCCTCATAGGCCGGGCCGATGCCGCGCTTGGTCGTGCCGATCTTGGTGCCGGTGGCGCTGTTCTCGCGGAATCCGTCGAGTTCGCGATGCAGCGGCAGGATCAGCGCGGCATTGTCGGCGACGCGCAGATTTTCCGGCGTGATCGTCAGCCCCTGCCCGCGCAGCTTGTCGATCTCGTCGGCAAGCGCCACCGGATCGACCACCACGCCGTTGCCGATCACCGACAGCTTGCCCGGCCGCACGATGCCCGACGGCAACAGGCTCAGCTTGTAGGTCGTGCCGTTGATGACCAGCGTATGGCCGGCATTATGCCCGCCCTGGAAGCGAACCACGACATCCGCCTGCTCGGAGAGCCAGTCGACGATCTTGCCCTTGCCTTCGTCGCCCCACTGGGCGCCGACCACAACCACATTCGCCATACCTAATATCCACCCTTTCGCGAGGAGCAGCGCGCGACATGAAAAAGCCCCGGCACAAGGCCGAGGCTTTGCGGTTGGTAGTTAGCGAAGGATCGGGCCAAGGTAAAGCAAAACCCGTGCGGCATCCGGCCGCCCGTCACGCCCGGCCGCGCACGCTCGCCTGCGGTCGCACCCGATGCGCGAGCCAGTTGCCGATCTCGGTCGTGCGGATCGCGGCATCGGTCACGTCCGGCCCGAGCCCGTAGCGCCAGGCAAGGTCGGCGCGTGCAGGTGCTCGCTCGAGCAATTCCCAATCGCCCAGCAGCGTCGTTGCCGCCTGGCTGTCGGAGAAGAAACCGTCGGCGACCAGCGCCTCGACATTCATCGCCAACAGCTTGGCGACATGGGTCAGGCTGAACTCGGGATGGTATTGCACGCCCCAGAAGCTGCCGCCCTCAGAGCGGAATTCGGCCGCCTGCACCGGCGCCATCGCATTGCTCGCCAGCACCGTGCAATCGGGCGGGAGGGCTCCGACGATATCGAGATGCACGCAAGGCGCGTCATAGGCGGCGCGCCGCCCGGCGAGCAGCGGATGCGCGCGCCCGGCATCGGTTGGTGCGATGTTGCGGGCAATCGCCAACTCGCGGCCGGCCGGATTGCGCACCGCGTTGCCGCCGGCCGCGACGATCGCCACCTGAATACCCCAGCACGAGCCGAAAAACGGCGAGCGCGAGCGGTAGACGGCGCGCGCGAGTTCGACCTGCCGCATCACTTCCGGCTGCATGTCCCACAGATGCAGCGACGAGCCGGTCAGCACCACGCCGTCATAGCTTTCGAGCCCGGCGCCATCGGGCAGGTTGGCGCCTTCATCGGCCGGAAAACACAGGTCGCACACGGCATCGGGGGCGAGTTTCTCAAGCACCGCCGCATAACCTTCGCTCGGCGTGTAGCCGAGCGCCGCGCGGTGCCGCTCGCGCGCCGCGCGCGTATTGCCTTCGACGACGAGCAGATGCAGAGCCATGGCAGCCGTGAATGAAATGGATCAGGACGAGGATACTGGCGGGGATACTATGCGTATCCTACAATAACACACACGCTTCTCAAGCCTTCCCCGAGCTTCCGATGCCCATCCCCGCGCTCCGGCTGTACGACCGGCCCTACCTGCTGTTGGCACTCACCATGCTGATGTGGGGCGGCAATGCCGTCGCCAGCCGGCTGGCCGTCGGCGAGCTGTCGCCGATGGTGCTGACCGGCGGTCGCTGGCTGTTCGCCTGCGTCGCGCTGTTGCCCTTCGTCCATCGCGACCTCGTGCGCGACTGGCCGGCGCTCAAGCCGCGCCTGCTGCGCCTGTCGCTGCTCGGCACGTTCGGCTTCACGGCGTTCAACGCGCTGTATTATGCGGCAGCGCATTATACGACGGCGATCAACCTGACCATCATGCAGAGCTCGGTGCCGGCGCTCGTGCTGCTCGGCATGCTGGTCTTCTACCGCATGCCGGTGACGAAACGGCAATTGGCCGGGCTGCTGGTCACGCTTCTCGGCATCGCGACGCTTGCCAGCGGCGGCAGCATCCACGTCCTGCTGACGCTCCGGCTCAACCACGGCGATCTGCTGCTGCTGATCGCCTGCGTGTTCTACTCCGGCTACACCATCGCGATGCGCGACAAGCCCGACGCCTCGCCGATCAGCCTGTTCTGCGTCATCGCCCTGGCCGCCTTCGTGTCGTCAATCCCGCTCATCGCGGCGGAAGCCGCCATGGGCAAGGCGATCTGGCCGCATTCGCTGCTCGGCTGGGGCGTGCTCGCCTTCGTGGCGCTGTTTCCCTCCGCCCTGTCGCAGATCTACTATATCCGCGCCATCGAGATCATCGGGCCGGGCCGGGCCGGGCTGTTCTTCAATCTCATGCCGGTATTCGGCGCGCTGCTGGCGGTGCTGATCCTCGGCGAGCGCTTCGGCCTGCACCACGCGCTCGCCCTGCTGCTGGTCGTCGGCGGCATCCTGTTGGCCGAGTTGGCCCACCGCCCGCCGCGATCCCTAGAACCGTAGCGGCTTGGCCTGCCTGACGCCTGGCAGCGCCGGAATGCCGGCCAGCACCGGCACCGGCACCGGCCCGTCGACCTCGACGAGCGCGATCGCCGAGCCGCCCTCGTTGTCGCGCCCGAGCGCGAAGGTGGCGATATTGACGCCGGCATCGCCCAAGAGCGTCGCGAAACGGCCGATGAAGCCGGGCTTGTCCTCGTTGGTGACATAGATCATCGAGGGCGCGAATTCCGCGTCGATCTTGATGCCCTTGATGCTGGTGATGCGCGGCTTGCCATCGGCGAACACGGTGCCAGCGACCGAACGCTCCTGGCGCTCCGTCACCACGGTGACGGTGACGAGCGAATCATAATCGCCCGGCGATTCGCTGGTCGTCTCCTCGATGACGATGCCGCGCTCGCGCGCCACGCTGGGCGCCGAGACGACGTTGATGTCGGCGAGCATCGGCCGCAGCAATCCGGCGACCGCTGCGCTGGTCAGCGCCTTGATCTTCATGCCGGCCACCTCGCCCTGATAGGTGATGCGGAGGTGGGAAATGCCGGTTTCCGTCAACTGGCCGGCGAAGGAGCCGAGCTTCTCGGCGAGCGCGATGAACGGCTTGAGGCGCGGCGCTTCCTCGGCAGTGATCGAGGGGAAGTTGACCGCGTTCGAGATCGCGCCCTTGAGCAGGTAATCCGCCATCTGCTCGGCGACCTGCAACGCGACATTCTCCTGCGCCTCGGAGGTCGCGGCGCCAAGATGCGGCGTGCACACCACGTTCTCGACGCCGAACAGCGGATTGGCCTCGGCCGGCTCCTGCGTGAACACGTCGAAGGCGGCGCCCGCGACATGGCCGGCCCGGATCGCATCGGCCAGCGCCTGCTCGTCGACCAGCCCGCCGCGCGCGCAGTTGATGATGCGCACGCCCTTCTTGGTCTTGGCCAGCGCTTCGCGCGACAGCACGTTGCGGGTCTTCTCGGTCAGCGGCGTGTGCAGGGTGATGATGTCGGCGCGCGCCAGCAGATCGTCGAGCTCGACCTTCTCGACGCCGAGTTCGAGCGCGCGTTCCGGCGACAGGAACGGATCGAAAGCGATCACCCGCATCTCGATGCCGATCGCCTTGCGCGCCACGATCGAGCCGATATTGCCGCAGCCGATGATGCCGAGCACCTTGGCCGTCAGCTCGACGCCCATGAAGCGGTTCTTCTCCCATTTGCCGGCCTGGGTCGAGGCGTCGGCGGCGGGGATCTGGCGCGCCATCGCGAACATCATGGCGATGGCATGCTCGGCGGTGGTGATCGAATTGCCGAACGGCGTGTTCATCACGATGACGCCGCGCCCGGTCGCGGCCGGGATATCGACATTGTCGACGCCGATGCCGGCGCGGCCGATCACCTTGAGGTTTTTCGCCTCGCCAAGCAGCTTGGCCGTGACCTTGGTCGCCGAGCGGATGGCGAGCCCGTCATAATCGCCGATCAGGCTGGCGAGGCGCTCCTTGTCCTTGCCGAGGCCGGGCTCGAAGGTGACGTCGATGCCGCGATCCTTGAAGATCTGCACGGCGGCGGGAGAAAGAGCATCTGAAATGAGAACGCGGGGGGCGGACATGGGAAAGCTCCCAAATTGGGTCTGATGACAGGAAATCGAAGGCGCCCGCCCGGCAGGTATTTTTCCTTCTCCCCTTGCGGGAGAAGGTGCCGGCAGGCGGATGAGGGGTGGGCCGTCGACTCCCCCTCATCCGGCACTTCGTGCCACCTTCTCCCGCAAGGGGAGAAGGGGAGCCAGGCGGCAAGCGGCGCTAGGCCGCCTTCTTCAGGCCGGCCTTGGCGCGGGCAAAGGCCCAGTCCCTTGGCGAAGGCCGCCTGGCCGTCGGCATCGAGCGCCGTCACGGCCGGATCGACGATCTTCAGGCACACCGAGGTGTTAGAGCGCGTCTTCGGCTTGACCGCGAGATAATCGATCCAGGCGGTCTTGCGCACCCAGCTTGCGATGGCGCGCGCATTGGCATCGGCGCGCTTCACCAGCCCGTCGAGCCCGCCGACCTTCTCAGCCCACAGCAGCGCGTCGATGTAATCCTCGACGCACAGCATCGACGGCGTGTTGATCGTCTCGCCGAGGAAGATGCCCTCGTTGATCTTGCCGCCTTTGGTGAGCCGGAAGATTTTCGGCAGCGGCCAGGCCGGCTTGTAGCTCTCGAGCCGGGCGACGGCGCGCGGACTCAGGATCAGCATGCCGTGTGCCGCCTCGCCGCCAAGCACCTTCTGCCACGAGAAGGTCACGACATCGAGCTTGGGCCAGTCGAGGCGCTGCGCGAAGGCGGCCGAGGTCGCATCGCAGATCATCAGCCCTTCGCGGTCGGCGGCGATCCAGTCGGCATTCGGCACGCGCACGCCGGAGGTGGTGCCGTTCCAGGTGAAGACCACGTCGCGGGTCTTGGTGTCGACCTTGCGCAGATCCGGCAAGTCGCCGTAGCCCGCCTTGATCTCGCGCACATCCGTGAGCTTGAGCTCCTTGAGGACGTCGGAAACCCAGGTCGAGCCAAAGCTCTCCCAGGCGACCATGTCGACTCCGCGCGCGCCGAGCAGCGACCACAGCGCCATCTCGACCGCGCCGGTATCGGAGGCCGGCACGATGCCGATGCGGTAATCGGCCGGCACCTGCAACACCGAGCGCGTCAGGTCGATCGCCTGTTTCAGCTTGGCCTTGCCGATCTTGGCGCGGTGGCTGCGGCCGAGCGCCGCGCCGTTCAGGTTCTTGAGAGCCCATCCGGGGCGCTTGGCGCACGGGCCGGATGAAAAGTTGGGCACGCGCGGGCGCGCGGCGGGCAGCGTATTCGTCATGTTGATCCATCCTTGCAGATGGGCGCGCCTCGGTGGGGAGACGTGGCCCGCTTGCGGCGCTACGCCTCGGCCGTGCGCCGGTCAAGCGGATTCGATCAGGCAACAAAAAAGGCGGCCTGTCGGGGCCGCCTTCCGTGAACGTCACACGCTCGCGAAGCTCAGAAGCGCACGCCGATGCCGGCGCGGGCGATGTTGATCTTGTGCAGCGCCTCACCGGAATTATACAGCTGGATATACTGGTACTCGAGCCGGGCGAACACGCCATCGGTCAGCAGCATGTCGACGCCGACGCCGCCGACCATGCCGGCCGAGAAAGTGTTCTTCTTCGGCGAGCCGATGGTCTGCGTGCTGCCGACCGGCGTGCACGGCTGATAAATGCCGTTAATGTCGGCGACCTGCTGGCAGCCGGCGAGCGTGACGTTGGTCGAACCGTCATATTTGCCGCGCCCGACCGCGACGCCGAAGGTCGCATAAGGCAGGAAATTGCCGAAATCCCAGCCGGCGCGCGCCCGGAACGTGGCGAGATCGGACAGGGAGGATTTGGCGCGCGCGTCGACCTGCCAGTTATACTGGTAATGCGAGGCATCGACATAGCTGCGCCCGATCGTGTCGGAGCCATCCGCCTTGAGCTTGGTGTGGTTGTAATCGGCCTCGAAGCCGAGCACGGCGCCGTCCCATGCCCAGTTATAGCCGATAAAGCCGCCATACATCGCCGAGCGCGCGTCCCGGTTCGCGACCGTCGCCAGGCTCGAGGCATTGGTGTCGGCCTCGAGCGTCGTGCCGCGAAACACCTGCGCCGCGGCGTTCTTCGCGCCATTGCCCATATTGATATCGGCGCTGCCATAGCCGGCCAGCGCACCGGCATAGAAGCCGCTCCAATTGGAGCCTCCGCCCGATTCATAGATCGCGCCGCGCAGCGGCAGGCTGGAGAGGTCGGCGGCAAGGGCCGCGCCTCCGGTCGCGCCGATCAGCACGGCCGCGATGGCCAGGGTCCGCATCATATCGTGCTCCTTGGCTGCCAAAGGGCCGCCGGCATGTTGCAGAAGAAATATGAACAATTAACCCTAATATTCCGTTTACCGGGGCGCCTCGCCGTCATCCGGCGCTCAATACTTGCGGCCGAGCACGCTGGCCTCGTGCTCGCGCGCCAGCGGCGCGCCGAGTTCCCAGCGCAGGCCGACCCTGATCTCATGCGCGTCGACGCTCTTGAGCCTGAGCTTCTGGGCGCTGCCGGTCAGGCTTGCCAGGTTCGGATCGATGCCGGTTTCGGCCTTGCCCAGATGCAGATAGCGATAGCCGACATCGATGCTGAGCCCGCCGCCGAGCTCGATCGCCGTGCCGGCCATCAAGGCCCAGGCGAGATTGGTGCGCGACTTGGCCGGAAACACGCTCGGCGAGGCGCAGGTCGCCACGGCGCCGCACGGGTTCGGCCCGCCATAGGCCGGGCTGATGAAATAGGTGCCGGCATAATTGCCGAAGCGCAGCGAGGTAGCGCCGATGCCGGCGCCGATATAGGGCGTCAGCCCCGACCAGGTGCCGAGGTCGAGATAGGCGTTGACCAGCCCCGTCACGGCGCTGATCTTGGCGGAGGTGTCCTCGCGCGCGATGTTCGGGTCGCCGGCCGTGGTATAGACGCCCTTGAGATTGGCCTTCAGCCGATAATCGAGCGTGGCGTCGAAGCGCAGCCAGCTGGCGACGCGATAGCCGATGCCGACGCCGAGCGTCGCCGCGTTGCCGAGGCGCGACGAAACGAAACTGTCCGCCACGCCATCGCGCGACACCAGCATCTTCGGGTCGTTCGAGGTCGAGTAGCCGGCATCGCCGCGCAAATACCACGCGCTGCCGATGCTGGCGATCTCGGGGATGGTCGGCGGCTGCGGCAGGGGCGGCATGTGCCCGATATCGCCGGCAGTCGCGGTTTGGGCAAAGCCGAGCAGCATCGTCCCGACAAGGAACGGCTTGAGGTTCGGCATGGGGCCTCCTGACGCGGTACGAAACAAAACGCTCCGTTAACCCTACGGCCAGGCGGTTATCGAACGGTTAAGGTTAATCAATCCTGCCGCATAAACACAAAAAAGGCGCGGGCAATGCCCGCGCCTTTGGTATTGGCGAAGAAGAGGCCGATGTCAGTATTTGCGCACGAGCGGCACCGGTGGCGGCAACGCGGATGCCGAGACGTCGGTCAGCATCCACCTGACGCCGAGCTTGATGTCGTTCGAGGTGATGTTGTGGAACTTGGTCGGGTTGTAGACCAGGTTGGTGCCGTCGGCGGCGATCAGATCGCCGGTCTGGCCCGAGCCCATGTTCAGGTAGCGATAGGCGAGTTCGACCGCGAAGCCCGGCGTCACCTGATAGCTCAGGCCGGCATGCAGCGCCCAGGCGAAGTTGTTCCGCGAGCGCGTCTTGCCGAAGGCGACGCTCGGCGCCGTCACGCTGGTATCGGTGAAATCGTGGATCGTGTTGCGCGAGAAGCCGATGCCGGCGCCGACGAACGGCGTGATGCCATACCAGGTGCCGAGATCGAGATAGCCGTTCACCATGCCGAGCCACTCGGATTTGCTGCCGGTATAGGTGTCTGGGTTAAGCCCGAAAGCGCCGCCGTCGGCAATCTGCTGGCCGTGGAAATTCGCCCTGGAACGGTATTCGCCGGTCAGGTCCGCCCGCAGCCAGGAGTTGAACTTGTAGCCGACGCCGACGCCGAACAGCGAGGCGCTGTCGAAGTTCTTATACACCGTGGTGACGCTGTTATAGGTCGCATCCAGCGGATTGGTCAGCTTGCGGACCTGCTGGTTGGTGATGCCGATATCGCCGCGCAGATACCAGCCGCCAACATCGACGACCTGGAGCGGTGGCGGCGGCGGTGGCGGCGCATAGGCCAGATCGGCGGCCTGGGCCTGCACGGCGGCAGCCGCCGCCAATGCCCCCGCCAGTGCGAGTGTCTTGAAATTGCCCATGGGCCTCGTCCTTCATGCAGAGCCGCGCGCCGGGAGCACGGGCTAAATCGACGAGGACAGGCTGTCAGCAATTGTTTAAAGAGGGCTTAACCCTAACGATTAGGGTTAATCACGCAGGGCGATGCCGCCGGAACGCTGCGCGACGTTGCCATAGCGCAACAGTTGCTCCGCTCTTCTTGCGGTCGTCTTGTCGGCTGTCAGGCGGCGGCGCTGGCGATTTCGTCGACGATATCGTTGACGACGCTCAGCAGCAGGTCGTGATCGTCCGCCTCGCCCATCACCCGGATCACCGGCTCGGTCCCCGAACGCCGGATGACCAGGCGGCCATGACCGCTGAGGCGCGCTTCGCCCGCCGCGATCACCTTGGTGACGCTGTCACGCTCGAGCGGCGCGCCGTGCCCGTAGCGCACGTTCTTCAGGATCTGCGGCAGCGGCTCGAAGCGGTGGCAGACCTCGCTCGCCGGCTTGCCCTCGCGATGCAGCACGGCGAGGATCTGCAATGCCGCGACGAAACCGTCGCCCGTCGTCGAATAATCGGTCAGGATGATATGGCCGGACTGCTCGCCGCCGACATTGAAGCCGTTCTGGCGCATATGCTCGAGCACGTAGCGGTCGCCGACCTTGGTGCGGTTGAGCCCGAGCCCGAGCGAAGCGAGATAGCGCTCGAGCCCGAGATTGCTCATGATGGTGGCGACGATGCCGTTGCCGCGCAATTCGCCGCGCGCGTGCCAGGACTGGGCGATGACCGCCATCAGTTGGTCGCCGTCGACGACCTCGCCGCGCTCGTCGACGATGACGACGCGGTCGGCGTCGCCGTCGAGGGCGATGCCGATGTCGGCGCGCACTTCCTTCACCTTGGCCTGGATGGCGGCGGTGGCGGTGGAGCCGACCTCGTCATTGATGTTGAAGCCGTTGGGCTCGACGCCGATCGGCACGACCTCGGCGCCCAGTTCCCACAGCGCCACCGGGGCGACCTTGTAGGCGGCGCCGTTGGCGCAGTCGATGACGACGCGCAGGCCCGTGAGGTCGATGTTCTTGGGCAAGGTGCGCTTGGCGTATTCGATGTAGCGGGTCTGGGCTGCCTCGTCGCGATGGGCGCGGCCGATGTCGCGGCCCTGCGACAGCTGGCCGAAGATGTCGCCGTCCATCAGCTCCTCGATCTGCGTCTCGATCTCGTCGGAGAGCTTGAAGCCGTCGGGGCGGAAGAGCTTGATGCCGTTGTCGTCGAAGGGGTTGTGCGAGGCCGAGATCATGACGCCGATGTCGGCGCGCAGCGAGCGCGTCAGCATGGCGACGGCGGGCGTCGGCATGGGGCCGAGGAAGTAGACGTCCATGCCCACGGCGGTGAAGCCGGCGGCCAGCGCGTTCTCGATCATGTAGCCGGAGCGGCGCGTGTCCTTGCCGATGACGACGCGGTTGCGGTGGTCGCCGCGCGCGAATTTGAGGCCGGCGGCCATGCCGACGCGCATGGCGAGGTCGGGCGTCAGCTTGTGCCCGTTGGCAAGGCCGCGAATGCCGTCCGTGCCGAAATATTTGCGCGCCATGCCGCGTACTCCCATAAAAGCCGCTACAAGTTTACCCGAAAATCGGCCGCCACGGAATCTTCGGCATTATCGGCGTTAATGGGGTGGCAAACCGGAGTGCGACGCGATGCGGATCATCGGCTTTCTCCTCGCGGCGCTGCTGGCCGCCCCGGCTCTCGCGCAGGGCGCGACGATCGACGGCGTGGCGATGGCCTTCGCGCCGGTCGGCGCCGGATTCTCCCGGCCCGTCGCGGCTCTGCCGCTGCCGGGCAGCGAGCGGGTGCTGGTGGTCGAAAAGACCGGCACGGTGCGGTTTCTGGAGGATGGCGCGCCGGGCGCGGTATTTCTCGACATTTCCGGCGAGGTGAGCGGCGGTAACGAGCAGGGCCTTCTGGGCCTTGCCTTCGACCCGGATTTCGCGGCGAACGGCCGCTTCTACGTCGATTTCACCGACAGGAATGGCGACACGCAGGTGGTCGCCTACCGGGCGGCGGCGGGCGTGGCCGATGGCGCGTCGGCGCAGCGGCTCCTCGCCATCGCGCAGCCCGAGTCGAACCACAATGGCGGCTGGCTCGGTTTCGGGCCGGACGGGCTGCTCTACATCGCCACCGGCGATGGCGGGGGCGGCGGCGACCGGCACGGGGAGATCGGCAACGGCCAGAATCGCGACGTGCTCCTGGGCAAGATCCTGCGCATCGACCCCAGGGAGGGCGCGGAGGGCGGCGCGCCCTATGCCATCCCGCCCGGCAATCCGTTCGCCACCGGTGGCGG
>ERZ778017.3328-NODE-3328-length-11611-cov-5.597958_pt1 | contig 11611 bp, 10 predicted proteins | sample MGYA00375747_ERZ778017 | MGnify/ENA primary metagenome ERZ778017 (study PRJEB29350, sample SAMN05509838) | bioreactor metagenome | biome: bioreactor; material: wastewater | place: South Africa: University of Cape Town | collected 2014-03-17 ... | reverse complement strand
TTCGCGACCTCCTCCGCCCACAGACCGTACGTCTTGACCTCGTCGCTGTCGATGTTGTCCTTGGTCAACAGGATGTGCGGCCAGAACTGATGCGCCGGGATCGTCGACTTGTCGCCGTTGAAGAACTGATCGACATAGGCGACCGCCTGGCCCGCCATGGTAAGCGGGTTCTGCGACAGCGTGGCGTCCATCTCGCCCTTGCGGATCGCGGTCAGCGCCTGGGCGGTGCCGTCGATGCCGATGATGACGATATGCTTGGGGTCGTCGAGCGGCACGTTGCGCGACGCCTGCTTGATGGCGCGCAGCGCGCCGACCGCGTTGTCGTCGTTGCCGTTGAACACGGCGTCGATCTCGGGATTGGCCGCCATGATCTGACTCATCAGGTTGAAGGCCTTTTCCTGGTCGAACTGCGCTTCCTGCCGGGCCACCAGCTTGAGGTCGGGATTGTCGGCGGCGATCTTCTGGAATTCCTCCATGAAGCCCTTGTCGCGGTCGTCGCCGGCGGTGGTGCCGAGCAGGCCGACCAGGTTGACGACGTTGCCCTTGATGCCGCCGTAGCGCTTCTTCAATTGCTCGACGATGAACTGCGCTCCTTCGCGGCCGAGCGCGACATTGTCGGTCTCGAGGAAGTTGGTCTGGCAGTCCCCGCAGGCGGCACCGCGGTCCAGCGTGAACACGGGGATGTCCTTCTTGCGCGCCTGCTCCACCACCGGCACGATCGAGTTCGCGCTGATGGGGTTCAGGATCAGCGCGTCGACGCCCTGGTTGATCAGGTCGATCACCATGGTCGACTGCGTGTTGGCGTCGCCGTTGGCGTTGGTGTTGAGCAGCGTCATGTCGGGGAATTTGGCGGCCGCGTCGACCACGCCCTTGGTCATGCCCTGGAAGAAGGGATTGGCGAGCGTGGCGACGTTGTAGCCGAGCTTGATCGGCTTGCCTGCCGCCCATGCCGCCGGCAGGCCGGCCAACAGGGTTCCCGCTGCGATGGATGCACCCGAAATCAACACCTCACGACGATTCATTTGATCCTCCTTGGCCTTCGACAGGCCCGATACTGCCGGTCATATGCGCGCGGCATGCGCATATGGGATAACGTTCGGTGGCTCACGTCAAGAAGTGTTCTGCGTCTCACGAAAGATTTGGATTGCTTCGTGGCGATTTGCGGCCATTATGCCCCTTGACCCGGCATCGCGGCATGCGCAAAAATGCAGATGTTGCGCAAATGCCTGCTTGTTGCGCAAATGCGCAACAAGCAGGCCGCCGGCGGCCGGAAATCGAGGGAGGGAAGATGAAAAAGGTCATGAACAAGCCCGTCGACTATGTCGACGAGATGCTCGACGGCCTGTGCGCGGCCCATCCGCGTTATTTCACCCAGCCGGAGAAGCGCGTGATCGTGCGCACCGGCGGCGCGGTCGCCGGCAAGGTAGGCATCGTAACCGGCGGCGGCTCCGGGCACTTGCCGATCTTCACCGGCTATATCGGCCCGGGCCTGCTCGACGCGGCGGCGATCGGCGACGTGTTCGCCTCCCCGCCCGCCGAGCAGATGGCGAGCGCCATGCGCCATGCCGACGGTGGCGCGGGCGTGCTTCGGCTCTACGGCAATTATGGCGGCGACGTCATGAATTTCGACATGGCTGGCGAGATGCTTGAAATGGAGGACATCGCCTCGACCACGGTGCTTCTGGCCGACGACGTGGCCTCGGCGCCGCCGGCGGAGGCCGCCAAGCGGCGCGGCGTGGCCGGCATGGTGTTCGCCTTCAAGGCCGCCGGCGCGCGGGCCGAGGAGCGCGGCGATCTCGCCGAGGTGACGGCGGCCACGCAAAAGACCGCCGACGCCTGCCGCTCGATCGGTTTCGCGCTTACCCCCCGCATCGTGCCGCAGGCCGGCAAGCCGACCTTCACGCTCGCCGACGACGAGATGGAAATGGGCATGGGCATCCACGGCGAGCCGGGCATCTGGCGCGACAAGCTGAAGCCGGCCGACGCCATCGCCGACGAGATGCTCGACCGCCTCCTGGAAGACAGCGGCGCGGGCAAGGGCGAGCGTGTCTCGCTTCTGGTCAATTCGCTGGGCGCCACGCCGCTGGAGGAGCTCTACATCGTCTTTCGCCGGCTGCGCTCGCGCCTGTCCGACAAGGGCATCGGCATCGTCTCGCCGCTGGTCGGGCGCTACGCCACCTCGATGGAGATGGCCGGGGTGACGCTGACGCTGTGCCGCCTCGACGGCGAGATCGAGCGCCTGCTTGCCGCCCCCTGCGACTGCCCGTTCTGGAGGAACTGATGGTCGGGGACAAAGCTTCAGGCGCGATCACCGCGAAGGACCTTCATGCCGTCCTTTCGCGCATCGCCGCCGTCATGCAGGAGGGCGCGGCCGAACTCAACGCCGCCGACGGCGCGCTCGGCGACGGCGATCTCGGCATCACCGTCTCGCGCGGCTTCGCCGAAGCGGCGGCGGTCGACCTGCCGGACGATCTCGGCATGGCCTTCATGGAATGCGCCAAGGCGATGCAGCGCGTTTCGTCTTCCTCCTACGGCACGCTTCTGGCCACCGCCGCCATGTCTGCGGCCAAGGCGCTGAAGGGCCGCACGGCGCTGGAAGCCGGCGAGGTTCCGGCGCTGATCGAAGGCGCGCTCGCCGCCATGATGGCGAGGGGCAAGGGTTCGCTCGGCGACAAGACGGTGCTGGATATATTCGACGCCATGGCCCGCGCCATGCAGGACGCGCCGGCGGACGAACTGTACCGGCGTGGCCTGTCCGCCGCGCAGGCGACGCTGGAGGAATTCAAGGGCAAGCCGAACAAGCTCGGCCGCGCCCGCATGTTTGGTGAAGGCAGCATCGGCCTCTACGATCCCGGCCAGCTTGCGCTGGTGCGGATCGCGGAAGCGATGCGCGGTTAGGTCAGGATCCGTCGATATGAGCGAAATCGGTTTTCTCGGGCTTGGCATCATGGGGCGCGGCATGGTCCGCAACCTGTTGCAGGCCAGGCATCAGGTCTCGGCATGGAACCGCACGAAGCGAGCGCTGCCGGCGGACCTCTCAGGGGCGAAGCTTTGTGCTACCATTGCCGAGGCCGTCGCCGGCAAAACGCTTGTCATCGTCTCGCTGACCGGGCCGGACGCCCAGCGCGCCGTGCTTGAAGGGCCCGAGAGGCTTTTCGCCGTGGCCGCTTCCGGCGCCGTCATCATCGATACCACGACCACCGATCCGCTTTTGGCGGCCGACCTTGCCGCCGAGGCCGCGAAGCGCGGCTTGCGCTACCTCGACGCACCGGTGTTCGGCTCCCGCAACGAAGCCTGGGAAGGCAGGCTGGACTTCATCTGCGGCGGCGAGCGCGCCACCTTCGATGCGGTGAAGCCGGTGCTGGAAACGATGGCGGCGACCGTCCACTATCTTGGCGCCAGCGGCAAGGGCGCGGCGGCCAAGCTGGTCGGCAACCTCCTGGTGGCGGCGCAGATGGTGTCGCTCGGCGAGGCGCTTTCGATCGCCCGCAAGGCCGGCCTCGAGCCGGACGCGCTGATGGGCTATCTCGACGTGACCGACTTTTCGTCGGGCCTCATCCGCGGCGTCGGGCGCGCCAGCCTCGAGGGCGACTTCGAGCCTAACTTCTATCTCCGGCACATACTGAAGGACGCCCGCCTGATCGGCGCCTTCGCCCGCAGCCTCGGCGTCGCCGTTCCGGCTTCCGGCCTCGCGGCGGAACTCTACCAGGGCGCGCTGAACAAGGGCTATGGCGACCTGAACGCGTCCGCGCTGCACAAGTTGCAATTCGAGCTTTCCGGGGTCGTGGAGAAATAGACACCCGGAAGAAGACCAACCCAAGGGAGGAATGAATGTCGGTCAAGACCAGAACCATCGCCGGCGCCGCCGCTGTCGCATTGTTGGCGGGCGCCTTCACCGGCGCTTATGCGCAGGACAAGAAATACAACATCGTCACCGTGGTGAAGATCAGCGGCATCCAGTGGTTCAACCGCATGGAGGAAGGCGTCAAGAAGTTCGCCGCCGATACCGGCAACAACGCCTACCAGGTCGGCCCCGCCAAGGCCGACGCGCAATTGCAGGTCCAGCTCCTGGAAGACGCGATCGCGCAGAAGGTCGACGCCATCACCGTGGTGCCGTTCGCGCCCGAGGCGCTGGAGCCGGTGCTGAAGAAGGCGATGGACGCGGGCATCAAGGTCGTCTCGCACGAGGCGTCGACGATCCAGAACGTCGACTGGGACATCGAGGCGTTCAAGAACGCCGCCTATGGCGAGCACTTCATGAAGGCGCTCGGCGAGTGCATGGGCGGCAAGGGCGAATATGCGGTCTTCGTCGGCTCGCTGACCTCGAAGTCGCACAACGAGTGGGTGGATGCGGCGATCGCCTACCAACAGGCCAATTTCCCCGACATGAAGATGGTCGGCTCCAAGAACGAGACGGCCGACGACCAGCAGCAGGCCTACGCCAAGACGCAGGAACTGCTTCGGGCCTTCCCGAACGTGCGCGGCTTCCAGGGCAGCGCCTCCACCGACGTCGCCGGCATCGGCCTGGCGCTGGAAGAGCGCAACATGAACGCCGACACCTGCGTAGTCGGCACCAGCCTGCCTTCCATCTCCACCCAGTATCTCGAAACCGGCGCGGTCGACATGATCTCGTTCTGGGACCCCTCGCTGGCCGGCTATGCGATGAACAAGCTGGCGGTCATGCTGCTCGACGGCCAGGCGCCGGCCGAAGGCATGGACCTGGGCATCCCCGGCTATGAAAAGGTCTCGCTCGACGGCAAGGTGATCTATGGTCAGGCCTGGGTGGACGTGACGAAGGATAACGCCAAGGACTATCCTTTCTGATCGCCGTTCCGGCATCGATCGACATGCTTCCGGCGGGCAAGCCGCCGGAAGCATCCGTTGGGTAACTGGCCTTTCATGACCGAAGCTCCCCTCGTCCGGCTTGACGCCATTTCGAAATCGTTTGCCGGCGTCCAGGCCCTGAGCGGCGTTTCCTTTTCCATCGAGGCGGGCCAGGTCGTGTGCCTTGCCGGCGAGAACGGCAGCGGCAAGTCCACCCTGATCAAGATTCTTGCCGGCGTCGAGAAGCCGGACGACGGACGGGTGGTGATCGACGGCGAAAGTTTTTCGGCGCTCGACCCGCGCATCTCGGTCGCGCGCGGCATCCAGGTCATCTATCAGGATTTCGCGCTTTTCCCCAACCTGACGGTCGCAGAAAACATCGCTTTCAGCGCCGAACTGACCTCCGGGCACCGGCTGGTGAACCGGCGGCGCATCCGCACGCTGGCGCAAAAGGTGCTCGAGCGCATAGCGGTGGACATTCCGCTCGATACGCGCATCGAAGCGCTTGCCGTCGCCGACAAGCAGTTGGTGGCGATCGCCCGCGCGCTGGCGCTCGATGCGCGCCTCGTCATCATGGACGAGCCGACGACGGCGCTGACCGAGCGCGAGGTGCAGTCGCTGCTCGCCATCATCCGGCGGCTGAAGGCGGCCGGCGTGGCCGTCCTGTTCGTCAGCCACAAGCTCGCTGAGATTTTCGAGGTCTGCGAGAAGATCGTGGTCATCCGCAACGGCGAGGTGGTGTCGGACAAGCCGGCCGGTGAATTCGACCTCGATTCGCTTGCCTATCACATGACGGGACGCCATTTCGAGATGACGGTGGCGCGGCCGTTCGACCCGCAGGCCGCGCCGGTCCTGGAGGTGAGGGACCTCGGCCGCGACGGCACGCTGGACGGGATCGGCTTTGAGTTGCGGCCGGGCGAGGTGCTGGGAATCGCCGGCCTGCTCGGCTCCGGCCGCACCCAGCTCGCCAAGGCACTGTTCGGCCTGTTGCCGGTGGATCGGGGCGAGATCCGGCTGGACGGCAAGGAAATATCGCTGGCTGGCCCGCTCGACGCCATCGCCGCCGGCATCGGCTACGTGCCGGAGGACCGGCTGACGGAAGGGCTGTTCCTGTCGCAATCCATCGCCCGCAATATCGCGGTCGGCCGGCTCGACGCTTTTTCGGGACCGCTCGGATGGCTCGACCGCACCGGCCTCGGCGCGGAGGCGCGCGACTGGCTGAAGCGGCTCAGCGTCGCCGCGCCGAACGCAGGCGTGCCGGTGAAGTCGCTTTCCGGCGGCAACCAGCAGCGCGTCGTGCTGGCGCGCTGGCTTGCCGGCAGCCCGCGTATCCTGATTCTGAACGGACCGACGGTGGGCGTCGATATCGGCTCCAAGGCGGATATCCACGCCATCATCGCCGATCTCGCCGAGCGCCGGCTCGGCGTCATCGTCATTTCCGACGATCTGCCCGAACTCATCGGCTGCTGTCACCGCATCCTGGTCATGAAGGAAGGACGGATCGTGGAAGAAATCGCCGGTGGAGCCGTCGATGCGGGCGAACTCGCGGCCAGGCTGGCGTCATAGGAGGCGTTTTTGCGATGAAAATCGACTGGACGCGCAACGAGACGCTGGTTTTCCTGGTGATCGTCGCCTTTTGCCTCGTGGCGACGGCGGTCGATCCGGCGTTCCTGTCGCTGCCGACGTTGTTCGATCTCCTGCGCAATTCCATCGTCACCGGCATTTTCGCCATCGGCGTGCTTCTGGTTCTGATCTCCGGTGGCATCGACGTTTCCTTTACGGCGATAGCGGCCTTTTCCATGTACACCACGACGCTGACCCTGGTGAGCCTCGGCGTCGACGTGCCCTGGTACGGCATCTTCGTCCTGTCGATCCTGATCGGGACCGGGCTTGGGCTGATCAACGCCGTCTTTGTCGCCGGCTTCCGCCTGCCGACGCTGATCGTCACGCTGGGCACGCTTTCGGCGTTTCGCGGCTTCCTGCTCACCTTCGTCGGCAGCCAGCTCATCTCCAACGTGCCGGCCGGCATGCGCGATTTCTCACGCCTCACCATGCTGCGCGGAACGACCGGCGAGGGCTATTTCTATTCGCTGCCCTGGGCCTTCCTCGCCCTTGTCCTCGTCGTCATCGGAACGTGGTTCCTGCTCAACAGGACGCTGCTCGGCCGCAAGATCTTCGCCATCGGCGGCTCGTCCGAAAGTGCCCACCGCATCGGCATCGGCGTGCGCGGCGTGCAGGTCTTCGTCTACGCCTATGTCGGGGCCTTGTCGGGACTGGCCGGCATCATCCACGCCTCGCTTGCGCGGGTGGCCAACCCTTTCGACCTGGTCGGGCTGGAGCTTTCGGTGATCGCGGCGGTGGTGCTGGGCGGCGCGCGGCTCACCGGCGGCTACGGCACCATCACCGGTACGCTGCTCGGCGTGGCGCTGATCGTGCTGGTGTCGAACAGCCTGATCCTGCTCGGCATCCCCTCGACCTGGCAAAGCGTGGTCATCGGGACGCTGATCCTTCTCGGCACCGGCCTGCCCGCCTATCAGGCCAAGCGCGCCGCCTTGAGGGCGGGCTGAGGAATGGACCAGGATATGAACAAGCCCGCCGCGCAGCGTCCCGCCCGACAGCCAGGAGGCGTCCAGGCGCTGCTGTCGTCGGAGATCGGCCAGCTTTCGGCGCTGGCCCTCGTCATTTTCGTAGTGATGGCGGCGCTCGACCCGTCGCGCTTTCTCACCACGGGCAACTTCAGCTCGATGGCGTTCCAGTTTCCCGAATTCGCCATCCTGTCCTTGGCCATGATGCTGTCGATGATGACCGGCGGCATCGACCTGTCGGTCGTCGGCGTGTCCAACCTGGCGGCGGTCGTGGCAGCGCTGATCCTGTCGGCGCTGGCCGGCCCGCAGGCACTGGGGCTGGCCGCCGGCGCCACCATCGCGCTGGCGATCGCGGCGGCCCTCCTCGTCGGCGCGCTGTGCGGGCTGCTCAACGGCGTCATCATCGGCGTTTTCGGCCTGCCGCCGATCCTGGCCACGCTGGGTTCGGGCCTGATCTTTACGGGTCTTGCGGTGGCGATCACCGGCGGCAGCGCGGTGCTCGGCTTTCCGCCGGCCTTTGCCTTCCTCGGCAACGGGGCCGTTTTCGGCGTGCCGATGCCGCTCATCGTCTTCGTCGTCATTGCCGCCGTCGTCTGGCTGGTGCTGGAACGTACGGCGCTCGGCCTGCGCATCCAGATGCTCGGCACCAATCCGCTCGCCGCCCGCTTCGCCGGCATCGACGACCTGGCGGTGACGGTGCGGACCTACCTTCTGTCCGGCATCTTTTCCGCCGCCGCCGGCCTGGTGATCATGAGCCGGGCCAATTCGGCCAAGGCCGACTACGGGTCGAGCTATCTTCTTCTGTCGATCCTGATCTGCGTGCTCGGCGGCATCAACCCCTATGGTGGTTTCGGCCGCGTCGCCGGACTGGTGCTGGCGGTGCTGTCGCTTCAATTCCTGTCGAGCGGCCTCAACATGCTGCAAGTGTCCAACTTCGCCAAGGAACTGATCTGGGGCGGGCTGCTGCTCGCCGTCATGGTGGCCAACGGCATCCAGTTCAGCCGCAAGCGCCGGTAGGGGCGCGTCAGCGCTCGGGAAACAGCGCCTTCAATCCTGCGCGCGAGGCCTCGGCGACGCCGCGCTCGGTGATCAGGCCGGTGACGAGCCGCGCCGGGGTTACGTCGAAGGCGGGATTGCCGGCAGGTGTCGATTCCGGCGAAACGCGCACCTGGGCGATCTCGCCCGACGCCGTCTTGCCCCACACCAGCGAGACCTCGTCGCCGGCGCGTTCCTCGATGGGGATTTCCCTGATTCCGTCCGATACCGTCCAGTCGATCGTCGGCGATGGCAGCGCGACATAGAACGGCACGCTGTTGTCCTTGGCCGCCAGCGCCTTCAGGTAGGGGCCGATCTTGTTGCAGACGTCGCCGTCGGCCGTGGTGCGGTCGGTGCCGACGATGACCAGGTCGACCTCGCCGTGCTGCATCAGGTGGCCGCCGGCATTGTCGACGATCAGCGTATGCGGCACGCCGTGCCCGGCCATTTCCCACGCGGTGAGCTGTGCGCCCTGGTTGCGCGGCCGCGTCTCGTCGACATAGACGTGGACCGGGATGCCCGCCTCCATGGCGAGATAGATCGGCGCCGTCGCCGTGCCGTAGTCCACCGTGGCCAGCCAGCCGGCGTTGCAGTGGGTGAGGATGTTGACGCGTTCTCCCGGCTTCTTGCCGGCCGCGATCCTGCGGATGATCGCAAGCCCGTTCTCGCCGATGGCACGGTTCAGCTCGACGTCCTCGTCGGCGATTTCGGCGGCGCGCCGGTAGGCCGCCTCGGCGCGCCCGCCTTCGGGCAGCGGCTCGAGCAGCCGGCGCATCTCGTCCAGCGCCCAGCGCAGGTTGATGGCGGTCGGCCGGGTGGCGTGAAGTTTTTGCCAGGCGGCGTCGAGCGCGGCGTCGGAGGCATCCGTGGCCATGGCGATCGCCATGCCATAGGCCGCGGTGACGCCGATCAGCGGCGCGCCGCGCACCCACATGTCGCGGATGGAAACCGCGACGTCTTCGACGGTGCGCAGCGTGACGATGCGGAACTCGTGCGGCAGCCAGCGCTGGTCGATGATGTCGACGGATCGGCCGTCCTCGTTGAGCCATATCGTGCGGTAGTGACGGCCGCCGACATTCATGGGCGGGTTCCCTTCTCGATCAGCAGGGCGAGGCCGTTGGCCTCCTCGACGCTGTGGATATGGCCGCGGTTGACGGCGAGGTGGCGGCCGAAACGCAGGGCCGGCGCCTCGCAGCGCGCCCGCAAGCTCTCGTCGCCGATGGTTTCGAAGTCGGCGTTGTGGGCGAGGCCGAGGATGCGGCGGTGGATCTCGACCCCGGCAAAGCCGAGCAGGTCCTGCCAAAGCGCGTGCACCACGTGGTCCAGCGCCTGCTCGGCGCCGAGCGGGTCGCCGCGATCCTCGAACAGGCTCGCCGCATAGAGCATGCCGGTGCGCTCGCCGCGCCACAGCCGCGAGAACTCGGCGCGAAACACCGACCATGTTTCCGACACGGTGCCCAGCAGGTAGGATCGCATGGCGGCGCGCGAGTTCCCGTCCTCGTGTCCGGCCTGGGCGAAAAAGGCCATCCAGAAATTGGCGAGCAGCATGCCGATGTCGAAGGCCATCGGTCCGTAGAACGCGAATTCCGGATCGATCACGCGGGTGTCGGTATCCGTGACCATGATCGAGCCGGTGTGCAGGTCGCCATGCAGCAGCGTCTCGGCATTGGCGGCGAACAGGTGCTTCAGGCGCTGCGCGGCCACCTTGAGGTCGCGGTCGGCGCGAAGCTCGGCCACCAGCGGCTCCAGTCCCGGCGTATGGCGGTTGAGCTTGGCTTCGAAATAGGGATCGGTGAAGACGAGGTTTTCGGTGATGTCGCACAATTCGGCGTTGTCGGCGAACAGCGCCAGGTCTGCCTTGCGCTCACGTGCTGCCATGGCGAGATCGGAGCCGCGAAACAGGGTGCGGGCGCAAAACAGGCCGAGGTCGGCGGCGATGCGCGGCAGCTGGCGTCCCTCCACCAGCGCCCTGCGCAGGATGACGTGCGGCGACAGATACTCCATGACGATCAGGGCCTGCGCTTCGTCGAAATGGAAGATCGTCGGCACCGATCCCTTGCCGGCCCGCGCCTCCTGCCGGATCAGGGCGTGATATTCGAAGAAGGAGCGCTTGAGCGGCAGCGGCCAGCTCTCGCCGACGAGGCGCACATAGGGCAACGCCTGCTTGACCACCACGGCGCCCTTTGGACCCTCGACGATGAAGACGAGGTTGAGGTTGCCGTCGCCGACCTCGCGCACCTTCCAGGCCGTATGGTTCGGGCCGAGATGGGCCGACAGGGGCTTGAGCCCGGCAAGGCGCACCGGCAGCGTCTGGATGGTCAGCGCCTCGAAGGAAGCGGGCTTGGTCATATCCACCTCTGATCGGGTTCGTTCCTGATGCGCGGCGAGATTAGTATGGTCGAAACGGCCATTGCAATGTCCTCGAGCCAATCGACATTCAGGCCCGGGCACGGCTTGACGCGTACCGGACTCTGGCCGATAGGATCGCGCCATGTCCACGTCCCTGAAAGCGGCCGTCATCGGCCCGACCATCGGTTTCGTGCGCCTGCCGCACGGGCAGGGCCTGCCGCTGCCTGCCTATGAGAGCGCCGGCGCGGCCGGCATGGACTTGCGCGCCGCCGTCGCCGAGGACCGGCCGCTGCTGATCCTGCCCGGCAAGCGCGCGTTGGTGCCGACCGGCCTGGTCATGGAGATCCCCGAAGGCATGGAAGGCCAGGTCAGGCCCCGCTCGGGCCTGGCGTTCAGGCACGGCATCACCTGCCTCAACACGCCGGGCACCATCGACAGCGACTATCGCGGCGAGGTCAAGGTGCTGCTGGTCAATCTCGGCGACGAGGACTTTTCCGTGACGCGCGGCATGCGCATCGCCCAGATCGTCTTTGCCCCGGCCACGCAGATGCGCGTCGAGGAACGCGGCGCGGCCGGCGGCACCGCGCGCGGCGCCGGCGGCTTCGGTTCCACCGGCAGCGCCTGAACCCACCCGTTCCCTGTCCTTGAGCCGATCACATCCGTTTGCCCGCCGCCCGGCAAGGGATTAGGGTCTTCGCACGGGTTCGAACAAGGATGGACTGCCATGGACAAGGGCAATGTTTTCCGCGATCTTCACGCTTCAGCCTTCATCATTCCCAACCCCTGGGACATCGGCACGGCAAAGCTTCTGGCTTCCT
>ERZ778017.3326-NODE-3326-length-11615-cov-4.218772_pt1 | contig 11615 bp, 9 predicted proteins | sample MGYA00375747_ERZ778017 | MGnify/ENA primary metagenome ERZ778017 (study PRJEB29350, sample SAMN05509838) | bioreactor metagenome | biome: bioreactor; material: wastewater | place: South Africa: University of Cape Town | collected 2014-03-17 ... | reverse complement strand
GGCAGCGTGGTGCAGCGCGATGGCGTTGCGGTGGGCTCGGCGGTACTCGGCCAGCAGTTCGAACGGCCGGAGTATTTCCATCCACGTCCCAGCGTCACTGCCGATGCGCCGTACAACGCGGGGAGCAGCGGCGCCAGCAACCTGGGCCCGACCAATCGCAAACTGATCGATGCGGTAGCGGCGCGGGTCAAGTCCTACCGCGCCGAGAACGGTCTGGCTGCCGACACGCCGGTGCCGGTGGACGCAGTCACCGCGTCGGCGTCTGGCCTCGATCCCGACATTTCACCAGCCAATGCACAACTTCAGCTCAAGCGCGTGGCAACCCAGCGGCACATGTCGGAAAGTCAGCTGGCCGACCTGCTGCATGCCCATACCAGCGGGCGCTTGCTCGGCCTGCTCGGCGAGCCACGGGTCAACGTATTGAAGCTCAACCTCGCGCTGGATGCCCAGCAATCACCCGCCGTTGCGGGCAAGTAATCGGGAACCGTCATGAGTCATCAGAAAGCCAAGTTGCCCCTGTTCGACCCGCAGTTGCTTGGGCCCGCCTGTCTGGACGCCCTGCGCAAACTGAGTCCGCGCGCGCAGTGGAAAAATCCGGTGATGTTCGTGGTTTATCTGGGCAGCATCCTCACCACCGTGCTGTGGCTGCAGGCACTCTTCGGCGCCGGTGCCGATGCACCGGCCGGCTTCATTCTGGCCATCGCCTTGTGGTTGTGGTTCACCGTGCTGTTCGCCAACTTCGCCGAAGCATTGGCCGAGGGGCGCAGCAAAGCTCAAGCGGCCAGCTTGCGTGGGATGCAGCGTCAGACCATCGGCAAAAAATTGCTGGAGCCGCACTACGGCAGCCGTTGGGTGCCGGTGGATGCCAGCGAGCTGCGCCGCGACCACACCGTGCTGGTGCAGGCCGGCGACACCATTCCGCTGGATGGCGAAGTGATCGAAGGCGTGGCGTCGGTGGACGAAAGCGCCATCACCGGCGAGTCGGCGCCCGTCATCCGCGAGAGTGGCGGCGATTTCTCGTCGGTCACCGGCGGCACCCGCGTGCTGTCGGATTGGCTGGTAGTGCGCATCACCGTCAATCCCGGTGAATCGTTCCTCGACCGCATGATTTCGATGGTCGAAGGGGCGCGCCGGCAGAAGACCCCGAACGAGGTCGCGCTGACGATATTACTGGTCGGCCTCACCATCGTGTTCCTGCTAGTGGTGGTCACGCTGCTGCCGTTCTCGATCTTTGCTGCGGGCGCCAGCGGCGCCGGCAAGGCAGTGACGCTGACTGCGCTGGTTGCCCTGCTGGTATGTCTGGCACCGACGACGATTGGTGCACTGCTGTCGGCGATCGGCGTGGCCGGCATGAGTCGCATGATGCAGGCCAACGTCATCGCCACCTCCGGTCGCGCGGTGGAAGCGGCCGGCGACGTCGATGTGCTGCTGCTGGACAAGACCGGAACCATCACCCACGGCAACCGCCAAGCGGTGGCGTTTCATACCGCACCGGGTGTGGACGAGCGCGTGCTGGCCGAGGCGGCGCTGCTGGCGTCGCGCGCCGACGAAACGCCCGAAGGCCGCAGCGTGGTGACGCTGGCCGGCGTGCGTTGCGGACTGGACAGCAGCCAACCGCTGGAAGGCGCGCAATTCGTGGCCTTCACCGCGCAAACCCGGATGAGCGGCGTCGACGTGGATGGGCGCCGCATCCGCAAGGGTTCGATGGATGCCATCGCGCGCTATCTGGAAGAAAACGGTAGCCATTTGCCGCCGCGTCTGCAGCAGATCGGTGACGACGTGGCGCGACGCGGCGCCACGCCGCTGATGGTGGTCGAAGGTGGCCGTGCGCTGGGCGTGATCGAGCTCAAGGACATCGTCAAGACCGGCATCAAGGAGCGTTTTGCCGACCTTCGCCGCATGGGCATTCGCACGGTAATGATCACCGGTGACAACCCGCTGACCGCCGCCACCATCGCCGCCGAGGCCGGCGTGGATGACTTCCTGGCCGAGGCCACGCCCGAGGCCAAGCTGAAGATGATCCGCGACTACCAGGCCGAAGGCCGGCTGGTGGCGATGACCGGCGACGGTACCAACGACGCCCCCGCGCTGGCCCAGGCCGACGTGGCGGTGGCGATGAACTCCGGCACCCAGGCAGCCAAGGAGGCCGGCAACATGGTGGATCTGGATTCCAACCCGACCAAGCTGCTGGAGATCGTGGAAACCGGCAAGCAATTGCTGATGACGCGCGGCTCGCTGACCACATTCTCCATCGCCAATGACATCGCCAAGTATTTCGCGATCCTGCCGGCGATCTTCGTGGCCACCTATCCGCAGTTGAATGCCTTCAACGTGATGAAGCTGCACAGCCCGTCGTCGGCCATATTGTCGGCGGTGATCTTCAACGCGCTGATCATCATGGCGCTCATCCCGCTGGCGCTCAAAGGCGTGAAATACCGCGCCATCGGCGCCACTGCCTTGCTTAATCGCAACCTGCTGATCTACGGCGTGGGCGGACTGCTGGTGCCGTTCATCGGCATCAAGCTGATTGACCTGCTGCTCACGCAGATCGGCCTTGTTTGAGGAGACACCCATGTATACCTGCAGCATCAGCTTGTCCCTGTCGCTATCCGACGCTGTCCACCAGGATATCGACGTGCGGATTTCCACCAGCGAGGACGAACCCGCGCGCGACAGCGGCGGGCAGGACGTCGAAGTACGCGTCTGCGCCGCCGAAACCGAGCGTGGCGTGGTGGTCGCCATGCCGGCACCGCGACGTGAACCCGAGCCCGCCAGCGAGGCCTCCCGCCTCGAAGACGAATACGTGCTGGGCGGCTACGCCGGCATCTGATTCCCCGGTCGCCAGGCGGCGATCCGATCCATCCTTTCTTGTTCTTCCTTCCCCTTGAATGGCTGCGCCCGACGGCGCGGCCGAGGAACCCTCATGTCGATGAAATCCCGTTATGCCTTGGTGGCCGTGCTCGCCGGTGGCTTGCTGCTGGCTGCTTCGGCCCAGGCCGAAGACAACGCCGGCAAGCTCAGCGGCAACCTCGCGCTCACCTCCGACTACATCTTCCGCGGACTCAGCCAGGGCTGGGGCGGCCCCGCCATCCAGGGTGGCGTGGAATACGCCGGTGCGAGCGGCTTCGTGGGCGGCGCGTCTGGCTCCAGCATCAGCGACCGCAGCTATCCGGGTGGCTCGATGGAAATCGACTTGTACGCCAGCTACGGCAGGCCGATCGGCAACGACTGGTCGTGGCGCGCCGGCGTGTACAGCTATCTGTATCCGGGCGCCAACCTGGACCGGGCCGGGCTGCCGTCGCGCTCGCTCACTACGGTCGAGGCGAACATGGCGCTGTCCTGGAAGATCCTGACCGTGAAATACAACCACTCGCTCACCGACTATTTCGGTGCCGACGTGGAGCAGGGCTACCGCGGCGATTCGAAAGGCAGCCGTTATCTGCAGTTGGATCTGGACTGGCCGCTGGCTGACGCGTGGAGTCTGTTGCTGCATGCGGGGCATACGCACTACACGACACGGCTGCTGACGCCGCTGGCCGGTGGCGAATCGTCGCCCGACTACAGCGATGTGAGCGCCGCGTTGAGCTACCAGTTTGCCCCGAATTGGTCCGTCATCGGCGGTGTCACGCATGCCGACAACGCGGCCTTCTATGGTCGTGCGGTGAACTACCACGACGCGTCGGACGTACGTAACGTGGGTGGTACGCGCGGCTTCGTGACCGTGCAGGGAACCTTCTGACATGGCTGAGCGCGCCTGCCCCCCGCGCGTTCATGTAATGTCGCAGACGTTTTCCGCTCGAGCATCCGCATGAACCCGTCCGACCGCGAAGCCCGTGCTGACGCCTTGCTGGGAACCCTCGACCAAGGGCACTCGCCGCGGCTGAAGGTTTTCCTGGGTGCTGCACCCGGCGTCGGCAAGACCTACGCGATGCTGTCCGCCGCGCGCGAGTTGAAGCGGCAGGGTGTGGACGTGGTGGTGGGGCTGGTCGAGACGCACGGTCGCTCCGATACCGCCGCCTTGCTGGAAGGCTTGGAAGTGTTGCCACGTCGGAGCGTGCGCTATCACGATCGCGATTTCGCCGAGTTTGATCTGGATGCCGCACTGTCGCGCAAGCCGGCGGTGCTGCTGGTGGACGAGCTGGCGCACAGCAACCTGCCCGGCGGTCGCCATCAGCGCCGTTGGCAGGACATCGCCGAACTGCTCGATGCGGGCATCGAGGTGTACAGCGCACTCAACGTGCAGCATCTGGAAAGCCTCAACGACCAGGTGCGGCGGATCACCGGCATCACCGTGCGCGAAACGGTGCCCGATGCATTTCTCGATCGCGCTCGCGACATCGTGCTGGTCGATTTGCCCCCGCGCGAGCTGATCGGCCGGCTCAAGCAGGGCAAGGTCTACGTGCCGGATACGGCGGCGGCAGCGCTCGATGCGTTCTTCTCGCCGACCAACCTGGCCGCCTTGCGCGAGCTGGCGGTGGACACCATCGCCAGTCACGTTGATAGCGACCTGCGCGAGCACATGCTGGCGCGCGGTGGCGCGATGCCGGTGCGCCGTCGGGTGCTCGCCGCCATCGATGGCCACGCGCAGAGTGAGTATCTGGTGCGCGTGGCGCGGCGTATCGCCGAGCGGCGCGGCGCACCGTGGGGTGTTGCCTTCGTCGATGCGGGCGCTGCGCTCGAACCGGCGCGGCGCGAGCGCCTTGACGCCGCGATGCGGCTGGCGCGTCGGCTCGGTGGCGAGGCGATTATCCTGCGCGGCCCCACGATCGCCGACGAGCTGATTGCGCATGCCGATCGCGAAGGCGTCGGTCAGATCATTTTGGGGCGTACCCGCGAACGCCTGCTGGCGCGCATCTTCGGCCGTTCGCTGACCCAGATGCTGCTGCGTCGCGGCGCGCATCTGGAGCTGACCATCATCGCCACGCCGGCCGAGCGCGCGCAGTCACGCCGCCGTCTGGCGCTGCCGGGCGGACGCGGTTCGCGCAATGAATACCTGTACGCCACGCTGGCGACGCTGATCGCGTTCGGCCTGTCATTCGTCGCCGACCGCTACTTGTCGGTGGCCAACCTGTCGCTGATTTTCCTCACGGCGGTACTGATAGTGGCGGTGCGCACACGGATGGCGGTGGCGGTATACGCCGCCGTGTTGTGTTTCCTTGGTGACAACTTCTTCTTCGCCGCGCCACGCTACACGTTGGCCATCTCCAGCGCCGACGACGTGCTGGCCGTGCTGTTGTTCCTGATCGTGGCGCTGGTCTGCAGCCACCTGGCGACACGGCTGGCCAGCCAGGTGAAATCGCTGCGTGCGGCCCAGGCGCAGACGCGCTCGATGCTGGCGCTGGGCCAGAGTCTGGCGACCAGTGCCGACGCGGCCGGCATCCGTGAAGCGGGTGTCCGTGCGCTGGCGCGCGCGCTGCATGGCGCCGTGGCAGTGCTGGCGCGCGACCCCGACCAGGTTCTGCCGCCGAGATGTCGTTGAGCGCGCAGGATCTCGCCGCCGCGCAGTGGAGCGATCACCATGGTGAACCGGCCGGGCGCTACACCGATACCTTGAATGGCGCCTCCTGCTGGATCCTGCCGTTGGGTAGCGAAGGGCACGCGCTGGGCGTGGTGGCGCTGCGGTTCGACCCTGCCGTCACCGAACCGTCGACGGACACGCGCAGCCTGGCGCTGGCGATGACTCAGGACATCGGCCAGGCATTGGAGCGCGCGCGGCTGTCGGACGAGCTCGAAGGCGCCCGCGTGCAAGGTGAGACCGAGCGTCTGCGCAACGCGTTGCTGTCGTCGGTGTCGCACGACTTGCGCTCGCCGCTGGCGTCGATGATTGGTGCCGCCGGCACTTTGGTCAGCTACGAAGACAAGCTGCCGGCCGACGAGCGGCGGGAACTATTGCAGGCCATTCTCGGCGAAGGCCAGCGGCTGGATCGCTATATCCAGAACCTGCTCGACATGACCCGGCTCGGTCACGGCAAGCTCAAACTCAACCGCGACTGGACCGACAGCACCGAAACCGTGGCGGCCGCCGTGTCACGCCTGCGCAAGCTGTTTCCCGAGCTGCGCGTGGAAACTACCGCGCCCGCCGAACCGGTCTTGCTGTACGTGCATCCGGCGCTGATCGAGCAGGCGCTGTTCAACATTCTGGAGAATGCGGCGCGATTCTCCCCGCCGGACGACGCCGTACGCGTCACCGTGCAGACCACCGGCGAGCAGTTGCTGATCGACGTGGCCGATCGCGGCCCCGGCATTCCGGAGGATGAGCGCGCCCGCATCTTCGACATGTTCTATTCGGTCTCACGCGGTGATCGTGCGCCGCAAGGTACCGGCCTTGGATTGGCGATCTGCCGCGGCATGATCGGTGCGCACGGCGGCAGTGTCGAGGCCTTGCCGGGCACGGGCATCGGCACCATCATCCGCATCAGCCTGCCACTGCCGCCGCCGTCCGATATCACCCCATGACCACATCCGCTCCACGCATTCTGGTCATCGACGACGAGGCGCAGATTCGCCGCTTTCTCGATATCGGCCTGCGCGCCGAGGGCTACGAGGTATTGCTGGCTTCGAACGCGGCCGAAGGACTGGCACTGGCTGTCACCCAATCGCCGGACTTGCTGATACTGGACATCGGCCTGCCGGACCGGGATGGTCACGAGGTGCTGGCCGAAGTGCGCCAGTGGAGCCAACTGCCAGTGCTGATGTTGTCAGTGCGCGACGCCGAAGCGGAAAAGGTGCGCGCGCTCGATCGCGGCGCCAACGATTACATGACCAAGCCGTTTGGTATCCAGGAGCTGATGGCGCGACTGCGCGCGCTGCTGCGCAACCGGCCCGGCGAACCGGAAGTCCCACCGCGCTATGACGATGGACGTTTGCTGGTGGACTTGGCCCGACGTGAAGTCAGTCTTGATGGCACTCCGTTGGCGCTGACCCGCAAGGAGTATGCATTGCTGGAGATGCTCTTGCGCCATGCTGGCCGGGTAGTCACCCAACATCAGTTGTTAGTAGAACTGTGGGGGCCGACGCATACCGGAGATAATCAGTACTTGCGCATCGTGGTGGGCAAGCTGCGCCAGAAGCTGGGCGACGATCCTAACAACCCGCAATGGCTGAAGACGGAGCCGGGTGTCGGCTATCGTTTCGTAGTGAACTGAGGCTCACCAGATGCCTTTAACTGCACTTGGCGTGGACAATCGGCGGCGCACAAGGCTCACAGCCTGCGCTCTACAGGTTTAGTAGCGTTGCCGTGAGGTTAGCCCATGCGCACGCAGGGATAACTGCTCAAGAGGTCAAAGGATCGGCTCAAAGAAGCGTCTTTTGTCGACACCAGGCGATCGGGATGCTGATGCTTGACGAGGGTTTTCGTTCCACTGCTCCTCAAACTCTTGGTCTCACGCAGTTTGCATGATCCGGGGATGGCATAGGTGGAAAACGCAGGACGCTAATGGGGGCTTGGATTACCGTTATTTTGCGTTCTTGATGATCATCATAGACATCAATGGGTGATTACCTTTACAGCCGGATCATTGCGCTCGAGTACGTTGCTGGATTTGCCAAGGCCGAATGTAGACCCAGTGTACGAACCAGCCCATCGCCAGCAGCATGATCATCAGGCCGGAGAAGCGAAACGCCAGCATCGGCGGGGCCATCGAAGCGTGTCTGGCCAGAACCCAAACGTTGATCATCTGCAGGCACAAGATGCCCAACACGACGTGCCCCAAAACCGCAAGACCGCGACTGGCGTTCAGTTGGACCCCCTGCGCGTCTGAGCGCAGCGAGAAGGTGTGATGCATCAGGCGAATTTCGCGATCGGTGAGATCCACCGTGTGCTTCAGTTTGATCAGGCTCTCGCGATATCGCCGGGGGCGATCAAACCCGAAACGGGCGATGAAAATACGCTCATCATCGATAGCTTGCCGATCGCGCTCGTTATCATCGTCGTTCTGAGCGCAGGCCGCGCCCTCACGGACAGCGTCCAGCAGATCGTGCCGTAGCGCCGCTTCGAAGTCTTCCGGATCACTCATGACGCGTCTCCCAACGAAAAAGCAATGACATAACCGAGGCGGCAGCTCCGCTGATACCGTTATCGCCGCACCACTACCGACAGCAATTCTCTCATCGAGCTGGGTTCGAGCCGTCCCTTCTCGGCACTGAGCGCATAGGCCGCTTTCAGGATACGCAAACGCTGCTCTGGCCGCAGCTTCTTGCCCATCGACGCCAGCTCCGTATCAACCCAGTCAATGATGCGGTCGACCAGAGCGACGTCGGTGGCACGCGTGGCTGCCTTCACCGGTTGCTCGCCTGGACCATCCAGTAGCCAAACAGGATCGATACCGAAGGTCTCATACAAGGCACGAAACAGCGCGACTGGCATTTCCCGCTCGCCCCGCTCGTAATTGGCATAGGCGCGCAACGACAGGCCGAGCATCTCGGCAAAGGCGCCTTGGCTCAAAGCGGTGGTCGCCCGCACAGCGGTTAGACGCTGGCCGATGGAGACGTTTTGCGAGGACGTTGCGACCTTACTCATAACTGCCTATAGTGAGTCACACTACTTCCCACGAGCTTACTCGCTTGCAACGTGCGCGAAAACAGCACGAACAGATCAAGATGCGCCTGCGGTTGGCCGGCACGTCGCTAGCCCAAGTTGCCCGCGACTTGGGCGTCGCACCGACAACGGTCACTTCGGTCTCCCAAGGCGCTCGTCGATCCCGTCGGATCGAAGCCACCATTGCGCAGCGGCTCTCCACGACGGCCGCGAAGTTGTGGCCCGATCGCTATGCCACCGCCACACGCCATGACTTGGTTTCTCTGAAATCCACGGGAGGTGACGCACCCAGTTTGACATCTAACTGATCGACCCATTCCTGATCCCTGGCGCACCAATGAAAACGCCCCGAAGTGTGATGACTTCGAGGCGCTTGGGGCTTCGCAAAACTGCAAAGCAAGTCTCCCGCGGCGACTCCGCCGTGTCAAGCGTCCGACCCTGCTGGGTCGGTTGACGCACGCCAGACCTTTTATCGATGCCACCGGAGCCCTTGTCGCTCCGATCGTGGCGGCATCCACGCGGGAGACAACATCATGACAAAACTTCGCCAAGCGGTTCAACTGGCGCTCGGTACGACGATGAGCAATCGTGCCATCGGACGCGAGGTCGACATGTCCTTCAATTCCATCCGGCGTTACCGCCAGATAATAGAAACACACGAATACGTACTCGATGCGCTGCTCGCGCTCGACGACGATGCTTTGCATGCCCGTTTCTATCCACGGCCGGCACGCTCGGCTACCAAGCGACTGCCAGACTGGAGCTATGTCCACGCCGACCTACAGCGTCCGCATGTGACGCGACAGCTTCTGTGGGAAGAATATCGACGCGACGATCCCGACAGCGCCTATGAATACAGCCAATTCACCCATCTTTACCGCGCGTGGACGCGCCGTCACGCCGTTAGTATGCGTCAGCCACACACGCCTGGTGAGCGTGGCTGGGTGGATTTCCTGGGGCCGACCATGGGATGGGTCGACCCGGCGACGGGCGAGATGCGCCGTGCACAGATTTTCGCTGCCGCGCTGGGGGTGTCGCATCTGTTGTTCGCGTCGGCGGTGCCCTCGCAGGCCACCGAATGGTGGATCGAGGTACACAACCGCTGGTATGCGTTTCTTGGCGGCGTACCAGCCATCACCGTGCCCGACAACCTGAAAGCGGCCGTCCTGCGTGCCGGCAACGAGCCTCAGCTCAACCCCACCTATCTGGAGATGGCGCGTCACTACGGCACCGTGATTTTGCCCGCAAGGTCCCGCAAGCCGAAGGACAAGGCCAAGGCCGAGGGCGGCGTGCTGATCATTGAGCGGTGGGCCTTGGCGCGATTGCGCCATCGCGTTTTCCACTCGTTGGCCGAGATCAACGACGCGCTGCGCGAATGCATCGACCTCATCAACGGCAAAGTCACCCGTACCTGGCATGCCTCGCGACGCGCTCGGTTTGAGGAACTTGACCGACCGCACCTTCTGCCATTGCCTGGCGAGCGCTTCGAGTACGGCGAATGGATACCGAACGTCCGCGTGGGGGTCGACTATCACCCGGTTGTGAAGGGACACCACTACTCGGTGCCTTATCGCCTGGTGCGCGAACAGGTGGATGTTCGCCTGACGGCCACGATGGTGGAAATCTTTTATCGGCGACAACGTATCGCCATGCATCCACGCAGCGAGGTGGTGGGCGAGACCACCTCCGACAAAGCGCATTTGTCGCCCGCGCACCGGGCATGGTCAGATCAAACGCCGCAGCGGTATCGCGCTTGGGCGATCACACTTGGTCCCTATGCGCTGGAGGTGATCGAACACCAGTTCGCGACGGCACGGCACGTCACTTTGGCACTGAGAGCCTGCAGTGGATTGGAGAAGCTGACCAAGACCTACGGCCCTGAACGGTTCGAAGCGGCTTGCGGCGAAGCGTTGCAGATCAAATCACCCACCCTGAAAAGCATCCGTTCGTTGCTGCAGAACCATCTGGAGCACCGGGGTCGCTCGCGGTCGCACGCCGAAGAGTCGCCGGCACTCCCTGCGCACCGGAACGTGCGGGGCCCCCACTACTACAGCCAGAAGGAATCGGACCATGCTGAGTAATCCGACCCAAGATATCCTGCGCCAACTCCGTCTCGCGGGCATGGCCCAGGCCTATGAGGACCAGCAAGGCAACCCCGCCGCGCAATCGCTCACCTTCGACGAACGCTTTGGTCTGCTAGTCGATGCAGAGAACGCCCAGCGGGAAAATCGTCGCTTGGGACGTCTGCTCAAGGGAGCCAAGCTCAAGGCGACCACAGCGTGTGGCGAGGACATCGATTTTTCCTCACGACGGCATCTCGACAAGCGGCAGATTCTTGACCTGTTGACTTGCCAATGGGTCGAACGTGGGCAACATGTGTTGATCACTGGACTCACGGGCGTAGGCAAGACTTGGCTGGCATGCGCCTTTGGGAACGAGGCTGCACGCAAGGGTCATGGCGTTCTTTACAAACGCTTGCCGCGGTTCCTGGAGGAACTAGAGATTGCCCATGCCGACGGCAGTCTCCCGAAGCTGCGCACTCGGCTGGCCCGTGCCAGGTTGCTGATCCTGGACGATTGGGGTGTGGCGCCGATTACCCGTCGCGGTCGGCAGGATTTGCTGGAAGTGATCGACGATCGCGTGCCAGGAGCCTCTGTGTTGATCACGGCGCAGATGCCTGTCGAGGCATGGCACGAGTATTTGGGAGAGCCAACGATCGCTGATGCCATCCTTGATCGCCTTTTGCACAACGCGCACCGGATCGCGCTGGAGGGCGAGTCGATGAGGCGTTCAAGGTCGTCGCTGTCGAAGAAGTAATCCACTGATATTTCAATTGCTCGACGCAAAGCCGTTCCGATCGAAAGTTCGGAGCGGCTTTTTGATGCGTGTCATGAACTACCGCTGGAACTCATCGGCTGATGATAATTGACGCCGATCAGTTTACGACAGTGGTAAAGGGCTGATCAGCTCCGGAACACTGATCATGCTCCACCGGAACTAGTGATCAATGTCACCGGAATACGCACCAAACACGTCATTTCACACACACTCAGGTCTGGACTGGACGATCGACGGGTCA
>ERZ778017.3322-NODE-3322-length-11630-cov-3.218575_pt1 | contig 11630 bp, 11 predicted proteins | sample MGYA00375747_ERZ778017 | MGnify/ENA primary metagenome ERZ778017 (study PRJEB29350, sample SAMN05509838) | bioreactor metagenome | biome: bioreactor; material: wastewater | place: South Africa: University of Cape Town | collected 2014-03-17 ... | reverse complement strand
CTGCAAGATGCCGGATTCACGCGCCGCGTTTTTCAATATGCAAAAACATGCGATTTGGTAACGATGTTGCATTGCGAAGAAACCACATTAACAGGCGGCGGCCACGCTGGCGTTGGCAAAGGCGGCGGCGTGATGAACGAAGGAATCGTTTCGCAGCAGTTGGGTTTGCGTGGAATGCCGGCAGTTTCCGAGGAGATTGCAGTCTTCCAAGCCTGCGCGTTGGCAAAAGAAACCGGTGCGCGCATTCACATTTTGCACACATCCACAGCTGGCGGAGTGGAGCAAATTCGCCGCGCCAAACGCGATGGAATAAACGTGACATCAGAAGTCTGTCCTCATCATTTTGCTATTACCGACGAAGCCTGCCTGGGCTACAACACCAACGCCAAAATGAATCCGCCGCTGCGCACACAAAAAGATATTGATGCGCTCATCGAAGGATTAAAAGACGGCACCATCGACTTAATTTCCACCGATCATGCGCCACATGCCGCGCATGAAAAAGAGCTGGAATTTGACGCCGCGCCATTTGGCATTTTAGGATTGGAAACGCTATTGCCGTTGGGAATTAAATGCCTGGTGGAACCCGGACATTTGACATTATCGCAACTCATCGAAAAGATGACGTGGACGCCGGCAAAAGTACTTTCGTTGCAAAGTGGAACATTGCAGGAAGGCGCGGCGGCGGATGTGACGATCTTTGATCCAAACGAAAAATGGATTTTGAAGGCGCAGAATATGGCCAGCAAATCCAAGAACACGCCGTTTGACGGACACGAAATGCAAGGCCGCGTGAAGGCGACGATTGCGGATGGGAAGATGATTTGGGAAGAGAAATAACTCAGGGACTTGGGAAGCGTAAAAAAGTCCCCCTTTTTAAAGGGGGATTTAGGGGGATTTTCGGGGAGTAAGGTTGTGCAATACTTGGCGGAAACTATTACGCTCAAAATCCCCCCAACCCCCTTTGAAAAGGGGGACTTTAAAAAAACTAAATCCCCCTAACCTCTTTGAAAAGGGGGAATAAGTTACACAACAAAAAAGTACTTTTATAAAACCATGAACGCACGATTAATTTTACAGGACGGAACAATTTACGAAGGCCAAAGCGTTGGCGCCCAAGGCAGCACCCTCGGCGAGGTGGTCTTTAATACATCAATGACCGGCTATCAGGAAATCCTCACTGACCCTTCCTATGCTGGTCAATTGGTGGCGCTCACTTATCCATTGATCGGAAATTACGGTGTTAACATCGGTGATATGGAATCCATTGAGCCGCAGGTCTCGGGATTCATCGTGCGTGAAATGTGCGATGAGCCTTCCAATTATCGCAGCACGCAAACGGGCGATTCTTATCTTCACGAAAAGAATATCGTGGCTATCAGCGGCATTGATGTGCGCGCGTTGGTGCGCAAAATTCGCGACCAGGGCGTGATGATGGGAATGATCACCACGAAGCATTCTGCGGAAGAAGGGCTGAAAGTACTTTCGCAAGCGCCCGCTTATGACGATGTAAATTTCGTACATAAAGTCAGCACGAGCGAGCCGTATCAATGGCAGGAAAACAAAAACGCCCCGCCGCCACAGTGGGAAATGTCTCTCGATGCCGAAGCGCGTGTTGTGGTGATTGATTATGGCACTAAGTTCAACATCCTGCGCAGTCTGCGCAAGCGGGGATTAGATGTCGTGGTGTTGCCATGCGGCGTCTCGCTGGAAGAAATCATGGCATGGAAGCCGGATGGAATTTTACTTTCCAATGGCCCCGGCGATCCGCGCCCGTTGGATGCCGAAGTAAAAGTCGTCAACGAAATGATGGAAAAAGAACCGACACTTCCCATCTTTGGAATATGTCTGGGCAACCAATTACTGGGTCGCGCTTTCGGTCTCGATCTCTTCAAATTAAAATTCGGCCATCGCGGCGGCAATCATCCCGTGAAAGATTTGACGACAGGAAAAGTGCATATCACCTCTCAAAATCATGGCTACGCGTTGGATCCAAATACCGCACCCGATTACATCGAGATCACGCATATGAATCTCAACGATAATACAGTGGAAGGTTTGCGCCACAAAACGCTGCCGGTTTTTTCCGTGCAATATCATCCAGAGGCAAGTCCAGGCCCGATGGATAATGCATATTTATTTGATAAATTTGCGGAGATGGTGAAAGAGAACAAAGAGAGGAAGTAGACTGCTGGCTTGCCATGCCTTTTGCGATAGACTTTATCTCGGCTAACAAGGAGCGATTGACATGAACCAGGCCTTACGTGAACTTTCCATTGAGCAGCGGCTCAATTTAGTGGAAGAGTTGTGGAATAGCATCGAGGAAGACCAGCAGTTGCTGCCGATATCACGCGAACATGAAGCCATTTTGGATCAGCGTCTGGCAGACCTCGAACAGGATGAAGCATCTGCTAAGCCAACTCGACAAGCTTTGTTGGAAATGAAAAAACGATTATGATTTGGCAAGTGTCTCATACTTCCAAAGCTGATCGTGACATCTGGAGTGCTGCGACTTGGTACGAAAATCAAAAACAGCGTCTTAGCCAAGAATTTCTGGATGAAATTCTTGCAGTAGAAGATAATCTCTCACTGCATCCGTTGATTTATCCCATACTGCATAAAGATGTAAGGAGAGTGGCTGCAAAACGGTTCCCTCACGCAGTTTATTTTGTCATCAGGGAACATAAGGTCATCATAATAGCTGTTCTTCACGTGCATCGGAACCCTGATATTTGGAAGAAAAGAACGTAGCACAAGAAGCGCCTAAGAATCGTATATAATTATCTGTGACCATCTATGGCTATCCCACCTTTTCAAGAAATCACATTGCCACTGCTTCAACTTGCTGCCGATGGCAAAACGCGTTCTTTGGTTGAAATTCGCCCAGAGTTGGTGCGGCATTTTGGATTAACTGTTGAAGAAGTAGATGAACTTCTTCCTAGCGGCAGGCAAAAGAGGTTTACAAATCGCGTGGCTTGGGCGAAAGTTTATTTGGAACGCGGTGGATTGTTGGAATCTCCCGAACGTGGGCAGTTTCGAATTACGCAGCGTGGGTTGGAAGTACTAAAAAATCCTCCCGCATCAATCAGTATCAAGTACTTGCAACGTTTCCCTGAGTTCTTAGAGTTCCAGTCACGGCCAAAAAAGTCGAATTCTGTGGACGAGTCAGAAGAGGATGAAACTCAAACTCAAACGCCAGAAGAAGCGTTGGATGATGCATATCAAAGTATTCGAAAAGGCCTTGCCTCCGAACTTTTAAGTCAGGTGAAATCTTCTTCACCTAAATTTTTTGAACAGCTTGTCGTGGATCTTTTACTAAAAATGGGTTATGGTCGCGCTGGCGGCGGAACGGGAAAAGCAATTGGCAGATCTGGCGATGAAGGCATAGATGGAATTATTGCGGAGGATCGACTTGGTCTTGAAATGGTTTATCTCCAGGCCAAAAGATGGGAAGGCACGATTGGCCGTCCCGATATACAACGCTTTGTTGGGGCGCTTCATGGACGGCACGCCCGAAAAGGCGTATTTATCACCACAAGTACTTTTTCGGCAGAGGCGATCAATTATGTTCAAACAATAGATCCCAAAGTTGCTCTCATTGATGGTGTTCAACTCGCTGAATTCATGATTGATTTTAATGTGGGAGTTTCCACCGATCGCAGTTACGAAGTGAAGAAAATTGATTCGGATTATTTTGAAGAGTAAGCAAACTGCTCAAAAGTACTTTTACGGCGACGCTGGCACCTTTACTAACAAAAGTTTAAAGCCCAGAATCTTCTACATAATACTCATCGGATCCACATCAATCAGCATCCCTTCCTGATTTGCCGTCGGCAAAGTCGTAAGCGCGTCCAGCACTTGATGCAGACGCGGGCGATTTCTATCACGTAACAAAAGATGAAAGCGGAATTTGTTTTTCACGCGCGCTAAGGGACATTTCACCGGGCCTAATAATTCTGTTCCTTCACCAGTTTCTATAATAGCCGTTTGAAGATGCAGCGCAATTGCTTCGATGCGGGATTTGGCTTTTTGTGCGTCGGAATCGGAAACCATCAAATTTGCCAAATACGAAAAAGGTGGGTAGGGCGGAGATTGGCGGAGCGTTATTTCCTCGTTGGCGAAGAGATGATAATCATGCAAACGCGCCGCTTCAATGGCGTAATGATCGCTGGTTAGTGTTTGTATAAGTACTTTTCCCAGCGTGTCGCCGCGTCCTGCTCGTCCTGCGACTTGTGAGAGCAATTGAAACGTGCGTTCGCTGGCGCGGAAGTCGGGCACGTTGAGGCCAGTGTCTGCGGAGATGACACCGACCAGCGTGACGTTGGGAAAATCCAATCCTTTAGTGACCATTTGTGTGCCGATGAGAATCTGCGATTCGCCGCGGCGGAAAGTGTTGAGAATTTTGGCGTGTGAGCCTTTAGTGGTTGTGGTGTCGCGGTCAAGGCGGGGAATGTGGATGTGCGACAATTCTTTTTGCCCCAGCAAATTCTGCACTTCGCCTTGCACTTTCTCGGTTCCAGTGCCGGTAAAACCCAACATCCAGCCATTGCATTCGGGGCAGGTTTCTGGTGTCCGTTGCGCGTGGCCGCAATGATGGCATTTTAATAATTCCGCGCCGCGATGGTAGGTCAGCGCGATGTCGCAGTTGGGGCATTGCTCCACATGACCGCAGCCCACGCATTGGACATAAGTGGCAAATCCGCGTCGATTGAGAAAGAGAATTACCTGTTTATTTTGCCCGAGCGTGGCGACGATTTCGTCTTTGAGCCGCTCGCTGAGAATCGGCATTTCTCCGCCTTTGACGGCGCTTGTCATATCCACGATTTCCACTTCCGGCAACGCGCGACCTTCCACGCGAAGCGGCATTTCTACTAAGGTGAATTTGTTTTGCTTGGCCGCCAGAAAACTTTCCATGCTGGGCGTGGCCGATCCCAAAACAAGCACGGCGTTTTCAAGATTTGCGCGGCGCGTTGCCACAGCGCGGGCGTGATAGCGTGGCGTGTTGTCCTGTTTATAGGAACTATCGTGCTCTTCGTCGATGATAATCAAACCTAAATTATCGCACGGCGCGAAGACCGCTGAACGCGCGCCAACGATGATGTCGGCATCTCCCGCGCGCACACGCCGCCATTCATCAAAACGTTCGCCACCGCCCAGCGCAGAATGCAGGATTGCCACTTTCTCGCCGAAACGACGCTGGAAAATATCGACGGTTTGCGCAGTTAAGGCGATTTCCGGAACCAGCACCAAAGCGCGTTTGCCAGCATCCAGGCATTTTTGAATGGCCGCTAAATAGACTTCAGTTTTGCCGCTGGCGGTGACGCCGTGCAGGAGAATTGTGGTCGCCTTCTTTTCTTCCAACGCGGCGGAAATCACTTTCACCGCGTTTTGCTGTTGCGGCATCAACGTGATGGGAGTTTGCTTCGCCAACGGCACGGCGGATTCGGGACGGCGTTGCACTTCCACAGTCGTTAATTCGATTAATTTCTTTTCTTCCAATCCACGCCAAATCGAAAGCGATCCACCCAATTGCGCCAGAGGAATTGCATCAAAAGTACTTTTAGCCTCCAGCCGACGATACATCTCGCCTTGCTTATATGCCTTCGCAAAAAGTACTTCTCGTTGCGGATCATCGACGGCAATTGCTTTGGTAAGCCGCGCCGCCTTCACCATTTTCGGTTTCATCTTGGGCGCGCTGAATTCATTGATTTCGCCGATGATGTTTGCATCCACTAACTTCTGCAACGTGGCGCTAAGGTTCTTTTGTCCCAGATGATTTTCGATGACTTTGATAGTTTGCGGCTCGGTTTGGTTTTGTAACATCAAGGCAATTTGCAATTGACGCGGTGAGCTGCGGATTTCATCGGGGATATAATCGCCGCCTGTATAAAAGTACTTTTTAACAGTGGCATTCTGCCAACCATGCGGCATCAGGCAAGCCAGACATTCGTTGAGCGGCGTGTGATAATAGGCGCTCATCCAACGCGCTAAACGCAACCCCATTTCATCGAAAACCGGAAGGGCGCTGACGATGCTGGCGATTGGCTTTAATTTGCTGGCATCAAAATCCAGTTGGTCGGTGAAACCTGTGACATAGCCAGTGACAACTTTTCGCCCAAACGGCACATGAACAGCGTGGCCGATTTGCACTTCGCTGCTCAAGCGATCAGGAATGCCATAAGTGAAACCTTGTCCTGCAACCGCAAAGCTGCGATCGATTTCAACAAGGGCGAATGGAAGTTGGTTTTGTGGGTTTGGGAGATTGCTCACGGAGAGTATTTTACAATACTTGGCTACAAATTAAGTTGCAAAAGTACTTATAAAGGGGCGCAGCAAGCTGCGCCCCTACTGGATTCCCGCCTGTGCGGGAATAATGACATTGATAAAAGTACTTTTACAGATTTACCGGAGATTTATTGCCGTCTGGCAAATCCACATAAAGTTTGCCATCGCTGGAACTCATTTCAAATTGGCGTCCATCATCCATCACCATCACTAATTGAGAACCGGGCAGACTGACTGGCGCGACATAAGCACCATTGACTAAAGGCAATTCCAGTGCATCTTTGCGCACCACTGCGAAGACTTGGATGCCTTGATGAATCGCTTCATAGTATTTTCCGTCAGTGGTTTGCAACATAGCGTGGCCAATGTGCGCGCCGTGCGGTGAGCCGATAAAAGTACTTTTGATGGGTGCCATCGCCATCTCGTTGCCGTAAGGCTTATATTCGCCATCTGCGCCAATAATTTCCGCTGGCTCGGCGTTAATGATGAGATTGATGTTTCCGTCTTGGCCGCCGAACAATGTAGGTTGATTAGGCGATAAACGTGGAATGCCGATGGCGCTGACTGTTTTGCCATTGATGGAGAGGCCAGTGGTGGCGAAATGTTGGTTATAAATGGAGACATCGCCGCTGGCTTGCCATTCCGGCGCGCCCCACGCGGATACTGCCACATCTTTGAAAAGTGGCGCAATAGCGTCTGTGCCATAAGCGCCCAACTCTTCGTTGCGAACGGTTTTTGGGACACGCACCAAAGCGCCGTTATCGAGAACTAACGCCAGAATATCGCCATTGCCATTGATAATAATTTTTTGTAACTTTCCTTCCACTTTGCCGGGTTTGCCTTTTTTCCATACCCATGATTGATCGTCCAACTGTTGCGCGCCAGTGGGAATTTTTTCTTTTAAAACGCGCGCAGCGGGATCTTTGCCGATGCTGACCAAATCGTTCCAGGACCATTCGCCTTGGCGATGAGAAATTACCCAACCGTCTAAAGTGCTGTCTACAGGACTATTGGCCAACAAACGTTTTGCCCAACTGGGTGCGAAGTGCACCATTTCGGTTCCAGAAGATGTTTCCAGGCTCAAGGCGGAGACGTATCCGGCGCGGTTGGTGAAATATTGTTTCACGGTGCCAGAGATTGCAACAGGTGCGGACGTTGCAGCCATTGAATCTGCTGAGGCAGTTCGGTTGCCGGATGGCGAGCCGAAAGACATCGGCAATAATAACAGTGCGGCAATTCCCAGCATTTTCCAGTTTAGCAATCGGCTTTTATCCATTATTCTATTTCTCCTAAAATCAAGCGAAGCACGTTATAAGTATAAAACTACCTGTACAGCATATATGATGCCATAAATTGATGCCAGATTGACATGAACTTCTAAAAGTACTTTTCACATCTAATGATAAATAAATGAATTACTTTGACTTGGTATTTTTTTCGACAACCTTGATATTGTCCAAAACAGCGCCGTTGGCTCGAATCGAATAATCCGCGCTGATCTTGTCTCCGGCTTTCACGGTGGAAAGCGCTGCTGGATCGATTGGAGAAAAGGGCATTGTCATTGCTTCCATTTTTCCGGGGACGGCGTCATGTTTGACCGTAATAAGCCCTTTCGATTTATCGACAGAAACGACCACGCCAGTGAGCGGATGAGATTCGGGAACATCTGCCTGTTGTTGAGATGACCCGGACTGACATCCGCTTAAGCAGATCGCAACGAAGAGAACGAAAGGAAGGAGAACGATACGGAGAGGGTTGAGTAGTTGTTTGATACGATTCATGATAGTGAATTTCTTATAGTTCAGGATATATCAAGCGCGCCTGCATGCCAATATCAAAAAGGGAACCCATCCAACGGATTCCCTTTTTGATGTTGCTTTTGTCCAGGCGCTACATCCTATTATTCATAGGCTTTTCGGTTATTTCATAGTTGGCGGTGGCGATTGCCGTTGCATGCTTGCATCAAACGGGGAGTATTCGCCATTTACGCCGCTGGTTTGGTCGAATATGGAACCAAGTAGCGAGGGATTGGCAGACAGATTTTGGATGCCAATGGCGCTGACGGTTTTGCCGTTGATGGAAAGGCCTGTTGCGGCGATGCGTTGACCATAAATGGATACGTCACCACGCGCGTTCCAAACCTGCGGACCCCAGGCGGTTACTGCCGCTCCTTTGAAGAGCTGCGCCACATGTTTGGTGCCACGTGCGCCTTGTTCCTGATTTTTAACGGTGGTTGGGACGCGCACCAAAGTGCCGTCTTTCAGTTCCAATGCCAGCACTTCGCCGTCTGAGTTGACGATGACTTTGTTGAGTTCGCCAGTCACGGTTTCCGTTGCGGAGTCTTTCCAAATCCACGCCGTGCTCTTGAGACGCTCTGCTCCAGTATGGAAATCATTTGTCAGAAAACGATCGGGACGATCAGCGCCGATAGCGACCAAGTTACACATCCCATCGTCAGATTTCACAACCCAACCATTCAAGGTGCTGCCCACTGGGTTTTCCTGCCAAAGGCGGCTGGCCCAGCTCGGCGCGAAACGCACTTTTTGCACTCCCATGGTGCTGGTGCTCAGATCCATTGCGGTCACAAGTCCGGAACGGTCGGTGTAATACTTCTCCACTGTTCCAGAAACCTGCATCGGGTTGGCAGACATCATCATGGACTGGTTATCCATGGCTTTCATGTTGTCCGCATGAGAAGTCGTCGCGAACGGCACCGCGATACAAGCCGCCGCCACCGCTCCTGCTAACATCGTCTTCCACTGGTTCTTCCTGTTTTGTTTGCGCATCTTAATCTCTCCTAAATTGATTTTTTCCACTGCTTAAACAGTGATCATTAAGAGTGTTACCATGCAAACTATGTGCCACTGATTCACACACCGCGTTTTTGGCCCCACAACATCACATGCATCTGTGGCAGAATTGTGACATTTTGCCAGTTGTCTTCCATCACTTTTTGTAACAGCCAGTTAGCTTGATTGCCAAAAGTACTTTTGCCATCATCGGGGTTTGTGCCCAGCTGTAGATAAATTGGGATACCTGGAAATAACTCTGCGCCGCGTCGCGCGAAGCCATAATCTTCATCGTCAAACACGACGAATTTCAATGCGGAAGGAACGTCATATTTCAAGCATTCGCCCACGACATTCCAATCAGTTTCCATTCCCGAACTTGGCCCCTTTGGTGATAGTATCAAATGATCCAAATTCGCAAACCAAGGTTTTGCGATGGAGCCTTGCGTTTCCAGCGCGAATATCAATCCGCGTGTGTGTCCCTTTTTTAACAAACCTGATAGATCGTATAGCGCCGGATTGCCCCCAGTTAGTGTCACCAAAATTGAATTATCATTTGACAGTGAAAGTACTTTTGAGAGGATTTCGTCTTCGTTTAATTTCTCCCACTCGTTTTTGTATTCTGGCAAAACTGCATATAACGTATCACACCAATTGCATCGATAATCGCAACCGCCCACGCGGACGAAGACAGACGGCTTGCCGATAAGCGGTCCTTCGCCTTGCAATGTGGGACCGAATATTTCACTGATTGGAATTTGTTTCATAAAAGTACTTTTACAGACCGCGATAAACCGTCGGGTCATCCACGCCTGCCATTTCAAAAGCTTCTTGCCGTTCCACGCAAGTGCCGCATTTGCCGCAATGTAATTCGCCGCCTTCGTAGCAACTCCAGGTGTTTTCAAAAGGCACATTTAATTCCGCTCCGACGCGCACGATGTCGCCTTTATTGCCATTTGCGAAGGGTGTTTCCAAATGTAAATCGGGATGGCCGGTTCCCTCGCAAGCCAAACGTTGCATTGCATTAAATGACTCCAGAAACTCTTGACGGCAATCCGGATACACATAATGATCGCCGCCATGAACCGCTGTTGCAACGGCAGTCGCATTGCGCGCCACCGCAATTCCAAAAGCCACCGTCAGGAAAATCGCGTTGCGATTGGGCACAATGGTAATGGCCATATTGGGCGCGGCATAATGTCCGTGCGGCACATCGATGTCATCGGTTAACGCCGAACCTGTCAACAGTGATCCCACGCCGCGCAAGTCCACTTCGTTATATTCCGCGCCCAAATCCACCGCGCAGCGTCTGGCGCATTCCAATTCGCGCCGGTGTCGTTGCCCATAATCAAAAGCCACGATATTTATTTCTTCGTTTTGACGAGCCAATTTATACGCCATCGTCACGGAATCCAATCCGCCACTTACAACTGCAATCTTCATACGTCTTAGTTTAAACGAGAAGGCTGCGATTGGGGAAAGTACTTTTGATATAGTTATTTAATGACATATTTTCTGCGCAAAGCCTGTTGGGCAATTTTTACTTTACTATTCGTTATTGGCGCTCCTGGCTGTGCTTCATCCGCAGCGCAAGCACCGCAATGGAAGCAGCTCCTAACAGTTCAAGATACACGGCTCAATGAATTGTCCGGATTGAGTGAGAGTATCCGTTATCCGGGACATTTCTGGGCAAATAATGATTCAGGCGATACGCTGCGCTGCTTTTTGATTTCGCCAAAAGGTGAAACGGTGGCGGTGGTGAATTTGAAGGATTACAAGAATGTGGATACCGAAAGTTTGCGCGTGGCGGGAACTCCAGAACATCCATTTGTATATATCAGCGACACCGGCGATAACCGCGCGCGGCGCAAGCAAGTGGAGATCTACCGTTTTGCAGAGCCAGAAATTGATGTGAAGAAGTTGAATCAAGACATTGTTATTTCGCCTACGCAAATGGTTTTGAAATACGGCGATGGAATTTCTACGGATGCAGAAACGTTGCTAATTGATAAAAATCAGCGTATCGGAATTGTGACGAAGAGTTTCTTAGGAAGCAAATTATGGATTACGCCAAAACCATTTTCGGCAGATCCGCAAACGCTACAAATGGCGGGAATCGTGCCTGTTGAAAAGTGGAAGCGGCGCGATCAACCATACAGTTTATTATTCACCGATGGCGCGATTAGTAATGACGGTAAGCGCGTAGCGTTGATGACTTATACAACGTTATTTATCTGGCAACTTCCTGACGGAACGGATTTGCAAAACCTGGCAAAAGTACTTTCATCGCCGCCAATGATTGACATCAATTTGCCGAAATTGCAACAGCCGGAATCGTTGAGTTTTGTGGGGGATAATTCACACATTGCAGTTAGCAGCGAAGGCATAAATCCGCCGCTGATGATAGCGGACTTTACGCGGTAGTAATGTGTCATTTCGACCGTAGCGAGGAACGAGCGGAGTGGAGAAATCTTGCCGTTTGTTTTTGCGTGTTCTTAACAGCAAGATTTCTCCACTCCAAAATTTGCTGAAACAAATTTTTCCGGTCGAAATGAC
>ERZ778017.3318-NODE-3318-length-11641-cov-5.237010_pt1 | contig 11641 bp, 13 predicted proteins | sample MGYA00375747_ERZ778017 | MGnify/ENA primary metagenome ERZ778017 (study PRJEB29350, sample SAMN05509838) | bioreactor metagenome | biome: bioreactor; material: wastewater | place: South Africa: University of Cape Town | collected 2014-03-17 ... | reverse complement strand
AGGTGCTGCGCGACCTGCAGCAGAACCTGATGCGCATGCGCATGGTGCAGTTCGGCACGATCTCCGATCGGCTGTACCGGGTGGTGCGCCAGGCGGCGAAGGACGCCGGCAAGCGGGTATCGCTGGACGTGCGCGGCGCATCCGTCGAGATCGATCGCGGCGTGCTCGAACGGATGGTGGCGCCGATCGAGCACCTGCTGCGCAACGCGGTGGCGCACGGCATCGAAGCGTCGGACGAGCGGCTCGCCGGCGGCAAGGCGGAGACCGGCGAGATCCGGGTCGAAGTGCGCCAGGAGGGCAACGAGGTCGTGCTGCTCTTCGCGGACGACGGCCGGGGGCTCGATTACGCGAAGATCCTCGCGCGTGCGCGGGAGATCGGACTCGTCGAGCCCGACGCGCAGCCTTCCGAGCGCGAGCTGAGCGAGATGATCTTCGCGCCGGGCTTTTCGACGGCGAGCGAGGTCACCGAACTCGCCGGCCGAGGCGTGGGCGCCGACGTCGTGCTCTCCGAAGTGCAGAGCCTCGGCGGACGCATCGACATCGATTCGCAGGCCGGCCGGGGCACGCGCTTCACCGTGCATCTTCCGCTCACGCTGGCGATCGCGCAGGTGGTCGTCGTCACGGTCGGCGCGACGCGCTACGCGATTCCGTCGTCGAGCGTCGAGCAGGTGCTGCAGCTCAAGCCGCAGGCGCTGGCCGCCGCGTACGACGACGGTTCGATCGAATGGCAGGGCGCGCGGGTTCCGGTTCACTATCTCGGCGCGCTCGTCGGCCTGGACGACCGGCGTCCGCTGGCGCAGCACCTGTCGCCGGTCGTCGTCGTGCGCTCCGGTTCGCTGCGACTGGCGATGCACGTCGACGCGGTGAGCCGCAACCAGGAAGTCGTCGTCAAGAACGTCGGCTCGCAGGTCGCCCGCGTGCCTGGCGTCGGCGGTGCCACGGTGCTGGGCGACGGCGAGGTCGTCCTGATCCTGAACGCCGCACGCCTGGCGCAACAGGTGCTGGGCGACCTGTGGGTCGAGCGCCCGGCCGGCAGTGGTCGGCGCGCGCTCGCCGAGGCGCCGCCCACGGTGATGGTGGTCGACGACTCGCTGACCGTACGCAAGGTCACGCAGCGCCTGCTCATGCGGGAGGGCTACGAGGTGATGCTGGCGAAGGACGGCGTCGATGCGATGCGGCAGCTGCAGGATCGACAGCCCGACGTGATGCTCGTCGACATCGAGATGCCGCGCATGGACGGCTTCGATCTCACGCGCAACGTTCGCGCCGACGAGCGGCTGCACGACATCCCGATCGTCATGATCACGTCGCGCATGGCCGACAAGCATCGCAATCACGCGATGTCGCTGGGCGTGAACGTCTACCTCGGCAAGCCGTATCGGGACGACGAATTGCTCGGGCACGTGGCCGATTTCGTACGCGAGCGCAAGGCGCGCGCGCAGGCGTCTTAGGAGGCTGAAGCTCTCCTCCGTTGTGCCGTTCGGGGCACCTCTTTACAATCGGGTCATGGCTTCGAGCGCAAGCGCCGATTTCACCAACCAGTTCCTGATCGCGATGCCCAGCCTGAGCGACTCGAACTTCGGCGGTGCCGTCGTTTTCATCGCCGAGCACAGCCCGAAGGGCGCGCTCGGCCTGGTGATCAACCGGCCGATGCAGATCGACCTCGCCACGCTGTTCGAACGCATCGACCTGAAGCTCGAGATCGCGCCGCTGGCCTCCTCGCCGGTGCTCTTCGGCGGCCCGGTGCAGATGGACCGGGGCTTCGTGCTGCACGAGCCGGTCGGCGAGTGGAACTCCACGGTCACCGTGGGCGACGGGCTGGGCCTCACGTCCTCCAAGGATGTCCTCGAAGCGGTGGCCGAAGGCACGGGTCCGCAGCGGATGATCGTCACGCTCGGCTATGCCGGCTGGGGCCCGGGGCAGCTCGAGGAAGAGATCGCCCGCAACTCCTGGCTCACCGTTCCCGCCACCAGCGAGCTGATCTTCGACACGCCGATCGAGGAGCGGCTGCCCGGCGCCTACCGCCTGCTCGGAATCGATCCCGCCTTCCTGTCGATGTCGGCCGGGCACGCCTGATTTGCCGCAGACGCTGCTCGGATTCGATTTCGGGCGGTTGCGCATCGGCGTGGCGGTGGGGAACACGGTCACGTGCACGGCCGAGGCGCTCGAGATCGTCGATGCGGAGCCGCTCGCGCAGCGCTGGAAGGCGATCGCCGCGCTCGTGGAGCAGTGGCGCCCGGACGTGCTCGTGGTCGGGCGGCCCGCGGTGTGCCCCGCACGGAGCGACAACGTGCGCGAGACCGCGGCGCGCTGCGAGCGCTTCGCGCGGCAACTGTCCGGCCGGTTCCGCCTGCCGGTCGAGCTGGTCGACGAGAGCGGCTCGAGCCTGGAAGCCGAGGCCATTCTCACGGCGCGCGGACGACGCGGCGCCGACGACGCCGAAGCCGCGGCGATAATCCTGCGACAATACCTGTCCCACTGCTGATCCCGCCCGTTTCCGGATGAACGCGACCCCCGATGCCGAGGCGCTCTACGCGCGGCTGCTCAGCGACGTGCGCGCGGGCATCGCCGGCCGCGACGTGTCGCTGATCGGCATCCACAGCGGAGGCGCGTGGATCGCCGAGCGATTGCACGCCGACCTCGGTCTCGAACGGCCGCTCGGCACGCTGTCGAGCGCTTTTCACCGCGACGACTACGGCCGCCGCGGACTGCCGGGCGAGATGAAGGGCACCGAGCTGCCTTTCGAGGTGGACGGCGCCGACATCGTTCTCGTCGACGACATCCTGTACACCGGGCGCACCGTGCGCGCGGCGATGAACGAGCTGTTCGACTACGGCCGCCCGGCGCGCATCGAGCTTGCGGTGCTGCTCGACCGGGGCGGGCGCGAGCTGCCGATCGAGGCGCGCTATTGCGGCGCCGTGCAGCCGCTGGCCGCGCCGCGCAACTACGCGTTCGCGCGCGACGGGCAGGGCCGCTTCTCGCTGCGCATCGAGTGACGGGGGCAATGAGGCCGATGCCGATGCGCCACCCGCAACTGAACGAGAAAGGCGAGCTGCGGCATCTGCTGACGATCGAAGGGCTGCCGCGCGAGCTGATCCATCACATCCTCGATACGGCGTCGAGCTTCGTCGGCGTGTCGGCGCGCGAAGTGAAGAAGGTGCCGCTGCTGCGCGGCAAGTCGGTGTTCAACCTGTTCTTCGAGAACTCGACGCGCACGCGCACCACTTTCGAGATCGCCGCCAAGCGGTTGTCGGCCGACGTCATCAACCTGAACATCAACACGTCGTCGACGTCGAAGGGCGAGTCGCTGCTCGACACGATCGACAACCTGATGGCGATGCACGCCGACATGTTCGTCGTGCGGCATGCGCAGAGCGGCGCGCCCTACCTCATCGCGCAGCACATCGAGCGCATGCGCGGGCATGCGCCGCACGTGAACGTGATCAACGCCGGCGACGGACGGCACGCGCACCCCACGCAGGGGCTGCTCGACATGTACACGATCCGTCACTTCAAGGGCGACTTCACCCAGCTCACGGTGGCCGTCGTCGGCGACATCCTGCATTCGCGCGTCGCGCGCTCCGACATCCACGCGCTCACCACGCTCGGCGTTCCCGAAGTGCGCGCCATCGGCCCGCACACGCTGCTGCCCGGCGGCCTCGAGGAACTCGGGCTGAAGGTGTACACCGACATGCGCGAAGGGCTGCGCGGCGTCGATGCCGTCATCATGCTGCGGCTGCAGAACGAGCGGATGCGCGGCGCGCTGCTGCCTTCGGCGCAGGAGTACTTCAAGCACTACGGGCTGACCGAGGAGAAGCTCGCGCTCGCCGCGCCCGATTGCATCGTCATGCACCCGGGGCCGATGAACCGCGGCGTCGAGATCGACTCGGCGGTGGCCGATGGCCCGCAATCGGTGATCCTCGATCAGGTCACTTTCGGCATCGCCGTGCGGATGGCGGTGATGAGCCTTCTGGGGCAGTCGCAGGCATGAGCATCGATCGCAACGGCGGGCGCGCGCCGGTCGCGACGGCGAACGCCGATCACGGCGAGGGCGGGCGCCCGAGCGCGCCGCGCCTGTCGATCGTCGGCGGCCGCGTGGTCGATCCGGCGTCGGGCGTCGATCGCACGGTCGACTTGCACGTCGCCGACGGACGCGTCCTCGCGATCGGCGCGCCGCCCGACGCGTTCCGCGCGCAGCGCACGATCGACGCGCGCGGCCTGGTCGTTGCGCCGGGCCTGGTCGACCTCGCTGCGCGCCTGCGCGAGCCCGGCTTCGAGTATCGCGCGACGCTCGAGTCGGAGATGCACGCGGCGCTGGCCGGCGGCGTCACGTCGCTGTCGTGCCCGCCGGACACCGACCCGCCGCTGGACGAACCGGGCCTCGTCGAGATGTTGAAGCACCGCGCCCGCGGACTCGACCTCGCGCACCTGTACCCGCTCGGCGCGCTCACGCTGCGGCTGGCCGGCGAGGTGATCACCGAAATGGCGCAACTCGCCGAGGCCGGTTGCGTGGGTTTCTCGCAGGCGCTCGCACCGGTGCTCGACACACAGGTGCTGCAGCGCGCGATGCAGTACGCGAACACCTTCGGCTACACGGTCTGGCTGCAGCCGCAGGATCCGCATCTGTCGCGCGGCGGCGTCGCGCATGCGGGCGTGGTCGCCGCGCGGCTCGGGCTTTCCGGCATTCCGGTGGTCGCCGAGACGATCGCGATCCACACGATCCTCGATCTCGTGCGCGACACCGGCTGCCGCGTGCATCTGTGCCGGCTGTCGTCGGCGGCGGGCATCGAACTGGTGCGGCGCGCGAAGGCGGAAGGACTGCCGGTGACGGCCGACGTCGCCGTGCATCACCTGCACCTGATCGACGTGGACATCGGCCACTTCGACAGTCACCTGCGCGTGGATCCGCCGTTTCGTGCGGCTCCCGATCGCGATGCGATACGCGCGGTGCTCGCCGATGGAACGATCGACGCGATCTGCTCCGACCACACGCCGGTGGACGACGACGCGAAGCAGCTGCCTTTCGCCGAAGCCGAGCCGGGCGTGACCGCGCTCGAGCTGCTGCTGCCGCTGACGTTGAAGTGGGCGAGCGAGACGAAGACCGGGCTGCGCGCGGCGCTGGCGAAGATCACGCAGCGTTCGGCTGCGGTGCTGGGGATCGCGGATGTCGCGGGAAGCGTCGCGGTCGGCATGCCGGCGGACCTGTGCGTGTTCGATCCGGACGCACACTGGAAGGTGTCGAGGGAGACGCTGTGCAGCCAGAGCCGGCACACGCCGTATCTGGGCTACGAGGTGCTCGGGCGGGTGCGGGCGACGGTGGTGGAGGGAAGGGTGGCTTACGAGGAACGGCCGATCGACGGCGGGGAGGCAAGGCGGTAGAATGCCGTTACATGAAACGCTCCCGTCGGAGATCGAGAATGAGCTCCAGCGCCGACCGGGTTCGCCGTCACCGTGAAGCGCTTCGGGCTGCCGGCCTGCGGCCGGTTCAGCTGTGGGTTCCCGATACCCGCGATCCTGCCTTCATCGCGGAGTGCCGGCGCCAATCGCTCTCGCTTCTCGGCGATCCGCGGGAGGAGGAGATCCTGGGTTGGCTGGAGGAGGCTTCCGATAGGGACGGCTGGAAATGAAGCGCGGCGACATCGTCGCCGTTGCGATATCGGGGGATTACGGAAAGCCACGGCCGGCTGTCGTCATCCAGTCGGATCTTTTCGACCAGCATCCTTCGGTTACCGTTCTGCCGATCACCAGTGATCGGTCAGATGCGCCGATCTTCAGGATCGACCTGTCTCCGGATCCGTCGAACGGCCTTCGATTGCCGTCGCAGGTCATGGTCGACAGGATCCAGACAGTGCCGCGCAGGAAGATCGGCGCGATCCTCGGTACGGTGAGCGAAGGCGTCATGAATACGGTGGAACGCGCCTTGGCTGTTTTCTTGGGGATTGCGTAGGTGCAAGTTGCCGAAATTGCCCGCTCGCGCGCGCCCGGCTCGCGCGGATCGGGGACTCGGGCTTCAGAACGTAGCGTTTCCCGTCGTGGAATCCGTTCCACGCGCGAAAACGCTTCAATCGGTAGCGCGGCTTGTGGGCGTGGCGGGGGTAGCGTGCGCCGCTGCATGGCATGAGCGCGCCCATCCTCCTTACCGGCGCCGCCGGCTTCATCGGCATGCACGTTGCCTGCCGGCTGCTCGAGCGCGGCGAGGCGGTCGTCGGCGTCGACAACCTCAATCCGTACTACGACCCCGCGCTCAAGCGCGCGCGCCTCGCACAGCTGCGCACGCACGACGCCTTCACCTTCCACGAAGCCGACGTCGTCGATCGCGCGGCAATCGACGCGCTCTTCGACCGCCATCGTCCGCAACGCGTCGTGCATCTCGCCGCCCAGGCCGGCGTACGCTATGCGCTGACCAACCCGATGGCGTATTCGGACAGCAATCTCACCGGCACCACGGTGATCCTCGAGGCATGCCGTCGCCTCCACGTGCGACACCTCGTCTTCGCCAGCAGCTCGAGCGTCTACGGCGCCAACCGCGAGCTGCCGTTCTCCGAGAGCGACGCGGTCGATCATCCGGTGAGTTTCTACGCCGCGACCAAGCGCGCCAACGAACTGATGGCGCACAGCTATGCGCATCTTTTCGCGCTGCCGGTGACGGCGCTGCGCTACTTCACCGTGTACGGTCCCTGGGGCCGCCCCGACATGGCGATCTGGAAGTTCACCGACGCGCTGCTGCGGGGCAGGCCGATCGACGTCTATGCCGGCGGCGTACTGTCGCGCGACTTCACCTACGTGGACGACGCGGTCGAAGCGACGCTGCGGCTGCTCGATGCGCCGCGCGCGCCGGTCAGCTCCGTCGACCCCGACGACTGGAACGCGATCGTGCCCGACACCAGCTGGGCGCCCTTCGAGGTCGTGAACCTCGGACGCAGCGATCCGGTGAGCGTGAACGAGCTGCTCGCGCTGCTCGAACGCATCACCGGCCGGCGCGCGCAGCGCAACGAAGTCGGCATGCAGCCGGGCGACGTCGAGCGCACCTATTCGGATACGTCCAAGCTCGCGCGCATGACGGGCTTCACGCCGAACACACCGCTCGAGGCGGGCCTGCGCGCCTTCGCCGACTGGTTCCGCCACTATCACCGCATCGACTGAACGCATGAGACTCGCCGTTTTCGGAGCCGGCTACGTCGGCCTGGTCACCGCCGCCTGTTTCGCCGAGATGGGCAATCACGTAGCCTGCGTCGACGTCGACGAAGCGCGCGTCGAACGGCTGCGCCGCGGCGAAGTGCCGATCCACGAACCGGGCCTCTCCGAAATGATCGTGCGCGGCGCCGAGCGCGGCCGCATCCGCTTCACCACGGACGCGCGCGAGGCGATCGGCGACGCCGAGGTGATCTTCATCGCCGTGGGCACGCCGCCGAACGAGGACGGCGCCGCCGACCTTTCGCACGTGCTCGCGGTGGCGCGCACGATCGGTGCGCTGATCGACGAGCCCGTCGTCGTCGTCGACAAGAGCACCGTGCCGGTGGGCACCGCCGACCGCGTGCGCCAGGCGATCGACGCCGAGCTAGCGCGGCGCGGCGTGCAGGTCCGCCATGCGGTCGTATCGAACCCCGAGTTCCTGAAGGAGGGCGCGGCGATCGGCGACTTCATGCGCCCGGATCGCATCGTCATCGGCTCGAGCGACGCGCGCGCGATCGACGTGATGCGCAACCTGTACGCGCCGTTCTCGCGCAATCACGAGAAGCTCGTCGTGATGAGCGAACGCTCGGCCGAGCTGACGAAGTACGCGGCGAACACGATGCTCGCCGTGCGCATCTCGTTCATGAACGAGCTTGCCGCGCTGGCCGAGCGGCTCGGCGCCGACATCGAGGACGTGCGCCGCGGCATCGGCAGCGACAGCCGGATCGGCGCGAGCTTCCTCTATCCCGGCGCGGGCTTCGGCGGCTCATGCTTCCCGAAGGACCTGCGCGCGCTGCTGCGCACGAGCGGCGAGTACGACTCGGCGCTGACGATCGTGAAGGCGGCCTTCGACGTGAACGAGCGCCAGAAGCACGTGCTCTTCGCCAAGGCGTCGCGAGTTTTCGACGGCAGGCTCGAAGGCGTGCGGGCGGCGCTGTGGGGGCTTGCGTTCAAGCCCGATACCGACGACATCCGCGAGGCGCCGAGCCAGGTGCTGATCGAGAGCCTGCTCGATGCGGGTGCGACGGTGGCGGGCTACGACCCGGAGGCCGCGCAGAACATGCGCGCGGCGCTCGCGCAGCGCAGCGGCTTCGAGGCGGTGGGCGATCCGTACCGCGCGGCCGAAGGCGCCGACGTGCTGTTCGTGGTCACCGAATGGCGCGAGTTCCGCAGTCCGGACTTCCGCCGGCTGCGCGAGCGCATGCGCCGGCCGGTGCTGATCGACGGACGCAACCTGTACGACCCGCAGATGGTGCGGGCGGCGGGGTTTCGGTACGAGTCGATCGGGCGGCCATGAGAGTGTCCGTAGTATTATGACTATGTGGTCATAATTCCCGGGAGTGCCGTATGAGAACCGTTCCTGTGGTCGAGGTCAAGGCCAAACTCTCGGCGCTCCTTGCAGACGTTGCCCGCGGCGAGGAGATCGCGATCACGCGGCACGGTCGGATCGTCGCCCGCCTCGTGCCAGACCGGCCGACGATGGCGGCAGACGCCTTTCGGACGTTCTGGGACGGTGAAGAGATCGACCTGGAAGCGCCGGAAGACCTGCCGGCCGAACCGGTTTCATCGCTCGATTAGCGGCCATCGGCATGGCAGCGCGATCTGCGCTTTACCTGCTCGACACCAACATCATCATCGCCGCGATGAAGGGCCAGGCAGAGGTGCGTGCTCGCCTGGAGCGCACGCCGCTGGAGGCGATTGTTCTATCGCCGATCGTGCTGGGTGAACTGGAATTCGGTGCGGAAAAGAGTGCGAATCCGCAACGCAACTTCGATCGACTGACCGAGTTGACAACGCGCCTGACGTTAGCGCCCATCGATCGGAGCACGATTCGACATTACGCGCGCATTCGTTCGCTTCTCGAAAAGCAGGGCCGCGGCATAGGGGCGAACGACACCTGGATTGCGGCGCATGCGCTGGGCCTGGGGGCGATCGTCGTCACCGACAATGCGGGCGAGTTCTCGCGGGTGCCGGATCTTCCGATCGAGAACTGGCTCCGGGGGCACTGAGCCGGAGGGTCACGTTTCCGCGCATCCGACCCTCAGCACCCGCCGATCCCGCAGCCGCACCGCCGTCAACTCCCGCCCCCACACGCACCCCGTGTCGATCGACAGCAGATCCGGCCGATCGAGCCAGCCGAGCGCGGCCCAGTGCCCGAAGACGATCGGCGTGTCGGCACTCGCGCGGCCGGGCACGTCGAACCAGGGCAGGTAACCGGCCGGTGCGTGATCCACGCCTTCCTTGGCCGCGAACTCCATCCGGCCGTCCGGTGTGCAGAAGCGGATGCGCGTGAGCGCATTGACGATCACGCGCAGCCGGTCGTTGCCGCGCAGCGAATCGGACCACTGCGCCGGCTCGTTGCCGTACATCTCGCGCAGGAACTCGAGCCAGCGCGGACCGGACAGCACGCGTTGCACTTCGTCGGCCAGTTCGAGCGTGCGCTCGACGCTCCACTGCGGCAGAACGCCCGCATGCACCATCAGCCAGCCGTCCTCGAAATGCGCGAGCGGTCGCGTGCGAACCCAGTCGAGCAGCGCGTCGCGGTCGGGCGCGCAGAGGATGTCGTCGAGCGTGTCCGTGCGATGCGCGCGTCGAATGCCGGCGGCCACCGCGAGCAGATGCAGGTCGTGGTTGCCGAGCACGGTGACGACGCGCTCGCCCTGCTCGATCGCCCAGCGCAGCGCATCGAGCGAGCGCGGTCCGCGGTTGACGAGGTCGCCGACGAGCCGCAGGCGGGCGGAGGAGGGGATCTTCGACAGCAGCGCGAGAAGGCTGTCGAGGCAACCCTGCACGTCGCCGATCGCCCAGGTTTCCGGGCGGGATTCGATCCCGAAGGGGAAATTACTTACCATCGTCTTCCAACGGTAGCGCGGCAGGCGGGAATGATCCCGTCGTACTGTTTCGAGAGGAAGGGTCCGTGACGAAATTCGTGCGTGGTGACGTGGTCCAGGTGCCGTTTCCGGGCGATGGCTCGGGTGCGGGCGACGAGAAGCAGACGGCCCTCGTCGTCTCGCCGTCGGATCTCGAGCATGCGCGAGGGCTGCTCTGGGTAGCGCTGGTGACGAAGCAGGAAAACCCGGCATGGCGCGGCGACGTCCCGATCCTGGATTTCGCCGTGGCCGGAACTCCGCCGAACATGGTGGTCCGCACGGCCAGGCTGGCGACGGTGCCGGCGGAATCGGCAAGGAAGGTCGGCCGGATTTCCGGAATGCTGCTCGGACGGGTGCTGGGGGAGATCAACGGGGCGCTGGGAAGACTGTAGGCGGAATTTCGAGCTACCGGAGGTAGTCTTCTTGTCCGTGGAATGCATTCCACGAGCCAAAAGACATCATTCGGTAGCTCGAATGAACCGCGACTGCGCCTATTTCCGACGATCGAACCAGGAAGCAAGCTCCGCCCCATCACACCTTCGCCTCGATCGGATTCCCATACATCGGCCGAACCCCCGACTGCATGCTGATCGCCAGGGCGACCCCGCAGGCGAGCGTGATCGGCACCGTCAGGTGGAACTGGTTCGTCATCTCGAGCACCATCACGATCGCCATCAGCGGCGCGTGGGTGACGGCGCTCAGCATCGCCGACATCGCGATCACGGCGAGCGTGCGCGGGTCGCCCACCCACTCCACGGGCAGCCCCATCGACGCGAGTTCGGCAAGCGAAAAGCCGGCGGCCGCGCCGACGAAGAGCGTCGGCGTGAACATGCCGCCGATCGCGCCCGACCCGGTGTTCAGCAGCGTCGCGGCGAACTTCGTCACCAGGATCACCGCCACCCACGGCCAGAGGATCTGGCCCTGCAGCAGCTGCGAGATCGTACTGAAGCCGTTGCCCCAGACCTCCGGCACGTAGGCCGACAACCCGCCGACCAGCAGGCCCCCGGCGCCCAGCCGCAACGGCAGCGAATCGATGCGGCGGAACGCGCTGCGAAAGCGCTCGACGCCGGCGAGCATCGCCCAACCCAGCACGCCGCAGACGATGCCGATTGCCAGCGCCATGCCGAGGCTGGTCGGCGCGAGCCGCACGCGCGGCATGGCGTAGAGCGGAATCGGGTCGGTGAGCCCGTAGACGAGCACGCCGCTGGTGGCGGCGGCGATCAGTACCGGCGTCATCATCGATGCCGACAGGAAGCCCAGCGCGAGTTCGAGCACGAAGACGACGCCGGCCACCGGCGCGTGATAGGCCGCGCCGATGCCCGAGGCGATGCCGCAGATCATGATGACCGTGCGCTGCTCGGTGGACAGCGGCGCGAAATGCGCGAGCTTGGCCGACAGCCACGCGGCGAGTTGGATCATCGGGCCTTCGCGGCCGATCGACGCGCCGCTGCCCACCGAGAGCAGCGCCGAGACGCTGCGCACCCAGGTGGTGCGGTCGTTCAGGTCCACCGTGCGCGTGCGCGCCGCATCGAGATAGTCGACGTGCGTGCCGCCCTGCGGGCCGCGCGTGGCCCAGCGTCCGCCCCAATGGAGCACGA
>ERZ778017.3316-NODE-3316-length-11653-cov-7.713571_pt1 | contig 11653 bp, 12 predicted proteins | sample MGYA00375747_ERZ778017 | MGnify/ENA primary metagenome ERZ778017 (study PRJEB29350, sample SAMN05509838) | bioreactor metagenome | biome: bioreactor; material: wastewater | place: South Africa: University of Cape Town | collected 2014-03-17 ... | reverse complement strand
ACGTGTTCCTCTTCAAGTCGTCGGGCTTGGCTCGGATCATGAACATGAAGACGCCGAAAATATGGCGATTGTGCTTGTGCGGATTAAAGCCACGAATGTTCTACGGTTAGCATTTCATGTCTGACGGCCTGCAGACTTATGGGATGGTCTGCAGGCCTTGTGGGATTAATGGGACAAACGGCAATCCATTATGAGAATCTACAAACCTGTTGATTCCAGCATATTTGTGCAGTCCAAATAGCCATCGGGCGTCCAGCGCTTTCGCTTGTGACCTTGACTCAATACTCTGCAATCCGAATTCTCAAAACTCCTGCAGGTTTGGAAACCCTCGATATGACGCCGCGGTTCTCTGTGGCTGGGTTCGACGCACGTAAGGAACGGAGAATCGTTTGCCTTGAGGTCGGCGACCACATCAAGCCCTTCCATGCGGAGCACCAATCACTTAATGGCCTGAACATCTTGGCCTTCAAATATTTGGAAGCGGACCTACGCGGAGCCGACCACTAGACCAATCCCTCGAAGCTGCCTACGAACGGCGCTATCTAGATACGTATTGTCGCCAATCCCCGCTGGGCTGATATAGCCGTCACCGTACAATTACGGGTACCTCAACACTGGTCATTTCAAGAGCGCCCGCCGGGCGCCAGGTAGTTGGAGCCCATGGAGAAGGCCGTACGACAACACTACGTACCTAGGTTCTACCTACGCGGATTCTCCACCGCTCTCAAAGAGAACGCCATATACGGTTATCGCATCAGCGAACAGAAGCTCTTTGGCCCAATTCTCGTTGACGGCGTGGCACACGAGAAGCACTTCTATGATCTGGACGACACCACATCGCTTGAAGGTGACCTAGCAAATCTTGAAAGCCGAATCGCTACCGTACACAGGAAGATTCTAGAGACTCGCGACCTAGCTAAGTTGTCAGCTACAGAGCGCTACACGTACGCTCAGTTCGTTGCAACTCAAAGCTGGCGCACGAGGCGCGCACGCGATGATATGAAGTTCTTACTCAACCTGATGGCCGACTCTGCTGACTTACCTCACCAAACAGCAGCGTCTCAAGAGCACATACGCAATATTGGTGAAGGCGTGCTTAGAACCTTCGATGAAGTCGTATCTATAGCCTTGGAGAAAGCCCTCTTGGAGGTCCAAGCTGCGACGAACCAATCTGGTGAGCCATTCCGAACCAAGGCCCTAGAAAGCGCTCGACAAGCTGTCGACAAGTACCGTGAGTTTTTCGCAAGGGGTCAACTCCATCCCGACGTGCAACAGAGCATGCGAGAGGCGGCAGTTGACCCTGCGAAAGTCAAGCAACTGCACATTAACGCTTTCTCTGTCACGGCGGAAAGAGCCACTAGATCTCTCCTCTCGATGTCTTGGTACTTGTTGCGCAACGAGTCCGACGAGTCACTTATAACTTCGGACAACCCTGTTATCTCAATAGACGGCGCAAGGCCCTCTACCGAACATAGCGAAATGGATGCACTTGCTACGGCGTTGGGTTACACCGATTGGCATGATTCCAGCGGAAACCTGAAGCCATCACTGCGAGTGCTCATGCCTTTGTCTCCCAAGTTGATGTTAGTCATCGCACCTAAGAACAATCTCCCGATTCAACCCGTCAATGGAAAACGCGTAGCGGATTACAACGCAATCGTAGCCACGCAGGCTAGGGATTTCCTTTTTTGCAATACCAACGACTTTACGTCGGCGATGTCAGGACTAGAACGGAAGAAGACTCTCACCGCCACTCTCGAGGAAATCATTCGCATAGTCCTGAGCAGCTCCAGAGAAGATCGCAAGCCCTAGGGATAATGTAGTGGGTCCATTTCCCTCGGCACGAAACTCAGTTGACCCATGATGGGCGCCGTCAGGTCACCTCTTCGACTCGCCGGGTACAGCTCCACCGCCAAGCGGTGATACTATCCCAGGACGCCGTAACCATCGGGAGTCGCCCCTTCCTCACTGTTCATAGCGGCTTGAGCCTCTCGGAGGCGCTTCTTATCCTGTAGTAGGGCCTCTCTCACAGTTTCATCTTGGAGCATTACGTCAAAAACCGGGCTATCAATGATCGGTGAAAGTTGCTTGATGTGCTCAAGCGTGGAAGCATTTTGGTAGAGACCTAGAGCTGCTGCCGCGAACTTGTGCGCGGCCACTGCATTCAGTTCTTCAAGGGCATCGGACAAGGCAGGTGACCATGCGCAAAGGGCCGCCCGCAGGACCCTGGGAGAAACGTCACTGCGCATTCCATCGCGAATCGCACTCAAGACCTGATCCGCGGCCCGATTAGAGATCTCGTCGAAGAATGGGCCCTTGGCATCTACCCATGCTTTGTTCGAGGCCATACGTTGGTTGTCCTTCAATAGGTCCAGTAGGTCAACTAGGGCATTGGCGGGCGCCGCTTTTAGAGCCTCCTCTATCAGTTTGCCAAGGAACTCCCTACGCTTGTCAGGCACCACACGCTCCAAGCTGTAGAAGGGAGTCAGGAGTATTCCAGTGCGAGCGAGGAAGTTGTATGCGACTTTCTCATTTAGCGAGTAGTAATAGGCCCGTGCGTATCGGATAACTCTCTCAATGTCCCTGCCCTCAATGACTGGTAGCTGATCTATCCATTCCTTTAGAGCGAGATATGCATCTTCGGGCTCTTTAGAGATTTGCTTGTTGAAACCGAGCGGAGAAAGGGTTCCTAACTCATTCCACAATTCCTTGCGCCTCCTTTGGGAGACTCCTGCAGCGTCTGCATCACCCATGAGGTACGCAGAAAGCACAGCAGACTTCCAGGCCCGATGTGGACCGAGTCGATTTATGTAGAAGGCACCGCTTGGGTTGAATTTCGGGAACAGAGACCATAGGATTCTCATTGCTTCTTCCCGCTCTTTCTTGCTCATTTCTGGAAGCGACTCATCGAGCCTGCTATTAAACTCGCCTGCAAGGTCGTCAATCGCCAAGTCAGCAGTAGAATCTGCGAGCCAAGAGCTTTGCTCAATAACAAAACTATGGACTTTGTTGAAGCACAGCCGTAGGGTTTCAAGGAGAATCAGGTCGTGAAGCGCAATTTCTCCTCCCAATTGGTTTGTTTCAAGAGCTCTGACCGTCGCGTTAGACAGTTGCTCCATCAACCGTGGGGTAAGAAAGCGGGCCGGAATGACGTCGAAGGCCTCGGTCACATGCGCCGAATATTCCTGCTCAAACTCCTTGTATGCTTTCCAGCTTTGGGCCAAACGCTCCGCGAAGTACATCTGCATTTGAATGGGGCTAATTTGAGGCAAGTAGTACGAATCCGTAAGAACCTTCGCCACGTAAGACCGAACTAGATCGGGGCTCTCTAGTGAATGCTCCGCTCCCTCGAACGCCACCGCCACGACATACTTGATGTACGGTAACTCTCCGATAGACCTCAAAAGTCTGAACATCGCGAGCATCTCATCTCGTTGCAGGCGGTCTACATCGTCTACGAACACCCAGATGCGCTTCTTACCGCGTGCGAGCCCTTCGGTTATTGTCTCTCGTAGATCCTCAATTGACGGGGGAAGCGAGAGCTTATCTGCCACCTTCCGCCCCCACTTGGAAGCCTGCCTCAGTTTGCCAAATACGTTTTGAGCCTCAGGGCTCGCAACTACTTCAGCGTTTCCCATGGCCAATGCAGCCCCACTCGCTACCGCGGGCGCCAAGGCCAATACATTGCTCAAGCGATAGAACGCGCTAGCCAAGTTATCGTTGCCGAGCCCGGTTCTGCTAATGGACGCAAGTTCTCTAAGAAAGTTCCGGATAATGTTTTCCCTGGACGAGAACCACCAAGGGTTGAAGTCAATGGCGACGACATCTGGTTCCGATTCGGCCAATTCGGCGCGCATGAACCGAAGGAAAGTAGACTTACCCGATCCCCAAGGTCCGACTACCCCCCAGACTTCAGGGGAATCTGGGCTCCGAGCCAGAAACTCCTGTACCAGCGCTTTCGCTCGGCTCTGCCTATGGAAGTAGTCCTCTACCATTGGTGCGTTCATCCGTTATCCACCCCTCTCAGTACGGCATCACCCGAGTACCCCAACTCAAGACTGGAGCTCCCCGCTTCAGCAGCCACGAGGCCAATTGAGCGATCGTGCTCATGCGACCCTGCACAACACAGTACGGCTGAGATACCATGCAGCCAATATGAAGTGCATAGTCACAATCGTACCGGGTGGAGTGGTTGAGGTGGATGCCCCGGACGGGTGCACGGTCCTCGACGTGGTCAGGCAAGCGTTCCCTGACGTAGGCCTTAGCTCCTTCAGCATCTTTCACGGTAAAGAAAAGTTGACCTTGGAACAGGCGGCAGCCACGACTCTTTCCGCCCAAAGAGTCGTGTTGGCTGAAGCGATTATCGGCCACGCCCCTACCCCGACGATGCGACGAGCGATTCAATATCTCCAAAGTCAAGGATACGCGCAGTCCAGCGGCAAAGGGGACCATATTAAGTTCAAATCTCCTGGTAGACGTTCCATTACCTTGAATCCTGCCAAGCGAGATGCAAAACACCTTGACTTAGCGTCAGCCAGGCAGTTCGCACGTTCGATTGGCGTCTCCCTTGCGGACCTTGATGGTGAGATTGAGAGCAAGCTGGCTCCCAAGAAGGAACTAAAAGCCATCCCCCACAAGGCGACTCTGTAGTTCCGAGAAGGTGAGGACTTCCATGGGCACATCTTGAATGTGAACCCCAATCAAGGCCTCACTTACTACTATCAAAGCCTTGGTCCGCCACCGGTCACGTTCAGCCTCAAATCCAAATGACTTAAGTACCTGGACCTGGTGGCGCTGAAGCCACGCCACTCGCTCGGCGTGTTTTCGCACTGTCGACCCGGGAGAGTTGTCAAACTCTGCAATCTCATTTGCGAGTTCAGCTGGAGTCTTCGCAAGCCCGAAGTCCTTGGTTTCGACCGCGATAATCGTTCGCCTTGCCCTATCCACTACTAGGACGTCGATATCCCCAAGAGGCTCTGCTGGGGACCTTTCGATACGCTTGCCCCCAAATCTCTCAGCGCGCCGGCGCACTTCGTACCTCGAGAACCCCTCAAACTCTGCAGCTACTCGGTCGTTAAACTCTTCGCCAATCTCCTGTCTGATTCGACCCATGAAGGATTGCATCTTTGACGACTTGGCTCGAAACTGCCCTGAGACGATCAGGTCCATGACGTATGGGGCGCAACGAAGCAAGTGACGTGATCCCCAGGTTAGGGCAGGGTCGGGATCACCAGCCAGCAACAGCGGCCTTCGAACGTACGAGAGGTCACGGTTAAAGCGCCAAGGAGCGGCCTCCAGCGGGAACGCGCTTGGAAAGTAGGGGTCACGTGGACGAAGCGCGAAAGCCTCTACGGCTGCTCGAACCTTGGCTTCATCCCATTCGAGGCTAGTAGCGACGTCTGAAACCAGCGGAGAAAGCGGCAGCCTCTTAGGTATATGTTCCCTTTCCGATGCAATGTTCAGGAGCTCGCCAAAGAAAGCGGCCATCTCCGTCATGGTCAGGCCGAACTCTTCACCACAAGCCTCGTTTAGGTCAGGTAGCCAGCCTGGTTCAGCAACTTCTCGAGATTCACGCCACGCCCAATTGAACTGATCGCCGGCGCCATCGATAATCTCCTGGCTTTGGACGAGCTTGAATGACTCAACACCTCTCATATATCGACCGGACCTCGTCAAGCCGATTCGTCCGGAAGCCAGGAAGGACACGCCAATGTCGGCCCTCGCGAAATGGATGGCGTCACTGAGCATTCCCTTGTTGATGACCTGGTTCGCCAGGGCGACGAGGTAGTCGAGTTCGGACAAGCTTAAGGCACGGTCACCGCTAGGAGGTTTGGCGGCTACATACTCGATAAGGAACCTCAAAGCTTGGTCAGAGTGAACTAGGAGTTCCAGGTCCTCTCGTAGTTCCTTGGCATCAAGGCCCTCATCCCCGAGCCGCGCCAACATCGGAGTGATGATCAACCGCTTTCGACGGTACTCCTGAACAACCGCTTCGTGCCATGCGATCAACTGCTCGAGTAATCCGTATGCCCGTAACCGCGACACCCGCGTCTCGATCGCGTGAAAGCAGAATCGAACGGCTAAGTTCAGGACCTGCGTCCTGCGATCCGCTGGCACCTCTCCCGGCGGCAGTGCGGCCTCCGCTCGCACCTTCGGTCCGAGGAGGTCCAGGACATCCTCCACATCAGCATCCTGCAAGGTTCTGAGTAGCGGCAAGGGGCCCGACAAGAGCGGGATACGCACGCTCTCGTCCGTGAAAACGAACCACTTCTTGGGGCCCAAAGGCGCATGCCGCTCAACGACATCGGGCACCCGAATGGGAGCAGCGGCACGTAGTTCTACGGGCAGGATCGCTCCAATCCCAAGCAATATGGCTTCAAGGATCCGCCGTTCGCCGGCATTAGTCGAACCGGATAGCGCTTGCACCGCCCCGGAGCGTAGAAGTACGTTGATGTCTTCGGTAGCTCCAGTTGTAGCTTCCACCCACTCCTCGGGCGAGCCCGCATCATCGCCGCCGTCGAACGGGTCTTCATCGATGCAGATGCGAATCATCAAACTCTGGCGCGTCTTGCTCAGGAGGCCGAGGGTGGGCTGGAGGGAAGGCAATGCTTCAGCTAACCAGTATGCGACGCCCTCACAGAACTGTTGTGCAACTTCCAAACGGCCGCCGACGACGTTCGCCCCTTCCATATCGCCAACGATCCAGATTTGGAGCGGGTCACTCTCAACGAGCAGCATCGGCGCTTCACCTGTGCTGTCGATTGGTGCGTATACCGGGAGTCTGGATTCCTGCCAAGCGCGCCTGACCTTCACCACGCCGGCACCATCCCAGCGCCTGACGCTATGTACATCGTGCCGTTTGGCATCTTGGACAATGAGGCTTGCACCCAGCTCCGGGGTCAGGAGCACAGCAGGCGCCCGCTCGTCGTCGGAGAAGTAGAGGCTGTTCTTGCGGTTCCGGTACTCAGCGAACAAGTCGAGCTCTGAAAACGTCATCAGACGCTCTCTACCGAATTTAGATACGGTGCGCGCGTACTTCCATAGCCCTAGAGGGTCGCTGCCTAGCTCCCGCCCGATAACCGAAAGTTGGCGGGGATTGAGGGCGAGAAACTCTGAGTTGGGATCTAGGCCGTCCCCTTGGATAGCGACGTAATACGGTCTGCCAATACCTTGAGCAACAACTAGGTGCAGGACATCTGCGTCAGAGTGGTACCCTCGGATTGCAGCACCAACCTTGTCGATCCTGTTCCGCAAATGGTCGCCTGCCGGTGCCCAGTCGGCGTATGGCGAAGCCTCGCTGTAATTGGAGAAATCGTCGCTGACAATCAGGATGTGCGCGAACTTGTCTCGATCAAAGCGGTAGATGCGCTCAAGACCGGCTGCCAGCCTTTCCTGATCGATGGGAGGCATCTGGATCCACCCCATATAGTTGACTTCGTTATCAATAGTCATCGCCAAGAGGCGGCAGAACTCATCCGCGACTCGTCGGAGCACATCAAGGTCCTTGGACCAACGCACCACAGCGTGGATGAGGGCGAGAGGCAATGCGGCTGGTACAGCAACGACATAAGCGTTGCCAACCCGCACAATCGGCCTCAGGTGAATCCTCCAGAGATCGTCTGGGTTATCAAGACGGTACGAGACAGAGCCCGCCTTGACGCTGATTGCACCAAGGGACCGAAGACCAGTTGCACCAACGATTCCAACGATTTCGTCCCGAGTAAAGGTGCACGCCCTCTTCAGGTCTGAAAACGCTGGAGCGTCCGGAATGAAGGGGTAGTCCGGCGAGAACGTAAGCTGACGTTCGTTGCGGGCGATTCCGGCTTTCCCCACTATCGCTTCGCTAAGTTGCAGCACAGCAAGGCTCAGTGATCGAACCGCTTGAACTGCCTCTGGAGGCACATGAGGTAACGCCTCCTGCAATGCACGAAGAAGTAGTTCAGTGGTCTCAGCCGAGTCCTCCTGTCGGCCACGCACGATTCGGAACACGTCGCGCACAAAGCCCACACTGGCTGAGAAGGTATCCTCCGGAGGATCCTCGAGTCGTGTTAGTTGCTGAGAACCAATCGGGGGTTGTCGCAGTAGTCGCCGCCACCGCCCTTTCGCGGCTTGTGGGCGGCCATCGGCTACTTCGACTCCGGCGAGGATTGCCGCCAAATACTCGAGTCGCAATGCGAACTTCGCGTTCTGCGGTAAGAGCTGCAGCCCTCCGACCCCGCCAATTAGGTCCACAAGGTCGTACGACTTAAGCGCTTCCGGCAGGAGGCCCAAAGCCTCGGCCAAGGATGGTTCCGTGTTTGGCATCTCTACAGTAGGTCGTCGCATTCTTGGCCCGCTAGGCCCGTACCACTGAGGCACCCGGAGCCACTTGAATCGTGAAAGCCTCGTTTACCTCTACCTCGTCAATCTCCCCGGTCGCATTTCTGAGGAAAACTATTCTCCCCGCGATAAGGGCCTTGCGCACCTTGCCGGCCTTCTACGGCCGGTCACGAGCTACCTTTGCCCTGAAAACGGTCCTGACGCTCGAAGCGCGCTACCTCGTCCTCTAGATCAATCGCGGTCAACCGCCACCCCGCCCGCAGCCATACTCGCCCCAACAACGACACCTGAGAGTTCGCCCAACAAGGCCGGTGCTTACGCGCGGACGGCGGCAACTTCCCACCCAAGGCGTCCTCCATCTGCGCGAAGGACAGTACCAGCTCCTCGCCAAGCGCGTTCAGGAAGTACCGGAACAGAGGCGCGTACCTGCCGGTGACCGCCGCCTGCGGCGGCCCGGCCTCTCCGGCAGCGTCCTGGGGCTGACTACCTGACTCTGGCGCGCCGCCCACTTCAGCCTTGGAACCGAAGAACTCACTGAGCAGCGCGTAGAACTCGCCCAGCCGCTCGCGCGGCACTGACACCGTGACTGTCTCCATGTCCTACCCTTCAAGACACTTGGCTCAATTCAGCATTTGGTCACGTTAGTATCGCATTCTTTCTCGCGGTGTTGACGAAGCGCCTACGCTCGGCCCAAATGCAAAGCTGCATGCCAACTCGGTACTCTCAACGGTGTAGCTGAGGCTGTTCGCAAACGACGACCATTACGAGACCCGGCGCTACGCTGGGTCATGCGCAAAGACGAATTCATAGCAGGTGAAGAGTGGGCCTACCGGCGAGAACAGCAACTCGGCCTTCCAGCCGCGCGCGTTCAACTAGTAGCAATGCCCAAACGGAAGGGTGCCGTAAAGGTCAAAGTGCGCCACATGGACGGCGAACTCGAGGTCATGGAGGAGTTCGTGACCCCCACCCACCTGCGTTGCTGCTGGAAGGACTGGAAGCTCGTGGAGCGCGACGAGAAGAAGGAAATCGCCTTCCTCGATTACATGGCTGACGAGCCACCCATTGACCCCGTTGTCACTCAGGCAGCAAGCGAGGTCCTCCTATCAACCGGGGAAGATCTTCTGATCCTCGAAAGACGGAGCAACTACACGAAGCTGTGGGACATCCAGGTCCCGGGCCTCGAACGAGTCGCGCAACGTTGCGCACTAACCGAACAGGCCTGGACCAAGTGGCCTAACGTAAAGGACCGCGACGGGCACTACCTGATACCCACGCAGGTTCTGATCGACATCGCCATCGCCTTCGCCCAGGCCGAACCGGAGACGGTTCACCTACACCTGGATCACGAGGCCAATCGACTCCTAGAGGGCGAGGACCAGTGGGGCCGGGACCGCCGCTCGAGCATGATCCAGGCGATGCCGGCACATACCTTGGCGCGCCACTGGGCCGGAGGGATGCGAGAGCACAAGTATCTTGTGGAACGCGTCCGCGAGCTCGAACTGCTGGTCGAGTACACCATCACCGCCCTCGAAGCCAGCGGGGAGACCCGCAAGGCGAACTACGCCAGGCGTCGCCTCGAAGCGGGCTACAACCGCTCGCTAGCCCTCCAACTTGCCCTGAAGTAGTTAATGCGCCCCTGAAGCGTCAACGTAAGCGAGGCCGGTCTTCCCTGGGACTCCCGGGAGGGCGAACGGAACGCGCCGACGGGTGCTTCGTTGTAGTCATCGTATTTGCTATACAGAGGCTATATCGGACTGGAGTTCATACCGGCTGCGGCCCCTCCCTCGTGTCCTTCGCGCGCTATGCGTAGCCGACCCTCTTAGGCAGGCGCCTCCAGACGCCGTCGATTCCGGCCGGGCAAGTTACCTGCCGCCCTCAGTCTGATCTGAATCGGCTGTGTAACCGGCCGTGTCGGGTTCCGTACCGTCGAGGTCATCGAACTGCATGCGCCGCGCCCCGGCCCGCTCGCCGCGCAGAATGGCGCCGGCCTCGCGCACGCTCCCCAGCAGGTCCTCGAACAAGCCTGCCTCCATACCCTTCTCCCCCGGCCCAGCCGGAGCGGACCCGCCAGGCATCGCTCCGCTCGCGCTCTCCTCCTCGGTGGATCCCTCGACCGGCTCGCAGGTCCCGGGAGTGAACTCCGCCTCGGCCTGCGGGTTGTCAGCCTTCCGCTTGGTCACTTCGTCGCTTCCCTCTCCACTCCAGACTAAGGCGTCGGCGCTTCCAACTGGTCGCGCTCCGCTGCCGCGACGCCGGCAAACCGTGCCTCTCAGCCCGGCCAAGAGCCCGCCGGCACACCCGAGCCCGAGACCTACACCGATGAACGCATCCAGGAGTTCCTGAGCGAAGACGCCATGCCGCCAGCCCTACGCGCCCGCGCGGCCGCGCGCTTGAAGCAGAAACCCTACCGCGACTGAACGGCAGATCAGCAATTCAAGGACCACCAAACTAACAGCGAAATGGATCCTAACAGCCCGAGCGTTACAGTCCATTCCGCTGTTACGATCGCTGCCGTTTGCGCGCAACGCGCGGAATGGGCTAAGTTGGCTGTGAAGTCCCGGGGCTACTCCGCTCCCGGCCTAGAGCCGGTGATGAACCTCGGGTATGAACCTCGCAAGAGGAGTGGCCCGCCATGACTTCGGTCCGCGGGCCACGACCATTCCAGTCGACCCAAGCCCGAGCATCCACCAGCCCCTCCAGCGCCGCACCCGGAAAACCAGGTCACGGTGAAACGCAACCAGTTCGGGCGCCACCGGACCCACCCCCTGTCTTCGAGACCGGTCTAGAGTGACGGGGATGCCGCACCAGAAGCAAAGCAAACCAGGAGCCAGCGCCTGGCGAGAAGTGCGCGCCAAGGCCGTCAAGGAGGGCCGCCTCAACGAGGAGGCTCTCGAGGCGCACAAGCGCCGCATGCTCGCTGAAGAACACGCCCACGCCGAACGCCAGCAGGACGACGAAGACAGCGGCGCCTAGGCGCTCCGCTCCACCAGCGCCAGGAGCCTCGTCAGGTCCGCGACGCTGAAGCCCTTGAGCCTGCCGGCCACGAGCCTGGCGGCCTCCCCCTCGCGCAGAGACAGCACCTCCGCCACCTGTTCGGGTTCCCAGCCGCGCGACTCCAGCGCGTCCAGGATCCGGCTTGCCAGGCGCGCCTTCGCAAGCCGCTCCTCGGGATTAGCGAGCCCCAGGTCGGCAAACGCGTTGCCGCTGCTTGGGGTGATCATTTGCTCGTTCTCGCTCTTGCCCATGACACCTCCCGCGCCCCCACGAGCGGACGCGGCTCCTCAGTAACGCTCGTCGTCGCGCAACTTCCTGATGAACTCGCCGGCGCTTTCGC
>ERZ778017.3313-NODE-3313-length-11658-cov-6.060502_pt1 | contig 11658 bp, 8 predicted proteins | sample MGYA00375747_ERZ778017 | MGnify/ENA primary metagenome ERZ778017 (study PRJEB29350, sample SAMN05509838) | bioreactor metagenome | biome: bioreactor; material: wastewater | place: South Africa: University of Cape Town | collected 2014-03-17 ... | reverse complement strand
CATACGAGATATTGGCGTGACTGGAGTTCAGACGTGTGCTCTTCCGATCTAAGTACATTATTTCGCCTGAAATCATTTACATGAACATATAAAGTTGATATACAAACTAAACTTGACAAATTGATCAACCACTTAATTTTATCCACAATAAGTGCCTGAGCAATTTACAGTGTTTAGCGGATGATTGTATCGGAATTCCCCAAAATATTACGGCTTGAAAATCGGGTGCGATAATGAAATTTCCACGGACATTATTTCCTTCCACCAACTACAATTGACCGTGAAAATGTCGTATGGAAGCAAAGCCGCAGAGAGATTAGGGGGAAAAATCATCTTGATCACCGGAGCATCAGCTGGGATTGGAGAAGCCACCGCCAGAGAGTTTGCCGAAGCAGCTAATGGTAACGTCAAGTTAATCTTAACTGCCAGAAGAAAGGACAAATTGGACGCTCTTGCCAATAGTTTGAGCGAAACTTACCCAAACATCAAGCTCCATGTTGCAGAATTTGATGTGTCGAAGTTAGACACCATTGCCCCATTTGTTGCCAACTTGCCAGCGGAGTTCAGCGATATCGATGTCTTAATTAACAATGCCGGAAAGGCCCTTGGTAGAGACCCCGTGGGGGAGATTTTGACGGAAGACATTATGGGAATGTTCCAAACTAACGTTTTGGGGTTGATCACATTGACTCAGACGGTGTTGCCTATTTTCAAGGCGAAAAATTCCGGGGATATTGTCAACTTAGGGTCTATTGCTGGAAGAGATCCATACCCTGGTGGAGGAATTTACTGTCCTACCAAGGCAGCCGTAAAGTCATTTTCGCACGTATTACGTAAAGAGTTGATCAATACCAGAATTAGAGTATTGGAGGTCGACCCTGGTAACGTCGAGACCGAGTTCTCCATTGTTAGATTCAAGAATGATATTTCCAAGGCAAAGGACGTCTACAAGGGCACCGAGCCATTGGTGGCCGAGGATATTGCCGAGATCATTGTCTTTGGTGTTACTAGAAAGCAAAACACCGTCATTGCCGAAACGTTGGTGTTTTCTACAAACCAAGCTAGTGCAGTACACTTATATAGAAACGAATAAACCATGGGAGAACTTGTCGAGAATTCGAGGCAATTTGTACCAAAGGTCACCATTATGGTTGTGTAGGTTGTCACTATGTACGGTGTAGTCTAAACGTATCATATCTATTCATATGAGTCGAGGATTCTTAGAAACCCGCTAACAATCCTTATCGCTTTATCCGGAGATTTCCCCGGATTTGTGAAATTTTCATAAAATTGAGAATTAATTTTAACCTTCTTCTACAATCACACAATTACAACAAGACAAGTCGTGATTACACAATGTCATTCGGGAAGAAAGCTGCTGAAAGATTGGCCAACAAAATCATCTTGATCACGGGGGCCTCTTCGGGAATTGGTGAAGCCACTGCCAGGGAATTGGCCAGTGCTTCCAATGGTAACCTTCTGTTGATTTTGGCTGCCAGAAGAGAAGATAGATTATCCAAATTGAGCTCCAGTCTAATGCTGCAATGGCCCAAACTTAAAATCCACACACAAAAATTGGACGTTACTAAGAAAGAAACATTGAAGCCGTTCATCGACGACTTGCCCAAGGAATTCAGTGACATTGATGTATTGGTCAACAATGCCGGTAAGGCATTAGGAAGATCAATTGTTGGTGAAGTCAGCGATGAAGATATCGACGGAATGATGTCGACCAACGTGTTGGGATTGATCAACATGACGCAAACTGTGTTGCCTATTTTCAAGAAAAAGAACTCGGGTGATATTGTCAACATCGGCTCGGTTGCCGGTAAGGATCCGTACCCTGGTGGTTCAGTTTACTGTGCTTCAAAAGCTGCTGTTAATTTCTTTACTCATTCGTTAAGAAAGGAGCTAATTGATACTGGTATCAGGGTGTTGGAAGTTGACCCTGGTGCTGTGAAAACCGAATTTTCCGTTGTTCGTTTTCACGGTGATACTGCAATGGCAGACAAGGCATATGAAGGAACAGAACCTTTGGGACCAGAAGACATTGCGGAAATTATAGTTTTTGGTCTCTCTAGAAGACCAAATACTGTCATTGCTGAGACCTTGGTGTTCCCAAGTCATCAAGCTTCGGCATCACACATTTATAGAAAACCTACATGAGTTCATAAGACGTTTTCCTAATGCAATTCTATAACTATATCTATAAACTAGTACTCCCATATATAGTTTCGATCGTTTTAATATATGTTCGTCAAAAACTCAATTGTTCAAGAGTCTTGCTCAACTTGGCTGCCCCATCAATAGCAGCATTGCTGTCGATAGTTACCTTTGGTCGATTCAACTCGAGACCAGCAAGCAACATACAAGCTTTACAAATTTTGTTAGAAGATAAATACCCACATTTTTCACACCGGTTCCCATCGGCAAGCTTTGGCTTAGAAAGAGACACCGATCCATCAGGATTGATTTCTTGTTCTGAATGAGTTTCTGCAATCTTCTTCTTGTTTTTATATTGCCTGGTTACCTTCTTCTTCTTTGGAGCCAATACCAAATGCTCTCCACTATATATAATGTCCATAATACAAGATGGTCTGACAGCCTCTAACGACTTCAACAACTCTCTCACACTTCCTCTGAACGATTCAGGGGCATAAGTACACTCAGTAGAGAAATAATCCAACTTCTTATAGTGAGCATACAACACAATTTCCTTTTGATAAGTGTATTTGAATGGTTTAGATCTCTTCATGGGAGAGCCTGGAGATTGTGTCAATATGGAACATGATTTGTCCAATCTCGCAGTATCACCTCTCAAAAGATTCATCAACACTGTCTCAGCCATGTCATCGGCGTTGTGTCCTGTCACAACGTGGTTTATTCCCAACTTGGCTGCTCCTCGGTCAAGAGCTTGTCTTCTCAAAACACCACAGTATGTACAAGATGATCTAATGCCAGCACAAGATACAATTTCATCCATCGACCAGTTATACAAGTCCTTGTACGACACGATTTCAAGGTCCATGTCGTACTGTTTTTGGTTCCGTTTCACGGTAGCTAACGAGTCGTCTCTATATCCTTTGATACCCTCGTCAATAGAAAGCAAAACTAAATGTAACCCATAGTTATATCTTTCATTTAATGTCTTCATTATAGAAGCAAGCACCGTGGAATCTTTACCTCCACTTGCTCCAATAGCAACTTTATCTCCATATTCGAATAGCTTAGCATCTGTGATGGTGTGGTGGATCTCGGTCTCAAACACATTGTAGAAACATTCTTTGCAAAGTTTCTGAAGATTTTTTGGTCTTTTCATAACAGCTTTTCTTGCGTGACATAACTCACATAAAGCTGACACCTTGAGTTTCTTCCCAGTAGGCTCCACCATGGTTGTTATACTCTTCGTTGTGCAACTGTAAGCTTTAATTTTTAGAGATGCGATGAGATTGAAAAAATCAAGGTGCACCCTTGCCGCAACCAAAAGGAGATACATGGCTGCAAAATTTCCAAGATATGAATGTAAATCTTTATTAGGTAATTTACTTTCCAGCAATAGAGTATAAGTGCTATTACTTGTTTTTGTTCTGTTGAATAATTTTGTTAAATTTAAAGAAAATTTGTCATTTTCTATAAAATTGGATGCATTTATCAAAAATCTGACATCAAGTATCCAACAAGAAAGATTTCTTTTACTTTACTACATATATATCGGAAACATTTACTATAAATGTAGTATTATTACTAAAATACTATGTACTATACTATTGCTAGTATTGCCTAACTAATATACTATGACTTTAGATAGTTGCTTGAAATTCATCATTATTGGCGTTGACATTAGCATATCTAAATTTATTATCATCTTGGAGTCCATCCTTTTGTTCCTTTTGTTGAACTTGTTGTTGTTGCTGTTGTGGTTTCTTACCGTACCCGTTAGATTGGGTCTTTTCATTCTTTTCATTCAATAACTGGAGTTTTTCGTTCATGATTACAGCTAATTCTTGTAATCTTGATCTTTGTGGTTCACTGGATGCAAAGTTTATGAATTTGCTGCTTTCATCAATAGACCCGCTGATATCATTGTTATCGATCATTTTGGATAATATTTGAACCACTTTTTCTTCGCTGAGATCAAAGATGGTAGACAACTTATTGATGGACAACTTGGTGAAGATGGATTTGTATGTGAAGATGTAAGTTCTCAACCCTTCAACTTGCAATTGGGTCTTCATCATGGCTAACAATTGATCATAATCTGGGAATAACTTCCAAATCTTAATTGATGACAATAAGTTGTATGCTTTTAACCAATCACCTTTTTGTAATGCAATCGAGGCATAGACAATATGGTCTTTGATGGATTCTGGAGGACCGGTGAAAAATTGTCTATCATGGAACTCCAATTTGCTTTTGAATGATTTGATTGATGCCTTTCTTTTAGAATCTTTACCAGAGTTGGATACAGCTGCTAAAGCTGGGATTTCTAACAATAACGAACTAGTCATGTAAACACATTCCAACAATTCTAAATTGATGTGTTGGTGGAATGGTAATAACTTTTGTTTCTCCACGAGAGTAGCCTGATTTGGATACTTGGTGTTGAACCCTTGTCCAAGCAATTCCTTAGATCTTTGAGAGTTGACCATTTCGTTCAAAATCTTGTGGGATTCTTCAATATGTCCAGCTCTGAACGCACTTAAACCCAATTGCACCAATGCTCTATTATATTGAATTTGTAAGTTGGATTCCAAGTTGTGAACAGAATTGAAAATTTGTGTGCTTAAGAACAACTCCTTAGCCTTAGCATAGTTGTTATTAACAGCATAATAGTAGATAGAATACAATAACGCTTGTTTACCGTAGATAGGATTAGAATGAGACGACATAAATTTGGATAAACCTTCAATCAATTCAACTGGAGTTGAATTCTTACTGACAATAGACGAGTCCTTTTCAATAAGTTTCCAAGCCTCAGCTTCATTTGTTTTAATTAATTGGTCTGGTTTGTAGTATGTGTGTTCTAATCTTCTAGAAACAATTCTAGGTAATTGTTCAGTAGTAGTTCTGACGTCTTCAGGAGTAATTTGTTCAATGTATGTTTGTCCTCTAACAATCAATTTGTAAATTATACTTTCATCTTTCAATCTTGCAACATATTCAATAGAGTGTGGATCGGTGCTTTGTAAGGATTTAATGAATTCATCATCTAATCTGTCGATTAAAGAGGCAATGGAACCAAAGATTACTTTAACACCATTTTCATTTGCTTCTGGTTCAATATCAACATCATCAGTAGTAACACCCAATTCAGATAATTGATATTTGTCAATGTTAGTTTCCAACAAGTCCAATAATGAGTTGAGATCGGATTCATTATCCTTCCATTGAGCAATTGGCATGAAGGTCTGGTTAGAAGACGCATCGAATCTGATGGATAGTAAGGTTTGATAAATGGAAATTAATTCGAAAGTAGAACCTTCCTTAAGAGTCTTGGATAACAAGTTTTCCAATGTTTGAATTTGATCATATTTATCAATATTCTTCTTACCTCTAGATTCAGAAATTTGTTTTAACGTAGCAAAAGCTGGAGATAACCGTTTCATTGAACTTTCATCGGCAACATTGTCTTTAGAAACGATATCAACTGGTTCGTCTTTGTCGAACAAGTCTGGGTCTTCAAGGTATAAGTCATATAAATCTTGGTGATCTTTGATGGCTCTTTTAACTCTTTGTCTTGTGGTGTTGAATGCTCTTGCTTCATTTGCATTGAGAGTCTTTTCAGCCTTTTCGTTCTCACTGACTTCATTAATACAATTTTCCAATCCTGCTAAACAGATGATATATTCGTTAGGAATACCCATGGATTGTTGGACTGATCTAATTAACAATCTACCCAATTTATCAAATTCGGTCAATACAGTAGTGAAGTTATTTTGTCTTCTAGCAACATTGATATTGCTGATCAATTCTTTAATTTCATCCAACAACTTTTCCTTTGCCGATTTAACAACTTTTCTTCCCTCATCTTCACTGTCGGAATCGGAGTCATTGGCTGATCCTTTCAAGAAACTCTTTTTCAAAAAGTACGCTGGACCTGTTGGACGAGCGTCAGAATCAGAATCGGAATCGGATTCAGATTCAGAATCACTTGCAAACTCAGAATCGGTGGATTCGAGCAATTCTTCTTCAGAGGTACTTAATAAATCTTCCTCTTCAGACGACGAATCCGAATCATAACCGGAAACAAAGAAACGTGACATACTGGGCTATATATTCTTGTCTTGCTTTCCAATCTTCGCTACTAGGAAATTTCACTATAATTTTTCATCGATGGAGTAAAAAAAACTTCGCGTCCTGCAGGAAGTCCACCAGGGACCAGTTTACAATTTACCCGCATCCGGTCTCATATATACGCTCAACTTCGCCAGGTTTTACTCCCCATTCAAACTACCTCGAGAAATAGGCGTGTAACGTTGTCCTTGTTCCATTCCATCGTTTAAAAAGGGTGTAGTACATTTTGCGTTTTGCTATGGCTTGAAGTAACGTCAAATTAAAGTTAGGCAAAGTTGATTATGGTAGCGCCGACATTGAGATATAACGCTAGTTTTGATCCAAAAGACAATTGTGAATGAGAAAAGGAGCATATTGATGTACGACAGTTTAGATATAGAGAAGTTCATTAAACGTGGTATTTTATTTGTCAAGAATATAATGTTTAGTGATACTATTATTGCAACAATATCCTATCTAAATGTGACTCAGTATGAGGTAATTGCGAACACAGCAACTAGGATAAACATAGGTCGATGTAATACTCATTGCCTGAGATTAACATACTAATTCATGCAACGTTGTAGTTTGACGAAACCTGGTATAAGTTGGGCATACAAATATTTTGTATACTTGTACATTTTTAGTTAGTCTCAGTGTAGCTAAGTACTCTCAGGAACTTGAATGGCTTTTCGTTTCTCAAGCCAAATGAAGACTCTTCACCTTCTCTGTCATCATCTGCCGACATTCTCTTTCTTATTGCGTAGTATTTGATCCATGTAAGTTTGTTGTGCTTGTAAACTGATGCAAGGTTCTTGACCTGGAAGTGGTAGAAGAATCTATAGTACGGCACTGATCCGTTTTCAATAGTTATAACAACCTCTCCTTCAGTTGAAATGGTCCATTTTCCTCTATATATTCGGTATGCCTCCTTGGTTGGCTGTTGACCCTGTAGACGTTGTCCAGCCGTATGATGCGATTCCTTTTGTTCCACTACAGGAGGAGGATGCAAATTGTCATTATGTCTCAGCAAATATGGAATAACTTGGGTTGGCTCTAACACCGTTAAACATTTGAGTACCGTACCGTCAGGGTAGAACCTCAAGTACCGGTAATAAGTGATCGACCGTATAGGGGTATTCCAACTAATTGACGACGCCGCTCTACCACCCTCAGTATAATAATTGACCACACTAATGTAGCATCCTAGAAACTTTATAAATGGCCGATTAAACAACATATACTTCCACGAATCATTGTACTGCGAAACAATTGATTGGAGGTCTTTTGATACTGGCAAGTCTTTACTGTCTAAATCGTTACCAACTACTTGTAGAAATTGCTGGTTTTCGAAATAGACCTGGTTACCATAGGCCAAATTACACATATAATGCCATAACCGGGAATCACCAAAACCCAAGTAGGCATTTTTCTTACAAGTAATAGAGAACTTGAACCACGCCTGGGGCTCGGAACGCACAAGAATTTGCAAGATATGAAACCAGATATCATTTGGCAAATGCATCAATGGAGACACCGGAGCTGCAACTACTTGATCATGGTTGTCAACACCCAAATTAGCAAACTTAATTGTAAGCGATCCGTCATCTTGAGCATTATTATCGTCATCTCCAGGAGTAATAGCCTCGGCATGGGCATAGCTTGCAATCAATTTCTCTACATTTATCAGTTTGACCTTCTTCTCGTCTACTTTGATGGCGGCGTTTTTGCCTCTTTCCTTCTCTAGCTTAGAAATCGTACGTGGAACAGAATGAGATCGATACAACAAATCCACTCGATCATTGAGTTTGAATGCTTGTCTGTATAACACCACTGCATCTGTCATCATACCATGGGTTTCCTTTTCAATGGCCTGTTCAAAGAGCTTGATAGCTTCATTATCGCGATCTGAAATCGTCATATGTCCATGTGTTGGTCCTGGCATATATTGAGACTTGCTTATAGCTTCTCAAACTGCGATTTGACGGTTCTGGGAGGAAATCTAAAATTATCAGATTGTGGATCTGATATCTATTTTCTATATAACGTACATTACTGTAGTATGCTATCTAAAAAGTCTTGATCATTTAGCGGAGTTTGCGGTTTTGGTGCGGTTTTCCGCTCAGAATGCACTGCTGATGATGATGATGAATTGAGCTTGGGTTTTGGCTCTATACTTAGGTCCGACATCAAATCATCCAAGTTAAGTTGGGCCTTATTTGTGTTGATTGCTGTCGATTGATTTTCTTGACTAGACTTGCTAGATCCAAGTAAGGCATCGAGGTCTTCGTCAAAAGTAGTTGTTTGTACTTGTTCGTCTTCTCGTGCGATTTTTTCATTCAATCTCGATACCAACTCTTCGTCGTTATTGTTGAAATTATTCACTTCAAGCACTTTCAACTTATGTTGGGGATTCTCACCAAACTTGTTCTTCATTTGTCGTATAAACCGGCTCTTTTGGTCTAAATTCTTTCTCTGTTCGTCTTGTTCCATCTCTTCTTTCGTAAGTTCCCTAATGTGCGATGGATTCTGTGCTGGTTTAGAAAGATCAGTTTCTCCAACCACAAACCCGTCAAGCTCTGCCGTGGGGATATTTTTGAAGCCACGATTTTGTTTTTTGGCATTGTACATATCATTGAGATCGTCTTCAGTCCTGGTTATCTGGGCGTAATTATCAAATCCATATTCCTCGAGGAAATTGGTTGTCATTTTATTTGACAATAGTTTCCTATTACCAGACCCATTGTCGAGATTATCCAAATACTCACGGAGATTGAACTTGTTGGACGATTCTTCTTCCTCTACATCTTTCGTAGTCTCTTGTGGTTTACGTGGTTCCTCCCCAGGAGGTCCCAAGTAAATTCCATCTATTTCCTCCTCTTGGTATTGAGGCTCGTTTTCACTATCCATCTTTTCACGTAACTCATTGATGATTTGCCATTTTATCTTGATTTTTTGGTCTTTTGTCAAATTATCTTCCCCAATCAGCGGATAGAAATGGTTTAGCAACTGCTCATCATTCTCCGAGTCCCATTCATCATCTTCCACAACTTGAGGTCTTGCTTTACTTGACCATTTTTGGACGGGCTTTTCTGGTTTTTTGGATTCTCTAGCCAATCCATGCTTTTTCATATACTGGAACTTTGCCTTCTTGTCCCATTTGGAGTTCTTTAACACCATTCTGATAGAAACAACTCGAGGGTTACTGGTGTTGATGAGGACGGCAGACAAAATCATCAAATAAAAATAATGCGAATCAAATTAAAATCTTTAACCGAAACAAATTATTCACACATAAATGGATAAAAATCAAGAGCAACCACCCAAGTCCATCGAGGAGTTGATGAGACTTCTTTCCTTGGGACAGGAATTGAATGATATCCAAAAAAAACAAATGAAAGATTACAAATTTTGGCGTACTCAACCTGTTCCTAGTTTGGATGAGAAAATTGACAGCGAAGGTCAAATTGACACCGTCAAACGTCCTCTGGACATTCCAGATGAGCCATTGCCATTGTTGAAGGACTTTGAATGGAGTAGTATTGACATTGAAAATCCGCTGGAGTTGCAAGAGGTATACCAATTGTTATACGACAACTACGTGGAAGACCAAGACTCTACATTTAGATTTAAATACTCGCAAGAATTCTTCAAATGGAGCTTGCAGGCACCAGGTAGTAACAAGGATTGGCATGTAGGAGTTAGAGTGAAAGACACCGGGAAATTGGTGGCGTTCATCGCCGCAATTCCAATTACAGTGAAATTGAACAAGTCACAAAAGGTAATTAAAAGTGTTGAAATCAACTTTCTTTGTATCCACAAAAAATTGAGATCAAAGAGATTGACTCCTGTATTAATCAAAGAAATTACCAGAAGAGTCAACAAGCGCGACATCTGGTATGCATTATATACAGCAGGAATTGTGTTACCATCTCCTGTTGCTACTTGTAGATACACCCACCGTCCAATTAACTGGTCTAAGTTGAACGATGTTGGATTCAGTCATTTACCTCCAGATCAAACCAAAGCCGAAATGGTTGCATACTATGCTTTGCCCAATGCAACCAAGACTTCGGGATTGAGACCAATGAAGATGGAAGATTTGGACGAGGTATTCGATTTGTTGAACCAGTACCAGTCAAAGTTTGAATTAGTTCAAGTTTTTACTAAGCATGAATTGCAGCATTGGTTATTGGGTGGTGAAAGTAATAACGGAAAACCATCCAACGTTGTAAAGACTTATGTTGTGGAAAACGACGACGGGAAGATTACCGATTTCTTCTCGTATTATCTCTTACCATTCACTGTGTTGGAAAACCCTCAACACAACGAGTTAGGAATTGCTTATTTGTTTTACTATGCCACCGATAGCGCAGACAAACCAAACTACAAACAGAGATTGACTTCATTGATGAACGATGCCTTGATCACATCGAAACAATTTAATGTTGATGTGTTCAACTGTTTGACTAGTCAAGACAATTCGTATTTCATCAAGGATGCAAAATTCGGCAATGGTGATGGTTTCTTGAACTACTACTTGTTCAATTACAAGACGTGGCCCGTTCATGGTGGTATAGATCCTAAAACAAAGGAAGTTGTGGAAGATACAACTTCGGGAGTAGGGGTAGTCTTATTGTGAGCCAGATATGGTATGCTAACCATGGTGATTAGCCAGTTGCTCAATTTAGCACTCTACTCACAATAATGCTTGTCAAAGTTATTTATTGATACCTTAAATGGTCGACTCTACACAAAAATCAACGTCCGTGATGAGTACTCTCCAAATGCATATTTTGTAACTTGTTGTCTGTACCGTGAGATTTTGCAGCCAATTTTTTATTGAAAATTATCATGCAAAAATTCCATTTTCTCGCGACAGGACCCACATCAAGATACAACAGCTTAAGTCCATCACAGCTTAGAACATCTAATCATGACGTTATATACTACATAGTTAATACAATGTAAAACTTGTGTGATGGAGACGATTGTACTATGTGCCGGTCTACATAAAATTTTGTACTATGCGATGAGTATACAGACAACCGATGAGGTGAAGAAATAGAGTTTGAAGCAAACAATAAAAACAACAAAGGGTGATGATTTCTTCTAGTACATGGGTTCCTAGAGGGTTTGCCTCGGAGTTTCCTGAAAAATACGAGTTAGACGATGAGGAAATGGAAAGAATTACTGCCATGGCCAAATTGGAGCTTAACGATGCAAAAGCAGATTTAGCTGAAGCAGAAGATGAAAGCGATGAAACCACCACCAAAGGATCTAATGGCACTCCGGCTTTGTCGACAAATAAAATCAAGGACCAAATAGACCAAGACGATGACTTGAAAGAATACAATTTGGAAGACTATGACAACGATGAAAATA
>ERZ778017.3312-NODE-3312-length-11658-cov-6.949754_pt1 | contig 11658 bp, 9 predicted proteins | sample MGYA00375747_ERZ778017 | MGnify/ENA primary metagenome ERZ778017 (study PRJEB29350, sample SAMN05509838) | bioreactor metagenome | biome: bioreactor; material: wastewater | place: South Africa: University of Cape Town | collected 2014-03-17 ... | reverse complement strand
CAAGGTGCAGATCATCGACCAGCATACCGGCCGCCTGATGCCGGACCGCGCCTGGTCTGACGGGCTGCACCAGATGATCGAGGTCAAGGAGGGCTGCAAGCCTTCGGCGCGGCGCACCACCATCGCGCGCATGACCTACCAGCGGTTCTTCCGCCGCTACACCCATCTTTCCGGCATGACCGGCACGGCGCGCCAGGTCGCCCGCGAGTTCTGGAGCGTCTATCGCCTGCCGGTGGTGGCGATTCCGACGCACCGGCCGGTGCGCCGCAAGGCCCTGAGGGACCGGGTGTTGCCGACCGAGGCAGCCAAGTGGCGGCTCGCCGTCGAACGCATTTGCGAACTGCACGCGCGCGGCGTCCCGGTCCTGGTCGGCACCGGCTCGGTCGCCTGCTCGCTCGCCGCCAGCGAGCATCTGGCCGCGGCCGGGCTGCCGCATCTCGTACTCAACGCCGCGCAGGACAGCGCCGAGGCGGCCATCGTCGCGCAAGCAGGCGAGCCGGGCCGCATCACGGTCGCCACCAACATGGCCGGGCGCGGCACCGACATCCATCTCGCCGACGGCGTGGAGGAACTGGGCGGCCTGCATGTCATCATGATGGAGCGCCACGAGGCGCGCCGCATCGACGACCAGCTTGCCGGCCGCAGCGGCAGGCAGGGCCAGCCCGGCTGCTTCCAGGCTATCCTTTCCCTCGACGACCCGCTGGTCGACTTCGCGGCCAGCCGGGCGTTCCGGCCGCTTGCCCGGGCGGCCGCGCCTGTTCTCGGCGAATGGCCGGCGCGCTGGCTTTTGCGCCATGCGCAGCGCCGGGCCGAGCGCGTGCATGCCGGCATGCGCCGCGACCTGCTCAAGTCCGACGAAAAGCAAAGCCGCACCCTCGCCTTCTCCGGCCGTCCAGAGTGAACCCATGAAGCCTGTCGCCTCGCTCGCCGCCTCTCTCCTGTTCCTCGCCCCCGCGCTTGCCGGGGCCGAACCGATGACCTTCGATTGCGTCGCCGAGCCGGCGCAGCGCGTCCAGATCGGCACGCCGGTCACCGGGCTTCTGGCGTCGGTCGAGGTCGGACGCGGCGCCCGCGTCATGCCGGGCGACGTGGTGGCGCGGCTGGAATCGACGGTGGAGGAAGCCAACGTCGCCCTGGCCGGCGCGCAGGCCGAGGCCGACGAGGCCGTGCGCGCGCAGCAGACGCGGCTATCGCTCGCCGAGGCGGACCTTACCCGCTCGAAGAAGCTCGCCACCTCGGGCTCGGTCTCCACCTCCAAGGTCGAGGAACTGGAGGCGACGGTCGAAATCGCCAAGCGCGATCTCGACACCGAGAAGCGCAAGAGGCTGCTGGCGAAGATCGAGCTCCAGCGGCAGCAGGCGCTGCTAGACCGGCAGAGCATCCGCAGCCCGATCAAGGGCTTCGTCGCCGACCAGAGCCTGCGCGCCGGCGAGTTCGTCCGCCAGGACAGCCCGATCATGACCATCGTGCAGATCGATCCGCTGTTCATCGAGGCCTATGTGCCGGCCGCGCTATGGGGCAGGATCACCGTCGGCTCGCATGGCTCGGTCGTCCTCGACCAGCCCGACAAGCAAAGCCGCGATGCGCTGGTCACCGTGGTGGACAAGATGTTCGACGCCGCCAGCGGCACCTTCGGCGTCAGGCTCGAACTTCCCAATCCCGACGACCTGATCCCGGCCGGCCAGCGCTGCCAGGTCGCGTTCGAGGTGGGGGCGCCGCCTTCCGCCTCGCCCTGAGCGCCTTGCGCCTGTGCCACAAAATGGATGCGCGCTGGCTCGACGGTTTTCTGGCTTCGTGCCGTAGCCCTGTGTAAGGCTACGACGACATACATCGCCGTTCAGGAAGAGGCCAAGAGACAGCCATGCTCGAGAAGCGGAAATTTTATATCGACGGCGCCTGGGTGGACCCGGTCGAGGCGCGGGACTTCGAGGTGATCGACCCTTCCACCGAAGAGGCTTTCGCCGTCATCTCGCTCGGCGGCGACGCCGACACGGATCGCGCCGTGGCTGCTGCGGGGCGCGCTTTCGAAAGCTGGTCGGCCACGACGCCCCAAGAGCGCCTAGCCAAGGTGGAACGCCTGCTTGAAATCTACAATCGACGCGCCGGGGAGATGGCCAGGGCGATCTCGCAGGAGATGGGCGCGCCGATCGACATGGCGCTCAAGAGCCAGGTCGGCGCCGGTGCCTGGCACATGACCAATTTCATAACCGCCTTCAAGCGCTTCGAGTTCGTGCGGCCGCTCGACGACCATGCGCCCGGCAACCGCATCGTCATGGACCCGATCGGCGTCGTCGGCCTGATCACGCCGTGGAACTGGCCGATGAATCAGGTCACGCTCAAGGTCGCGCCCGCGCTGCTCGCCGGCTGCACCATGGTGCTCAAGCCTTCCGAGATCGCGCCGCTGTCGTCCATGCTGTTTGCAGAGTTCATCGACGAGGCGGGCTTCCCCGCCGGCGTCTTCAACCTCGTCAACGGCGATGGCCCGGGCGTCGGCACGCGCCTGTCGGCGCATCCCGACGTCGAGATGATCAGCTTCACCGGCTCGACGCGGGCCGGCAAGGCGATCTCCAGGACCGCCGCCGAGACGCTGAAGCGGGTGGTGCTGGAGCTCGGCGGCAAGGGCGCCAACATCGTGTTCGAGGACGCCGACGACAACGCGGTCACGCGCGGCGCCCTGCATTGCTTCAACAACACCGGCCAGAGCTGCAACGCGCCGACGCGCATGCTGGTCCAGCGCCCGAGATACGACCAGGCGGTGGAAACGGCCCGCTCGGTCGCCGAGACGCTGGCGGTGGATTCGGCCCACAAGCACGGCGCTCACATCGGGCCGCTGGTGTCGGAGGCGCAATATTCGAAGGTGCAGGGCCTGATCAACAAGGGGATCGAGGAAGGCGCGCGGCTGGTCGCCGGCGGGCCGGGCCATCCGGCCGGGCTGAACCGCGGCTATTTCGCGCGGCCAACCGTCTTCGCCGACGTCGACAACGCCATGACGATCGCGCGCGAGGAAATCTTCGGACCGGTGCTTTCCATCATCCCCTTCGACACCGAGGAGGAAGCGGTCGCCATCGCCAACGACACCCCCTACGGCCTCACCAACTACGTGCAGAGCAAGGACGGCGACAAGCGCAACCGCGTGGCGCGCAGGCTGAAATCGGGCATGGTCGAGATGAACGGCATGGCGCGCGCCGCCGGCGCCCCGTTCGGCGGCGTCAAGGGTTCCGGCAGGGCGCGCGAGGGCGGCGTGTGGGGCATCGAGGAATTCCTGGAGCCGAAGGTCGTTTCCGGCTGGGCCGAGCAAGGCTGACCGGCCGGCGCCGGCAAGGTCAACCGGCCTTGAGGGCGAGCGGATGCGGCATGTAGCCGACGAAGCCGGCTATTTTCCACCGACCGCCCCGGCGGGTGCAGAAATACAGCGTCTGCCACTGAAGGCGCTCCGCCTCGCCGCCCGGCCGGGCGATCGAGCCGTGGAACTTCTTGTGCAGGACCGCGCTGTCGCCGCGGACGTCGATGTCGCGCATGTTGGTGATGCGGAACAACGCCTCGCGCAGAGACTCCGCGAATGCCGTCGCGGCGGTTTCGCGGGCCTGGCGCAGCCATTCGTCGCGATAGGCTTCGAGGGACGGGAACTGCAGGCGCCAGGAGTCCGGGTTGTCCAGGAAATGGGCATGCATGCCGAAGAAGCCCGGCGTCACGAAATCGCCCTCGACCATCCGCCAGTCCTGCGCGAGGAAAGCCTCGATGTCGCGCCGCACCAGCATTTCCCATAATTCGTGGCGGTCGGCATCGCCCGGCGGAAACGGATTGTCGTCAAGGATCATCCTGGAGCCCTTTCTGGTTACGCGGAAATCAGGTCCAGGAACGGCAGATTGCCGGCGAGCAGCCCGGCATCGACGTTCAAGGTGGCGCCGGTGATGCCGCTTGCGGCGGGCGAGGCCAGAAACGCGGCCGCATGCGCCACCTCGACCGGCTCCACCAGCCTGCCCAAGGGGTAAAGCTTGCTCACCGAGGCCAGGATATCGGGGGCCTGCGCGATCCGGTGATCCCAGGCGCCGGTCCGGATCGAGCCGGGAACCACGACATTGGCGCGCACGCCGTTTTTCCCTTCCTCCGTCGCCACCGCGCGCATCCAGGCGTTCAGGGCGGCCTTCGCCGCGGAATAGGCCGGGTTGCCGCAATGGACGAAGGCGTTGACCGAGGAGATGAACACGAAGGCCGCTCCTTGCGGCCGGCCGCGCATCGCCGGCAGGAACGCCTGTGTCAACATGGCCGCGGCGCGGAAATTGAGATCCATCTCGCGATCGAGCGCCTCGGCCGAAACATCGGCCAGCGTCTCGGCGCGAGTCCAGCCGGCGTTGGAGACGACGGCGGCCGGCGCGGCCTCCTTGCAGACCCGATCGGCAAACAGCGTGACGGCATCGTCGTCGAGCAGGTCGAAATGATGCGCCCGCGCGATCTCCGGCCTTGCGAGGTCGCTGCCTTCGACGTCGCAGGCGACGACCCTGGCGCCGAGTTGATGAAACACGCCGACCAGCGCGCCGCCGACGCCGCCGCCGGCACCCGTCACCACCACCGTGCGACCCTTGAAATCGATCATATCCGAAGGTCTCGCCGCCAGCTCCGTGCAAACAACCGCTGAATACGGGAGAGGATGCCCAGCGTCTTGTAGGAAAGCAACATAAAATTCAAAAATTACGTTGCTTTCCAACAACAGCTGCAACAGGATCACGGAGGCCGACCATGCCGAACCGGGGCGCCCTTAAAGCCCGTGGATCGATGGCGGCGTGACGAGCGAAGCCCGGATCGAGGCGCGGCGGCAAGGTGAGACATGCGCTATGACCTTCTTGTGAGAGGCGGACGGGTCGTCGACCCCGCGTCCGGGCTGGATGCGCAACGCGATGTCGGCGTGAAGGACGGGCGGGTCGCAGCCATCGAGGCCGGCCTGCCGCCCGACGGTGCCTTGCGCGTCGTCGATGCCTCCGGCTGCCTGGTGACGCCCGGGCTGATCGACATGCACAGCCACGTCTACTGGGGCGGGACCTCGCTCGGCGTCGATGCCGACCGGCTGGCGGCCAAGAGCGGCACCACGACCTTCATCGACGCGGGCAGCGCCGGCGCGGGCAACTTTCTCGGCTTCCGCCGCCATGTCATGGAACGCTCCAGGGTGCGCATCCTCGCCTATGTGAACATTTCCTTTGCCGGCATCTTCGGCTTCTCCAGGACCGTGATGGTCGGCGAATGCGGCGATCTCGACCTGTGCAACCCCTACGAGGCGGTGGCCGTCGCCCGCGAACATGCGGACGTGATCGTCGGCGTTAAGGTGCGGTCGGGCCGCATCGCGGGCGGCGCCAGCGGCATCGCGCCGGTCGATATCGCGCTGGAAGCCGCCGACGCGGTCGGGCTGCCGCTGATGACGCATATCGACGAGCCGCCGCCGGGGCGCTCGCAGGTATTGCCGCGCCTGCGCAGTGGCGACGTGCTGACCCATTGCTTCCGGCCCTTCCCCAACGCGCCGGTCTTCGCCTCCGGCGCGGTGCGCCCGGACATGCTGACGGCGCGCGAGCGCGGCGTCGTCTTCGACATCGGCCACGGCATGGGTTCGTTCGACTTCGAGGTGGCGCGCGCCATGCTCGGCGAGGGGCTGGCGCCCGACGTCATCTCCAGCGACGTCCACCTCTACTGTGTCGATGGCCCGGCCTTCGACCTTCTGGTGTGCATGTCGAAATTGCAGGCGCTGGGCATGCCGCTGCCGGACGTGCTGCGTGCCGCCACGCAAAAGCCGGCCGAGGTCATCGGCCGCAACGACCTAGGCCGGCTGGGGATCGGCCTGCCGGCAGACATCGCGCTGCTGCGGCAGCATCCGGGCCGCTTCACCTTCGTCGATTCACGCGGCGCGACCCTGGTCGCCGACCAGCGGCTGGTCTGTCACGGCATCGTCGCCGGCGGAACATGGTGGCCGAACGAGGACGGCGGCGCGGACGAGACGGAACGCTTCCAGCCGCCGCGCCAGTGCACGCATGTCGATCTCGCCGCACGCTATTTCGCCCGAAAGCAGCCGGCCCAATAGCGGCCTGTCACCGGGCCTGCCTGCCATTGCCAAACGACGGCCGCCCCATTAGAGCCCTTCATGGCTACACGGAATCGTTCTGCCGAACGGAATTCGAGGGCAGGCAATCCGATGAACCTTCTCAAATCAGTTCGAATGCTGAAGCGCAGGGCCCTCTATCGCTACGAGGGGCCGAGGAAAATCCGGAGCGACTACCGGCGCTTCTTCGGGAAGGAACTGGCAGAACAGCCGACCACCCTGACGGAGAAGATCGCGCATCGGATGATCGATCTGCACAGGCGCGACAACCCGGCCTTCACCCGGCTCGCCGACAAGATCGAGGTGAACGACTTCGTCAAGAAACGTGTCGGAGAACGCTACCTCCTCGACATCATCTGGCAGGGAACGGACCCCGGCGCCATCCCTTTCGACAGCCTGCCCGACAAATGCATGGCCAAGACCAACCATGGGTCCGGGTTCAACCATGCGCTGATACGCCCCTTCGACCGCGAGCTTGCCATACGGCAGCTCCGCGAGTGGCTCCGGCGGAACTACTATTTCGTCGGGCGAGAGGCCCAGTACCTGAAGATAAAGCGGCGTATCCTGATCCAGCCGTTTATCGAGGAAGAGGACGGCGCGCGCCCCTTGGACTACCGGCTGTGGTGCTTCGACGGGAAGCCGGAATTCATCCAGGCGGACGATCAGGCGCATAGCATCAACCCGTTTTTCGATACGGACTGGAACAGGCTTCCCTTTTCCTATCGCGACTATGACTTCGCCGGGGTCATTGCAAGACCCAGCCGCCTCGACGAGATGCTGGAGGTGGCCGCCGCCCTGTCGCAGGGCTTCGACTTCGTGCGTGTGGACCTGTTCAACGTCCGCGACCGGGTCATCTTCGGCGAAATGACGTTTACGCCGGTCGTCGGAAAGATGCGCTTCATGCCCGAACACTGGGATCGGGAACTCGGTGAAAAATGGAGGTTCCAGCCGGCATAGAGCCGGGAGGCAGGCCCGCCGCTACTTCGGCGCGCCGTAGACGGGCGTCGGGACACCTTCCATCCTCGCCTTGATCTGCATCGCCACGAACCTGGAATAGAAGCGCGACAAGGCGAGGTTGCCGCCCTGGAACCACAGCGCCTCCTGCGCGGTCGGCTTCCACATGTTGCGCGGCTCGCCATGCCACGGGCCGGGATCGCCGCGTACGCCGGAGCCGAGGCCCCAGCACGGCCCGATCCTGTCGGCGACCTCGCGCGAAACCAGGCCTGCGACCGTCTCGTGCATGGACTGGTAGCCCGTGCAGGCGATGATGGCGTCGACGGCGAGTTCCCTGCCGTCCTCGAACCGGATGCCGTCCGGGGTAAGCGTCTCGATGCCGACGCCGCTCACCACGCCGATCTTGCCGTCGATGATCAGGTCCGAGGCGCCGACATCGATATAATAGCCCGAGCCGGTGCGAAGCGCCTTCATCATCAGCCCGGTCTCGTCGTCGCCGAAATCGATGGCGAAGCCGGCGGCGGTCAGACGGTCGTAGAAATCGGCGTCGCGCGCCCTGATCCTGTCGTAGAGGCGCTTCTGGCCTTCCGGCATCAGCGCGAACGGCACGGAAGCCGCCATCAGGTCGGCCTTGTCGGTGGTGATGCCACGCGCCAGCGCCTCCTCCGAATAGGTGTCGAACGCGAGTTCCATCAACGTGCCCGACTTCACCACCGTCGTCGGGGAGCGCTGGATCATGGTGACCCTGGCGCCGCTTTCCCACAGATCGACGCTGACGTCGTGGCCGGAACTCGCCGCGCCGATGACGGCGCAGGCCTTGCCGCGGAACCGCGATCCGTCCGAATATCGGCTGGAATGCAGCAGTTCGCCCCTGAACGCGTCCGCTCCCGGCAGGTCGATCATCCTCGGCGGGCCATAGGCGCCGGTGGCGAAGACCAGTTGCCTCGGCTTCAGCGTGACGCGTTCGCCGGCGCGCTCGACCTCGACGGTCCAGACCTTTTGCGCATCGTCGTAGGAGGCGCCGGTGCAGGTGCTGGACGTCCAGTAGTTCAGTTCCATCACGCGCGCATACATTTCGAGCCAGTCGCCCATCTGGTCCTTGGGCGTGAACACCGGCCAATGGTCCGGGAACGGGATATAGGGCAGGTGGTCGTACCAGACCGGATCGTGCAGCACGAGCGAGCGGTAGCGGTTGCGCCAGGAATCGCCGGCGCGGGCGTTCTTCTCCAGGATGACGGTCGGCACGCCCAGCCGGCGCAGCCGCGCGCCCAGCATGATGCCGCCCTGCCCGCCGCCGATGATCACGCAATAGGGCTGGATATCGGCGCCGAGTTCCCGCTCCTCGCGCCGGCGCGCCTCCGACCATGTCTCGCGATCGGGATCGGCCTTGTGCCTGACGCCCAGCGGACGGCTCGGGCCGCGTTTCTCCTCGAAGCCCTTCAGCTCGGTCACGGCGGTGAACAGGGTCCGGCATCCGCCGTCGCCGAGGCGCAGCACCCCCTGCCCGCGCGCCGCCGCCGTCTCGAAGGTGAACCATGCCTCCACCAGGCCGTCCTCGTCCGTCACCGGCTCCGCGCTGAGGCGCCAGCCATGCGGCCGGGCCGTCGCCAGCGTCGCCTCAAGCATGGCCCGGATCGCGGCGCGCCCTTCCATGGTCTTGATGTTCCAGGTGAAGGCAAGCAGGTCGCGCCAATAGCAATCTTCAACGAAGAGGCCCGCCGCCGCCGAAACGTCGCGCGCCGCCAGCGCTTCCTCCAGGGAACGAAGCCATGCGGCTGCCTGTTGCGAAGGTGCGGTTTCGAGCATGGTTTTTCCCTTTGTCTGGCCGTTCCGGCGAAGCGCCGTGGTCCTGACCCCAGGGTCAGGACCCGTTAATTTGGCTGGAATGGTCGGTACAAATTTGTGCGGATGCGCGAAGCGAGGCCGCAGGAAGGCTGAAGCCTTTCAAGGCTTCGCGACAAAGCAGCCCGTGCAAATTCGCCCGATCCGAAGGACGATCGAGCTGGCTTCGATCTGCCGCGTCGAAGCCCTCGACCGGGGGAACCACCCCGCTCTTCGGCCTTTTCCTCGCATCTCTCGCCATCTCGAACGCCATTCCAGCCAAATTAACGGGTCCCGACCCTAGTCGCCCAGCGGCTCCATCTCCTTGCCGGTGCGGTGGATCTGAACGTTGTACTTGATCCGGCGAAGCGTTTCCCGGGCGGACGGGCCGAGCGCGTAGCCGGTCGCCACCGCCATCAGGTCGATCGCCGCCAGGAACGCGAAGCGTGAGGCCGTCGGCTTCAACGTGTCGGGGTACTCGGCGATCGCCACCGTCAGCGCCACGTCGCTGGCCCGCACGAGATCGCTGTCGGGCGCGGTCAGACAGATCGAGCCGGCCCCGTAGTGCCTGGCGATCTCGACGGCCTCGATGACTTCGCGCGTCCGCCCCGTGGCCGAGACGGCGACGACCATGTCGGCCGGCTTCAGCGTCGAAGCGGTCATGCGCATGACGTAGGGGTCGCAGTGCGCGCTGACGGCGATGCCGTAACGGAACAGCCTGTACTGGATCTCCTGCGCCAGCGCCGAAGCGCTGCCGCCGAGGCCGAACACCACCACCTGGCGCGCGCCGGCGATGAGGTTGGCGGCCTTCTGCACCTGCCCGGGGTCCAGTTGGCGCTCGGCTTCCTGGAGCGCGCGCTTCGCCTCGCCGAAGACGGCGCTCCAGCCCGGAGTGCCGTTGTCGGCCCCCGCCGCCGGGGCGCTGTCGAGATAAAGCGCGCCGACGACCAGGCTTTGCGCAAGCTTGAGCTTGAAATCGCGCACGCCGGCGCAGCCTATGGTCCGGCAGAAGCGGGTCACCGTCGGCTCGCTGACGCCGGCGCGCCCGGCCAGCACCGCATTGGACGCGTCGACCGAGAACTGCACGTCTGCCAGCACCGCGTCGGCGACGCTGCGCTCGGCCGGACTGAGCCGGCCGTAGCTGTCCTTGATCAGGGAAATGACGTCGGGAATGCGCGGCGCGTCCTCCTGCCTGCCGGCATGGCCTCGCGCCGGGACCGCATGCGCATCGGCTTCCGCCTGGGGCGGAGTAGGCCTTTCCGCCGGCTTTGCCCGCAGGCCGTTCCGCCGCGGATCGTTCCTTCGAGCCATTCCGGTTACCTCGCCAGCCCGTCTTTCCGGTCGACCTCGTTAGCGAGTATGTAGGAAAGCAACAAACTCTTCAAGAGCCATTAATCTTTTTATATTCAATCGGATATGACCGATACTCGTTTCCATTTGCGCTGGAAGCGCCAGTTCGCTTGACAGTCAAGTAGGATAGTTACAAACTCGATCCGCAAATGGACGGCCGTGAAGGCCGCGGTGCAATCTCCGAGGGACGAATGAACGCGGGCCACGCATCCATCCCGAAGCTTGCCGTGCGGGAAGCGACCAAGGCCTATCACACGGCTTCCGGCGACCTCCTGGCGCTGGATGCGTGCAGCATCGATATCCAGGCCAACCAGATCGTCTCCATCGTCGGCCCTTCCGGTTGCGGCAAGACCACGCTGTTGTGGTCGATGTCGGGCCTGCATCGTCTGTCCGGCGGCGAGATCGCGCTCGACGGAGCGCCTGTCACCGGGCCGCGTCCCGAGATCGGATTGGTCTTTCAGGAAGCCAACCTGCTGCCATGGCGCACGCTGGACGCCAACATCAATTTCCCGTTCGAGATCAAGGGCCTCAAGCCCGACCGCGAATGGATCGCTCATCTCATCGCCCGGGTCGGGCTGGAGGGGTTCGGCGGAAAGTTCCCGCGCGAGCTTTCCGGCGGCATGCAGCAGCGCGCAGCCATCGTGCGGGCGCTTTCGCTGAAACCGTCCGTGCTGTTGATGGACGAACCGTTCGGGGCGCTGGACAGCTTCACCCGCGAAGAGATGAACCGGCTGGTCGAGGAAATCTGGCTCGACCGGCCGACCACCATCGTCTTCATCACCCACAGCATCGAGGAAGCGATCTTCCTGTCCGACCGGGTCGTCGTCATGAGTCCGAGGCCGGGGCGCGTGGCCAAGGAATACGCCGTTCCGTTTCCCCGCCCGCGCTCGCTGGAAATCATGGCCACCAGGGAGGTGTTCGACCTCCACAACGCGATCAAGATGGACATCGTCGGCGCGCGGGCCGCCCAGAAGCCCGCCGCCTTCAGGCCCGCCGCGACCGCCAGCCGAGGATACGAGCCGTGAGCGACGCCATCCCCGAATTCTCCAGGGCTGGCGACGGTCAGAAGGTCAGCCTGACCAACCTGTCGGCGTTTTCGAGCGGCCCCGGCATCCGCTCGGGCGCCGAGGTGCTGGCGATCCTGCTGGTCGCCGTCGTCGTGATCGGCGGCATCGAAGCGTCGCTGCGCCTGTTCGAGGTGCCGCACTACATCATGCCACCGCCGAGCACGATCGCGGCCGCGCTGGTCACCGAGTTCCCGCTGATCCTGCCGCATCTCGGCTACACGCTGGTCGAGCTTCTGGGAGGCTTCGCCATCGGCGCGGTGATCGGCCTTTTCCTCGCCGCGGTCATCACCCAGTTCCCCTTCGCCGAAAAGATCGTGGCGCCTTACATCCTGCTTCTGGTGACGACGCCGATGCTGGCGCTGGTGCCGCTGCTCATCCTGCGCT
>ERZ778017.3311-NODE-3311-length-11660-cov-4.741749_pt1 | contig 11660 bp, 8 predicted proteins | sample MGYA00375747_ERZ778017 | MGnify/ENA primary metagenome ERZ778017 (study PRJEB29350, sample SAMN05509838) | bioreactor metagenome | biome: bioreactor; material: wastewater | place: South Africa: University of Cape Town | collected 2014-03-17 ... | reverse complement strand
CTTTGGCGGATGCAATCAGCCGTTCTTCTTCGAGATCCGGCTCCTTCATCAGCCAGTGCGACAGCCGCCGCAGCAAATCCGTATGTGGACCGCCGCCATCGTAGCCGCGCGCCCAAAGCCACGCCTGATCCGACGTCAACAGCGCGACGCGGCCCTTGCCCTTGCGATCGAGAATGAGCAGGGGTTTGTCTTCGGCGCCAGTCATGACGACGCGGCCGTGTTTCGGGGTAACCTCCGCTTGCCGGAACCAGCGTCCCCATGTCGGCTTCGGAGATGCATCGGCGACGTTCGCCGAGTTCCAGCCCGGAAGGCCCCGCGTGACCGGATGCTTCTGTCCCTCCGGCGTGACCTTGGCGCGGAACGGCATTTCGAGCACGCGGCCCGTCGGCGCCGCCGGAAGCACGGACGCGAGCGGCGTATGATAAATGCTGTAGGCGCTCGCGTAGTCGTCACCCGCAGCGACGAGCAGCGCGCCGCCGTGTTCCGACACGTAACGCGCGATGTTGTCGTAGTAGAGCAGTTGCAGGATGCCCCTGTGCTCGTACCTGTCGAAGATGATCAAATCGAACTGGTTGATCTTTTCCGAGAACAATTCGCGCGTGGGAAAGGCGATCAGCGACAGCTGATTGATCGGCGTTCCGTCTTGCTTCTCGGGCGGCCTCAGGATCGTGAAATGCACGAGATCGACGGCCGCATCTGATTTCAAAAGATTTCGCCACGTCCGCTCGCCGGGATGCGGCTCGCCCGAGACGAGCAGCACGCGCAGGTTCTCGCGCACGCCTTCGGCAGCGACGACGGCGCGATTGTTAGCGGTGGTCAGTTCGCCGGGTGTCGGCGCCAGCTCGATCTCGACGATATTCGTCCCCGTGTGCGGGATCGGCATGTCGATTTTGACCTTGCGGTCGATTTCGGTCCTGACCGTTTCATCGGGCAGACCTTCGCGGCGCACTTTCAGCGTTACTGCGCCCGATTCCGACGTCGGCGCCTTACCCGTTTCGCGCACCGCCAGCTCGATCGGGCGCGACTGTCCGACGAGCCCATAGCGCGGCGCTTCCATGATTTCGATGCGGCGGTCGAACTCGTCGGGTTTGCCGGTAAGCAGCGTATGAACGGGCGCATCGAAACCGAGCGACGCCGCCGATTTCGGCACGTCGTGGACCTCGCCGTCAGTGACGAAGATAACGCCGGCGATGCGGTCGGGCGCCGTGTCGTTCAGGGCCGCGTTGAGATCGGTGAAGAGATTGGTCCCAGGAGCGGCTTGCTGTCCGGGAACGCCGCCGTTGACCCACTTGATCTTGAGGTTCGGGATCTTCGCGAATTTCTTTTCGAGATCGTCGCGGATCGCCTGCATCTGCTGCGTGCGGTCCGAAAGTTTCTGGCTCGGACTTTCGTCAAGAACGACGATGGCGACGTTGGCGAGGCCCTCGCGCTGTTCCTCTTTCAGGATGGGATTGAAGAGCGCGCCAATCAGCGCCGCGAGCGCCGCAAGCCGGATCAACGCGCCGCGCGACCGGCGCATCATGAGCACGACGACGAGGGCGATCGCCACCGCCGCCAGTGCGATCAGCACGGGAATTGGAACGAGCGGCGCGAATGTAATCGACCAGTTCAAAATTTGACCTTTACTGACCCAGTCTTTCGAGCAACGCGGGCACGTGGACCTGGTCGGCTTTGTAGTTGCCCGTCAACGCATGCATGACGATGTTGACGCCGCCGCGGAAGGCCATCTCGCGTTGATGCTCGCCGCCGGGAACGACGGGGTAGAGAGGCCGGCCGCGATCGTCGAGCGCCCAAGCCGCCGCCAGATCATTCGACGTGATCATGATCGACGTGACGCCGTCGGAGACGCGCGCTTTGTGCGTATCGTTGTCGTCATGCGGGATGGCTTCGACCCACAGCTGGCCGCCGTCCCAACGCCCCGGAAACGACCGCAACAGATAGAATGATTTGGTAACGACGTGGTTCTCCGGAACGGGTTCGAGAGGCGGCACGTCGAGCTTGCTCAAGAGCCGCTGCAACGCCGTTCCGCCTTTGCCCGCCATCGGCAACGTGCTGCTGCCGCCTTGGCCGTAGTCGCGGGTGTCGAAGATGATCAGGCCGCCTTCCTTCATGTAGGCGTCGATCTTGGCGATGATCGGATCGGGCAGCGCTTGCGCGGATTCGAGCACCGGCCAATAGAGGACGGGATAGAACGCGATCTCATCCTTCGTGATGTCGACGGCTGCGGGTTCGCCCGGCTCGACGGCAGTCCGCGTTTCGAGAACGCGGCCGAGGCCTTGCAGACCGGCGCGGCTCGTCTCGTCCGTCTCGCGGTCGCCGCTGAGAACGTAGGCAAGCGTCACCTTGCTCGTCGCCTCGATAGCCGCCTTGTCCTTTGCCGAGAGATTATCCGGCCTCACATACTGGATGCCGCGCGGTCCCTGCGGAGAATAGCCGTCGAGTTGCTGGATCTCCGGCTGCTGGAAATCGTCCGGCTCAAAGTCTTGCGCCTTCGCCGTGCCGGGAAGCGCCGCATAAGCGAGTGCGGCGAGCGCCAGGACCGCGACGGCGCCCGTGCGCGGCTTCGGCCGCCGTCGGGAGAGCAAGCCGCCGAGGCCGCCCGCTTGCAGTACGAGAACCGCAAGAATGTCGGCAAAGAGCAGCGCCAGGGCGATGCCGAGCAGCGTCGGCTTCAAGGGTGTGCTCGCGGCATTTTCATAGGAAAGCCGCGCAACCGATGCAGGCAAATTCGGGAATGGCATGAGCACGCTCTTCGGCGTCAGCACGTTGAGCGCGCGCGGACTTGCAGACTGTCCGTAATAGCCAGGCGGATGATCGAAGCTCGGCTCCGTTTTTTCGAGTTCCGACGCTTTGAGCGGTTCAGCCGTTGGCGGTGGGGAACGCAGCGTGCCGAAGCCGTCGAGCGTTTTCAAAGGCGCGAGCACGTTGGCGTCATTGTTGGCGTTCTGATTTGCATTTGCATTCGTGTTGGTTTCGCTCGAAGCGCTGCCTTGCTGAACCGAAGCGCCGATCGCGCCCATGGTCGAAAGACGGCGCAGCATATCGACGAACAGTCCGGACATCGGCAGGTTCGACCAGTCCGAATTGGCGGTGACGTGAAACAGCACGAGACGTCCGTTGCCGCGTTTGGTTGCGGTGACGAGCGGCGTGCCGTCCTTGAGCCGCGCCCAGATTTCGACTTCCGGCGTCAGCTCTGCCGGATCGGCCAGCACCTGCCGGTTGACGGTGACGTCCTTCGGTATGGTCAGTCCGGCAAACGGGCTCTTTTCGTCAAAGGGCGCTAGCTGCTGCGGCGTCGACCACGAGAGCGCGCCGCCGAGCGAGCGTCCGCCGGAGCGCAACGCGACCGGCAACAGATCGTCGCCCGCCTTTTCGAGACGCGGACCGGCGAAGCGCACAAGCAAGCCGCCGCGCTTCACGAAATCCTCGACCTTCTTTGCCGTATCGCCTGTCAGCGTGCCGATGTCAGCGAGCATCAAAACGGAGATGTTCTGCTTGAAAACGGTATCGAGACCTTCGGACAGGTTCGCGTTCTTGGCGATCGCGAGATCCGCGTAGGGCTTCAGCGCTTTCTCGATATAGTAGAGCGGCGCCAGCAACGGCTGGGCTTCCTCGCGGCTCTCGCCCGACAGCAGCCCGACGCGATGCCATTGCGTGGCGGCATCGATGAGACTGACGCTCCCTGCCGACCGTTCGCCCGCGACTTCGATGCGCGCCACCTGGTTGCGAAGTTCCAGAGGCAATTCGAATGCCGTCGTTACCGACCGCTGCCCGCTCGCGAGCTTGAATGGCGCTTCGCCGAGACGTTCGTTGCGCGCCGAATAGGCATTGACGCTTCCTTCGCGCTGTGGTCCGCCGGGTGACAGGACCGTCGCTTCGAGCTTGCCTTTTTCGCCGAGGTGGGCGGCGAGCCCGAGCACTTCATGGCCTTTCGTCTCGTCGAGAACGGCGAACGTTCCGCTGCCTGCGAGGTCCGCAAGCTTCGTTGCGATGTTGTTCGCATCCTCTTTGTCGTCGAGGCCGTCGTGCAGCCAGACGATGCTCGGATTTTTTGCGCCTGCGTCATCGAGCGCCTTTTTAAGCGCGGTCACCGTCGCGGCGCGATCCGGCGCGAAGGGTTCCGGCATCAGCGCGGCGGCTGTCGCTCGCGCGTCGGCAGGTGACTGAATTTTGAGAACCGGCAGTTTGACCGTCGCAGCCGTTCCAGCAACGATGACCGGACGGCCCTTGCTTTCGGCCTGGCCGATCATGCGTTCGATCATGTTGACGCGTTCGGGCCAGTGCGATGCCGCGGCCCAGCCGTTATCGACGAAAAGGACGACAGGTCCTTGACCGGAAAGCGCCGCATCGCGTGACGGATTGAGCACCGGATCGGCGAGCGCCAGGATAACGAGCGTTGCGGCGAGGAGCCGGATGAGCGTCAGCCACCACGGCGTCTTCTCGGCAGTTTTTTCCTCGTTCTCGAGTCCGACGAGAATGCGCGTCGGCGGAAATTCCACTTGCGTCGGACGCGGCGGCACGGCGCGCAACAGCCAATAGATGAGCGGCAGCGTCACCAGCGCAGTGAGCAGCCACGGGCTCAGGAAGGCGAGGGGGCCGAAAATCATAGGGCACGCTCCGTCATGTCGGAGCTGCCGGACATCCATTTATAACCGCTCGCCGATCCTTGCAGCCGCATCAGCAGCGATAACAGCGGCTCGGACGCGGGACGATCTGTATGATGGGTCAGAAACGACCAGCCGAATCGCTTCGCCATCTCGGCGATTTCCGCCCGATGCGCTTCGAAGCGCGCCCGGTATTTCGGACGCAGCGCCTCGACGCGATCCGCGACCCACCGTTGATCGCCGCCGGGGCTCAAGAATTCCGTGCGACCGTGGTAGGGCAGCGTTTCTTCCGCCGGATCGATTACCTGAACCATGTGCCCGGCGACCCCACTGGCCGCGAAGCCTTCAAGCCGCTCGCGGATTTCGTGCGCGGGCGTCAGGAAATCGCTGAACAGGATGAGCCCGGAAAACCGGCTGAGCGCCGCACGCGGCGGCAGGCCTTCATTCGTGAATTCGGAATCGGCGTTCGCCGTCATCGTCTCCGCGATGCGCGTCGCGGCGTTGCGGCTGGCCGTCGGCGACATCTGCGCCAAGAGTGCCACGCGCTCGCCGCCGCGCACAAGCAACTCGGCGGCCGCGAGCGTCAACACCAGCACCCGGTCGCGCTTCGACACCGGCGCGATATGGCTCTGGAAATTCATCGATGGCGAAAGATCGGGCCAGAGATGCAGCGTATGCGCGGCTTCCCACTCGCGTTCGCGGATATAAAGATGATCCGAGCTTGCCGACCGCCGCCAATCGACGAGCGTCGCATTCTCGCCGGTTTGGTATTGCCGGAATTGCCAGAACGTTTCGCCGGGTCCCGCACGACGCCGCCCGTGAATGCCTTGCGCCACCGTCGAGGCGATGCGGTCGGCTTCCATCAGTAGCTCCGGCATCCGGTCGACGAGGCTTACGGCCTCGCGCTCGAGCGCCAGAACATGTCGGCTTTCGTTATTCGTTCCGGCTCGTTGCCCTCGGGGGCCTGCCATCCGCGATTACTCCACCGACGCAGCGAGGCGCGCGATGATGCGGTTGAGATCCTCACCCTCAGCGCGCGCGGCGAACGTCAGCGCCATGCGATGTTTCAGGATCGGCTCGGCAAGCGCCACGACGTCGTCGACGGACGGCGCCAAACGGCCATCGATCAAAGCTTTCGCGCGAACGGCGAGCATCAGCGCCTGACTGGCGCGCGGGCCGGGACCCCAGGCGACGAAGCGATCGGTCTCGGCATTGGCGCCAGTGCCCGGACGCGCCGCGCGCACGAGCTTCAGGATCGCCTCGACGACTTTATCGGGAACCGGGATCTGGCGGACCAGCCGCTGCGTCGCCATCAAATCTTGCACCGAGATCACCGGCTCGACCTTGGTGGAATCGGTGCCGGTCGTTGCGTAGAGCATGCGCCGTTCTGCGATAAGATCGGGATAGCCGACGTCGATCTGCAACAGGAAGCGGTCGAGCTGTGCTTCCGGCAGCGGATACGTGCCCTCCTGCTCGAGCGGGTTCTGCGTCGCGAGCACATGAAACGGCGCCGGCGTATCGTGGCGCTGCCCCGCGACGGTGACATGATGCTCCTGCATCGCCTGCAAGAGCGCCGACTGCGTCTTCGGCGAGGCACGGTTGATTTCGTCCGCCATCAGTAGCTGCGTGAAGATCGGCCCCTTGATGAAGCGGAACGAGCGCCCGTGCCCGGGCTCGTCTTCGAGCACTTCCGAGCCGATAATATCCGACGGCATCAGGTCGGGCGTGAACTGGATGCGCTTCGCATCGAGCCCGAGCACCTTGCCCAGCGTCTCGACGAGCAGCGTCTTCGCAAGACCCGGCACGCCGATCAGCAGCGCATGGCCGCCCGACAGGATCGTGATCAGCGTTCGCTCGATGACCTCGTCTTGTCCGAAGATGACCGCGGCTGCGGCCTTGTGTGCCCGCTGCACGCGCTCGGCGGCGGCTTCAAGCCGCGGCACGATATCGGTATGGGTCTCGACGACATTGCTCATGGATGGACGGCCTCGCTCGGCAGATTCTATATTGGAAACAAAGGGCCGAGCTATGGCGTTCCCGGCGGCATCTTAAACCTAGACGATCCTGCTCGCTCCTCCTAGGGTCAAGTGAAGGTTACGTTAGGAAATGGCAACACTCTGGCGGCTTGAAGGAATGGGCACAGAGGCCGGATAAAACGCATGAAATTGCCGGCGTGAACGATCGTACCGCAACGTCATCCACAGGTCTGGAAGCTTTGACGCGCGCCGCCGCCGAAAGCGGTGAGGCGGGCGCCCGGCCCGTCGAGAAATGGAACCCGCCCTACTGCGGCGACATCGGCATGAAGATCCGCCGCGACGGCACCTGGATGTATCAGGGCAGCCCGATCGGACGCATCGCGCTCGTCAAGCTGTTCGCATCGATCCTGCGCAAAGACGACGACGGCAAGACCTATCTCGTGACGCCCGCCGAGAAGGTCGATGTCGAAGTCGAGGACGCACCCTTCCTCGCCGTCGAGATGGCCGTGTCAGGCGAAGGCCGCAACCAGACTCTCACCTTCCGCACCAACGTCGATGACGTCGTGACAGTCGATGCGGAGCATCCGCTGCGTTTCGAGCAGACCCAACCCGACGGCGGATTGAAGCCGTACGTGTTGGTGCGCGGGAGGCTGGAAGCACTCTGCACGCGCGCAGTTTATGCGGAGCTAGTGGAGCTTGCGGTGACGAAGGACGGCGAGGGGGATGAGGTCGGCGTGTGGAGTGGGGGCGTGTGGTGGGGGATGGGGTGAATTCGATTCATGTCTGGATCGAGGTATCTTCAAAATCGTAACTTCTGCCCTGCATGGATCTGACAGTCTTTGATGCAGGCTTATGCAGCGGCATTTAGCTTCTAGGTTCATATGAACAAGATCGATCATCAAAATCCAATATGCGGATTCGGTATCAGAAATTTTCGCAGCTTCGGCGACGTCACACAGTTCCTTGGTCCATTTTCAAAGATAAATATTTTTATTGGAGAAAATAACTCCGGCAAGTCAAATATTCTCAGATATATCAATAAAGTTTACGCGCCACTTTCGCAACGTTCATCGATTAAGCTTGACGCCAAGCACGATGTACATACGAAGGGAAATCTTGTTCGTCTGCCAATTCTGTTCCCGATTTCGTCATCCATTTTAGAATCGAAGTTCAACAATCCAAGAATCAACTACGATCAATTTAACTGCTTACTTCAGCGGTTATCTGTGCACAGCGCACCAGAAGGGTTCGCTTGGTTTAATTTTAATCCTGAAAATTCGCAAATCGATCTCTCTGACGCTCTATCTGATAAAGCCGACGAATATCGCGACGCTCATCCAATATGGTCGGCTCTGCAAAACGCCAGCGGTGGAGGAAAAGAGCACTGGTTACCAAGCATATTACAGCAAGTATCTCAAAAGTTCTTGCCCCGGGTTACTCCAACGATAATACCTACGTTGCGCAGATTGCCGACGCGTCTACAGGCTTATGAGCAAGAGTACGGTGGTCTCTCCGACTCAACACCTAATATTATTGAAGAATTGGCGGCAATAGAAAGCCCCACATATGATCGAATGCGGGATCGTGCACGATTTGATGCGATTCAAGATTTTATCCGTCGAGTTTTGAAGCGAAGCGACATTACGCTGCAAATTCCTCACGATCGAAAAACTATTACGGTATATGAATATGGCCGCTACATCCCGATCGAAGCGCTGGGGACTGGTATTCATCAACTGCTAGTGCTCGCTTCAAAAGCAATTTTGGAAGAGAATTCGGTCGTCTGCATTGAGGAACCCGAACTTCATCTTCATCCCGAATTGCAGCATCAGATTATGCATTTTCTTAGCGAACACACTTCTAACCAGTATTTTATTACGACGCACTCTGCGTCCATAATGGACGCTGTAAAGTCGCAGGTTTATTCAACTCGAATCGAAAATAACGACAGTGTAATCGATACACCATTGACTAAAAACGCTCGAAGGCAAGTTTGCCATATCCTTGGATATCGGCCAAGCGATCTTTTGCAAGCTAACTCGCTAATTTGGGTCGAAGGTCCTTCGGATCGTATTTACTTGCTGAATTGGCTAAACGCTGAGGCAAAAGAATTACAAGAGGGATGGCATTTTTCTATCATGTTCTATGGCGGCCGTTTGCTGAGCAATCTCACCGGTGAAGATAGAGCGGTCGACGAATTTATTGCACTCATGCCAATTAATCGCTTCCCTGCGATACTGATTGACAGCGATAAAAGGTTTGCCCAAGGTCGAATAAATGAGTCAAAGAAGAGGGTGAATGGGGAATTTGGAAGCGATGGTCGTTTTTCCTGGATAACTAAGGGAAAAGAAATTGAGAATTATGTGCGGAGAAACGAGCGCCTTAAGGCGATTAGATCAATATATGGAGAACAATGCGAACTCGCTTCGAATGATGATGTTTATGGCCACCCACTAGAGTTCAGAAAGAACGAAACCTTGGTAGAAAAGGTTGATAAATTGGCGATTGCTAGAGCAGTATGTGAGCATCCACTCGATTTAAACGTATTGGATCTGAAAGGCAAAATTTGTGAGTTGATAACCTATATAAAAATGGCGAACCATTTGACATAACAGACTCGGGTCGTAGCGATTGCTTTGGGTCTTTACGTTAGGTAATTATACGTTCGCCCAAAAATCTTATCCCCGCTCTGTCCACGTCCCGCATAATCCCACTCATCCCGCCGCGGCTTGCGAGCGCGCTCCCCGTCATCTTCGGCCGAGCGCGGCGGCGCCGCGTCGAAGGCCGGGGATCCAGCGCAAGACTCGTCGCGAAATCTAATAATGCGCCTTCGGCGATTCTTACGCTGGATCCCCGAACGGGATCGCGTTGCTCACCCGTTCGAGGATGACGGAAAGGGCCCGGCGCATGAGGCGACGACCGCTTAACTCTCCACGCAAATCACCCACAAAAAATCTTATTCCCGCTCTCTCCGCGTCCCCCATACTCCCACTCGTCCCGCCGCGACTTGCAAGGGCTCGAAACTCACACTGGAGGATCGGGCGCGGATGGGAGCATGCCGGGCCGCCAGCGATATCAGCGCGCCTGGAGATCCCTGCCGGCCGCGAGCGGACCACCATGGTGTGGTGTCGCGGTTCAACTCCCGCTCCAAACGCGAGATGCACGGGAGGTGGTGGGTTCACGGCTCGAAAGGAGGTTCGCTTCCTTTCAGGTTGCGAGTGCCCCGGAATGCCGGTTCGGCCGCCGCCGGGTGCATGAACAAGACTTGGCACTGTCACGGGGCGGCGAAGGCTGCATCCGAAATAAAAACACAAGAGCGAGAGGCCCCGCCGTCCCGTCCCTTGTTTGTTTTCCGCCTCCGACCCTGCATCGCAGAGCCGGTCGTCGATCGTGCGCGTGCTGATGCCATATTTGAGGTTGTCATCCGGGCGAGCCCACGTGCGAGACCCGGGCCCCAGGATTGAGATAATAATAGAAGGCTGAAAGTCCGGGCTTCCGCTCTGCTCCAACCGGGAGACAAAATACAAAAATCGCGGGAGCCCTGTCGGAACGGCGGATCTTCGTTCGTCTTGAGCTTATGCGATAAGCAATTTTGAAATCACGGAGCTTCGCTATGAAAAACTATCTCGCCGTATTTCTCGGCAAGCCTGAAGCGATGGACGCATGGAAGGCGCTGCCCGAAGCCCAGCGCCGGGATCGCGAAAAACGCGGCATCGAGGCCTGGCACAAATGGGTCGCTGACAACAAAGGTGCGGTGACGGAGATGGGGTCGCCGCTCGGCAAGACGAAGCGAGTCGACAAGAATGGCGTTTCCGACACGCGCAACGAATTGGGCGCGTGGATCGTCGTGAAAGCGAACACTGAGGATGAAGCCGCGAAATTATTCCTCAATCATCCGCATTTCACGATATTACCCGGCGACAGGGTCGAGGTGATGGAGTGCCTGCCGATACCTCAAGCGTGAGCTGAGGGACGTTCGTTCGCGACCCTCAGCCGATCCATTACGAAGCGTCATCATCGCTGTGCGGTTTCTCGATGACGTCGTCGGTTGTCGGATCGCTCTCGTCGTCGTCCTCGATCAGGATATTCGGCGTATCGGCGTCGGCAGTGGCATCGTCGCTATCGGCTTCCTGCGCGGGCGCTACCTCGGCCTCTTCGGCGGCCGGAGCAGTCAGCTTGTAAAACTTGCTTCTCGTTTTCTTGCCGGGCTCCATCACGAATTGGTGGCGCGGCAGCGCCGCTTCCATGTCGAGAGTAACGCCGCAATAGGGGCAGTCGAGCGGCGACCGGTTTAAATCGTAGAAACGCTTGCCACACTCGTCGTTCCCGCACGTGTGCTTCGCGCCGCGCGCCGAATGGACCTGGGCTGCCGTCATGGCCATGTTACTAGTTCCTCGCTTTGTTGTTGGTGCTTTCGAGCACCCTGCTGAAGCGAGATGCACACCGTGATTGAACGTCGTGTCGTTAGTCCAGAGTGCTTGGATAGGTGAGGCTCGATGCCGATTGCCGGATCGCATTCCCGTTCTTGTCATCGACGAACAGGACCAGCTTGCTCGACGCGGAAATGGCACGCCCATAGGCGACCGCGTGCGATTTGATCGCAAAACCCAGGAGGAAAATCCGTCGTGGCCCGCGAAGGACCGACCACGTTTTGTCGCGCTGCTGCATAATGCGGATGAATCCGTTGTCCATAGCGCTGTCGGTCATGACGTCTTTCTGGTTGGCTCGGACAAACGAGCACTAAACTAATGCGCGGAAGCGATTAACATCGAATTGATCGGCAACCCCATGCGTGACTTGGGCGATGCCGCGGAGCGTTGCGGGACGTGCTTCGATGTCGCGCCTTCTGCGCTGATGGCTTTGATAGGGCTCAGAATATATGGGTATCGACAGCAGTTTTCGCAACCTGAGCTGCCTTACGAGCCTGTCGAGTATCTTTGCGACAGTAGGGTAAGACGGCCGCGAAAGCAACTTGAGCGTTGTTTTGCAGATATTTATGAGCCTCGCGGCTATCCCTTTGCGGCCACCACTTCAACTTCAAAACATATCCCCGCTCTAGCCCCTTGCCCCACACTGTCTC
>ERZ778017.3310-NODE-3310-length-11664-cov-4.896029_pt1 | contig 11664 bp, 13 predicted proteins | sample MGYA00375747_ERZ778017 | MGnify/ENA primary metagenome ERZ778017 (study PRJEB29350, sample SAMN05509838) | bioreactor metagenome | biome: bioreactor; material: wastewater | place: South Africa: University of Cape Town | collected 2014-03-17 ... | reverse complement strand
TGCCCGCCCGCCGCTATGCGCGCTCGTGCGCGAGCCCGTGCTGCACGGCGAGCACCGCGGCCGCCACTCGCGATCGGCAGCCGAGCTTGGCCATGATGTGGCGCACGTGCAGCTTGACGGTGTCGGGGCTGATGCCGAGCGTACGGGCGATCGTCTTGTTGCTCCGCCCGGAAGCGATGTGCGAGAGGATCTCGCGCTCGCGCGCGGTGAGCGTCTCGGGCAGCAGGCCGCTCGCGGAGCCGCGGCCGGCCGACTTCGCGGCCGGCGCGCCCGCGGTGCCCGGCTTGTACGGCGCAGCGGGATCGTCCTGCGCGACCGCGGGCGGGTCGAAATGCAGCGTGAACAGGCCGAGCGTCCTGCCGCCGCTTTCGAGCGGCAGGACGACGCGGGTGGACGGGAGGCGGATCTGCTCGCCGAGTACGTTCGCGCGTTCCCACGACGCGAAGAAGTCGGGCTCGCCGTCGAAGGACGGCACCTGCAAGGTTCCGGCGCGCGCGCCCGCCAACTGGACGATCGTGGCGAGGAAGGCGTCGAGCATGGAAGGCGATGAGATCAACTGCGTACCTCCTGCCGCGCGACGCCGTTGCTGCCCGGCTGCGCGGCGCGACCTGCCGGCTTCGATCTTACGCGGGCGGCAGGCAGGCGCGTCGAATGCACCGACGGCATGCCCGTTTTTCCGCGACGTCATGGAACTGAAGAAGCTGCTCTCGTACCTGAAGGACAACCGCCTCGTGGTCGCCACCGCCGAGTCGTGCACGGCCGGGCTGATCGCCGGGCGGCTGGCCGACGCGACCGGCGTCGGCAGCTCGCTCGAAGTCGGCTACGTCGTCTATTCGCCGCAGGCGAAGTGCCGGCTGCTGGGCGTCTCGCCGCAGACGATCGATCGTTTCGGTCTCACCAGCGAGGAGGCGGCGCGCGAAATGGCGCTGGGCGCGCTGGAACGCAGCGAGGCTTCGGTCGCGATCGCCGACACCGGCGTGGCCGACGAGCCGCCCGAGGGCAGCGACGTGCCCGCCGGCACCATCTGCTTCGCCTGGGCGGTGCGCGGCGAGGACGGCACGCAGCTGTTCTCCGAGACGCGGCACTTCGACGGTTCGCGCAACGCCGTGCGCCGCTCGGCGGCCGACTACGCGCTCGAACGCATTCCGCACTATCACGGCAGCGCCCGGCCACGCGGCTGAAGTGAAACTCAGGGCGGCGCCACCGGCCCGGTCGACGGCGCCTCGCCCTGCTTCAGCTCCGAGGCCTTCCAGACCGTGATCTGGCCGTCGGGCTCGAGCACGGCGAGCGCGAGATCCGGCAGTTCGCACTGCGCCTCGCGCAGCGCCTTCTCGATGTCGTCGCGACCGATGCGCTGGCGCCGCAGCACCTTCTCGAACAGCGCTCCGTCTCGGCCGATGACGACCGGCGCGCCCTGGATGAAGCGCTCGACCGAGCGACTGCGCGCGGTCGCGTAGCCGACGGCGAGATTCAGGCCGATCAGCGTCGCTGCGCGGATGATGCCGCCGACGATCGACTGATCGTTGCCCCCGATCGACGGGCTGACCGCCTCGCTGAGCAGCAGCATGACGAGCAGGTCGAAAGGCGTGAGCTGGCTGAGGGTGCGCTTGCCGGCCAGCCGCATCAACACCATCAGCGACAGATAGATCGACCCCGCCCGGACGATCGGTTCCCACCACGGTTCGGCGGGGATCCACATCCGGGCGGGTCGTTCTTATGTCCGCGATATATCAGGACGACGCCTCGCCGTCGCCCATTTCCTGCATCAGCTCCTGCTTGCGCTCGGCGAGCAGGTTGCCCAGCTCTTCCATGTCGACGTCGGCCTTCTTCGCCTTCGGAAAGATCTCGTCCTCCTCTTCCTTCACGTGATGCTTCACGTATTCGCCGAGCACCGTCACCCTGGCGTCGTACAGCTCCTCGTCGGGCGACATCGACGAGATCTGCGCGATCAGGTCCTTCGCGCTTGCGTGCTCGACCTCGGCCTCGTCGAGCAGGTCGGTCATCCTGTCGCCGCCCGACTCGCGCATCGCCGGATAGAAGATCTCTTCCTCGATCTGCGCGTGCACGGTCAGTTCGGTGAGGATGCGGCCGACCAGCTCGATCGCCGCGTCGCGGTCCTTCTCCTTCTTCTTCTCGAACTCCTTGAACATCTTCTCGACTGCGCGGTGATCGGCTTCGAGCAACGCGATCGGATCGTTCTCCTTCTCCTTGCGCGAGCGCGAGCGGGTCGTCGTCTTGTGGGTCGCGGCACGGGTACCGGGCATGGCTGCATCTCCATAGGGGCGCGGCACCATCGGCCGCGGCCGCGCCCCTGAAGCAACCGGCGTACCAGCCGCCTCTTCAGCAGCGCACGTCGCGCAGCTCGATCACCTCGGGGTCGTCGGCGTGCTCGAGCAGCAGCCTGCGCACGCGGTCCTGCCATGCGGCGCGAAAGGCGGCAGTCTCTTCTTCGCTCGCCTCGCCGTGCAGGCAGCGGCCCATCCACAAGGACGTGCGCGGGTCGCCCGCCACGCTCTGCAGGCGCCCGGCGACCTCGACGCCGACGCCCGGCCGGTCGATGCGCGAGAAGCGCATCTCGCCGTCGATAGGCCGGCCGAAGAACAGCCGCTCGCGGCGCCCGAAGCGCCCGCCGAGCCCCGGAAACCCGCTGTCCTCGGTCGCTCCGGTGACGAAGGTCGCCACGGCCGCGACGACGCCGGTGACGCCCGCGTCTCGCCGCTCGCGCATCTCCACGAGGATCTCGCCGCGGCGCGGCAGCTCGTCTCCGTACAATCTGCGCAGCGCAGCGCGCGTCATCAGGAAGGCCGACGCCACCGTCGGACACGAATGACCGGCCATGCGCACGACGTCTTCGTAGCGATAGCGCAGGCGCCCGCCCTCGACCGCGCCGAGGAATTCCGCGAGCGGATCCTGCATATCGAGAACGGGGGCCTGGTCGAAGAACGACGGGAAGGACTCGGTGCGGGGCATTTGGGCGACGGACATGACTCGTTCGATCCGGGATTGCGGGTAAAGCTAAAATAGTAACGCGTTACTTACTTACCATTCCAGCCCTGCTGCCATCGTTCCGCACTACATGACTGCCCGCGACTCGACCGTCTCGCTGCGCCCGCGCCGGCGGCTTCCCTCGCACGAGCGCCGCGCCGAGATCGTCGCCGCGGTGGTCGATCTGGCGCGCGAACGCGGGCCCGAAGCGATCACGACGCAGGCGATCGCCGACCGCGTCGCGCTGACCCACGGCGCTCTCTTCCGGCACTTCGCCGACAAGGAGGCGATCTGGGCCGCCGTCTTCGACTGGGTGCGCAGCGATCTGGGCGCCGCGGTCGATGCCGCTTTCGCCAGCGGCGGCTCGCCGGTGGAGATCCTCGAGCGCGTCTTCCTCGCGCATGCGCGCTTCGTCGCGCGGCACCCGGGGGCGCCGCGCATCCTCTATCACGCGCTGCAGGGCGACGAGCACACGCCCATGCACGAACACGTGCACGGGATGGTCGCCGCGTACACGCGGCGCGTCGCCGCCTGCCTGCGCCAGGCGCGCGACGCCGGCGCGCTGTCCCCGGCGCTCGATCCGCAGATCGGCGCGACGCTGTTCGTCGCGACGCTGCAGGGCCTGGCGCTGCAGCGCTCGCTGCTGGGCGGCGAAAGCGGAGTCGTCGACGCGGCCCGCGCGACCTTCTCGCTGCTGCTCAACGGCCTGCGCGGAGTGCGGCGATGAACGCGGCATCGACGGCGCCCGGCACGCGGCGACGGTATCTGTGGCGCGCGCTCGGCCTGCTGCTCGCCGTGGTCGCGGCGGCCTACGCATTGCCGCGCCTGCTGTTCGGGCCGGTCGTACCGGTCGTTCCGGTCGTGCAGCGCGACTTCGTCCAGTCGGTGGTCGCCAGCGGGCGCGTGCAGACGCCGCATCGCATCGACATCGGCGCGCAGATCACCGGAACGGTGATCGCCGTGCCGGTGGCCGAGGGCCAGACCGTGCGCGCCGGCCAGGTGCTGGTCGAACTCGATGCCACCGAACTGCGGGCCGCGCTGCAGCAGGCGCTGACCGCCGTCGCGCAGGCGCAGGCGAAGCTGCGCCAGCTGCACGAGGTGCAGGCGCCGGTCGCCGAGCAGAGCGTACGGCAGGCGCAGACCACGCTCGAACACGCCCGCGCGCAGCAGCGGCGCAACGAGGAGCTGTTCGGCAAGGGCTTCATCGGCCAGGCCACGCTCGACGAATCGCGCAAGAACGTCGACCTGGCCGACGCGCAGCTGCGCGCCGCACAGCGCCAGCTCGAGTCGGCGCGCGCCGGCGGCAGCGACGTCGCGCTCGCCGAGACCGCGCTGGCGCAGGCGCGCGCGAACGCGGACGCGGCACGGGCGCGCCTGTCCTACGCGACGATCGCCGCCCCGGTGGCCGGCACGCTGATCGGGCGCAACGGGGAGCGCGGCGACGTCGTCCAGCCGGGCAAGGTGCTGATGACGCTGTCGCCGTCGGGCGACACGCAGCTCGTCGTGCAGATCGACGAGAAGAACCTCGCGCTGCTCGCTTCCGGGCAGCACGCGGTCGCCTCGGCCGACGCCTATCCGCGCAGGCAGTTCGAGGCGACGCTCGCCTACATCAACCCGGGCGTGAACGCCCAGACGGGGGCGGTCGAGGTCAAGCTCGACGTGCCCGATCCCCCGCCCGAGCTGAAGCAGGACATGACCGTCTCGGTGGACATCGAGGTCGCCCGCCGCGGGAACGCCGTGCTGGTGCCGAGCGACGCGGTGCGCCAGCCCGAGTCCGCGTCCCCCTGGGTGCTGCGCGTGGCCGAGGGACGCGCGCAGCGCGAGCCGGTGCGCATCGGCCTGCGCAGCGGCGGCTGGTCCGAGGTGCTCGCAGGCCTCGCCCCCGGCGACCTCGTCGTTCCCGCCGGCGTGCCCGACGTCGTCGACGGCATGCGCGTGCGCGCGCGGGTCGACGCCACGAGCCCCGAGTGAGCGCCACGAACTCCGCCGCCGCATCCGGCTCCGCGCCGCCGCCTCTGCCGCGCTGGGCGCCCTTCGAATGGATCGTCGCGCTGCGCTTCCTGCGCGAAGGCCGGATGCAGACCGGCTTCATCGTGACGGGCGTGGCGATCGGCGTCGGCGTCATCGTCTTCATGTCGGCGCTGTTGAGCGGGCTGCAGTCGAACTTCATCCGCCGGGTGCTCACCGCGCAGCCGCACATCCAGCTGCTGCCGCCGAAGGAAGTCGCGCGCCCGCAGCGCGGCGGCGAAGACAACGGCACGCTGCAGCACGGCGCGATCGTCCAGCCGCCGCTGCAGCGGCTGAAGTCGATCGACCAGTGGCAGGCGGTCGCCGCGCAGATCCGCGCGATGCCCGAGGTCGCCACCGTCTCGCCGGAGGCGACCGGCTCGGCGCTCGCCGTGCGCGGCAGCGCGAGTCGCGCGATCTCGGCAATCGGCATCGAGCCCGAGCGCTATTTCCGCATCGTCGCGATCCCCGAGAAGATCGTGCGCGGCTCGACGCGGCTGGGCGCCACCGACATCCTGATCGGCACCGAGCTGGCCTCCGACCTCGGCGTGGGCGTCGGCGACAAGCTGCGCGTGTCGGCGGCGCTCGGCGCGAGCACCACGTTGACGGTTGCCGGCATCTTCGACCTCGGCAACAAGGGGGCGAACCAGCGCACGACCTACCTGGCGCTGCACACCGCGCAGAGCCTGCTGGGGCTGCCGGGCGGCGTCACCGGGCTCGACGTCACCGTGCACGACGTCTATGCGGCCGAGCGCATCGCGCAGCGCATCACGGCGGCCACCGGCGTGCAGGCCGACAGCTGGATCCGCACCAACGAACAGTTCTTCACCGCGATCAACGCGCAGCAGACGTCGAACACGGTGATCCGCGCCTTCGTCGGGCTGTCGGTCGCCTTCGGCATCGCCAGCGTGCTGGTCGTCTCGGTCGTTCAGCGTTCGCGCGAGATCGGCATCCTGCGCGCGATGGGGATCTCGCGCGCGCAGATCCTGCGCCTGTTCCTGCTGCAGGGCAGCCTGCTCGGCCTGTCGGGGTCGCTGGTCGGATCGGCGCTCGGCGCGCTCGCGCTCGCGCTGTGGCAGCGCTTCGCGCGCAATGCCGACGGCACGCCGCTGTTCCCGCTGGCCTTCGAGCCGTGGCTGTTCGTCGCCGCACTCGTGCTGGCCACGCTCGTCGGGCTGGCGGCTGCCGTCGCGCCGGCGCTGCGCGCCTCGCGCATGGACCCGGTGGTGGCGATCCGTGGCTGAGCCGGCCGTCGTCGCGCTGCGCGCCGTGCGCAAGTCGTTCAACATCGGCACGCCGGTGCAGACCGAAGTGCTGCACGGCATCGACCTCGAGCTGCATCGCGGCGAGTTCTGCGCGGTGATGGGGCCGTCGGGCTCGGGCAAGAGCACGCTGCTGAACATCATCGGACTGCTCGACCGGCCGACCAGCGGAACGCTGTCGGTGTGCGGCGAAGAGACCACCGGCCTGGACGATGCGGCGCTCACGCGGCTGCGCGGGCACAGCATCGGCTTCGTTTTCCAGTACCACCACCTGCTGTCGGCTTTCAGCGCGCTCGAGAACGTGGTGCTGCCGATGCTGGGCGCCGCCGGCAGGCCCGACGCGGCGATGTTCGCGCGCGCCGAACGGCTGCTCGACGAAGTCGGGCTCTCGCCGTGGCGCGACAACCCGGCCAACCGGCTTTCGGGCGGCCAGCAGCAGCGGGTGGCGGTGGCGCGTGCGCTGGCGATGAATCCGCCGGTGCTGCTCGCCGACGAGCCCACCGGCAACCTCGACACGAAGAGCGCGGACGCCGTCTTCGAGCTGCTGCGCAGGGTCAACCGCGAGGAAGGCACGTCGGTGCTGTTCGTCACCCACAATCCGGAACTCGCTTCGCGCTGCGACAAGACGATCCAGGTCGTCGACGGGGCGATCGTCGGCGCGCGCGAGGCGCCGGACGCTGGCTCTTAGCCGGCCCGGGGCGCCTGGCGCTCCGGCCTCGGGCGTTCAGCGCTCCACCAGCAACCGGCCGATCAGCGCGCCGACCGCCAGATCTTCCGCGCGGCCGAAGGCGTGCAGCCGGATTCGACCGCCCCGGTCGATCACCACGAGCGTAGGCGTGCCGCGTATCCCGTAGGCGCGCATCGTCGCCGGAAGATCGCCGCCGTCGTCGGACCGCGCATCGATGCCGACCGGAAAGCCGACCCGGTACTCGTGCAGGAACGCGGCCAGCGCCACCGGCGTCATCGCCTCGTGGTGCTCGAACACCGTATGCAGCCCGATCACCGCGACGTCGTCGCGGGCGAACTGCCGGTGCACCTCCTTCGCCTGCGGGATGCCGTGCGCGACGCAACCCGGACACAGCATCTGGAAGGCGTGCAGCACGACGACGCGGCCGCGCAGCGCGTCGAGCGTGAGCGGCTGCGGCGTGTTGAACCACTGCGAGACGGACAGCGGCGGCGCCAAGGGGAAAGGCTCGTCGATCACTTGATTCGCGTCAACCTTGGAACGATTATCATTTGTATATAGTCCGAGGACTACCGACAGGGATACGACGACCGATGCGCTTTTCCCCATTCTCCCCTGCAGCACTGACGTTGTTGACGATATCCCTGTCGCCGGCCGTGGACGCGCAGCCACGCCTCGACGCGGTCGTCGTGACCGCGACCGGCCGCGCTGCCGAGAGCCTGCAGACACCGCAGGCCGTCGAAGCGCTCGACGTCGACCGCGCCGAACCCTCGGCGCCGCCCGGATCGCTGTTCGTCGGACGCCCCGGAATGGCGGTGCAGTCGGACGGCGCCTGGGGCCAGAACCCGGTGCTGCGCGGACTGCGCAAGGAGAGCATCGCGGTGCTCGTCGACGGCGTTCGGGTGAATTCGGCCCAGCCGCAAGGGGCGCTCGCCTCCTTCGTCGATCTCGGCCTGCTCGACCGCGTCGAGGTCGTGCAGGGTCCGTCGGCGGTGCTGTACGGCAGCGGCGCGATGGGCGGGGCGGTGAACCTGATCACGCCGCGGGCGCGCTTCTCGCCGGAGTCGACGCTCGGCGGGCGCTTCGGTCTCGGCCTGGGCACCACGAAATCCGGCGCCCTGCTCGTCGAGCGATCGGGCCCCGATGACGCGCTCGTCATCGGCGCCGCGGCCAACGACACCGACGACTACCGCAGCCCCGACGGCCGCGAGCCCGACACCGGCTACCGCTCCGACTCGCTGCTCGCGAAATACGCCTTCCGTGTCGCTCCAGGCGTCAGCCTGCGGCTGAACCTGCAGCGACACGCCGTGCACGACGTCTGGTACCCCGGGTCGGCACGCACGGGCGGGCGCCCCGGCGGCGCCGGCATTCCGCCGCCGCTCGGCACCGTCACCATCCGCTCGCCGGAACAGCGGCGCGAGCTGGCCGAATTCGGGCTTGACGCGCAGCTCGGCCCGGGGCAGCTTTCGGCCGAGGTGTGGCGCCAGGACGTCTTCCGGCAGATCCGCGCGTTCTCCGCGCGCCTGGGCCGCGACTACGTGCGCAACGACGTCACCTTCTCCACCGGCGGCGTGCGCGCGCGCTACGTGCTGCCGATGGGCGAGGCGCAGATGCTCACGGCGGGCGCCGAGAGCTGGCGCATGCGGGCGGATCCCAGCGCTACATGGACAACAACGCGCCGTTCTTCAACAACAACCGGCGCAACGATCCTTTCGACCAGGGCAGCCTGCGCTCGAGCGGCCTTTTCGTGCAGGACGAGATCGAATGGGGCCGCGCACGCATCATCGCCGGCGCGCGCTACGACCGCATCGAGGGCGACGCGCGCAGCAAGGGCGCGGGGCCGGCGATGCGGACCACCGGCCTCGAGCACACCGACGACACGCTGTCGTGGTCGCTCGGCGTGCTGTATCCGCTCGCCGACGGCATCAACGCCTACGCCAACGTCGGACGCGCCTGGCGCGCCGCCGACATGCGCGAGCGCTTCGAGGACTCCGCGCGCGGCGACGGCTACTACCACGTCGGCAATCCGCAGCTCGATCCCGAACGCTCGACCAGCATCGAGGTCGGCCTGAAGGGCAGCGCGAAGGGCATCGTCCGCAGCGGCAACGTCGACTACCGCGTCTCGGCCTACCGCACGCGCATCGACGACTACATCGCCGGACGCATCACCGGAGCGATCCACCCGGGCAGCGGGCTGCCGATCAAGCTCACCGAGAACCTCGACGAGGCGGTGATCCGCGGCATCGAAGGGGCGGCCGCGATTCCGCTCGGCCGCTTCGTCGTCGACCTCGCCTTCACCTGGCTGCGCGGCGACAACCGGCAGGACGACGAGCCGCTCGCCTTCATGCCGCCGCCCGAAGCGGGCATCGGCATCGGACAGACGACGGCGCACGGTGCGTACTGGCGCACGGCGCTGCGCGCGGTGAAGCGCCAGGACCGCGTCGGCACGCGCTTCACGGCCGGCACCGAGAACGAGACGCCGGGCTTCGTGGCGGCCGACGCGCTGCTCGGCTGGCGCTTCGGCAAGGTCGGCGGCCTGTCCGACCTGCGGGCGGAACTGCGGGTGATCAACCTCTTCGATCGCGGCTACCATGAACATCTGACCGAAGGCGTATCGGGCGAGGAACTGCTCGCGCCGGGACGCTCGGCTTCGCTCAGCCTGCGCGGGAGCTTCTGACGGTGCACACATCGCGGCGCAGCTTTCTCGCTTCGGGCGCGGTCGCGCTCGGCGCAGCCTACGCCGCCCGGCATGCGCGCGGCGCCGATTCCGCCCCGGACGCGCGCTCCGCGCGGCTGGCGAAGCTCACTCTCGGCGGCCCGCCGGCCAGCGTGTCGAATCCGCTCGTGCGGATGGTCGAGTCCGGCGCGCTCGCCGACCTCGCCGACGACGTGCGCTTCGTCGGCTGGCGCGACCCGGACCAGCTGCGCGTGATGGCGCTCGAAGGCAAGGCCGACGTACTCGCCATGCCGGTGAACGTCGCGGCCAACCTGTACAACCGCGGCGCGAAGCTGCGGCTCGTCAACGTCTCGGTCTGGGGAATCCTCTGGGTCGTCTCGCGCGATCCGAACGTGCACACGCTGAAGGATCTCGTCGGCAAGGAGATCGCGATGCCGTTCCGCGGCGACATGCCGGACATCGTCTTCTCGCTGCTCGCCGAGCGCGAGGGCATCGATCCGCGCAGCGACCTGCGCGTGCGCTACGTCGCCTCGCCGATCGATGCGATGCAGCTGCTGCTGCTGCGTCGCGTCGATCACGCGCTGCTCGCCGAGCCCGCCGTCTCGATGGCGCTGCGCAAGTCGGGCTCGTTTCCGGTGAGCCTCGTGGCGCCCGAGCTGTATCGCGCGATCGACCTGCAGCAGGAATGGAAGCGGGCTTTCGGCGGCGACGCGCGCATCCCGCAGGCCGGCATCGCCGTGCTCGGCGCGCTGCGCGATCGGCCCGACGCGGTCGCGCGGATCGCCGCCGCCTACGACAGCGCCCTCCACTGGTGCGAGGCCGATGCGAAGGCCTGCGGCGAGATCGTCTCGAAGCACGTGCCGATGCTGTCGGCCGAGGCGATCGCCGACGCGGTCGGTCACGGCCACATGGACGCGGTTCCCGCGGCTGCCGCGCGTCCGGCGCTCGAATCGCTGTTCCGGCAGCTGCTGCAGAAGAGCCCCGGCCTGGTCGGCGGGAAGCTGCCGCCCGACGACTTCTACGCTTCGCGATGAAGTCGCTGCGCGCCGCGCTCGCGAAACTGCCCGCCTACCTGTGGAGCGGATGGGGAGCGGTGGCGAGCCTGCTGCTGCTCGTCGCCGCGTGGGAAGCGGTGGCGCAGTTCTACGGCCCACTCGTGCTGCCCGATCCTCGCTCCGCCTTCGCCACGCTCGCGCACTCGCTGGCCGCCGGCGAGGCAGGGCCCGAGATCGCCGCGACCGCACGGCGCGCGCTGGCCGGCTACGCGTTGTCGGTGGCCGCCGGCAGCACGCTCGGGCTGCTGGCCGGCGTCTCGATGACCGCCTCGATGATGTCGCGGCCGATCGTCACCGTGCTGCTCGGCACGCCGCCGATCGCCTGGCTGGTGCTGGCTATGCTGTGGTTCGGCGCGAGCGACGGCACGCCGGTGTTCACCGTCTTCGTCGCCGCCTTCCCGGTCGTCTTCGTCGGCGCGCTGCAGGGCGCGCGCACGCTCGACAACCAGCTGAAGACGATGGCGCGCGCCTTCGAGCTGCCGCCGCGGATGATGTTCGTCGACGTCTATCTGCCGCACGTGGTGTCGTACCTGTTTCCCGCGTGGATCGCCGCGCTCGGCATCTCGTGGAAAGTGGTCGTGATGGCCGAGCTGCTGTCGAGCCCCGACGGCGTCGGCGCCGCGCTCGCCGTGGCGCGCTCGCAGCTCGACACGGCGGCGACGATGAGCTGGATCGTCGCCGTCGTCGGGCTGCTGCTCGCCGTCGAATACCTGCTGCTCGAGCCGATCAAGCGCGAGGTCGAGCGATGGCGCGAGCCCGGCGTGGCGGCCGACGGAGCGACGCGGTGAACCGGGCGCCCGATCGCAGCGAGTCCGCCGAGAACGCGATGCCCTTGCGCAGCGCGGCCACGGCCACGGCCACGGCCACGGCCACGGCCACGGCCAGCATCGCACTGCCGGCGCTGCGCGTACGCGCACTGCATCACTCCTTCGCGCGCGAAACCGTGCTCGACGCAATCGACTTCGAACTGCGCGCGGGCGAGATCGTCGCGCT
>ERZ778017.3306-NODE-3306-length-11675-cov-4.015404_pt1 | contig 11675 bp, 8 predicted proteins | sample MGYA00375747_ERZ778017 | MGnify/ENA primary metagenome ERZ778017 (study PRJEB29350, sample SAMN05509838) | bioreactor metagenome | biome: bioreactor; material: wastewater | place: South Africa: University of Cape Town | collected 2014-03-17 ... | reverse complement strand
TTTTACGAGATTTCATTCAACCGCTGCGATCCTTTGATCCGCACTGAAATGGATGTGTTCCCGGACGTTTGGTCCGGAACCCCCGTTCAGGGCGTCTATAGCGGCTAGGAGTATTTTGAAATGTCACGCATGGACATGTCTTCGCGAGAGATCGTGGAGTATGCAGCCCAAGGCGGTCACCACGACGCGCTGTTCGAGCTGGGCCTCAGCTATTGCACGGGACGGGATGGCAGGGTCGATATGGTTGAAGCGCACAAATGGTTCAACATCGCTGCGATGCGCGGTAACGACGACGCGAAGCGATACCGCCTCGAACTCGCGCGCGACATGACCCGGGCCGAAATCACGCAGGCCCAGCGGCTTGCCCGCGAATGGCTGTCTTCGGTCCACTAGCACGCGATTTCATGCCGTTGGCCGCAAGGGCTGAAGGCTGATCCAGCAAGCCCGCGCCGTTAGCATTTGGAAAAGAAGGAAGACAGACACTTCCAAGAGGTCTTGGCGGCCTTCCCGACAGCCGAACCCGCCTTGCCGAGGGCGGATGTGGCAGATTTTGCTGCATCGCCAGCTGTTTTCTGCGTTTGCGCTAAACTGTCACCCGCAGACTTCGCGCTCTTTTCCACCATTTCCTGAACGGTTTTTGGCGGCGCATCGCTGGTCGCTTCATCCGGCATTTTTTGCCCGGCGGGCTCCGCGTCATCCGGCGCTACGGCGCTGACCGAGGTGCCGGGTACGGATATGGCGGACGGTTCTGTATGCTGTGTGGCGGCACTTTGCTGAGGCGCGCCACCGAGCACACCATCAAGGCCCGTCGGAATAGTGAATTCCTTGCGCGCGCCCTGGCAGGGCGTTGTGTTGGCGCGATCGATCGCGCAGCTTGCGTGAGGGCCGGCCTTCGCGAGCGCCGTGATGCAATAGAGCTTTGTAACGGTACTGGCTGGGCTGGAACCGTTTACAACGCAGTCGTAATTGGCGTCGGGACCGGAGCATTTGACGCAGATCTCCGCAGCCGCCACCGAAGTGGACAGCAGTACAAGCCAAGCTGCGCACAGATTTGATCTCAATCCAATGGCCACGGCGGTCCCCGTTCCGCTACCCGTAATATTGGTTTCAGGACACTAGGACGACTTTAGGGCGCCGACCAGTGCCGGGAGCTTATGCCCAGGCCAACTTTTAACAGTTGAGGCGCTTGCTTGCATTGCGGCAGAGCCCCCTCTATAGGGGTGCCACCCACTGGTTTGGGGAGACGTAGCCGAGTGGCTGAAGGCAACGGTTTGCTAAATCGTCATACGCTTTAAAGGCGTATCGAGGGTTCGAATCCCTCCGTCTCCGCCATGGGTTGTTGAGATCACGAGAGGCCTTCAACAGTCATCCTCTCCGCCGAAATTGAAGGCGCTTGACAGCGACGGCACTACACAGAGCAGGCGGCATTTCATTTATCGCCCCGTCGTTCGTTAGGATGCGCGCACGCCAGTCCCGAAGAATCAATCCCCCGTCGAGAACTGGCCTTGCGGTACTAGCGGCTTTACAGCGCGCGTGCGCACCTATTGGACGACTTGATCATCGAACTCTTTATCTGGGCTATATCTGGAATTGTTTTCCGCCGCGCGGCAGATTTCAAAGTAAGCCGCGCAGTCTGCAAAACTAACAATTTCAGACCGCCAATGCTGATCATATTTTTTAATCTCGTTGAACACGGCGCCGGCTTCATCAAAAATGACCCTTTGATAGCCTAGATATTTGAGATCGAGCGCCAGCCGTTCGAGATCATTCGGCAAACGGTAACTAGGCAGGTTCGGAAAAGTATCCGACCAACTTCCTGCGAATCGCAAAGCGCCATCGGTATTTTCCGTTGGGTCCAGCGCAAGGACGGGCTCCGCATCCAACAACGCGGCGCTTAAGGGAACAACACGTATCATCCGGTTGTTGCCTCTAAGCTGTTTTAAGCGCCCGAAATCTAACCTCTGACGCAACTCGTTCAATGGATCCCGAGTGCGAAATGCTGCATCCATCGTTGTTTGATCCGGATGCAGCCTCCTAAAAATCGGAAGCATTTGTTCCCTGAGCGTTGCCTTCTCATCTCCGAAACTTTTGCCATGGAGATGAGTGACGAAAACGCCACCAGCAACCAAATGTCGCCATCCAAGCTTTCTTGCCCGATAGCAAAAATCCGACTCCTCGCCATAGCCGCGAGGGAAGTGCTCACAATCCAGAAATCCGATCTCATGTATACTTCTGCGATTGATAAGCATGCAGAATCCGACGTTCGTGTGCACGGGCACGAAAATGGATCTCGCCTCTTCGAAAGCAATCTCGGCAAGCTTCCTGTCAGATATCGGGAGGCGATGAACTTCTCCCCACTTCGCCCTCGGATAACAGCTTATGTGGCTTCCATTCTGGTTCGTAACCGGATTTACGGAACAGACCTGCACGTCGCTTTCTAGAGCCTCGATCATCACATCCAGCCAATGATCGTAAACAACGGTATCGCTGTTCAGTAACAGCGGATGAGTAGCGGGTAACGCCTGTAAACCGCGATTGGCGGTTTGCGTGAAACCCACGTTGCTATTATTTCTCCAAATCGAGACTCTATCGTCGCTCAAATACTCACGAAATGCATCAGCGACGATGCCATCCGTACTCGCATCGTCAATGCAAATAACTTTGAATCGACTTTCTACTTTAGCATTGAGTACAGACGATAAGCACTGTTTGGCAAGTTCGAGCTGGTTGAAAATAGGAATTATTATGCTAATGCTGGCCACGCCATTCACCTAAACACGCTTTGGCCACGTTTTGACCGGGCGCTTCTTGATTTTTCTAACTATGTTCGAAGTTTTGCGAAATATTTGCGTGCGGGTCCACCATTTATCATTTGCGATAGAATAAAAAGCATTAGTTGATTCCAAAATTTTTTGCTCTGCGTGGGCGAGACGACGTGCCATTTCGTTCTTTGCAGCAATTGCTCGGTCTCTCTCTTTGTTAGCCGCAATCACTTTATCTTTCTCTTTGTTGTTGGCCGCAATCACTTCATCTCTCTCTTTCTTCAAAGCCGCGAACTTACGGTTCTGCTGATGTTGCTGATGAATTTTGGCCTCGAGGTATCGCTTACTTAGTCGCTCAAGAATGGGATTTTTCCTAAGAATCTGGAACAGCTCTGCGGCGTCACTATTGGGGTCCCCCACATACAGAATGCCTAAGCCATGGCCGTGCGCAACCGAGGTGTGGGGAAATTCGTCGGTAATCTCCTCCCAGAACCGCCACACGCCAAAATCGCGCTCATGAACATTGATGTCATGAAAAAGCATTACGCCGCGATTAGACATCTTCGGACGCCACATTTCGAAATCGTGCCGTACGGCATCATATGAGTGAAATCCATCGACATGGAGAATGTCGATTGACGAGTCTTGAAAAAGCTTACTCACCTCATCGAAATATCCCTGAATATACATTTGGCCGGGAAATAAACGCGATAGCTTCGTCTGAAAATCATCGAATACCGCGCTGCTGTGCATGCCTGCGTGAGGGTCGCCTTCCCAGCTGTCGATACCGATACATTCGAGCCCGAGGTTCAAACGTTCAGAATGAGAACAAGCTGCGAAGAAACTCATTCCATTATGGACGCCGAGTTCCACGTACCGACGTGGCATAAGGATTGAGAAAAGTGCCCCTTGAGTAGGGACAAGGTCAGTCCACGCCGAGAACACATCGACCGGCGGACCCATTTCCATTGCCACGAGCGCTTCCACTATGCTTGCGGCATCGAGAGGCCGAGGGCGTCCAACGTAACTTTTATCGAGGGAGGAAAATTTTGCCGGGCCACGTGTACGATCTCCCCGCATAGGAGCCGGCAAGAGTTCTATCGTATTACCAGCAATCCTTCCGCGGACTACCGCTCCAGGCGGCATGTCGAATCTCATCCAATCCTTGTTCAAATCCGTTTGGCGCAGTTCGACTGAGGACAGCTCGCGCGTTATCGGACTACGTGAATTTGAAAAATGACCGTCTAATTGAAACGTTGGCCAATTCAGGGCTGCCGGATCGAGTGGCCGTAACGGATCAGTTGTTGCACCATAGTCCGCGGCAAGCGCGTTCAGCACAGCGGCGTCACAGCCTAGATCTTGGATGACGTAGAGATTCGACTTGTGATGTTTGCCCTCACCTTCGCAATGGTTGTGCTTGCGTCCTTGTAAATCCAGTGCATTGGCTGCTTTGTATGATATTCGCTCGGCAGAGCGTACTGGAATATGAAACAAGGGAACACCAAGTTTTTGTCCTTCAGGTGGCCCAGATAGTGTTGGCTTGAGATCGTGGCATCCCATTGTTACGATATAATCAGGGTTCGACATTGCATATTGTGCCGAAAAAGCGACTTTGACATATTGAGAAACGCGCCCGGTCCAATGGAATTTCTGGGTGATGTCGAAATTGTTGAACGAGCCGTAAGTCGTCGGGATTAGATTTATCCACGGAAGATGCATTACTTCCGAGCCAAAATTCCTGAGCGTCCTCTCTAGGTGTCCGCGATCAGGCGACTTCAGAAACTCATCGGCGTCTAAACAAAAAAGCCAATCTGCTCCTTCGCAAAAAGCAATCTCAGCTAATGCTCCTACCGCCTCGGATTGATATTTCGCGAGGTATGGCAAATTATAATACTGAACACGATCATCTTTCTCGCGCGTTTTATTGAGAATTTCGAGCGTGCCATCCGATGACTGCATGTCAGCAAACAACATTTTATCGAAGTACTTCAGATTATACGCAAGGAAACTTTCAACGATGTCGATCTCGTTCCGAATCATCGTTGCGGAGAAGATTTTCATGCAGCAGAGTCCTGATGCTTGATGGGATGTTGTATTTCTCGGTTCGGACTCTATGGAGCATTCTAGTTCCGTACAACAATTGGAAGTTTCGGCGATGATGCGAACGCGCCACATATGCAGTCATGATGGGGCTCGTTAGACGGCCGAGCAGATTGCTGCGCGGACCTTTTCGTTTGGTGTGGGAATACAGCTGTTCGGGCTGAGGGCGCCGCGTGATAAATCCGACTGCGCTTGAAAAATTTTAGAAGCGCGATGCGCGCGCCAGTTTGCTACTGTGCCGCCTTCGATCTCCATACGTGCGCTCGCGACCTGCGCGACGTTTTGCGGCCTGCGGATTCCTGGAACAAGTCTCGAACGGTGAGGTTGTGCGTTGCGACGTCGAAGATCACGGGAGGGGGCGAGACTTGGATTTGCCTGCCGATTGCGGACCTCGCATGCGTATTTTGTTGGCGTGTGCCGCATACCCTCCGTGGGGTAAGGGTGGTGGCCCTGCCGCATCCGAAAGCATCGCGCGAGCGCTCCATGCGCGCGGCCACAGCGTACACGTCATTACCGTCGCCGGTCAGGATACCAACGAAATTCGCGATGGCATCGACGTTCGCACATTGCGGTCGCTCAATGTCCACTGGGACTATTGGAAGAAGAACCCGCCACACCGAAAGCTCGCCTGGCACGTCCTCGAAAACGGCAATCCGAAGGCGCTTTTCCGTATGCGGCGCGCCATAGCAGAGGTCGGCCCCGATATCGTGGTGACGGTCAGTTGCGAGAACATCAATGTCGCGACCTGGCTTGCAGCGAAAATGTTGGGTGTGCCGACCGTGCATGCCGTGCAAAGTCACTTCCTGCTGTGTTGGCGGGGAACGATGTTTCGCGACGGCGCGAACTGTGTGGGGCAATGCGTGTCGTGCCGTTGCACGTCGCTAGGCAAAAGATTGTCTTCGCGTTTGGTTGACGGCGTTGTTGCCGAGTCCCGCCATATGCTCGACCTGCATAATGAAGCGGGCTACTTCGCGGGCGCCGAGCGAAAGGTGATTCCGGCGGCGATCGACTGGCCGGTGCGAAGCAGTGCACCACGTCGGCAGAATGAGATGATCAATGTCGGCTATATCGGCACGGTCACACCCAATAAGGGCGTCGAAACGCTCGCTCGCGCCGCCGCGCGTCTTGGAGAGCAAGCTCCCATTCGCTACTTGATCGCGGGCGACGGGCCCCCCGAGTACGCCGAAAAATTATCCGCGATCATGCCGAAGGACCGTGCTCGATTTCTCGGCTGGACCGGTCCGGCCTCTTTTTATCCCGAAATCGATGTGCTTGTTGTCCCATCCCTCTGGAGCGAGCCTTTCGGACGCGTCTGCATCGAGGCGTTCTCGCAAGGCGTGGCGGTCGTCGCCTCCCGTTCGGGTGCGTTGCCTGAGATCGTCGACACCGGCAGCGGACTGACGTTTGAAGCCGGAGACGATCGCACATTGGCGGACTGTCTCCGGAGCCTCGCGCAAGACAGAGCCCTTCTTCTTCAACTGCAAGCGGGAGCGCTCCAAAGGGCTAAATCCTATAGTCCGCAGCGCCTCGCGCTCTCATTTGAGGAGTTTCTCGGCGGACTCTGCCGCGCTCGCGAACCGCGGCGCGGTAGGGACCACCCCGAATAGGCGTCTCTACTACCGGCCAACTTCGGCTGCCGCGACTTTGTTGATCACCACGCCAAGTAACCGCTCGATGACGATATCGGAGCTCGCGAGCGCCCGATCGAGATCTTCCATGGAGGATCTCCCCCACTCAGAAACGATAACAAAAAGCCCAATTGCGGCCGCCGCTGCCCGCACGTCGACACAGTCGAGCAATGACGGAAGGTCGATGATGATGGCGTCGTAGTTGTGCTTGAGGGCTTCGACGCTCGCGACCATCGCGGCCGATCCTAGAATCTCAGAAGGGTGTTGGTCTTTGGGAATAGCCGTTTCTCCGAGAAAATGCAGAGAGGGCTGATGCTCATGGATGCACTCGGAGCTGTCATGGCCCGTCATGAGCGAAAGCAAACCCGGTCGAGTCCGCGGCGTGAGGTTGCGAGTCAGCATCGAACTGCGTAGATCGCCGTCGATCAGGAGCGTGCGGGCGCCACTTCGAGCTGAGAGCAGCGCAAGATTGTAGGCGAGCGTGGTTTTTCCGACGCCTGAGCGAGGCGACGTGATGCCGATCACATGACAGCGATCACCGGCTGCAGCATGCCGGTCGAGGGCCACCTTGATGCCACGCAGGCTTTCTCCAGCCAACGCGAGAGGGCGAGTCGCACCGAACGATATGGCCGGTTTGTGATCCTCGATCAGGCGGAGTGGTCCGCGCGATAGAATGGCGCGCCTCCTGACCTTCGGTATGGTGCCGATAACGCGCACCCTGAATTCGCGCGCAACCTGCCGTGGCGAGCGGACGAGGCGGTCCATATACTCGCGCGCAAACGCAGCGATGAGCCCAAGCGTGCCGCCAGCCACCAACGCAAGCAGCAGGATGAGCCCGGTTTTTGGTGCACTTTTGGAAAGGGGAGGTGACGCATCTGCCAGAACCCGCGCTTCAGTGACCGGGAATGCCTGCTGCTGGATCTCGACGCTCTGCGTATATCGGTTGAGAAACGTTTCATATGTAGTCCGGGCAGTCTGCGCTGCGGATTCCAGTTCCTGCAGGCGTTGATCGAGAACCGCTTGCGAGATGCCGTTGGGAGCCTCATCGGAACCGGCCGAAATGCCGTTGATCGATTTGAAATCGGCGAGGGCCTTGGCGGCGTCGGTCATGCGATCATGCAGCTTACGCACGCGCGCATCGACCCAGTCACTGGAGCGCTGGGCGATCTGCAGCTTCGCGCCAAGCTGATCGACGATATAGGCCTCGGCGATAGCATTGGCGATGGTGGCCGCTTTCTTCGGATCCGTTGAAGTGAAGGAGATCTCCGCTACATAGCTGCGGCCTTGCCGCTCGACCTGAAGTGCGCGACGGAAAGCTCCGGCTGCGATCTGGCGTTTGACGTCTTTGCTCTTTTCCTTCTTTGCCCCCGAAGCATGGAAAAGCCCGATGATGTAGGAGAGGGGACTGGATTTGGAGATGAATTCGGGATCCTGCCACAGCCGAAGCTTGTCGATGACGGCAAGCGCGATTTTCTCCGACTTGAGCGTTTCGATTTGGCTCTCGACGACGACCATATCGACGCTGGTGTCGGGAGTGCCGGCTGTCCCGTACGCGGGAGAGCGCTTCGTGTCCGTCATCAGCTCTGTCGTCGCCGTGTACTTCGGCGCGGCCGTTGCCACGTAGATCACCGCGGGCACCAGTACGGCGATCACAGCCCAAAAGATCAAGCGCCGACGCCAGACGATCACATCGCGAATGTCTCCGAGCGACCAGTGAATCCGTGACGGTTGGCCTCGAATCTCGATCGCATGTCGAGCGAGGTCAGTAGGTACGTGCAGCATTGCGTTCCCCAACAAACCAGCGCCAAAGGCGCACACACCTGAAGCTTGTTCGTCAGCGGGTGAGCGTGCCGTCCCCTTAGCTCCGTCCGGGGCCTCACCGTTGTTGCGTCGCAACCAAGCCAACAACCCCAACCGCGCAAAGCAGGATGCGTTCCCTGGCAGATTTCCCAGCTCGTTCAATGAGTCGATGGAACGCACCGGCCGGCGACAGGTTAACCCCGCTGCACTGCGATAAGCGGGCTAATCCTCGCCAACTGAAGGGGGCCACTGTGAACCATCGGATGGAGTGCACTGAGGGCGATTGCGCGCCCTGTTTTTCGGCAAATACGCGCAGCGCCGATGCAGGCAAATCTCCTAATGGTCGAGTGTGGAACATCCATAAAATGTCTTTCGCACGCAGTGGGCATAAGCTGCGCCAAGGAGGCGCATGCGCCGCGGTTCGCACACAGGCTTTGCTCCTTCGAGAAATTTTACCACTCGCGCTGATGGTGACGTTGCTAAGCGCGCTGTCCCCGCCCTCGGCCCGGGCGGACGAATATCGCGTGGCTCCGGGCGACACGATCGAGTTTTCGACTGTCGCGACGCCGGATCTCAAAACTCGCGCAACCATCCGGCTTGATGGCGAAGTCACTCTTCCGCTTATCGGTGACGTCAAAGCGGCCGGACTGACGCTCACAAAACTGCGCGCCAAGCTGCAAAATCTTCTGGCATCGAAAGTTTATCGTAAGCGGAGTGAGGACGGGCGTGAAGTTCCCGTCATGCTTGCTCCCGACGAAATCTCCGTCACCGTAGCGGAGTACCGGCCGATCTACGTCAATGGCGATGTATCAAAACCGGGCGAGCAGCAGTTTCGCCCAGGCATGACCGTTCGTCAGGCGATTGCGCTCGCCGGCGGCTACGACATCATGCACTTTCGGATGCAAAACCCATTCCTTGAGGAGGCTGATTTCCAAGCCCAGTACAACTCGCTTTGGACGGAGTACGCCAAGGACCAGGCGGTTATCGCCCGGATTCACGCCGAACTCGACAATGCCGACGCTCTCGATCGCAAAACTCTTCTCGAAACGCCGCTGCCCGAGCAACTCACGACGCGCATCGTCAACATCGCGCAGAAGGAACTCGCCGCACGCAACAGTATCTACCAAAAGGACGAAGCTTATCTACAAGACGCGGTGAAAAAAGAGGGTGCGCGTATTGGAATCCTCGCGGAACAGGAGAAACGCGAGAAGGCGGGCGTCGACGCCGACGTCGAGGAGTATAATCGCGTCAACGGACTGTTCGAAAAGAAAACTTTGCCCATTACCCGGCTTGTGGACGCGCGGCGGACAATCCTTTTCTCATCGACCCGCTATCTGCAGACGCTCGTCGAGAAAGGTAACGCGGAGCGCGGCCGCGACGAGCTGGTCAACAAGTTGCAAAAACTTCCGGATCAGCGCCGCAAGGAGCTTCTGGCAGATCTGCAGGATGCCAACGTCAAACTGGCGACAACGCAGGCCCAATTGCAGGCAATCGGCGAGAAGCTGATTTACACCGGCCTCGTTCGTTCGCAGCTCGTACGTGGCAAAGGCTCCGAACCCGAGATCGTCATCCACCGCAGCCAAGGCGAAGCCATAACGGCGAGCCAGGATAATGAGCTCATGCCGGGCGACGTGGTGGAGGTGGCCCTGCAGAAACGCCTGGTCGTAGGCGAGAACGCGCCGCCCGCCGACACGTCGGCGAGGCAGGAAACAGAAAACGCGAAACCTCCGCAAACCCCTCCTGCGCCTTCCAACAGCCGGTGAGCGAGCCATGCAGAAAGACCGCGCAGGCATAGATTTTTCGGTGGTCATTCCTCTCTTCAATCGTGCCGCCACGATCGAAAAGGCAATCGACAGCATCCTGAGCCAGACGGTCTCAGCCAAGGAGATCATCGTCGTTGACGACGGATCCACCGACGACAGTGTGGGCGTGGTGAAAAAGATGGCGTGCCCGCTCGTCAAGGTTCTGGTGAACGAGCGCAACCTCGGGGCGACGGCGGCGCGAAATTATGGCGCAAAAGCAGCGACGGGAAACTGGATCGCTTTCCTCGATAGTGACGACTTCTGGCATCCCGAGAAGCTTGCCGCCGAGCGCGCGGCGATTGCGTCGGGCGGGGATGATGTGACGGCGCTGGCCTCCAACCACGTCCTGGTCATCGACGACCGCGTTTCCGATATTGCGACACGGAAAGAGCTTGTCTCCGATGTAGCGGATAAATTGCGAACCGAAAACTTTCTCGGCACATGCTCCTGCATGACGGTGCGGCGCGATGCATTCCTCGCAATTGGTGGTTTCAACGAGCGGCTGAAATCGTGTCAGGACTGGGATCTATGGCTGCGCCTAGCGAGCACCGGGAAGGTGATAATCTCCAAGCCTCCCTACGTGTTCTATCGGTTCAACACGCGCGACAGCATATCGAGCGACGGCCTCAAACGCCAATCGGGCCATATCCACATTTGGAAATCGCACATCCGCCAGGGCCGGAAATTTGCCGGCGATCGGACGAGCTTGGCGCTCACCTTTGCCGACGTTTGCATGAACCGGAATAAACGAAAATCATTTCGGCGATTGTGTCGGTACGCGCTACGCGCGGAGCCACGCCGATTTCGTCAGATCGGCGCTATGCTCATTCATGGCGCAACATCGTCCGATTATATGAACTACCGGCGACGCATGGAGCGGTCGATCGAGGTCATGCAACGCGTGCGTCGCGGGCTTGGTCGCGGTGGTGGCTCGCCGCGCGAGATTGCCCTCCCGCCCGCCGCGGCGAGCGCGCCTATCGCGCCAAGCGTGCGCGAATAAATTCCGCATTCAGGAAAAAATAGGCGCGCTTTTCAGGAAAAAGCATCAGGACGGCAAGGTAGATGGCGAAGCTCAAGCACACGAGCAATCCGCACGTCAGTATGTCGGCGCTTCCAATAGCCGGTTTGAGCGCGAGAAGCGCAATCGCCGCCACTGCTGTCGACAACGCATGCGGCATCGCCATTGAGTAAAGGTCGCGAGCCTCGACCGGACCCACACGCCCCGCCGCGGCCCAGATCACCGGAAGCCGGATGAGATAGTCGGATATCGTGTAGGCAGCGGCGACGCCTACGGGCCCCCACGGCAAACCGGTGACGAACGCCGCGACCGTCGTAACTGCGCCAAAGAGACCAATCCAGAAGAAGCCGCCGCCTCGGCCCTGGCTGATGTAAAGCCAGCCGATTGTCGAGGTCATAACCTGTTGCAAGCCAGCAATGCCAAGCCAAGCGAAAATGGGAGCTGACCCTAGCCAGCGGTCCCCAAGCAGGATTCGAAAGACATCCTCGGAATAGATCGTCGCAAATAAAATAGCGGGCTGCGTCGCGAGCAGAAGAATTGAGACGCACTCCATATATGCCCGTTT
>ERZ778017.3303-NODE-3303-length-11684-cov-4.178519_pt1 | contig 11684 bp, 15 predicted proteins | sample MGYA00375747_ERZ778017 | MGnify/ENA primary metagenome ERZ778017 (study PRJEB29350, sample SAMN05509838) | bioreactor metagenome | biome: bioreactor; material: wastewater | place: South Africa: University of Cape Town | collected 2014-03-17 ... | reverse complement strand
TCCGCCGCAAGTTCAGCATACGTCGTGACGCGCCCGAGGAAACTGATAGCCGGATTATCGGGAAATCGACGGGCCGCGCGCTCCACAAGCCCGGGAAGCGCCTCCGCTGGGATTGGCATATGCCAGTCGATCCCAGGCGGGTAGGTGGCGATCCAGGGCAAGGACGCGGATGCGGGCGTCTCGGCTGCTTCGGGCGTCATGGCGGTCCGATTCAGTCAGGAGTGGGGTTAACTCGAGCACATCGGATTTTAACTGCCCTTTTTTGGGCAATAGAGTCGCGACAGATTGAACAACTTTTGGATCTCGAAGGCTAGTCGGTGATCCGGGTTGGCGGGAGCGAAAGAGATCTTTAAAACATTGGTTTGAGAGCTTTCGGCCCGTCCCCGGTTTGCCCCGCGACGGTCCGTAGCTGGACTTGGCTGGCGTTTAAGGATAAGTGACCCCCCCGCTTGCTGATATAGCGCTCTTGATTTAGTAGATGCCAAGAAAACTGGCCCGTCGCAGTGAATTGCGAGGGTGGGAGAGGCCAATGGACGAAGTCGCGACTAAGGTTATCGATATCCTCAAAAAGCATATGAAGGAGCCGCGCGACGATATCTCGCTCGACACCCAGCTTACGGATCTCAAGATTGAATCGCTTGATCTTGCGATGATCGTATTCGACATCGAAGACGGCTTCGGGATCGAGATCCCTTACAATGCAAACGAGGAAGTCGAGGCGTTCAAGACCGTCGGCTCCGTCGTTGACCGCGTCAAGTCGCTGATCGCCGCGAAGCAGGCGTCTGCCGCCAAGGCTTGACCAATTCGGCGGCAATTCCTTTACGACAGCGAAAATGCGGACGCCGGCATTGACCGCAGCGTCCGCATCGTCGCGAGACGAGAAAGAAAGTTCTGATGTCGCAACGTAAACCGGGCCGGCGCGTCGTTGTTACGGGCCTTGGAGTCGTGACGCCGATCGGCACGACAGTTGATGAATTTTGGGCAGGGTTGAGGGCCGGCAAGTCCGGTGTCAGCGAGCTCGGCGGCTTCCCCCTCGACGATCTGAAGATCCTGATCGCCGCGCAGATCAAGGATTTCGACCCGAAGCAGCGGCTGAAACATTTCAAACGCGACCGCATCATCACGCTCGCCGACCGCTATTCGTGGTTTGCCGCTGCGGCTGCCGACGAAGCGGTGCGCATGTCCGGGTTGCAGTTGCCGGAAGCCGATCCGTATCGTTCTGCGTGCATCATCGGTTCGGGCGCGGGTGGCCTCGTCACCTTCGAAACCGCCTATCGCGACCTCTTCATTCACAACAAGCGCGCCACCCATCCCCTGACGCTGCTTCGTATTATCGGATCATCGGCGGCGGCTCACGTCGGCATTGAGTTCGGCGTCAAGGGACCGACCTTCGCCACCTGCTCGGCCTGCTCGACGGCAACGCACGCCATTGGGATCGCCAGGGACTATATTCGCGACAACGTCGTCGACGTGGCGATCGCCGGGGCGTCCGAATCCGTCATCAACTACGGCACGATGAAAGCCTGGCAGGCTCTCCACGTGCTCTCGCCGGAAGGCTGCTTCCCCTTCGCGAAGAAGCGCAACGGAACGGTGCTCGCTGAAGGCGCCGGAATTCTCGTGCTCGAAAGCCTTGAGCACGCACAGGCGCGCGGCGCGACAATTCTCGCCGAGCTCTGCGGCTACGGCATGGCTTCGGATAGCCAGGATATGGTCAAGCCGACCGTCGAAGGCCCGAGCGTCGCCATGCGCGATGCCCTTGCAGATGCAGGGCTCAAGCCGGAGCAAATCGATTATCTGAATGCTCACGGCACCGCGACGATGGACAACGACATCAACGAAACCAAGGCGATCAAGAACGTTTTCGGAGACTACGCTTATAAGCTGCCGATTTCGTCGACGAAGTCGATGCACGGCCATCCGCTTGGCGCGGGTGGAGGCATTGAAGCCGTTGCGTGCGTCAAGGCCATGCAGGAAAGCTGGGTTCCACCGACGATCGGCCTGGACGAGCCAGGTGAGGGTTGCGATCTCGACTACATTCCGAACGTCGGTCGCGATAAGAAAGTCACCTACGCGATGTCGAACTCGTTCGCCTTCGGTGGCCTCAACGCCGTGATGGTGTTCGGTCCGCCGCCCGCATAACGGCGGGGTGCACGCAAGCTCGCGCGGGAATTCGCGCGTGCAGCAATCCACATATCTACGATTTCTTCGGTCCGGAAGCTTCACGGGCCTCAAACGAGGCCGCGAATTCGCGCCCCAAAGTCACTTCTACCGCTGAGATATGCGCGAAACCCTTGAAGATAGCGGCTCGCAATGAGAGACTTCTTCCTTGCGGCCGTATGTCGTCCCGGTGGCGCGGGCTTCGGATAGGTTGAAGTGCATGCGAAAGATCGTGATCCGGGCAGGCGGCGTGGCTATTCGCGCGAGATTGCTAGACACGCCGACCGCCGAACGCATATGGGCTGCGCTGCCTATTCAGGCCGCCGCCAGGACATGGGGCGGCGAAGTTTATTTCGACGCCCCCGTGACATCCGCGGCGGAACCTGATGCTCGCGTGGTCGTGAAGCCGGGCGATATTGCCTTCTGGCCCGACGGTGACGCCATCGCGATCGGTTTCGGTCCGACACCCTTGTCGCGGACGCGCGCCGAAATTCGCCTCGCCGGACCCTGCAACGTGTGGGCCGAGGCGCTGGATGATGTCCGTCAACTCAAGTCGGTCCATCCCGGCGCCGCGATTTCCATCCATGAAGATGGTTGAGTTTGCCCTCGTCAGAATTGCAGTCGACGAATTGGCCGGACTCGATACGTGGCGCTGAAATCGATTGCCTGCATTGATGATCTCCGCCGGCTCGCCCATCGCAAGGTGCCGCGTGAATTCATGGACTACTACGAATCCGGCTCCTACTCCGAAGCCACGTTGCGCGCCAATCGCGACGATCTGGAAAAAATCAGAATCAACCAGCGGATTCTTGCGGGGGCCTCGGACAGGGATCTTTCGCAAACCGTGCTGGGCCAACCTCAACCCTTGCCGCTGGCGCTTGGGCCGGTCGGGTTGACGGGCATGGCGTATCGCGACGGCGAAATCGCCGCTGCCCGGGCCGCGCAGAAAGCGGGGATTCCCTACACGCTGAGCACCCTTTCGATATGTTCGATCGAGGACGTGGCGGCCGCCGTCCAGAAGCCGTTCTGGTTCCAGCTCTATTTCATGAAAGATCGCGGCTTCATCGCCGATCTCATTGCGCGTGCGCGCGCCGCGAACTGCAGCGCGCTCGTCCTGACCGCCGATCTACAAGTCCTGGGGCAGCGTCACCGCGATGTTCACAATGGTATGACTGTTCCACCGCGCATCCGCTTGCAAACGATCGCACACGTTCTTTCGAAACCGGCTTGGGTGGCGGGCGTCCTGCTCGGCAAGCGCAAATCTTTCGGCAATGTCGAGGGGCGCATTCCTGGCACGGAGCACCTCAGCTCCTATATGGCATGGATCAATAGCCAGTTCGATCAGGCGCTTTCCTGGAAAGACGTCGGCTGGGTTCGTGAGCGCTGGCCCGGCAAGCTTATTATCAAAGGCATCCTCGATGTGGAGGATGCCCGCGAAGCAGCCCGAGTGGGCGCCGACGCGATCGTCGTCTCGAATCACGGAGGCCGGCAGCTTGACGGCGCCCCGTCATCGATCTCGATGCTGCCGCGCATTGCCGACGCCGTTGCCGCCGAGACCGAAATTCTGTTCGACGGCGGCATTCGCTCGGGGCAAGACGTCTTTCGCGCGTTGGCACTCGGAGCGAAAGCCTGCCTGCTCGGGAGGGCTTATCTCTACGGTGTCTGCGCTGCGGGCGAAGAGGGCGCAAGCAAGGCCATCGACCTCATTGCCAGCGAACTCGACGTCACGATGGCGCTCGCCGGTGTCCGCAGGATTGGCGACATTGGCAGATCGTCACTTGCTTCCGGGACCTGAGTGACAAACCTACTTCGCGCGCGGGAACATGAAGGCGCGCGTCTGCCGGGGCATTTGGATGGCATCGTAGAAGCCGATCGAATCCGGAGCTGAGACCAGCAGGCACATCGTTTCCGGACCTGCGGCTTCCCGCGTTTCAGCGATGAGCCGCTTGCCGATCCCTCGGCCTTGATAAGCTCTATCGACGGCCAGATCCGACAGATAGCAGCAATAAGCATAGTCCGTGATCGAGCGGGCGACGCCGACGAGCGTATCGCCATCGTGGGCAACAATGATGAGGTTCGATCCGGCGAGCATTCGCGCAATGCGTGCGCGATCGCTGGCCGGTCGCCGCTCCGCGAGCCCGGACCTGACGAGGACGCCGATAAAGCTGTCAGCGTCGAGTGCGTCGACTTTCCGATATTCGATGCCCATGCCCCCCTTTATCACGCCGCTTCCCGGAAGGCAGCTATTCGCAGCCCCGGGTGGACCACGCGGCTGCCGCACACAAACATCGCTCGCGTAAGGTCGGGGTGGCGGCTGTCCGCAACCACCCGCGCGCAGGGCTGTCGTAGCGCTGCGCGCAAACATCATGCGCGCAGGGTTGGCGTGGCGGCTGCGCGGAAATAAAAATGGTGGGCCCGCCAGGACTCGAACCTGGAACCAGACGGTTATGAGCCGTCAGCTCTAACCATTGAGCTACGGGCCCACGCGGCGCACTTCATAACAGAAGTTTTCCGCAACGACAGCACCAGCCTCGCTTTATTTGGGAACTGCAAACGCAATCGCCGCGATCGGGCCGTTTTTAAGACTCGGCCTTTTCTTTCGCCCAGTTTGCCCCGCGTCCGCGTTTGGGAAATTTTTCCTCGTAGGTTTTACCCGTCGCCAACCGGAAAGCCGCATCGCGAGCCTTCCGAAAGTATTTCTGAAAGCGCCGTCTTGCGGCCCAGGCGGGACGCGTCGGATCGCGTATGCTGTCGTGCACGATCAGGGCATCGGAGGGCGCGTCGTGCAATTCCATGCCCGCGTAACGCAAGGACATGGTGCCAACCGTGTAGTATTCGGGACTGTCTGCCATGCTCTGCATCAGCACGTACTCCGCCGATCCCGACATTGGAGAGTCGCACACGGCTTTCCATGCGCCGACGAACGCGGCGCTGCCCTCGGTGGGCCGGAGAAGCATGACGCGCGTACAGGGCTTCAGGGCGTGACGCGATCCGACGGCCGTTCTTTTCGTCCGCAGCGCGACGTCGCCCGGCGAATTGAGAATGGCTTCGATGTCGCCGCGCACGCGGCAATCGACGTCCATGAGAACCAGAATGTCGTTCGGGTAGTCGTTTCGCGCGGCAGCAAGAACGCTCGGTTTCTGGCGCGTTTGTGTATACCAGCCGCCTTCGAGCTTAGGCCGCTCGTAGAGGTGATGAGATAACCTGTGCTCGACGAGGTTTGCTGAAAAATCCGCCGCCGCCGTAGCATAGTCGGGCGTAAAAAAACCGATGACGATAAAAGGTGACTCGAAGCGTTGGACGATATCGGCGCGGTTGCTGTGGGTCTGACCAGATTCGGCCGTCATACATGCCCCTCGATTGGACGTCCTCCCGAGACGATACCCAGTCCGCGCATAAAATGATACGCGTCGGCCTGCCGTCAGGAGTCCCGGTGGTTAGAAGATGGTCGCGGTGATCGCGGTTTAAGCCTGCCGGGGTTTTTCGAAGCCATAACACAATTTTTTACTGTGCCAGACGTTTTTTCGCCGTCGATCTTCCATGAAGACATCATAGCTAAAGGCCATGAAAATAATCGAGGAAATCCCTATGCTCCGGGGTCAACGTTCGAATTGGAACTCAGCAGTCTGCATATTCCCGACGCTGGCAGTTATCTTCGCCTTGCAGATATCGCCGTCCTACGCCGACGAAAAGGTCAGGGAACGGACGATCACGGTTTCGGCGACCGGTACGGCAACGGCTGAGCCCGACGAGGCACGCATCACGTCCGGCGTCAGCACCGAAGCGTTGAGCGCACGGGAAGCGCTGACCGGTAACAGCGAAGCGATGAACAAAGTCATCGCGGCATTGAAGGCAAAAGGGATCGACGCCAAGGACATTCAAACGGCATCCTTCAATGTCGAACCCGTCATGGATTATTCGAAGGACGGCACGCCGCCGAAAGTTCGCGGCTATCGAGTGAGTAATCAGGTCGTCGTTGTCGTACGCGATCTCGACAATCTTGGCGCTGTGCTCGACGATCTGGTCTCGGCCGGCGCCAACCAGATTCAGGGCCTGGCGTTCGAAGTCTCGAAGGCCGAAATCTTGAAGGACGAGGCGCGCAAGGACGCCATCGCAAACGCGCTCCGTCGGGCGAAGCTCCTCGCAGCGGCAGCGGGAGCCGAGGTCGGCCAGGTTCTCCAGATTTCCGAGGACGCAACGCCGGATATGCCGATAACATACGCAGCGCCGCGCTTCGCCAAGGTCCAAGCCGCCGTTCCGATCGAGCGTGGAACCAGTAAACTGGAAGCGCGCGTCACGACGACGTGGCAGTTGAAATAGGCGCTACTGAAGTTCGATCGTCTCGACATCGACACGCCGCATGGGCGCGCCCGGCTGCAACGCCCAATCGCAATAATTGTGCATTTCACCTGTCTCGCGCACGCGCCTGAGGCGTTCGAGATCGATCGTGCCGATGACCCACTCCGCCGCGTTGAGCGTCCCCTCGGCGAGGACGCCGGTGTCTGAGACGCCCTGTTCCGACGGCACATAGATGCCTGCCGCGCCAGCGTTGAAATCGACCGCTGGCGACCACGGAGCATCGCCGACGGTCGGGCTCTGAACGGTCGCAATGGCGTTCTCGAGCGCGCGGGCGAGCGAGCCGGTCCGCACGCGGTGGTAGCCGGAAACGCGTTCCGTGCACGATGGCACAAGCACGACTTCGGCGCCCGCTTCCGCCATGGCGCGGACGAGAAGCGGAAATTCGCTGTCGTAGCAGATTGCGATACCGAAAACTCCGAGCTTGGTCTTGAAGACCCGCACCGTGTTGCCGGCGGAGATGCCCCAATCGCGCTCGAACGGCGTCATGACCAGTTTTTCCTGCACCCCGACGGCGCCGTCCGGCGTGATGAGTTGCGCCGCGTTTACGTATTGCCCGTCCGAAGATCGCAGCGGTCCCGATCCGACGAGAATGTGGACTTTGTGCTTTTTCGCAAGCTCGGCGTGAAACTGTACGCGCTCCGGCGTCAGCTCCGCGACCTTCGCAAGCGTCTCCTTGAGATCACCGTAAACCTCAGGGCCGAAGCACGCAGCTTGCTCGATTGCGGCGTACTCCGGATAGACGAGAAGGGCGGCGCCGGTCGCAGCGCCGTTCTTGGTCCAGAGAGCAACCTTCTCCTCCCACTCGGCCAACGTCTTCGGCTGACCGATAGGATATTGCGCGCTCGCAACTTTCAGGGTCTTCGGCTGCTTGCTCAAAGGGTCTTCATCCAGAACTGCATATCGTGGCGCGTTTCGTGCGGTTGGTCGATGTCCTTCCAGTCGTAAGTCGCAACGATGCCATCGACCGGGGCATAGCCGCGCTTTTTCCAGAAAGGATCAAGTGGGGCATAGTCGGCTGGTTTCAATGGGTGATCGTCGGGGCGGATGACGCGGCAGAACGTCGAAAATTGGAAGCCGCCGAGCTTGTGCGCCTGGGCTTCGCGGCCGTCGAAAAACGCGTGCCCTAGCCCATAGCCGCGATGGCTTTTCAACAGCACGCTCTCGCCGCAGTAAAAGATTTTCGAGATATCGTACCCCGCCTTACGGAACGGCTCGCCGAATTCGTCCGCGTGCTCGATCATCGGCGCTCCGGTCGAGGCGCCGACCATCTCCGAGCCGTCATAAGCGGCGATGACGACCGCGCCCTTGGCCGCTGCAAATGTCTTCAGGTATTTCTCTTCGTATTCCAATGTGCCGTCGTAGAGATACGGCCAGTCGCGAAACACGATGATGCGCAGTCGCGCGAGATCGGGGAGGATCTTGTAGATCTCCTCCCCCGTGATCGATTTGACGTCGAGTTTCTTTTTCTCGCCGGCTGCCGCCATCGACTGTTTTCCCTTTAGCCTGCGACCTGCGCAATCCAGTCGGTCAGATTGTAATACGTCGTGACGCGCGCGATCTTTCCATCTCGCACCGCGAAAAACGTACCTGCCGGCAACACGTATTTCTGCCCGGTGGCGTCAGGCAGGCCTTCCTCAGTGTTCTTGTAAACACCATGCACGTTGAATTCGGCGGCAGCACGCGTCGCATCCTTCGAGACGAGGACGACGATGTCCTTCAGCTCTTCCTTGTAATTGTGCGTCATGCGCGCATTGAAGGCACGAAACTTCTCTTTGCCCTGCCGCCGTTCACCCTGGTTGACGTCGTGGATGACGTCGTCCGTCAGAAAATCGAGCATCGCGTCGGTGTCGCCACGGTTGAAGGCCGCGTAGTAATCTCGGATCAGGGCGGCCGTCGCAGCGCGGTTTTGCGATTCGGGGGTCGTGTCGGACATGGAAGCCTCCGGGCTGATGTTTCATGCTTTGCCGGCGGTCTTAGCAGGTCGCGGTCGCCCCTTCCATGCGCATAAACGGTGCGGTAAACGCGACATTTCTGACCTTATATCTCGTAAATGGGGATCGAGAATGGCGGGCGTCGCGGAACTCTTCGTTACTCAAGTCTATCGCGAGGAATTGGCGCGCGGTGCGACGGCGGGACTGATCGAGGAACTGGTGCACGCCGCACATGACGTGGCCGCCGAGGATCGGGCCGGTCAGGCTTGGTCGAAGGCGAACGACTATCCGGGATATACATCTTACGCTTCCCTTGGCGATCTGCCCGACCGGCATCCGGCATTTGCCGATCTCGTCGGCGTGCTCGATCGCCACGTTGGACGCTTCGCGAAAACGCTCGATCTCGACTTGGCAGGCAAGCGCCTCGGCATCGACAGCCTTTGGATTAATGTTCTCGATCGCGGCGGCCATCACGGTGCCCATATTCATCCGCACTCGGTCATTAGCGGCACGCTTTATCTGGCCCTTCCGAAGGACGCGAGCGCCATCAAGTTCGAAGACCCCCGCTTGGCGATGATGATGGCAGCGCCGCTTCGCAAGCGCGATGCGCATGAGAAAAATCGCACGTTCGTTTCGATAGTGCCGAAGGCCGGAACCCTGCTGCTCTGGGAAAGCTGGCTACGGCACGAAGTTCCGGTCAATCACGCGAAATCCGAGCGTGTGTCGGTGAGCTTCAATTACGCTTGGGGTGCGTCGGAGAAAGATCACGCGCCGATCACGTGAACGACGAGGCTGCGGGTGTGCGGGCGGCGCCGATGCTCGAACAGGTAAAGTCCTTGCCAGGTGCCGAGCATCATTGCGCCGTTAGCGACCGGGATCGTCAGCGTCATCTGCGTCAAAGCCGACTTGACGTGGGCCGGCATGTCGTCAGGACCCTCGGCACGATGAATGAAAAGCGGATCGCCGTCTGGCACGAGACGCTTGAAAAAAGCCACGAGGTCGCGCTGGACGTCGGGATCGGCGTTTTCCTGGATCAGTAGCGAGGCCGAGGTGTGGCGGCAGAAAACGTGCACCAAACCTGTTTCGATGCCGGCCTCGGCCACGATTTTTGCGGCTTTTCCGGTAAATTCGATAAGGCCGGGGCCGTCCGTTTCGAGTGTGAGGGTCTTTTGAAACTGGCGCATGCTGGAACCTCGGCTCGGGAGTTCCTATGTTATCGTGATGAGCAGAGCATTCGTCAAAGAGACTGAGGGCCTCGATGAGCTTCCGGAGAAGCTCGTTTCGGAGCACCGCAATCTCGTCACCCCGGACGGCTTCGCCTTTATCGAAGGCAAGGTCAAACAGCTGCAGGACGAGCTGTCCGCCGCGCACGCGTCGGATGACCGGAACGCGATCGCGCGCGCCACGCATAATCTGCGCTATTGGAACCAGCGGCTTGGCACGGCGGAGGTACAACTGCCCGCCGAGGATGTGTCCGTGGTGTCGTTCGGGTCGCGCGTCACGCTCGAGAGGAATGACGGCCGGATTCAAAAATTCCAGATCGTCGGCGAGGACGAAGCCGATCCCGCCAAAGGATCTATCTCGTATGTTTCGCCTTTGGCGCAGGCTCTGATGGGCAAAGCCGTCGGCGACGTCGTCAAGGCGGGCGTCGGCGAAGCTGAAATCACGAAAATCGAATAGACGAGCGTTTGTTGCAAAGCAGCTTGACGAAGGGTCGCTGATTGCGCCCGGAGGCTGGCGGGTTTAAGCAGCGGCCAGCGTCGCAAACGCGCGACCGCGAAGGAGGTAGCGAATGATTAAAGTCAGCGTGATGTATCCGAACGTTCCCGGCGCGCGGTTCGATCATGAGTATTATCGCGATAAGCATATGCCGATGGTCGCGAGCAAGATGGGTGACAAGTGCAAGTCCTACACGGTCGATAAAGGCATCGGCGGTGGAGCGCCCGGCACGCCGGCGACGTACATCGGCATGTGTCACATCTTCTGCGACTCCGTTGATGCCTTTCAGGCAGGCTTCGGTCCGCATGCCAAGGAGATCCTTGCCGACATCCCGAACTACACGGACCTGGCGCCGGTCATTCAAATCAGCGAAGTCGTCGTTGGCTGAAGCGGCGACATTTGCGATGCATCGAAAAGAGGGCCGTTATTACGGCCCTTTTTATTATTAGACGAACATGCCGCCTGAGACTTCAATCCTCTGCGCGTTGATCCACCCGTTCTCATCGGTCAGGAGATTGGCGATCGCGGGCCCAATGTCGTCGGGCAGTCCGACGCGGCCGAGCGCGGTGACGGATGCAACGAAGTCGTTCAGCTGCTTGTTGTCCCGCACGCTACCGCCGCCGAAGTCGGTCGCGATGGCCCCTGGCGCGACGGTATTGACGGCAATGCCGCGCGGACCAAGTTCTTTGGCAAGGTAGCGCGTCAGCACTTCGATCGCGCCCTTCATCGCCGCATACGCTGCGAACCCGGGCATGCAGAACCGCGCCAATCCGCTGGAGAGATTCACGATGCGACCGCCGTTGGCGATCAGCGGCAGCAGCGTCTGCGTCAGGAAAAACACGCCCTTGAAGTGGATGTTCATCAGGCGATCGAAATCGGCTTCGCTGGTTTCGGCAAAGGGAGAATGAATACCGATGCCGGCATTGTTGACGAGGTAATCGAAGCTGTCGCGCGACCAGATGCTTTTCAGTGCCGTGCGCACCGCCTGCGCGAAGGCGGAGAAGGACGCAACGTTGCCCGTGTCGAGTTGAACCATCACCGCCTTTCGCCCGAGCGCTTTGATCGCCGCGACCGTTTCGTCGGCCTCTGCCTTGTTGCTGTGATAGGTGCCGATGACGTCCACGCCCTTCCGGGCAAGAGCGACGGCCGTGTTGCGGCCGAGCCCGCGGCTGGCGCCCGTGATGAGCGCGATCTTGCGGTTGCTGGACATGCTTGCCTCCCTGCATTCGAACTCCGATAACCCGGCGAAAATAACTCTTTCGTTGGGCCGAATAATCTGCCAACATTCGGCAACACTGTTCGAAATATCCGCATAATGGATCGCCTCGATCAAATGCGCCTGTTTGCCCGTGTCGCGGAGCGGCGAAGCTTCAGCGTCGCAGCGCAGGACATGGGCGTCCCGGCATCCACGGCGACCGACGCCGTAAAGCAACTGGAGGCGCGGATCGGCGTCCGGCTGCTCGAACGCACCACGCGCCATGTCAGCCTGACCCCGGACGGGGAAGGCTACTACCGCCG
>ERZ778017.3301-NODE-3301-length-11689-cov-5.092058_pt1 | contig 11689 bp, 4 predicted proteins | sample MGYA00375747_ERZ778017 | MGnify/ENA primary metagenome ERZ778017 (study PRJEB29350, sample SAMN05509838) | bioreactor metagenome | biome: bioreactor; material: wastewater | place: South Africa: University of Cape Town | collected 2014-03-17 ... | reverse complement strand
CGCCACAGTTCGTCATCTAGTGGTATCCACTGAGAAGCTAGGGCGCCCGGGTGTTCTGCCTCAATCTCCTTGAAGTATTCATGAGGCGTGCGTGCACCGATGGCAAGGTTTGTCGCCTTGGTTTGAAAGTTGAAGTTGGCAATCGCGTTGACCTCGCTTCGCTCGTAACCTGCCTTGTAAAGTAGCGCCTTTGGGAAGATGTGGTGCACCTCGAGTTTGGACATCTTGCCAAGAAGGCTGCTCTTCAGTGAGAGGCCAGTTCCCCAATCGCGTGCTGCTCCCATCCTTGTCAGCATGTATAGAACGGGGTAAAAGCGGGCTCCGAGGCTTGTTGCTGCGAAATGGTCGGCCTCGACTCTGAAGCTACCTTGCCAGAGCCTAAGTTGGTGCAGCAGGTTGTCGAGGGGATCACCATCTCGTTCCAGTGCCGCTAGGTCTTGATCAATATATGACTCGGTCGACCCTGAGAAGCGGCCACGCATGCCAGCTTGAGCAAACCAGAAGAGCAGTTTGTCGAGCGCTGCAGCGCTAAGCGGGCCACTATGCTGATCCAAGTATCGAACCATGACAGGGATTCCGAAGCGGCCAAACAAGACTCGATCGTGATCCAATCCCAAGCGCCCCGAGATGAGATTGAGGCTGGCGTCGATTTGCTTCGTCGCGCGCTTGAGGGCGTCCACGATTTCCGAAGCAGTTTTGTCGTGAAGGAACTGGAATTTTGCCTCTCCGGTCAGCACAGTGTTTACTGACCTTAGAAGCCAATCAAGATCAAATGCGAAACCTGCCGCCTGCCAGCGCGCTAAGTCGGCCTTCATAACATCGCGCGCTTCGGGCCAGTCGGCGCAAATTTTGGCGAGCGCAAGGTCGCCCTTCGAAAGCTTGGTGCCGCCACTATTAACGCGGTTGAAAATGTCGACTACGACGTCGATTGTCTTGTCCTTGCCTGTCACTTCTTCAATGTGAAGGTCGATGTCCATGATACCGAGGATTCCACTTATCCGAGAGACATACTTGCCCATATTCGCAGTAAACTCTGGCGAGCAATTCAGCTTCTCTATCATCTTCCCCATGCCGTCCATGCCGCCCTGGAAGAGTTCGCTGAGGCTTACCCAAAGAGGGTCGTCGCGCATCTTCACAGGCTGCCAGAAGCTGAACTCCTGCGTGTCAAGGTGGAAGTGCAGCCCGTTAAAGGTGTCCGCGTTCCCGTCAAAAACTTCGGAGCCTGGCCCCTTGCGACTCCGTACAGCGTCGTTATCCGTTGCTGACCGTCAAGCAGGAGCTTCACGACTCCTGGAGCAATCTCGCCGTCCCCACGGTGGACGGCTGTGTCAGAGTCTGTTACCCATACAAGTAGTCCGCCAACTGGATGGCGCCTATTCAGGGAATCGAACAGTGCTCTGACTTGGTCGCGGTTCCAAACGTAACCCCGTTGAAACTCAGGCAGGGCCATGTGGCCTGAGTCGATGTGATGGAGGATCGTGGAGATTTTCATTCTAGGCTCAAACCTCCTTGCCGTCCCATGACCGCATTAGTGCATTCATTTGCACCTGCGAATCGAGTACGGTGCTGCATGTTTCCCAGTCAAGGTTTTCTGGAATCCTGTCGTACTTGTCTATGAAGGGCCGTTCTTCGGGGAGTTGGTCGATTCGGCGCGCGGCTTCTTGCTCGTTGTTCCGCGCGATCTCCACCCAAACGGCTTCAAGCGTGTCGGGCAACTGGCCGAAGATGTCCATGATCTGCCGGGTGCGCGTGGAGAGTCGGTCGTGGACCTTGTCCTCTACCGAGCCCTTGTAGCGCATGTTGTAGATATGGACCTCGTCGCGTACCTGACCAATGCGTTGTATGCGGCCTTTGCGCTGCTCTAGCCTTGTGGGGTTCCACGGCAAGTCGAGGTTAATGAGCGTGCCAAGGCGCTGCAGGTTTAGACCCTCGGACGCCGCGTCAGTTCCGATTACCAGCTTGATGCGCCCATCGCGGACGAGTTCCTTGAGAAGGTCTCTTGGCTTGGACTCGAACATTCCATTGCGGTAGAGTCCTGATTTCCCAGAGCCGGCGTAAAGGGCGATGTCCTGGTGCGGGAACTCGCGCGTCAGGCGGTCGGCCAGCCACTTCGCGCTGTCGAAGTACTGCGAGAAGATGATGCAGCCGAGCTCGATCCACGGTTCGGTCTCCTGTACCCCTTCGAGGCTTCGGAAGCCAACGCGCAAGAGTTCTAGAACGCGGTCGTACTTTGGGTCGTTGCTAGCCAAGCCCAACTGCAGCAGGAATGCCTCAAGGTGCTCGCGCTCCTGAGGCATTAGCGGTTGAAGCTTTGACTGGGCTCGATTCGGCTCGCTCTTCACGTCTGCGTTTTCGGCTTCGTCGTCTAGCTCCTCGACTTCTTCCTCATCGTCGACGGTTTCCGACTGCGCGAGGCCGAGCAGCTTCTTGGCTGTTCTCTCGCCAGCGTAGATCGTGCTTCCAACCCGGCGGAGTAGCAGTGTTTCCAGGAACCCAGAATTGAAGCCGTCGCGCTCACCGACGGCCTCGCAGAAGCCCTCCGCTGAATCGTACGCAGTGCGGAGTTCTTGCGTGAGGTTGATTGCCTGACCTGGTTGGTCGCCGTAGAGGCGGACTTTGACCTTGGGGAGGAACGGCTCGTTCGTGCTTGGATCGATCTGGTCCTCAAGGAATTCGCGCCGGCGCCGCACGATGTGGGCAATGTACGGGTTCAGCTCATCAAAGTACACGTCGGCAAGCCGCTGCAGTAGCCCACGATCCGCAGGCCGAAGCTGCAAGTAGGCGTCCGTGGAGTACTGGGCTGCCTTTAGCGGTCGCCCGAGCCTCAGCTCCACCGGGTCGGCGAGTCGACGGATGGAATCTCGCAGCCTCTGCCTGGCAGGGTCGCCGGCGACGTCGACGTGGTTGTCGTCAGGGAATGGATCGCACATCCACTGCCAAACGTCCGCTAGCTCCTTCGGAGGTGCTACCTTGCCAGCGATGATATCGAGGCCGGCACGTGGATCGCGGCGCCACTGGTTATATGGATTGGCCCCAATGACGCGTAGATTGCCCTTATTCAGGGCATCAAGGAGGTCGTACGCCTCGATTGGGTCGAGCTGTATTGGCGTGGCGGTTGCCAGCAGCATGCTGCGTGTTTGGCTTCCAACGGCACTGAGGAACTGAAGGAGGTTGTTCGGCTGCGCGTCTTGATGGCGCTTGTTAACGCCGAAGTTCTTACGCCTTGCGTGGTGGGCCTCATCTAGGATTACGCACTCCCAGTTCACATCGGTAAGTAGGGCACGCACCTCTGGGTTGCGCTTGACGAGGCCAGAGGAGATTATTCCGAAGCGCCGCGGACATTCGAGAAGGCCAAGGTGGCCGGCGCGGCGGGGCGCGTGCTTGATCTCCTGTTCGTCAATCCAGAACTGCCCATCCCAAAGCGCCGACGGGAGCCTCAGGTACTCCCACAGCTCGCCCCGCCACTGCTTCATAAGGGGCTGTGGCACTACCGCGAGTACGTTTCCGTTGCCCCAGAGGAGCATGAGTTTGGCGGCCAGCGCTAACTGAATCGTCTTGCCTAGGCCCACTTGATCGGCAAGAACTAGGCGAGCTCCATGACGGCGGTGAAGCTCGAAGGCGTGCTGAATGAACCATTTCTGGTGCGCCCACAGCCCGCCCTCCCGCTGGTAGATTGGCGCCTCGATTATCGCTTGAGCGTCTGCCGCTTCGTTACCACGCCACCGTTCGATATTGCTTATGACGGTTCGGCGCGCCACTCGCTTGATCTCGGTAACTACGGCGCTGGCCAGCGGGTGTGCGTCTGAGTGGTTCCAAAGAGCATCGAACTCCGCTTGAACCCAGCTACACCCTTCCGGGCTGCGGTCTGACCAGACGATCTCGTAGTTGCGTTGCCAGCCGCTTAGCGTCTCGTTCGCACTCCCAACGAAACTGAGGCGTTCACCATTCTCGTATCGGATGACTCCGGCTTTACCGTGAAGTAGGCCGTGGACCTCACTTGGAAGCACCCGCACTTTCAGTCGGCCACTCTCCAGAAGGTCGTACAGCTGCTGCAGGCTCGTCTGAACCTCCGGGGTTATGTGTTGACCGAGCCAGTGCTTCCACTCCTTCAGCATCCCTGCTTGTGCTGCACGGGCCGTCGTGACGTCCTCGGGTGAAAGATCGGAGTTGCAGATGATGCGTACTACCGAGCCTTCCGCCATGTTCGAAATGGCTTCGCCAGCAACTTGAAACAGGGAGGAACTAAAGTAGCCGGCAATGCGGTCGTAACCAGTTGCACCCGTGAGCGCTTCAGGTAGGAAGCCGGACAACGGCGATCGACGCGAAGAGTGGCGTTTGATGACTTCTGCCTGCATGCAGGCCCCTAAAGCCTGTGCGACGCAATGGAGGTTGCCAAAGCGTCCATGGCCGCTCGGTCTTCGCTCCAGTGTTGAAGGGAAGCGGACCGCTTGATCAAGAAGCGCAGTAGTTCCACAATTCGGTCCTGCTCCTGCCAGTAATCCTGACCCATGTCCCGCGCCAGAGAATCACGAGCCGGGCGAGGATCACTAGTTTCCTGTTCTGTGGTCTCAAACACGGCTAGGAGGACGCGGCGTATAAGCGAACCGGCGAATCCTCCACCTCCCAGCTCGGCGAGGTTGCGCGCGCGGAACTCGCTTGGCGTCTTGAAGCGTGCGCTGTTGGCGCGACTGGAGCCGAAGAGGTCGGCGACGTTTGTGGCTCCGAACGACCGGGCGAGTTCATTGAACACCCCTTCGCGGGCCTCGCCGCTGCCTTCGACCTCAATGCCCTTTACGTACAGGCGCTCGTCTGGGTTAAGCCGACGCCAAGTCCGGGGTTGAATGCCACGTGGCACCATTGCGTTCGTGGCTATGTCTACTGCCTGCTCGATCAGTGCGGTGATTGGTGACCGCTCGCCCCTTACCCGCGGGCGCCTGAGCTCGCGTGCAATATCTATTTCGCCGATTTCGCCGTAAGAGGTGAGCACCTTCAGCGCGGCCGCGTAGGCGGCCAGCTGGTAGTCGGCATCACCGAAACTGGGGTCCTCGTCATCGTCTAGCTTGCGCATCGTCTCGAGCTGCCTCTTGACCTCATCCTCGATCTCGGGAGAGATGTCGTTCAGGTAGCCGAAGGAGTTGCCTGTTCGTTTGCGGAGTACGAGACAGACCGTGCCCTGCACGTAGTTGCCTTGCCTGAGGCCGGTGGCGCCGGTCTCAGTTGCGATGGTCCAGGCCGTAACAACCTGCAAGCCTGCTGCCCATATCGTCAGGCCGACGTCGGCCCAGACAGACGGATCCTGGTGGGTGAACATGATTACTTGGTAGCCGTCATCTGACATGTGCTTGGTGAGGTTGGAATACGCAGCAGTTAGTCCAAGGCGGAACTGCTCGCCCTCACCCTTGATGTTGAGGGCGCGGCGAGAGTCGGTGTACCAGTCGGGGAATAGTTTGGGCAGGCGCTTGTCGTACCAGGCCAGGAAGAACTCGGAGATTTCGTCGTAGTTGACCGCGTCGCCATAGCCGGGGTCGGTGAGCCATAAATCGGCTTCGTGAATCTCCGTACGCGCGTCTGCCACTTGAACCACGGCAGGGCTCTGGGCCGGCAGAGATCCATAATCTGCAACGCAAATGCCCTCGCTGCGTGCCCAGGTTCGGGCTGGGTAGTTCATGAGCGTGTTGAGTGCCTGGTTCAAGAAAGTCAACTTACCAATCTCGGTCGATGGATCCCAAACACATAACCTGCTATTGTAGTTGCTAACTCGACCGCTTGCAAGCATAAGTCCGACGCTGGATTCGAGTGGAGCGCGCAAATTATCAGCCGAGTCAGCAAATTGCCCCCCCAGCAACAACTGCCGCGGATTGAACAGATGGTGCCAGTGAGTCCAACCACGGGTGCGAATCGGCTCGTCAGTCTTGTTGCCGGGCTCAATCTCCCGAGTCGGGATGAATCCCTGCTCCTGCCACGTAACAAAGCGTTCGCGCAGCAACTGCAGCACGCGCTCCTCACGCTGCAAGTCAGCAAGGTCGGGGGCCCGGTAATGCCGGCTCCCTGTCTCTGGGTCCCGCCAACGGATACAGTAGAGGCGCTCTTGGAAGACGTCATTAGGACGCGGAACCACGTCGTCGTTCTCCCATAGTCGCAGGCCGTTCGGACCGCGCAATTGGTCGACGGCGGTTACTGTACGTTGGCTGGGGATCAACCACTCACCGTCACGAGTGACCGGTGACTTCACCCCGTTACTCCACGTGCCGTTCGCGGCCGCCTCCTTCATGGCCGTCGGGCTCACGTTCTCCTTGATTTGGATCTCGAACCGTTTGTTCGCCCGGTCCGGTACAAGTTCGGCGACTATGTTGTTGCGTGTGGCGATCACCCAACTGGGCGCCAGCGGCACTGACCAACCGGAACGCGGGTCACGCACTTCGTTGCAGTAGAGGTACGCTTCGGCCACCCAGCCTTGCTCGTTACGCTCTATTTCCCAAGCTTCAACCTGCTTGAGAACAGCTTCATATACTTGCTCCTGTGCTCGCTTGACCTCGGCCACCACTTCCTTGCCGCCGCCGACGATGTTCAACGCTGCCCAGGTGAGCAGACCAGCTACTGGGTTAATGTCACTGGCGTACACGTCGCACCCAACGCGCGCGGCCTCGAACGGAATGGAGCCCCCACCAGCAAAGGCATCCCCTACTTGTGGAACACGGCCGTAACGTTTCTCCCCTAACTCGCGCACGAGTTCGGGCAATGAGGAAGCCTTCGTATCGAGATGCGTGTTGATCTTCACCCAAGCCTCCGGGGAAGGGCCAGCTATTTCCTCGGGCCGCAAACAGAAGGTGAGCTTCTCCTCGTAACTAAGCGTGTCGAATGCCAAATCCTGAAGCCCCGCCCGTTCCTCTCGGCTTATGCCTGATACCCAGCGCCCATCCTGGATGGCGTGGCCAGTGAGCTCTGGAGAAAGAGCCTCCGAGACTTGCTTGGCAGACAACGCCTTGGAGCGCCGCCGGCGGAGGCCCTCCTCATCCATCGTCATCAGCGCGAGGAAGGCGGCCCGGTCCTTGGCAGGGTCGTCCGAAGCGGGCATCAGCAACCCTAGGACGATTGCTCGGACCAGCACTAGCGGCTTGCGGCCCCACCACTTTCCTAACCCAGTAAGCGTCTGGCCCGAACCGGCCTTTCGTTCCTTATAGGACTCGGCGGAGAGCTTGGCCACCGGAAACTGAGTCTCGATGAACGCTCTCTGATGCCCGTTGCCGCCTTGACTCGTAGTGTTCGTCCCCATGTGCTCAACTTCTCCTGTTCAATAGCTGGTTTGGGTTATCGGCTTCTACCGGACTAGCCGGGTCGCGCTATGCCACCAGGCTTTCTTCACCCGTACGGCAGCAGCTCCCTCACGTCTTTAGCGAAGGGTCCGAGAAGAGGCTGCCTTGCGGGTTGGAGGATGCCTCTGCTGATGGCGCCGTGTGCTTAGCTTGCGGATTATTGGGTTGTGGCGGTGATGGAGGTTGGGTATTAGCTGGCGTAAGGCTGGTGGAATGCAGCGACTCTAGCCCGAGGTCTTGCGGGTCTGCGAGGAAGGCAACCTTGATGGCCGCCCTCCAGCCGTACTTTGAGTTGGCGTCCGCGGCCCGCCGAGTGGCGCTTATGGTGGTGTAGAACCACCACCTCTCCTCGGGCGCGAGGCCGCGCCAATTGGCTAGCATCCGAGGCATAACCGTTGTGTCTTGGTCCTCCACAGCCCACAAGAGCAGAGCTAGCTCCTTGCCGAAGTGTGGCGCCAAAGGGGTGGGTCCCTTCAACCAGCGTCCAGGGCGGAGCTGCCCCTGCTTGAGGCGCGTATTGAACTCGTTCGCTACCGCTCCTTGAAGCTGTTGCCAGCACAAGGGCTTCGCCTCAGCAACAACTCGAGCTTCGATCGCTTTCCTGCTACTCGCCGCGTTTGCACCTGCCTCGTGGCGCTCGGATAATGTGACTCCACCTGCGGTATTCACACGAACCTCGAAATGGTACCCCCCACTAAGTCCAGGCTGGTACCCGAACCCGCGTGTTGCGGTGGTGCTTTCGGTGCTCATGCTTGATCGAGTTCGTTAGGTTCAATCTGGGTCTTGCGCTCACTTACAATCGCTAGTAGGTCCGCACCCGTAGGGTAACTCGTCGTACTGACTTCCAGCCGGAGCTCCCAACCTGGGTGCAGCTTCATGAGCAAATCTGCAACCTCGCGAACTTCCGCCACGCCCAGTGGGCTCTTCGCGTCTACGCTCCAACTGGAATAGTGGGGGTTGGATTCGGCGGTGAGGTCTATACCAGCTAAGCGGGCGCCATGCTTTTCGAACTGCATGAGAAGCTCGTACGTCTCGGCCGTTGATGGCGCGTCCATCCTCCGCCGCCAGGTCGCAGGCTTGAGCTCATCAACCGTGACCTTCTGATCTCCCATGATGGCGGGCACGTTGAAGGTCTCGATTTCTGATCTCACGCCCCCGGCTTCTGCAATGACGCGGATCGTGGTTGCTTCATCCGCAATCGCGAACGGTCCGGTGTAGGGCAGGCCCGCGTTCAACGGGCTGGAGCCGTCGATCGTGTACTTCATGGCTGCTGGCGGCACGGCCTTTAGTTCGACCTTGCGCGAGGTGCCGTTCTGGTAAGGGCGGTGGCGGATCCTGATGGTGTTCGCCCACTTCAACGGTTCGTCAGACTCGTGCTTACCTGTCGTGTCGACCGCTACAAACTCGCCTGAGAGGTCAGATATCTGGATCTTGCCACCATGTACGAGTTGGCGGTCGCCACTCGGCGAGACGTACCAAACCTGGTCTGCATTTATCGGCTTGACCTCTAGAGTCACTGCCCCCGAAACCTCGTCCGGCTCCCCGATTGGCCTCGGGGTGGACACCTTGGCCTTCTCTTCTTCGAATGGCCCCCGCTCTACGTAACGTCCTTCGTTTACCAGCCGCCAGTGACCCCGCTGCACCGCCTGGTCGCGGACGTCCTCCAGTTTCCCTGGGTTATGGATAGGAAACTCCGTGCTTTGAGCTGCTTCGGTCTTTAGTTGTGACCAAGCGACCGTCTTGTGATCTGCGGGCCACAACTGCTTCTCGATGCGCGTTCGGAACTGCTCATCCATCATTAGACCAGGCTCAACGTACTGGTTCTTCTCCATGAGTGCCTGCCGGATTACGGCCTCACCCTCGAAGCGGTTGGCGGAATATTCCGGATTGAACTCGGTCTGAATGAGCCCTGCCTTGCTAGGCGACAAGAGTGTGAAGAACGCTTCGCGGAGTGCTTGGTAGAAGTTGCTCTCGTACTTAGCTGCCAAGTCGCGGGCGTCGCTGAGCTGTGGATCATTGGCGCTATAGCCGGCGTGCTCGAATTCCTTCACTAGCGCCCTCGCAGCTATCAGGTACCGCATCCGGTCTACTACAACGCCGTACTCTGCTTGGCGGCTAGTCACGAACATTACCCGGTTCTTGTATTGCAGCGAATCGTAGAAATCGCGCAGAATGTTGCCTTCTTGACTCTCGGGCTTGGCAATCACCAAGGTGTTGAGCTCCAACTTGATGAGCACGTCTTTTAGCCGCGGGAGAGCTTCAACCTGTTGGTAAACGTCTCTGAGAGCGGGCTTGAAGAGGTCACCCAAGCGCTTGGCGATCTCGTTGTCAACGGCGTCGCCAACTACATTTCGCACGCTGGATTCCAGGCGTGCACGGACGTTCTCGGTAGTCCTGAATAGGAGCCTGCCGTCTGCCGTAGCGTGCAGGTACCAGGCGTCGTTGGTCAGCTCATAGAGCGCGCTGTCCAGTTCCGCTACCGCTCGGTTAGGCCCGGCCAAGAACGTGATGATGTCAGCCCTCGTCAGACCCAAGACCGGGTCCGTCGCTGACGAGAGTGACGACATGAGCACCAGCCGCGCCACGTCCTTTGCATTGCGCTTCTCCGGACCGTCCACCTGCTGAGCAACTGCAGTGCGAGTCTCGTTAGATATGTCGTGCGCAATGGCGTTCCCAAAGCGATCATTAATCTTCTCGAGTTCGGCATATAGGCGAGGATTGGCAGTGTCGAAGTCGTGTACTCCCACGAGATAGCGCTCCGCTGCTACCTCCTCTTGCCACATTCCTGCTACGACCTGCCTCATGATCCTGATCAGCGCACGGGTCTGCTGGTAGCCTTGGTTCTCACGGAAGCGCGCAAAGATGTCCTGGACCGAAGGATGGAAAGGGTAGGTTTGGCGGATGGCGTTCTGCAGATCGTCTGCGCGGTCCGTAGGGACATCAAGAGCTTTTCCAGCGGCCTCAATGGCGGACCGGAAGCCCGCCGCAACCTCCGAGACATCCGCCTCGTCAGGTAGCTTGCAAAAGAGGCGCGTCCTAAGTATGTCGTACAACTCTGGAGTATCCAAGCGAACAGGGCTGATTACCTGAACCGTACGCTGGGCCTCCTTCTGCATGTCGCTGAGTACGCTGGCAAGGCGGTCGTTTGCCAGCGAGTATGCCGAACCGCTCAGGTCGGTCAGAACCAAAGTCACGTTCGGCAGGCGACCACTGTTTATGGCCGCGAGCAGGTTTGACAGTGCCGATTGTGTCGCGTGGGCCAACGTACTCTGCCCAAGTGAGACTTGCAGGGACTGATTCAGATAGGGCGGCAACTCGTCGATTAGGATCAGGATGTTTTGATCGTCGGTCAGGAGCCTAATCCAGTCGCTTTCGCCGGGCGCCTTCAGGGGTTGGTAGAATGCAGAGAGCATCTGCTCTCGCCCAAGCCGCTTGGCGAGCTCGCCCCAGATTCCATATTCTGGGTTCTCGCGGCCGCTGAAGGTCAGGACTGCAGCGCTGCCGAACTGTCCGACACCGCCTAGGCCCTCCATCACCCTCCTGCGCAGGCTGGGATCCTTCGCAAGAAGTGCTAGCGCAAGTAGGTTGTGCGTCTTACCGCCACCCATCGATTGGCTTAGCAGGAACGCGCCGTTCGCGTCCGGATTGCTCCGGTCCATTCGCGAGAACACGGATGTGAGTAGTGTCTTCATTCCCGAAGTCACGAAGTTCTCTTGGAAGAACGCGTTGGCGTCTATCTTGCCCAGGTCGTCAAGGCTGTAAACGGTATCGGCTTCTGACGCGTTGAAGACAGACTCGCGGGGGGTGCAGGCTTGCTTAAGGTTCGGAATCACGAAACTCCTCCGGTTCTTGCGCTAGGGTTCTGCAGTTTAGTGGCGGCCATTCGCGTTCGCCGCGGCACTTGACTCTGAATACTAGAGAGACGGCGTGAAATCACAAAGGCCTTGCTTCGGTGGCAGGAAGTAGGCTGTGCGTATTCTGGCCATTTCGGCCACGTGTTCCAGTTGGTTCCAGCGGCTTGCGCCGAGGCCAAGGATTCGGCGCGACAACCGTGAATGCCCGCTTGATTGGCGTCCGTCTTGAGATAGCTGTGGTCTAACACATTTCTCCCCGCTTGTTTGACCGGCCAACCTTATTCTGGCACGCGTCCGTCACGACAACGTTACTTGGCGCCATCTGAACGAACCACGCGCGGCTTAGTCTGGCGATTGGTGGGCGCGCAAGTCACGGTCTGCCCTCCATACCTGCCCGGCACCTTGGACCTCACGCCTTAACCCCAACCACCCTCCCCACCGTCACAAACACCAACAACCCTTGCCCGGCCCCAGTGGCCCGCAAGTACTCCTTGACCTGCCCCTTGTACTTCTCGATAGTCG
>ERZ778017.3300-NODE-3300-length-11691-cov-7.610605_pt1 | contig 11691 bp, 9 predicted proteins | sample MGYA00375747_ERZ778017 | MGnify/ENA primary metagenome ERZ778017 (study PRJEB29350, sample SAMN05509838) | bioreactor metagenome | biome: bioreactor; material: wastewater | place: South Africa: University of Cape Town | collected 2014-03-17 ... | reverse complement strand
TATACTTACTAATATATAAACATTTGTTCTCGTCTATATTTTAATTAGCAAATCCCTTTTTCCAACTCTAACTGCAGGATTGTAATACTACTGTACAGCAGCTCGTTCTAATGTAAGATTTTGTTACCAAGGAAGCCTCTAATTCTTGCATAGAGAGAGAGTTACCTATACTGTAAGGCAACACTTATTGTTTACTACTTTTTACTTTATTTGTTTTTACTCTATTTGCAATGTGGTTGTCTACAAGCGACAATAATTTTATAGCTTGTAAACTGATTGTATGGCTGTACATGCGTTCAGCAAGTGAATTTCTTATTAAAAAAGTCAGTAACTGACTAGGGTTAAGTCCTATTTCAGCAGCCTGGTGAAATAAAAATGATGAAGGATTCATGCCAGCAGTTGTATTAGGATCGTTCAAATAAATCTGGTTGTCAAGCGCAAGTATACCATCTATTCTAGCATATACTTGAAAGTTTAAGCTTTTAAAGAGTTGTATACAAGCTTCTTTGATAGCATTTAATTGTGCTAAAGGTAGTGGCATAGGGGTTTGTTTGCGTACTAGTCCTGGTAAGTATTTAGCCCTATAGTCAAAGTGTAAATCGCCTTTTAACATTTCTGTAGGTGGCAAAGCTACTGGTTCTTTTCCTGCTTCCTGAAGTACAATGCATGAAAATTCTCTACCTACAATAAATGATTCAATAAGTATAGCCTCCTCTCCTTGTAGGCTAACTAAGTTTGCGGGACCTTTGTGAGTCTCGAAGTAGTTGTCAAGGAAGCTTAATAAAACTTCTGGATGATAAATAATTTGTCCATCTATTTCTACAGGCAGTCCAATCCCTGAGCGCAAATCAACCAACTTTATAAGCCATTGTTCTTTGGCTTGTGCAGAAAATTCTTGCCATTGCTTAGCAGTAACTTGTTCTATAAAAAAACTAGCATGTATAGCTTTTTTAAAGGCTTCAAAATCTTTTTCATATACTATGTTTACACCTATAGAAGATCCTTGACGTGGGCTTTTTATAACTAATGGTAGGCCTAATGTATGAATGAGTTCTTCAAAAAGAGCAGCTTTATTTGTTGTTCCCTGCCAAGTATCTCTTTCTATAACTTTATAGGGTGTTACTAGAAAGCCAGCTTGCTGCATCCATTTTTTCTGTACTATTTTATCAATACCCAAAGCAGCTCCTAATATGCCTGAGCCAGAATAAGGAATTTGATACCATTCTAATAAGCCTTGTATGCTGCCATCTTCACCACACGGTCCATGTAAGGCTAAAAAAGCAAAATCTATAATGTCTTTTAGCTGTTCTACGGTAACCTTTTTACCTACTCTAGTAATATATTGGTTTAGTTGATCAGATGATAAATTACCTAACGATTCCATGTAAATTTGGAATCTGGTGGGGGAGATCATACCACTAGGTGGGTAAAAATCGCGTATACTGCCTTGGTATAAGTAACGCCAATCTAACTGTATAAAATTATTAAAACTATCTACAAAAATAGGTATAGGTTCAAATAAGCCTTTATCTAAATTATCGTATACAGTTCGTCCGCCTGCAAAAGAAATCTCACGTTCTCTAGAACTGCCCCCTAAAAAAATCCCTACTCTGATCTTATTTTCCATTACTTACTTTATTGGCTTATATAATTTTAATACTATACCTAGAGTTTATACTTATTAAATTTTAAAACAGCATAACAGTCTATTATAGGTAACTGTACAAAGTTAAAAGGGTTTATACTAAATAATACTAAGCTTAGTATAACATTATATATTAATTTAAAAACCAAAACAGGGGCTAACTAAACACAGCATATAAAGGATAGGTACTATGCATATAACCTAGCCAAATTATTTAAATAAAAAGATGGTATGTAATATTGTTGTGCGTAGAAGCTTCTATTACTAATACATAGCATAAGGCTTTCTATTATATTTTAGTATTGTTTATAAGTAATTTAGAAGATATTCGCTATTTAAATCTATTTAGATAATCATTAAATACTCACATTTAAGAACAAGTAGATTTTACTAAGTTGCTAGAATTACTTACAACTAAAACATATAAGTATTATAAATAAAAGATAAAATTTAAATATTGAAGCTATGGTAAAGATCTACCAGACAATACCTTGCGATTTCAATTCTAGCATTCAAGTTGTTAGTTGCTTTGTACATATTTCTAAAAGTTTTCTATTGCTTGAGCGTGCGTCCAACGAGGCTGAACCTGGAGCCTGGGGAATTCCTGGTGGTAAGATGGAAGAACAAGAATCTCCACTTCAAGCCATGAAAAGAGAACTATTTGAGGAAACAAGTTTAGAGGCAAATATGTCTTTACGTATGCTTGGTTCCCTATTTTTTAGAAGGCCAGCAATAGATTACACCTTACATGTTTTCGAACTTCAGTTAAAAGAGCCTTCTAAAATTTATTTATCAGAAGAACATTCTAGCTATGAATGGGTAACACCATTACAAATGAAAGGATTTAAATTAATTCCTGGGACCATTCAAGTATATCGCTATTTCTATCAAAATGTTATTAGAAGCCTTTAGACACCTTAAATATTTTATTACAAATAAAAAGTATGAACTTTAAACTTACAGCCCCTTATCAACCCACTGGCGACCAGCCACAAGCCATCCGTCAACTAGTACATGGCATTAATCAAGGAGAAAGGTCTCAAACTTTGTTAGGCGTAACAGGCTCAGGGAAAACTTTTACTATGGCCAATGTCATACAAGCGGTCAATAAACCAACGCTGGTGATGAGTCATAACAAGACTTTAGCAGCCCAGTTATATGGGGAGCTTAGAAACTTTTTTCCTGAAAATTCGGTGGAGTATTTTGTATCCTATTATGACTACTACCAACCAGAAGCATACATACCCTCAAGCAACGTTTACATAGAAAAAGACCTTAGTATCAATGATGAACTAGAAAAACTACGTTTAAGAGCTACTTCTGCTTTGCTTACAGGTAGACGAGATGTTATCATAGTGGCTTCTGTATCATGCATTTACGGTATTGGCAATCCTGAAGAATTTGGCAAAAATATATTGCGTCTACAGGTAGGTGAAAAGATTGCACGCAACAAATTGCTTTTAAACTTTGTGGATATGCTTTATAGCCGTAATGAGCAGGATTTTAGTAGAGGGAATTTTAGAGTAAAAGGAGACACCATAGATATTTTTTTAGCGTATGCAGACTATGCCTATCGATTTTTATTTTGGGGTGACGAGATAGAAGCTATCCATAGTATAGACCCTAATACAGGACAAAAGCTTTCTGAAGAAAAAGAGGTACTTATTTTTCCTGCTAACCTATTTGTAACGAGCAAGGATACACTACAGCACGCCATTTGTGAAATACAAGATGATTTGGTGGCACAAATCAAGTTCTTTGAAAGCGAGGGCCGATTCGATGAAGCTAAGAGAATTCAAGAAAGGACAGAATTAGATTTAGAAATGATGCGTGAATTAGGCTATTGTTCAGGTATCGAAAATTACTCTCGCTATTTTGATAGGCGCCAGCCAGGCATTCGTCCCTTCTGTTTAATCGACTACTTCCCTAATGATTACTTAATGATGATTGATGAAAGCCATGCAACCATACCGCAAATACGTGCTATGTGGGGAGGAGACCGAGCTAGAAAAGTAAACCTGGTAGATAATGCTTTTAGATTGCCTGCTGCACTTGACAATAGACCTTTAAACTTTAATGAATTTGAAACACTTATCAATCAAGTAGTTTTTGTAAGTGCTACGCCAAGCGATTACGAATTAAGGCAATCAGAAGGTGTAGTAGTAGAACAATTGATCCGTCCTACAGGGTTGTTAGACCCACAAATAGAAGTAAGGCCTAGCCTTAATCAAATTGATGATCTTTTAAATGAGGTAGCAGACCGCATAAAGAAACAAGAACGGGTATTAATTACAACACTGACCAAACGTATGGCTGAGGAGCTAACTAAATATTTAGAGAGAGCAGGCGTTAAATGTAGCTATATACATTCTGAAATAAAAACATTAGAAAGGGTAGACATTTTAAGAAACTTAAGATTAGGTGTAATCGATGTATTAGTAGGCGTAAACTTGCTGAGAGAAGGGTTAGACTTACCAGAAGTTTCACTTGTAGCTATTTTAGATGCAGATAAAGAAGGGTTCTTAAGAAATGTGAAGTCCCTTGTACAAACTATTGGAAGAGCAGCTAGAAATGAAGATGGTAAAGTAATCATGTATGCAGACACCATTACACAATCTATGGCAACAGCTATTGATGAAACAAGCCGAAGGCGTAGTATACAGATGGAGTACAACATAGCACACAACATTACGCCTAGATCAGTACACAAATCTAGAGAAGTAATCTTAGAGCAAACAAAAGTAGGAGAGCGGCCACAAGCAGCCCAGTATTACGTAGACAAAGAACCAAGTGTAGCAGCTGATCCTATTATACCTTACATGCGTAGAGATGAGCTAGATAAGCTTATACAGGCTACAGAAAAGAAAATGTTGGCTGCAGCCGATAAACTAGACTTCATAGAGGCCGAACGTCTCAAAAACGAGCTAGAAACCTTAAAACAAATTGCTGCTAATAAACCCTACAAAAACTAGTTATGTTAGCTTTTATCCTCAGCAGAAAAAATATATATAAAATAATTTATCCTAAATCTATTAAGCGTCAGGCACTAAAAATTACTTTTTAAACAACCTATGTCTATAGTAATAGAAGTTAAAGCTATACCCAAATCGAAAATTCCAGCTATTTCCACAGACAAATCAGGTAGATTATGTATTCGAATAACTAGTGCTCCTGAAAACGGAAAAGCTAACCAAGAAATCATTAAGCTGGTTGCAAAAACACTTAAGCTTCCTCAAGCAAATGTAGAAATTGTATCTGGACTTACAGCAAGGTTGAAAAAAATCAAAATAACTAGCTCTTTTTTAAATGAGGAAGAGCTTATAAGTAAATTGCTTCCATCTGTTCAACAAAAACTATTTTAATGAATAAATAGTTTCCTAAAACTCCTTACTTAAATGCTTGCCGGTACTTTGTTTTAGTAAGCAGTCTACAAAGCATACATATATTACCAAACTAATTTTTACTCCATACACATTGTATATTATAAATAATTGTGTATAATATAGATATAGACCAAACGTACATATATAAGTATTAAATAATGAATGTGTAAAAGAAATATTATTTGTCTTAATAACGATTTTGTATAAAAAAATTATTACATTATTAATAGTAGGTTAAAAACAAATAATTATGCCTTATAAACATAATTCTGAATTACCTAAAAATGTAACTAATAATCTGCCGGAGCATGCACAAGATATTTACCGAGAAGCTTTTAATCATGCGTGGGAGCAATATGAAGACCCTAGCAAGCGAAGAGAGGGTAGCAGTAGGGAAGAAGTAGCACATCGCGTAGCTTGGTCGGCTGTGGAAAAGAAGTATGAAAAATCTTCAGATGGTACTTGGGCAGAAAAAAGCGATAAATAAGTCATTATATTGATACTCTACAGTAGTTAAGTTAAAAGAACTTTTATTTAAAGCAGAGGAACAAGATAGAATATTATTTATAAACTATGCATAAACAACTACCTATTCTATCAATCTATTTATAAATATCAATCATCTTCACCTTATTTATACTTCTGACAACAATCTCTCAAAAACCATTCCTCATTCATTTATCAACACCAGCTTTAATATAAATATATATTTAAAAATTAAATATATTGTTTTTGTTATCGTGTGGATTTGTGGAGAAGTTTAAACCTATCAGTATTTTATTAAAGTTGTCAGTAACCAGTGTATAAAATCTCAGTTATACACACATAATCCAGTTTAAAAATATTTGATAATCAATTACATATATATAATATTGTGAATAGCAAATTATAAAGCTGTTTTATATAACTCTTTTATTTACTTGTGGATATAAATGTGGATTGAAGAGGGTAAAGGTGTAAAAATGAACACCATTCAATTTATTTACCTTTTAAAAGTTATTTGAGGATAAAGTATCACTTATTTGTGTACACTAATACACACTATGCACAGAGTTATCCACATATAATCTCTCATTTAGGTTATTTGTAAAAGTTTATGCTAGGTCAGCCAGTGAGCATGGCTAGGAAGTATTAAATGAACAATTCTTATTCTTTATTATTATAGATAGCTTAATGGTTGTAAGTACTGTGGATATACAATCTTAGAACGTGTGGTTATCTGACAATACCTATAGGTATAGGAAAATTCTATACTATTATCCTTTGATGTGGTGGATATGAACTATGCATACGTAATGTATTATATAAAAAGGATTTTAGCATAATCTTTAAGTCTATGCTGGGAAAGAATCAATAACAAGTATAATTCCTATTGTGTGTAAGTATTAAGGAAATCAAGCGTTCCAAAACGTTATGCTTAATGTTATACCTTAATCATGGGTATTTTTAAGGAGTATAATTTAAGGAAAAACCTGCTTGCCATATAAAACCTCGTTCTGCAACCATACCCTCTAGAAATCCTGATGTTTTATATAATATATTGCCGTGTAATGATAAGTAAGAATTAACTTTGAACTTGTTGTAAACACCTACTAGGCCGCCCCAGTATCTCTTATCTTTTAATGTATCAGATGATTCTAATATTAGCTTAGGTTGGTACCATATATTAGTTGCTAGATCTAGCGTATAGTTTTTATACGTGTAAAGTTCATCTGTTTTACATCCAATACCACCATGGTATTGTGTATAAAAAGGTGATTTGCCGCCATTTATACTAACCAGAAGCGTTTTTACTTGATTACTGATAAAATTATCTAGGTAGTAACTTATCCCAAAAGGAGTCAATCCTATTCTGATCAGAGGCATATAGGTTATACCTCTCCATGTCAAATGAGGTATGGAAAATACTTTTTCTTTTTTAAATAGATGCGCATAAAAAGACCAAACAGAAACATATAATATAGGATTAAGAAAGAATATAGCAGCATTTGATTGGAGTGTGTTTAGGCTTATTTCATCTGAGCCATATTTATGTTTTAGCGTTGATAAGTAATGTAAAATATCATTACCTGGAATTATATTATCAACAATTACTATATATCCTAATAGATTAGTAAATGCTTTAAAGAAAAGGTTGTAATTTCTATAATCTAAAGAGCCTGTTTTAAAATTTTTTAAAATAAGCTCATTAGCTAATACAGCATTTGCTTCATTACCAGCTATTGTTTTTAATAGTTCTCTATCAGTATGTGTGAAGCGTTCTTCTAATTCATCAAATATATTGTAATGTGTAATAGCACCTAATCCATTCATAGGTGTAAAAAAGGAGGTTATGCCACCAAAAAGGAGTGAAAGTCCATATCCATCCACACGTTTGTTAAAGCTTCGCTGCCTAAAGCCATGTCCATTTACTTCGTGGGCAAACAGCATCAATAAATCATTACATAGGTTATTCACAACCAATGTTGACCACCTTATCCAAAAGTTATCTTTAGATTTTTCAGCAATATGTTTATCCTCTAATTCATTTAAAAGGCTTCTACTTCCTCTAAGCCATGAAGAAGTAGCATAAGGGCTCCCATAATAATCAAAAATAAATGACTTTTCTGTAAGTTGAGTGTGCTTTAATGTATCTGTGTCCTTATCTGTAGCATATGTATAAATGGATATTAATAGTAATAAGAAGACTAATAAATATTTGCTGATGCTAGCTTTATAAGGCGTGGGTAGTGTATACATTTTTAGGGAGATGTATTATTAAGGATATAATTTATGATTTCTGTACTTAGTATTTTTTAGTATAAATTCAATAATAATTTAACCAGACGTACCTTGTTGATTTAATTAAATTAGTAAGGTAGTTCTACAACCAACATCAACTTTAATTATCAGCCTGCACTTTTGATTCCTTAGAAAAATCTTCTGCTACTGCTTTTTTAATTTCAAGATAAATTTCTTGAACGCCTTCCTTAGGTTGTATGTGTAGTCCCTTAGAATTGTAAAACTCCACTTTGCCCTGCTCGGCTTGGTATATCAGAAACACTTCTATGCTATCGATGGTTTCAAGCATCTTTAAAGCTTCATAAAAATCTTTTGTGAGAATAGCTATGGCATGTGCGCTTGCTGTCATACAGTCATTTGCTAATACAAAAGCAGCTATTATATTTCCATAAACGGAATAACCTGTTTGCGGGTCAATAATAATATGCATGTTTTGTTCACTTTCCCAAGGAGCATACTGCCTAGCTATGGAAATAGCTTTGTCAGTTAACTTACTATGTACAGAAAAAGGTTCAATTATAAACTTACTTCCATCAATAGTCTGCTTTACTTGCCACGGCTGTTTGTTACTGTCTACTCCTTGGGCTAATGCCTCACTACCTAATTCTATACAAAAATCTTTTACTCCCTTAGATTGTAAAAAAGTTGCTATTGCATCTACTCCATAACTAGAAATAATACCACTTAAATCAATTGTAACTCCTTCTTTTAGTTTTTTTATTCGCTTCTGATTCGCTACTATGTAATCCAAACCAACATATTCTTGTAAAGCTTGTATTTCTGAATCAGCAGGAGGTATGCCTTTTTGTAGGTTATTTTTCCATAGGTTGACAAGGGGAGCTACAGTAGGATCAAAAGCTCCTTGCGTTCTATTATATATTTCTTTGCTTTTAGCAAGAATAGGATATAGATAAGGAGACTCAAAATGAAATGCTGTACAGTTATGTCTATTAAACTTAGCTAGCTCTGAATTTTGGTTGGAAATATCTAATGCTTGGGATACATCAGCTAACAAAGCTTCAATCTCAGTTTGGTAGTTAGCATCTCCTTTTACTTTATATTGTACAGTATAATTTCTCTCTAATGCTTGCCCTTGTAAGGTTATAACTTGTGGCTTTTCCTTTCTAACTGAAATAATAAACAAAAATAGTAACAGCAGTAATAACAACCATTTGTATTTATTGACCCATCTAAAAAGAAATTTTAGACACCTTAAAGCTGTTGATCTAATGTTAAATTTGGTTTCTGTTGTATACATTCTGTTCCATCCATTTTGGGTGTTGTTGCTTTATATCTAATTTCTTAGTTCCTTTACCGTAAATATGCTTGCATCAAAGGCTGGCTAAAAATACATTAAAAGCTGCAAATACGTAGCCTATAGTTTAGGATAAATGGGTTGTACCATCCTAAACTGTTTAATACACTCCATCTACAGATCTGTTATGCGCAAAGATTATCTAAATAACACCAAAGATTCACTCTCTACACCTGAAAAAGAAATAGAGCGTGCGCTGCGGCCGCATGTATTTGCTGACTTTGCTGGCCAAGAGAAAATTGTTGCAAACTTAAAAATTTTTGTACAAGCTGCAAAGGAACGTCAAGAGCCCTTAGATCATGTTTTATTACATGGCCCTCCCGGCCTAGGCAAAACTACATTAGCTTATATTATTGCCAATGAGTTGCATGCTAACATACGTATTACTTCTGGACCAGTATTGGACAAACCTAGCGACTTAGCTGGGCTGCTTACCAATTTGGCACCCTATGATGTATTATTTATTGACGAAATTCATCGGCTAAACCCCATTGTAGAAGAATACCTTTATACAGCTATGGAGGATTTCAAAATTGATATTATGCTGGACTCTGGCCCTAGTGCCCGCAGCGTACAGCTTAATTTAAATCCTTTTACACTGATAGGTGCTACCACCCGTTCTGGTTTGTTGACTTCACCTTTGCGAGCACGTTTTGGAATTAATACCCGGCTAGCATATTATGATGTGTCTTTGTTAACACAAATTGTAAAAAGGTCTAGTCAAATTTTGAATGTACCCATAGAAGAATCTGCTGCTTACGAACTGGCGCGCAGGAGCCGAGGTACACCTAGGATTGCTAATAATCTATTAAGAAGGACACGTGACTTTGCACAGATAACTGGTAATGGAACGATTACACAACAAATAGCACAGATGGCTTTAAAAGCATTGGACGTAGATGAGGATGGATTAGATGAAATGGATAACCGTATATTATCCACTATTATTGAAAAGTTTCATGGTGGGCCTGTAGGTATTACTACCATTGCTACAGCATGTGGTGAGGAGTCGGAAACAATTGAAGAAGTATACGAGCCATTCTTGATACAAGAAGGTTATTTACATCGTACACCAAGAGGTAGAGAAGCTACACCAAAAGCTTACAAACACTTAAAATTAGTACCTCCTCAGCGTGCAGGGACGCTTTTCGAATAATGTTTTAAGAAGAATTATGATTAAATCTATTATTGTAGCTAGGTCAGCTAACCATGTAATTGGGAACAGAGGTACGCTACCTTGGCGTATGCCTGCAGACATGAGGCATTTCAAAAAGCTTACTGATGGTCATCATGTTATTATGGGTAGAAAAACTTTTGAATCTTTACCAGGCCCTTTGCTGGGACGTAAGATTATTATATTAAGCCAAAGCTTAAATTATCAGGTAGAAGGTTGTATAATAGTACCTAGTTTAGAAATGGCTTTGGAAGTAGCTAAGCAAGCTAAGGAAACAGAAGTATTTGTGGCGGGAGGCGCGGCTGTTTATAGAGAAGCATTAGGTATAGTAGATAAAATTTACTTGACAGTTATTCATACAGACGTAGAGGGTGATACTTTTTTTCCGACATTGGAAGATCATCAATGGACAGAAGTTAGTACAGTTTCTCATAACCTTGATATCAAACATACTTATCCATATGATTTTATAGAGCTGGCAAGGCGTATTTGATATCTATAAAACTTATAGGTATATGCGTACAGAAATTATAAGTATAGGCAATGAGCTGTTGCAAGGACAAATATTAGATAGCAATGCACAATATACAAGTGCAGCATTTTCACAAATAGGGTTGCAGGTTATGCAAATAACGGTAGTACCTGATGAAGTTGAAGCTATAATAGAAGCTTTAGCAGCAACTAAGCAGCGTAACTGTGCACTTGTTATTACTACGGGTGGATTAGGTCCTACTTCAGATGATGTAACCATACAAGCTTTTTCTAGATATCTAGATTGCCCTGCCGTAGTTTTCAGTAAAGAAAGACTAGCTAATTTAGGATCTGTAGATACCCCAGTTATACAGTATCTCGAACGAGCAACAGATTCCCTTTCTAATATTTCTGATTTACAATTGGGTGGTATTAAGAATGTATTAGGAACGGCTCCTGGTATATACTGTAAACAGGATAACCAAGTTTTAATAGCGCTACCAGGTGTGCCTAGTGAAATGCAGGCTATGTTAAAAAATACTGTATTACCTTACCTACAATCTAATTTTACTTTACCTGCCTTTTACCAAAAGACTATCTGTACCATAGGTATATCAGAGGAAGAAATAGCAGCCATACTAGCTCCTTGGGAAAATCAATTACCTGCATCTATAAAACTGGCTTACTTACCTGATTTAGCAACTGTAAAGATTAGGCTTATAGCAACCTTATCTACTTTAGAGGAATCTAAGCAGTTAGTAGAGCAGGAAATCATGAAAGCATTACCCTTGATAGAAGACTATGTATATGGATACAATTCAGAGGTTATAGAAGAGGTGGTGGGTAAGCTACTTAAAATACAAAATAAAAGTCTATCTGTTGCTGAAAGTTGTACTGGTGGTTATGTTTCTCAGTTGATTAC
>ERZ778017.3299-NODE-3299-length-11692-cov-45.566985_pt1 | contig 11692 bp, 9 predicted proteins | sample MGYA00375747_ERZ778017 | MGnify/ENA primary metagenome ERZ778017 (study PRJEB29350, sample SAMN05509838) | bioreactor metagenome | biome: bioreactor; material: wastewater | place: South Africa: University of Cape Town | collected 2014-03-17 ... | reverse complement strand
AGCCGCACCGGTCCGGCGGTGCTGCGCGCGATGAAATCGGGCGCGGTGTCGCCGATGCGGATCGGGCGCGCTGCGGGCCGGTTGTCGCTGTTGTCGGGCATCGGGATTCCTCTGGGAGCTTCCTCTCGCTCGACAGCGATCATATATAATTCATAATATCGTGTAAATGTGATATGCGCTCAGCCGAACATGGCCCCTGCGCTGTGGCAGAGCATATAGGCCGCGACGACGAGGACGAGCAGCGCGAACAGCGTGTTGAGCCGTCCGGTTCGGGCCGACAGGCGCTGCGCGCCCTTCAGCCCCAGCCAGCTTCCCAGCGCGCCGCCCGCGATGAACAGCCCCGCAAGCTGCCAGTCGACAAGGCCCGACCAGGCGTAGTTGGCGGCGGTGGTGAGCCCGAAGGCGGTTACCGCGACGAGCGAGGTGCCGACCGCGTTGATCATCGGCATTCCGGTCGCGGCGACGATGCCGGGGACGATCAGAAAGCCGCCGCCGATGCCGAAAAAGCCGCTGAACGCTCCGCTGCCGAGGCCGTAGCCGAGCAGGCGCGGCGCATTTTCCCGGCTGATCCGCACCGCGGGATCGCCGACTTGGCCGCGTTTGCGCAGCATGATGACCGCGATGACGACCATCAGCAGCGCGAAGAGAAAGAGCAGCTTGGCGCCGTCGAAGCTCTTGCCGAGGGTCGATCCGGCGAAGGCGCCGACGATTCCGGCGCCGGCGAAGGTCAGCCCGCACGGCCAGCGCACATTGCCAGCGCGCGCATGGTTGGTCAGCCCAACCGCCGCATTGGCGGCGACGGCGAGTGCGGCGGTCCCGATCGCGACATGCGGCTGCGGCACCCCGACGAGATAGACCATCAGCGGCACCGCAAGGATCGACCCGCCGCCGCCGACGAGCCCGAGCGTGAAGCCGACGAGCACGCCGGAGAGTGCGCCGAGGATCATCTGGGCGAGGCTGAGCGTCATGGGGTCGGTCATCGCGCGCGCGATCCTACAGCGTATCGAGCGGCAGCTTCAGATAGCGGGTGCCGTTCGCTTCGGGTTCGGGGAAATGACCCGCGCGCATATTGACCTGGATCGACGGCAGGATCAGCCGCGGCATCGACAGCGTCTTGTCGCGCGCCTCGCGCATCGCGACGAACTGATCTTCGTCCACGCCTTCGTGGACATGAACGTTGGCGGTGCGCTCGGCCGCGATCGTCGTTTCCCAAGCAAAGCTGTCGCGGCCCGGCGCCTTGTAGTCGTGACAGAGGAACAGCCGGGTGTCGCCGGGAAGCGACAGCAAGCGCTGGATCGAGCGATAGAGGGTGCGCGCATCGCCGCCGGGAAAGTCGGCGCGCGCGGTGCCATAGTCGGGCATGAACAAGGTATCGCCGGTGAACAGCGCATCGCCGATGATCCACACCATGCACGCCGGCGTGTGGCCGGGGGTGTGGAGCACGATTCCCTCGATCTCGCCAAGCATGAAGCGCTCGCCGTCGGCCATCAGCCGGTCGAACTGCGAGCCGTCGCGCGCGAAGCGCTCATCTTCGTTGAAAATGGCGCCGAACACCGTCTGCACCGTTTCGATATGTCGACCGATGACGATCTGGCCGCCGAGCTTCTCCTGCAGATAGGGGGCAGCGGAGAGGTGGTCGGCGTGGGCATGGGTTTCGATCTGCCATTCGACGGTCAGCCCTTCGCGGCGGACATAATTGACGATCGCGTCGGCTGACGCATGGCCGGTGCGGCCCGAAGGCTGGTCGAAATCGAGCACCGAGTCGATGATTGCCGCCTTGCGCGTCGCGGGGTCGTGGACGACGTGCGTCGCGGTGAAGGTCGGTTCGTCGAAGAAGCTTTTGACGACGGGGATACGGCCGGTTGCGCGCGCCTTGTCGATCAGCGCGGCGGCGGAATCGCGGTGAAGGTCGTCCATGCGATCATTCCTTCGTTTAAAATATTAGATAAAACTAATATAGTGAGGCGGCGCCGTTTGTCCAGTGGAGGAGGAGGCCTATTCGATACCGCAGAGCAGGCGGAGGCGCCACGCCGCGGTCTGCACCGATGCCTGCGCTTCGGCGAGCCGTGCGGTCGCGGCGATCGCTTCGCGTTCGGCATCGAGCTCGGCGAGCGGGGGGCGGGCGCCCGAGCGCACCTCGAGGCGGGTGTCGCGCAGCGCCTCGCGCGCCGCGGCGTCGCCATCGCGCGCGGCATCGAGCGCGCGTTCGGCGCTGTCGAGCCCGCTCCACGCCTCGATCACCGCCTGGGTGACGTCGTCGCGCGCCTGACGCAGCCGCGCTTCGCTGGCCGAGAGTTTCGATTGCGCCTCGCGGACGCGCGCGCTGCCCGCGCCGCTGTCGAAGAAGGTCCAGCGCCCGCGCAGCCCGACGGTGACGCTATCGGCGCGATAGTCCGGGAAAAATTGGTCGCGGATCCGCGCGCCCTCGGCAAAGACGCCGAGCTGCGGGCGGTTGGTCGCCTTGGCGGCGCGTACCCCCGCGGCAGCGCCGTCGACGCCAGCGTCGGCCTGCGCGAGCAGGACGTTTGCGGCGACCGCCGCCTCGACCGCTTCGCCGAGCGTCGCGGGAACCTCGGGGCGCGGGGGCAGGGGGGCGAGATCGCCGACAGGCTTGCCGGTCAGCCGCTCGAGGCGGGCGAGTGCGGCGGTGAGGCGACCCTGCGCCTGAACCAGACCGGCCTGTCCCTCGGCGCGGCGTGCTTTCGCCTGCGCGACTTCGCTGCTCGTCGCATCGCCGACGTCGTAGCGCAGGCCGGTATGACGAACGATCTCGCCCAGCGCATCGACGAGCTTGCCATAGCTCGCGACAAGATCGCGCGCGGTGAGCACTTCGGCATAGGCGCCGACAGTCGCGAGGGTCAGATTCTGGCGCGCCATATCCTTGCCAAGCGTCGCGGCGCGGCTGCCCGCTGCGGCCTGATCGATCGCGGCGCTGATCCGTCCACCGGCGTAGAGCGGGTATTCGCCGACCAGTTGCACGGCGCTGGGGGTCACGCTTTGCGCGGTCAGGCCGAAATAGCCGCCGGGGTCGAGCCGGCCGGTGCCGACGCTGCCCTCGACACTGGCGGTGGGACCGGCGGCGGCGCGCGCCTGCGCGAGCCGCGCGGCGGCGGCATCGGCATCGGCGGCCGCCGCTTCGAGCGCAGGCGAGTGCGTGCGCGCGTCGGCGATGGCGGTCGCCAGATCCTGCGCCGCCGCAGGATGCGGCAGCGCGAGTGCAGCAAGGCATGCCGCCGTCAGCAGGGTCGCGGCGCGTTTCACTTAAAGGCGGCTCCCTGCCGCACGCCGAGACGCTTGAAAATGGCCGCCGCGGGACAGAAGCCGGTGAAGCTTGCCTGGATCATGTTGAGCCCGGCAAAGGCGGCGAGTCCGATCCACCAGGGATGGACGAACCAGGCGAGCAGCACGCTCGTCAGCACGACGAGGCCCGCGAAGCGCAAAACGGCACGATCGAGGTTCATGGGTCTTCCTTTCGTCAGAAGCGGAGTTTCTTGATCCCCAGCGCATGCATCGCGAGCTTTTCGTAGAAGGGCTCGCTCTCGCCCTTGCGGACCTTGCGCAGGAAATATTTTTCGAAGCCGATCTTCGCGAGATGGACCCATTTGCCCGACGACGACCAGTTGAGGTTGCGCGGCGGGATCTGCGGCTGCGCGACAAAGGCAACGCCGCCGTCGCCGAAGTCGGCCAGACAGACGGCGTTCCACGTCGCCTCATGCTTCGGCGGCTGACCGGCGAGCTCCAGCTTCAGATTCTGCGCGATCGCGGTGACCATCGATTCGATCATGAAGCCCGTCTTGGGCACGCCCACCGGGACCGGGGTCGGGCCGACCGGCGGGATGGCAACGCAGACGCCGAGCGAATAGATGTTGGCGAAGGTCGGATTGCGCTGATGCTTGTCGGCGATGATGAAGCCGCGCGGATTGGTCAGTCCTTCGATGCCGAAGACGGCATCGACGCCGCGAAAGGCGGGCAGCAGCATCGAATAGCCGAAGGGCAGGTCGTGCTTGGCCTTGACGCTGCCGTCCTCGGCGACTTCCTCGACATGCGCCATGCCGGCCTCGAAGCTGGTGACGCGCGCATTGGTGATCCATTTGATGTGACGGTTGCGCAGCTCGCTTTCGAGCAGGCTCTTGGTATCGCCGACGCCATCGAGGCCGAGATGGCCGATATAGGGTTCGGCGGTGACGAAGGTCATCGGCACCCGGTCGCGCAGCTTGCGGCGCTTGAGTTCGGTGTCGAGGATCAGCGCGAATTCATAGGCCGGCCCATAACAGGAGGCGCCCTGTGCGGCGCCGACGACGATCGGCCCCGGATTTTCGCAGAAGCGGTCGAAGGCATCGGCCGCGGCGGCGGCATGATCGGTGGCGCATACCGATACGGTGTTCGCCTCCGGCCCGAAGCCCTCGATCTCGTCGAAGGCGAGTTTCGGCCCGGTCGCGATGACCAGATAATCATAATCGACGAAGGCGCCGTCGTTCAGCTCGACCTGATTTTCCTTGGGGTGAACACGCTTTGCGCCGACCGCGGTGAAATCGATCCCCTTGCGCTTCATGACGGGGGGCAGGTGAACGCAGATCGCTTCGGGTTCGCGCCAGCGCACCGCGACCCAGGGGTTAGAGGGGACGAACCAGTAATTTTCCTGATCGGAAATCACCATCACCTCGGCCTTGCCCTTGGAAGCCTCCCGTATCTCGTAAGCTGCGATAGTGCCGCCGAGTCCGGCACCCAGAACGACGATCCGCGGTAACGACATCTTCTCTCTCCTTGCTCCGGCGCGCGTGGGGCGCCGCCGGCTTTCCCTGGGGGTGGCCGCGATGCGGGGCGGACGGTGTGCCTCCGCATCGCGGCCGCACTCGATTTGGGGCGACCCAGAAGGCTCGAGTGCAATATCTGTTGACCTTCATATTAGATTTAAATAATATTAGCAATAGCTGAATTAATCAACCCGCCATCGGCCGGGTCCGCGCAAGGAGTTTTTGACCATGCTGAACCTGTTTCGCCGTCCGGCGCACAAGGAAGTCACGCCGCATGCGCTTGCCGAGATGTTGGCGGCAGGCGAGGCGATTCTGGTCGATGTCCGCGAGGCCGACGAGTTTGCGAGCGGGCATGTCGCGGGCGCGCTGTCGATGCCGCTGTCGCGGTTTCAGGCAAGCGCGCTTCCGGCGGGCGGCAAGCCGGTCATCCTGACCTGCGCCGCGGGTCGCCGTTCGGCGATGGCGCTCGACAAGGCGGCGGCGGGGCGGCCCGACATCGACACCCATCTTGCGGGCGGCATGGGCGCCTGGCGCGCGGCCGGCCTGCCGGTCGTGACGGGGAATTGACGATGCGCCCATCATCCCTGCTCACATCCGCGCTGCTCAGCGCCGCCCTGTTTGCGGCATCGCTATCGCTCGCCGGCTGTGGCGGCGAGACGACTGCGCCCGCCGAAAAGAGCGCGGCCGTGACGGGCGAAAGGCTGGCGTTGCAGCCGGTGACGATCACCGACTGGAAGGATGTTGGCGCGCTGGTAACGAGCGTCGACATGGCCGACGCCCGCGCGCGCATTCCCGGCATCCTCGACAGTCTGAGTGTTCGCGAAGGCGACATGGTGCGCAAGGGACAGGTGATCGGCCGCGTCGTCGACAGCCGCCTCGGCTATGAAGGCGCGGCCTATGGCGCGCAGGCGGCGGCGGCGCAGGCGCAGGCCGCACAGGCCGATGCCGAACTGGAGCGCGTGCGCTACCTCCATGCCAATGGCGTCTATGCGCAGGCGCGGCTCGATCAGGCCGAGGCGCAGGCGCGCGCGGCGCGGGCACAGGTTTCGGCGGCGCGGGCGCAGCAATCGGCGGTCGGTGCGGTCGCCGGGCAGGGCGCGGTAGTCGCCCCCTCGGCAGGGCGCGTGCTGATCGCGCAGGTTCCGGCGGGTTCGGCGGTGGCGCCCGGCACGTCGATCGCGACGATCACCTCGGGACCGATGGTCCTGCGGCTCGAACTGCCTGAAACATTGGCCGACAAGGTTCATGTCGGTAGCGCGGTGCTGGCGACGGGGCTTTCGGACGACAAGGGCGCGGCGCCACCGCGCGCCAGCGTCGGCCGCGTCTATCCCGCGGTCAGCGGCGGGCAGATGTCGGCCGACGTTCCGATCCCCGGACTTGCCAGCACGATGGTCGGTCGCCGCGTCACGGCGCGCGTTGCGGTCGGCGAGCGGCAGGCGCTGGTCGTTCCGCGCCGCTTCGTCGAAACCAGCTATGGCATCGACTATGTGACGATCATCGTCGGCAAGGATGCGACGTCGCGAGTGCCCGTCCAGATCGCGCCGACCGACGATCCGGCGCGGGTCGAGATATTGTCGGGCGCGGGCAAGGGTGACACGCTGATCGCGGTGGCGCGCGGAGCGGCAGGCAAATGAGCCTGGGCCTGTCGGGGCGGCTGACGCGCGCGACGATCCGCAGTCCGCTGACGCCGCTGATGCTGCTCGCCGCCATAATGGTGGGGCTGCTCGCGATCATGACGATCCCGCGCGAGGAGGAACCACAGATCAGCGTGCCGATGGTCGACCTGATGGTCGCGGCGCCCGGCCTGTCCGCAAGCGATGCCGTGGAACTGATCGGCAAGCCGCTGGAGACGATCGTCAAGAGCGTCGACGGCGTCGAACATGTTTATACCCAGGCCGAGGACGACGGGGTGATGGTCACCGCGCGCTTCCTGGTCGGGTCCGATCCCGACGACGCCGCAATCCGCATCAACGAGCGGCTGTCGGCGAATATGGACAAGCTGCCGCAGGGCATCCAGCCGCCGCAGGTGACGGTGCGCGGGATCAGCGATGTGCCGATCGTCGTTCTGACACTGTCGCCCAAGGCCGGCGCGCGCGGCGACTGGAACGAGCAGGCGCTGCGGTCGCTCGCCGCCCGCTTGCGGACCGAGGTTGCGAAGGTCGACAATGTCGGCCTGACCTTCATCACCGGCGGGCAGGAGGAACAGCTTCGCGTCGTTCCCGATCCGGCAAAGCTCGCGGCGCATGGCGTCTCGCTCGGCGCGCTGATGGATGCGGTGGGGCAGGCAAACCGCAGCTTCCCGCTCGGGACGGTGCGCGAGGGCGGCGCGGCGACCGCCGTCGTTGCCGGACAGACGGTGCGCAGCGCCGAGCAATTGGCGACGATCACGGTGCGCGCCGCCAACGGCAATCCCGTCTATCTGCGCGATGTCGCGACGGTCACGCAGGGGCCGGGCGAGGATCAGGCGCGCGCCTGGCGCTGGGCCAAGGGCGCAGGCGATCGCTGGTCGATGGCACCCGCCGTCAGCCTGGCCATCGCGAAGCGTTCGGGGGCCAATGCCGTCAATGTCTCTGATGCTGTGGTCGCACGGGTCGAGGCGCTGCGCGGCAGCCTGATCCCGCCGGGCGTCGAGGTCGCGGTGACGCGCAATTATGGCGAAAGCGCCAATGAAAAGGCGAACGAGCTGATCTTCCACCTCGGACTTGCCACGGTGTCGATCGTCATTCTGATCGGCTTCGCGATCGGCTGGCGCGAGGCGGGGGTGACGGCGGTGGTCATCCCGACCACGATCCTGCTCACCATGTTCGCGTCGAACATCATGGGCTTCACGATCAACCGCGTCAGCCTGTTCGCGCTGATCTTTTCGATCGGCATCCTGGTCGATGACGCGATCGTGATGATCGAGAATATCGCGCGCCACTGGGCGATGGCCGACGGGCGCAGCCGGATCGACGCGACGGTCGATGCGGTCGCCGAGGTCGGCAATCCGACGATCATCGCGACGCTGACCGTCGTCGCGGCGCTGCTTCCCATGCTGTTCGTATCGGGACTGATGGGCCCCTATATGGCGCCGATCCCGATCAACGCCTCGGCGGCGATGCTCTTTTCCTTCTTCGTCGCGGTGATCATCGCGCCGTGGCTGATGGTGCGCTTTGCGCGCGATACGCTGGCGCAGGGCGCGCACGACCATGCGGGCGGGGGCAAGCTCGGCGCGCTCTATGGCCGCGTCGCCATCCGCGTGATCCGCGATCGCAAGAGCGCGCGCAATTTCCTGATTGCCGTCGGCGCCGCGACGCTCGTCGCCTGCTCGATGTTCTATTTCAAGGCGGTGACGGTGAAGCTGCTGCCCTTCGACAACAAGTCGGAGGTGCAGCTTGTCCTCGACATGCCCGAGGGCACGTCGCTCGAGACGACGGGGCGCACGCTCGACGCCGCCGCGGCGGTGGTGCGGCAGATTCCCGAGGCGCGGTCGATGGAGGCCTATGCCGGCACCTCGGCGCCGTTCAATTTCAACGGCCTCGTGCGGCACTATTTCCTGCGCAATCGGCCCGAGATGGGCGATTTGATGGTGACGCTGGCGCCCAAGGGCGAGCGCGACCGGTCGAGCCACGCCATCGCGCTCGATCTGCGCCAGCGGCTGAAGAAAGCGCTGCCGCTGCCCGCCGGTGGGTCGATCAAGGTCGTCGAAACCCCGCCGGGGCCGCCGGTGCTCGCGACGCTGCTCGCCGAAATATACGGTCCCGACGAAGCGACGCGGCGCAAGACCGCCGCGCAGGTCGAGGCGCTGTTCCGCACCGTCCCCTATGTGGTGGATGTCGATAACAGTTTCGGCGTCCCGCGCCCCCGCCTGCGGCTGATACCCGATCGGGCGCGGATGGACGCCTATGGCATTTCGGAGCGCCAGCTTTTCGACAGTATCGGCGCGCTGCTGGGCGGGCAGACCGTCGGCTATGCGCCGCGCGGCGACGGGCGCGATCCGCTGCCGATCCGCATCGCGCTCGATCAGTCGCAGCGCAGCTGGAGCGCCGACCTTGCCGCGACGCCGGTTGCGACGATGGGACCGGGCGGGCGGCTCGTCCAGCTCGGCGAGATCGTCGATGCGCGCGAGGAGGCGGGATCACCCGCGCTGTTCCGCCGCAACGGCCGCGCCGCCGATATGGTCACCGCCGAACTGGCGGGGGAATATGAAGCCCCCATCTATGGCATCTTCGCAGTCGATGATGCGATCGAGGCGTTCGACTGGAAGGCGCACGGGATGGAAAAGCCGGTGGTCCGCTTCAACGGTCAGCCCGACGATGAACAGGTGCCGACCCTGCTGTGGGACGGCGAGTGGGAGATCACCTGGGTGACCTTCCGCGACATGGGCGCCGCCTTCATGGTTGCGCTCCTGGGCATCTATGTCCTGGTCGTCGGGCAGTTCCGCAATTTCAAGATTCCGCTCGTCATCCTGACGCCGATCCCGCTGACCCTCGTGGGTATCGTGCTGGGGCATATGCTGTTCGGCGCGCCCTTTACTGCGACGTCGATGATCGGCTTCATCGCGCTGGCCGGGATTATCGTGCGCAATTCGATCCTGCTGGTCGACTTCATCAACCATGCGAAGGGCGAGGGCAAACCGCTCCGCGATACGCTGCTCGAAGCGGGGATGATCCGCTTCAAGCCGATCGTGCTGACGGCGGCGGCGGCGATGATCGGGGCGGCGACGATCCTGACCGACCCGATCTTTCAGGGGCTTGCGATTTCGCTGCTCTTCGGACTCGCCTCCTCGACACTGCTCACCGTGCTCGTTATTCCCGCGATTTACATCGTCCTGCGCGACGATGGCCGTGAAGGAACCCTCTCCCCATGACCAAGCCGACCGACCTTTCGATCCTGAAACGCGATGCGCGCGAGATGGCCGACTATTTGAAGCTGCTCGCGCATCCCGAGCGGCTGCTGATGCTGTGCCAGATGGACGAGCGCGAAGTGTCGGTCGGCGAACTCACCGAACTCAGCGGGTTGTCGCAATCGGCGGTGTCGCAGCATCTGGCGCGCTTTCGCGACCAGGGCATCGTGTCGGCGCGCGGCGAGGCGCAGACGCGCTATTACAGCCTGTCCGACGCCAAGATGCAGCGAATCATCGCGGCGCTATGCGAGGCATGTCACGGGCACGAAGCGGCTTAACACTTGACCCGGAGCCGCCGCCGCGCTTGGAGCGCCGACGTGTTCCGGATACGCAAAACCCGTCTGCTGATCGCCGCCGCGCGGCAGCGTCGGCGGCTGCGCGAGAGTGAGGCGGCGTTCATCCTGCTCGCCGCGCTGGCGGGGCTGGCGGCGGGGGTGCTGACGAACATCCAGCAATTTCTCGCGCATGGCATCCAGCAGCTTCTTTACGGCGTCACGATCAACCGGCTGAGCGCGCTCGGCGAGATCCATCATCCGTGGAAGCTGGTCGCGCTGCCCATCGGCGGCCTTCTGCTCGTCCTGCTCGCGCGCGGCCTGCGCAACCGCAAGCGCATGCCCGTCGACGTGGTCGAGGCGAACGCGCTGCATGGCGGACGCATTCCCTTTGCCGACAATCTGGTGATCGCGTCGCAGACGATCATCTCGAACGGTGCGGGCGCGTCGGTGGGGCTCGAGGCCGCCTATGCGCAGATGGGCGGCGGCTTCGCCTCGCAGCTTGGCCAGTGGTTCGCACTGCGCCGCAACGATCTGCGCACGCTGGTCGGCGCCGGGGCGGGCGGGGCGATCGGCGCGGCCTTCGGCGCCCCGCTGACCGGCGCCTTCTATGCGTTCGAGATCGTCATCGGCAATTATACCCCCGCCGCGATCGCCCCGGTGATGGTCGCGGCGCTGTCGGCCGTGTTCGTCAGCCGCGCGCTCGGCGTCGATCCCTATCTGATCGCGACGACTGTCGACCGCGCCTTTTCGACCGCCGACTATCTTGCCTATGCGTTGCTCGGGCTGGTTGCCGCGCTGTTCGGCATCCTCATCATGCGGCTCGTCACCTTCGCCGAAATTCGCGTTCAGGGATGGCAAAGGATCGCAGGCTGGCGGCCGCTTATCGGCGGCTTGCTGCTGATCCCCTTGGCGCTGGTGTCGCCGCAGACGCTGTCGGCGGGGCATGGCGCGCTGCACCTCGATCTGGTGCTGCGCCCGGCGCTGTCCTTCCTCGCCATCGTGCTGCTGCTCAAGATCGCGGCGTCGGTCGTGTCGCTCAGCTTCGGCTTTCGCGGCGGGCTGTTCTTTGCCTCGCTGTTCCTGGGGTCGCTGATCGGACAGATCTTCGCGGGACTCGTCAACATGAGCCCCCTCGGCATCGCGCTCGATCCCAATGACGCGGCGCTGGTCGGCATGGCGGCGCTCAGCGTCTCGGTCGTCGGCGGGCCGATGACGCTCGCGGTGCTGATGCTCGAGACGACGCATGATTTCGCGCTGATGGGCGTGGTGCTGACCGCGACGCTAGTGTCGAGCGCGCTGACGCGCGAATGGTTCGGCTACAGCTTCTCGACCTGGCGCCTGCATTTGCGCGGCTCGAAGATCCGCAGTCCGCGCGACATCGGCCGGTTGCTGACGCTCACCGCCGGACGGATCATGCGCACCGACTGGACGGCCGTCCCCGCCGCCATGACCGTCGCCGATTTCCGCCTGCGCGTGCCGCTCGGTTCGACGGCCAAGGCGGTGCTGACCGATGGCGAGGGCCGCTATGGCGGAATCGTCGTCACAGCCGCGGCCTATCATCCCGACATTGCGGGTGATGCCCCGATCGCCAGCCTTGCGACGCTCACCGACGACACGCTGCACCCCGCAACCGGGGTCGAGGCGATGATCGCAGCCTTCGATGCCGCCTCGGCCGATGAACTGGCGGTGGTCGACGATGGCGGAAAGGTGATCGGCGTCGTCACCGAAAAACATGCACGGCGCCGCTATTTCGAAGCGCTCGAAGAGGCGCAGCGCGA
>ERZ778017.3297-NODE-3297-length-11697-cov-4.496221_pt1 | contig 11697 bp, 7 predicted proteins | sample MGYA00375747_ERZ778017 | MGnify/ENA primary metagenome ERZ778017 (study PRJEB29350, sample SAMN05509838) | bioreactor metagenome | biome: bioreactor; material: wastewater | place: South Africa: University of Cape Town | collected 2014-03-17 ... | reverse complement strand
CTTATCAGAAGAGGATTACAGGCCAATTTAACCCGATTTTAGTCGGACAATAATGTTTTAAAATTAAATTTTATTGAGTTACAAGGGAATATGAAAATTTGTGCAAATGACTGAAATATAGATTGTTATATTATCATTCGGTTGGTTGTACTCAGTAACGATTTAGTAACCTAACCTTGTCATTTTAAGCCCAAAACTTGTCGGACACCTACTTCCAAATTTTGCCTCACGTTTTCTAAACTACTGTATATGAATGGTCTTAACCATTTTGCTTATTTTTGCTTTCTTCTAGTATTTTTTTAAAAAAAACAGCACTTTTATAGTAAAAGGACCGATCTGCTCCCTCTATTAAGAAACTGCCTTCGATGGACTTTAAGGAATACAGTGTTGAAAATTTTTTGATGAACGACTCTTTCCGTAGTTACTGCCTGAGGAAAGATGAGGAAGATGTGCGGTTCTGGACAGAATGGATAGCGAATAATCCGGAAAAACGGGAAACAGTTCAACAGGCGGGTGAATTATTCCGGCTGCTGAACGGAAATATTTCTTCCCGGCAATATATGCGGGATGAAGCGGCTTTTGAAAAAGCTGTAACAGATTATATAAATAATACGGCGCAACCGGAGGTGGAAGCAGGCAGGCCTTCTCTGTTAAAATATCTGTTAACAGGAGGAGCCGGCGTTGCCGCGGCAGTTTTACTGTTCCTGTTCCTCTTACCAAAGCAGCCTCCGGCAGCGCCCTCAGGGAAATATGAGATTGTCCAGACCAGCAACCGGGGAGAAAGGAAGTCGTTTCAGCTTATGGACGGAACAAAAGTTAACTTAAACGCGGGAAGCCATATTAAAGTGGCCAGAAACTTTAATAAAAAGCGGCGGGAAGTATACCTGGAAGGAGAAGCTTATTTTGATGTGGCCTCCAATGCAAAAAAGCCATTTATTATTCATACATCTTCCATGGAGCTAAAAGTGCTCGGAACAGCTTTTAACGTGAAAGCCTATGCGGGAGAACGTACAGAAGAAACTTCGCTCATCAGCGGATTGGTGGAAATAACGCTCAATACCGCCGCACAGGAAAAGGTAATTCTTCATCCGAATGAGAAGATAGTCATTTCATTATCACAGGACTCAGTAGCCGCTTACCGGGTAACGGGCAAACCCGGCGCCGGGCTGCAGAAATCCTATAAGATCACTGATCTTCCGCACTCTACGAATAAATCGCCGGATGAACTGGCCTGGACAGAGAACCGGCTTGCATTCAACAGCAACAGCTTCGCTGAAATAGCGCTTATGCTGGAACGCTGGTATAATGTAAAAATCATCTTAGAGGATACAGCAATAAAGAGTTATTTCTTTACCGGCACATTCGATAAAAAAAGTATCACCCAGGTACTGGAAGCGTTGCAAATGTCCAGGCCGTTCGCTTATACCGTTAAAAACAACACCTATATTATTAAAAAAGCAAACAAACCATAACTATTGTAAATGATTACAGCCAGATAACAGAACGAATCCAGTACACCGAGACTGTTCGGAAAGGACATAAAGGAAAAAATAAAAGGAGGAATGCCGTAGCAATCCCCCCTTGATCAAAGTCTGAGCCAGGTTACCCTTGCAAAGCTGCCTGGTTCATTTTATCACTTTAAAACCAAATGAAGGTATGAAAAAAAATCGATTACCCGAAAGGCAGCGCCCTGTGCGGGAACTGCTCAAATTTCTGTTGCTTATGAAAATCGCCTTTGCTATCACGTTCCTGGCCTGCTTAAGAGTATCAGCAGCTGGGTATTCCCAGGATACACGGCTTACGCTGAACCTGAAACAGGCGCCCATTACAAAGTTGCTTAAAATTATCGAGAAAAGATCGGATCTCAAGTTTGTTTACTCTAACGATTATTTCCCGGGAAAACTGCTGGTGGATGTGCATGTAAAGGATGCTCCGGTTAAGGAAATACTCTCTGACGCTTTGAAAAATACCGGATTCACGTTTAAAAAAATAGATAATGATCTGGTAGTGATTGTACCGGAATCAAAAGCCGATCTCCTTAAAGACATTCACGGAAAAGTGACGGCGTCCAATGGCGACCCGCTGGAAGGGGTTACCGTTTCTGTAGCAGGAGGGAATGCGCATGACGTCACGGATGCAGGCGGTCGCTATTCCATCAACGTTACAGGTAATGAGGAAATCCTGATATTCAGCTACGTTGGCTACACTACCCGGCGGGTAACCGTTGGAGACAGGAATGAAGTGAACGTTGTTATGACCAAGGACGTAACCGACCTGGGAGAAGTGGTAGTGGTAGGCTACGGCACACAAACAAAAAAAGCAGTTACCGGTTCGGTGGTTTCCATCGGTCAGGATAAGTTTAAAGACCGTTCTTTCAGCAATGTGATGCAGTCGCTTGCCGGGCAGGTTGCCGGGGTGAATATCACCCAATCACAGGGTGCGCCGGGTGTATCTCCCGTCATACGCATCCGGGGCATCAACTCTATCACGGCAGGCACTAATCCCCTGTTCGTAGTGGACGGCGTACCGCTGGAAGATTTTAATATGAACATGATCAACCCCCAGGATATTGAATCGGTGGAAGTGCTTAAAGACGCTTCTTCTGCGGCTATCTACGGCTCCCGTGGCTCCAGCGGGGTTATTTTAATCACTACCCGGATGGGAAAAGCAGGGCAGACTAAAGTAAGCGCCAACTTCGATTACGGATGGCAGAAAGTGGTGCGGCGCGTAGATATGATGGATGCCCAGCAATGGATCGATTACTATGTAACTGCTAAAAATAATTCCTGGGTGGATTTGGGAGGCGGCCACAGCGCCAGCGATCCCAACAGTGTAAGAACCTCTACGCTGTATAAGATCCCCGAGGCGTTTCTTACCAACCCCGGCCAGTTCGGAAAGGGTACCGACTGGCAGGACGTATTATACCATACCGCTCCTGTCAGGAATGCACAGGTATCCGTTTCCGGAGGCACTGATAAAACACAGTATTTATTTTCCGGCGGATACCTCGACCAGGATGCCGTGCTCGATAACAATTACTATAAACGCCTGTCGCTCCGCTCCAATATCAGGCAAATCCTGTCGCCGAAGTTCACTATAGGATTAAACCTGGGCCTAACCGGTATATATGACCGGACCGACGGCACAGAGGGAAAGAGCGATGTGATCGGACTGGCTCTGCAGAGCGATCCTATCTTTCCGCTCTATAATGAGAACGGCAACCTGGGGATCATTGATCCCAACTCCGTCTGGAACGAATACCTGCAATACAACCCGGTGAACCTGTGGCATCCCTACGCCACCACGCGGTTCACCGACAAGCAAAACAAAGCTTTTAACGCGCTGGGCACGGCTTTTATAGAATATAAGATCCTGAAAGGACTCCGGTTCCGTTCCAGCATCAACGGGAACGTTTTTAACAACCGGTATTCCTATTACCGGTACAAAAACCAGGGATATGGCTTCAACCAGTCGCTCAACGGGTCGGAAGCCACCGCCAGCAGCGGTTACACCATAAACTGGCTGTCTGAAAATACGCTAACCTATGACAAGCGGTTCAACGACCATGCATTTACACTGCTTGCAGGGTACACCGCCCAAAAGCAAAGCAGTGAATTTCAAAGCGCTACAGCCACTAATTTCCCTAACGACCTGGTACATACGCTGAGCGCAGGCAGCGTCACTTCGGGCACTTCCACCATATCGGAGTGGTCTATGCTGAGCTATCTGGCAAGGATAAACTATAATTTCAGGAACAGGTATTTTCTGACTTCCACTATCCGGAGAGACGGCAGCTCCCGCTTCGGCGCCAATCACCAGTGGGGTTATTTTCCTTCTGTTTCCGCCGGCTGGATACTATCTGAAGAAAATTTCATGCAGGCCCGTAATGCTATCAGCCTGCTGAAACTAAGAGCCAGCTATGGAGTAGCAGGGAATAACCAGATACCTAACTATGGCCCCATCAGCCTCCTGGGAGCTTCCAATTATGCGAGTGGCAATACGCAGCAAAACGGACTGAACATACTCAGCATTCCCAATCCCGACCTGAAATGGGAAAAGACCACCCAGTTGAACCTGGGATTGGACGTAGGGCTGTGGGACAACCGGGTAAGCATCTCGGCGGAATATTATAACTCGCTCACAAGGGATATGCTGCTGAATGTGCCGGTACCGGATATTTCAGGTTTTTCCACGCAACTGACGAATATAGGTAAAATGAGAAACCGGGGTTTTGAGCTCATCGCGCACACGAAAAATCTTACCGGCAGCTTCAGATGGACCACCGATCTTAATTTTTCTCTTAACCGGAACAGGGTGCTCCAGCTCGGGCCGGGCAATGCTCCGATCATTTATAGCAGCAACGAAACAAGTGTAAAAATAGAAGTGGGCCAGCCTGTCTCCAACTACTACGGCTATGTGTTTGAGGGAGTGTATAAAAACCAGGCTGAAATAAACAAGTCTGTTCACGAATCAAGCACGGCGCCGGGAGATCCCATCATCAAAGATGTAAGCGGGGATAACAGCATCGGTACGGACGACCGGACGATTATCGGTAACTATCAGCCTGATTTTTCAGCAGGCATGGTCAATACGTTTTCCTATAAAGGCGTAGAGCTTTCCGTTATGCTGCAGGGCTCCTTCGGTGGCGAGATCGTAAATCAGAACTACCGTTTCCTCGGCTTTATGAACAGTGGAAGGAATTTATTCGCCAGCTCTTACGGCTTTTACCGGTCGGAGGCTGAGCCGGGCGATGGCATTAACCCAAGGCCAACCATCACGCGCAAGGCTTACCAGTCGGCATTTTCCACGCTATGGGTCGAAGACGCCTCTTTTATACGGATAAAAAACATCCGGCTCGCTTATACGCTGCCGCCTGTTATTCTGAAGAAGCTGCCGCTGGATAATCTGAGTGTATATATAAACGCCGACAACGTAAAACTGTTCAGCAAATACACGGGATACGATCCGGAAAACACCACTTATAAGGCAACATCCTATTCAGCTTCGGGAACCGATGCCAATACGGGAACAGCTTCTTCCTCCATGCCGTCGGGCGTGATGATAGGGTTCGATTACGGATCTTACCCGATACCAAGGGTGATAACGATCGGCATTAAAGCGGATTTCTGATGTTAACAGCAAAAGGCAGGTTGTCCGGAAAATCCAGGAAAATACACCGTGTAACAGTAACTAAAAAAACAATTATGAATAAGCTATATAAACTGCCGCTGTTAATCCTTCTTACCGGGGTTTTAGCAGGAGGTTGTAAAAAATCGTTCTTAAAGCTGGCGCCGCTTTCCAATTCCAATGCGGAGAATTTCTATAAAACCAAGGCAGACTTTGAGCTGGCCATCAACGCCGCCTATTCAACGCTTTACGATATATATGCGCCGGAAGGCCCGGTTTCCTATACCGGGGAGATGATGGGCGACAATGCCACTTTATATATCATAGCCGGCAACCAGACGGATAAGTATGCGTTTAAGGATTATAATATTAAAATCTCCAATTCCCTGGTTTATTATTTCTGGCAACTCTATTACAAATCGCTTTACAATATAAATATTGTGCTTTCGAAGATAGAAGCCTCCTCATTGGACAATGCATATAAGGAAAATACCGCGGCCCAGATGCGTTTTCTTCGGGGCCTTTACTATTTCCATATGGTGCGGCTGTGGGGTAATGTTCCGCTGGTTACCACGCCTATTACGGTCGAAGAAAGCTACCGCATATTGCGTTCCACTTCCGAAGAGGAAGTTTATTCACTAATCCTCGACGATCTGAAATACGCAGAGGAAAAGCTCCTTCCGGCTAACGAGGTAGTCCCGGTGGGAAGGGCCTCTAAGGGCGCAGCCCAGGCGGCGCTGGGGGAAGTGTACCTGACTCTGCAGGACAAGGCAAATGCAGCCACCTACCTGACGAAGCTATACAACAGCCCGCTGTATGATCTTCAGCCCACGTATGCGGACGTATGGGGGCCAAACGTTAAAAACACCAGGGAGTCGGTTTTTGAGATACAATACCTCGGCGGCGCCGCTTCAAACGGCACGCACAGTCCCTACTACCAGGGCTTTTATCCCAACGTAAACCCGCTCGGCTTCTCGGGTGTAGGTATGAACCAGGTTTCTGAAGATCTGTATAACGAATATGAAGCGGGCGATCCCCGGCGTGATATAAGCGTTGCATTAGGCTATCCCCGGACCGACGGAACCGGCATTGAGCTGCAGAAGTTTTGGATTAAATGGGCGGACGTTAACACCGATATTGTAGGGAAAACTGCGATGGCAAATAATAATTTTGCGGTTTACCGGTATGCGGACGTGCTGCTGATGCTCTCCGAGGCCACAGGCGATCCGGCTTATCTGAACGAAGTAAGAGACAGGGTCGGACTTCCGCTGTTTGGTACGCCGGCTTATCCTTCTGCCAGCTATCCCACGCTGGACCTGGCCATTGAGCATGAAAGAAGAGTAGAGCTGGCAATAGAGTTTCATCGCTGGTTCGACCTGAAACGGACTAACCGGGCTATTCCGGTGCTTACCGCAAAAGGTAAACCCGTTACGGCCACCAGGCTGCTGCTGCCCATACCGGAGACAGTTCGGACGCAAAATAACCTGATTACCCAAAACGATGGATATACCGAGTAATTCGTTCACTCCTCCTCCACTCCTCCTCCACTGTTCGTCCATTGTTTTGCCGTAAAATCCGCTAAAATACGGGGATTCAATGGACAAACAGTGGAGAAGGCGGGAGATGTGCAGGAATAAACACACAAGGGTGGCAAAGGCAGGTAGCAGCCTTTCAGGATTACCCGCGATGGTTGTTATCGTCAGGTTGCCCAGGCCTTGTCGCCTTTTTTATAAGGCAGGTCGCCATCATAATGGCCGGGAGACTCCATGTAGCGCAATGCTTTGGTAGCCCCGATTTCGGAGGTAAAATACCCCAGCAGCGTCAGCTCCTTCATCATGCGGAAATAATGCGAACGTTCGTCGCCTTTTTTGTTTTTCTGATGGGCTACTTGCTCTTTATCCAGCTCTACCAATAAGGCATGCCGTTGCTCGGGGGCCGTCTGCATAAAGGAGCTGCTGTATTTTTGCTTACAGGATTTATCCAGGCTGGTCATGCCGGCGAGGAATATTTGCTGATCTTCCTCATCATAGCAGTCCGTAACCATTACGGTCATAAAGCTGCCGACCTCGGCAGCTTTGGCGCCGGGTGAGGAAGCGGTGGTTGGTAATATAGTTTCCGCTATTTCATCTAAATAGGCTGCATCTTCTTTGCTGAAAGCTATTGCCCCGGTTTTTTTATCGCTGTTCTTACAGCCGGTCAAAAAGAACTCAGCTCCTATGATAGTTCCGCCGAGCAAAACGCCCACTGCGGAAATGGCTTCTCTTCTGTTCATAAAAACAATTTACTTAATCAGTTAAAGATTATTCTTTTTCAGTTCGCTGACGGCATAGTCAACTGCCCTTGCGGTCATAGCCATATAAGTAAGCGAAGGGTTCACGCAGTTGGCCGATGTCATGCAGGAGCCGTCCGTAACAAACACATTCTTACAATCCCATACCTGGTTATGTGCGTTGAGCACAGATGTTTTAGGATCTCTTCCCATCCTGGCTGTTCCCATTTCATGAATCCCTCTTCCGGGTGTGCCGTCGCCATCCCAGGATCTTACTTCTTTAAGACCGGCAGCTTCCAGCATTTCGGCTGCGTCATCAGCCATATCTTTGCGCATCTTAAGTTCATTTTCCTTCAGCTCGCAGTCAATGGCCAGGATGTTCAGCCCCCATTTATCCGTCCGGGTTTTGTCCAGCGTCACCTTATTTTCGTGGTAAGGAAGTATTTCGCCGAAGCCGCCCAATCCCATCCGCCAGCCTCCCGGTTCGGTAAGCGCTTCTTTCAGTTCGGCGCCTATATTCAGCTCGGCGATATTCCTGGCCCAGCCGGTCCGGCTGGCCGACCCCTGGTAGCCAAAGCCACGGAGGTATTCCCGCTTGTCGCCGAAAAGATTGCGAAACCTTGGAATATAGATGCCGTTGGGCCGGCGGCCGTAGTAATAACGGTCTTCAAAACCTTCCATCTGACCAGAAGCCCCTACGCCCAGATGATGATCCATCAGGTTGTGGCCCAGCTCGCCGCTGCTGCTTCCGAGCCCGCCGGGCCAGATATCGGTAGCCGAATTCATCAGCACCCAGGTGCTGTTTAGAGTGGAAGCGCAGACGAACACCACTTTGGCATAGTATTCATAGGTCTTATTCGTTTCTGCATCCAGCACTTCCACGCCTTTTGCTTTTTGCGTATCCTTATCGTATAATATTTTAGTAACGATGGAGAATGGCCGCAGGGTAAGATTCCCCGTGGCTACCGCTGCCGGGAGGGTGGCCGACTGCGTGCTGAAATAAGCGCCGAAAGGGCAGCCCAGCCAGCATTTATTACGGTATTGACAATTTGTACGGTCATTATGGGGAGCGGTAAGGTTGGCCGTGCGGCCGATGATCATGGAACGCGATGATTTGTAATGGCTTTTTATCCTTTTTGCCACTTCTTTTTCCACGCAGTTCATTTCCATCGCCGGGAGGAACTCGCCATCGGGAAGCTGTGGAAGACCTTCTTTGGATCCGTTGATACCTGCAAATTTTTCCACATAGCTGTACCAGGGGGCAATGTCTTTATAGCGTATGGGCCAGTCGACTGCTATCCCTTCCTTTGCATTTGCTTCGTAGTCAAAATCGCTCCAGCGGTAGCTTTGTCTGCCCCAGGTGAGCGATCTTCCTCCCACCTGGTATCCCCGGAACCAGTCGAACCGCTTCACTTCCGTGTAGGGGCAGTCTTTCTCATTCGCCCAGAATTCGAGGTTGGTTTCGTTAAGCGGATAATCCCTTTTTAAAACCGGGTAATCTTTTATCATCTGCTGGGTTCTCCGGCCCCGGTGAGGGAAATCCCAGGGATCTTTGGTTGCATTCACATAGTCCTTAATATGCTCCACGTTTCTTCCTCTTTCCAGCATCAGGGTTTTCAGTCCTTTCTGGGTAAGCTCTTTAGCTGCCCACCCGCCGGTGATCCCCGAGCCAATGACAATTGCGTCGTAGGTGTTTTCCGTCATAATACTGTTTTTTTTTGATCGGTTTTATATATCACAAATCCTAATTGCTTTTTTGAGAGATTTGAACTTATCTTCCCGGGTGGGAATAAATTCCTGGGCCACATATCCTTTAAAGCCCGTGGCTGCAATCGCTCTCATGATAGCGGGATAGTTAAGCTCCTGGTCCTCTTCTATCTCATGCCTGCCCGGCACCCCCGCCGTATGGTAATGTCCCAGGTACTGGTGGTTATCCTGTATGGTTCGGATCACATCCCCTTCGTCTATCTGCATGTGGTAGATATCGTACAGCAGCCTGAAGTTGAGAGATCCTATCCGTTTGCACAGTTCCACTCCCCAGGTCGTTTTACTGCACATATAGTCTATATGGTTAACGCGGCTGTTCAGCAGCTCCATGTGCAGCACCACACCGTGCTGCTCGGCCAGCGACATTATCTGCTGCAGGCCTTCCGTACAGTTTTTCCAACCCGTTTCGTCATCCATTCCCCTCCGGTTACCACTGAAGCAGATAAGATTGGTATAACCCGCTTTGGCTACCAGGGGGATCATTTCCGTATAATTTTTAATGAGCGTAGCATGGAATTTCTTATCGTTCCAGCCGTCCACCAGATTAATTTCCGCCCCATTGCACATGGACGAGTCGATGGAATGCCGCTTCAGCACTTCCCAGTCTTTAGGTCCTACCAGATCGATAGCGCCGAAACCGATTCTTTTTACGGCTTTACAAAGCTCTTCGACGGAGAGCGAGTCAAAGCACCAGCGGCATACGGAATGCCGGATATTGCCTTTTAATCTTGAAAACATAGCTGATTTATGACTGGCCATCGCCGGTAGCGAACTGACAGCTGTAAACGATAAAGCCGAAAGAGCCACGTTTTTAATAATATGCCGCCTCGTAAATCGATTATTCATTCAGGGCTTTTTTACTTTTTTGTCTGTCGTTGAACAGGAGGAGGAACAGTATAAACACCGCAGCGGCTATACCGGCAGGTATCAGCCAGATCATCTTCCAGTCAAACAGGTTTTCTCCCAGTTTATAATGATCTGTGAGCGCCCCTGCCACTTCGAAACCAATGAGCATGCCGATGCCATAGGTTGCCAGCGTGATGAGGCCCTGCGCTGAGCTCTTATATTTTTCGCCGGCTTTGGAATCGGTGTATATCTGTCCAGATACAAAAAAGAAGTCGTAGCAGATACCGTGAAGCGCTATGCCGGTAATCAGCAGCATTGACAGCTCGCCTGCATTGCCATAGGCAAAAAGAACATACCGGACTGCCCATGCCAGCATGCCCGCCAGGATGGTTTTCTTAAATCCGTAGCGGGTGAAGAACACCGGTAGCAGCAGGAGGAAAAGCACTTCGGAAATCTGGCCGATCGTCATTTTCCCGGTAGGGTTGTCCATGCCCGTGCCGGTAAGAAAGGGGTGAGCATTCTGGTAATAGAATGCCAGTGGTATACAGATAAGGATGGAAGAAATAAAGAATACCGCAAAATTTTTATCGCGTAAAAGCTTAATAGCATCCCATCCGACGATTTCACTGAGTTTGATTCTTTCGGCCCTGCCCACTTTGGGAGGGGTCTTGGGAAGGGTAAAGCTAAACAGCCCCAACACCAGGGAGGCAACGCCACCCAGGATAAAGGTTTTTTTCAGAAAGCCGGCCTTCACCGCTTCAGCGCTGTCCCAGTGAAAAGCATAGCTAATGAGGAGCCCGGCGGCAATCCAGCCCAGGGTTCCCCAGACCCGTATAGAAGAAAATTCTTTCTCGGGGTTCGACATCTGATTAAACGATACGGAGTTTACCAGGGCAAGGGTAGGCATGTAGAGGATCATGTAAACAAGCACGTAAGGATAAAACTCCCCCACATTGCCGGCACTGTACATCTGGTACATCAGTGCAGCGCCCACCAAATGCAAAATACCTAATATCCTTTCGGCATTTATATATTTATCGGCTATCAATCCGATAATAAAGGGAGCAATGATGGCGCCGTAAGATTGCGTTGAAAACACGCTGCCTGTCTGCGCTCCGGTAGCCTGAAGGTTCTCCGCCAGAAAAGTGCCGAGGGTAACGAACCAGGCTCCCCAGATAAAAAATTCAAGAAACATCATGACGGAGAGTCGGGCTCTGATGCCTGTTTTCATACGCAATACAAATTTGTCGTTAATTGAGGAAAAATTAAATTTAAGGTTTAAATGTACTAATTTTAGCAATATACCCTTATTTTATATAAATATTATTAATCAACAGACATGTTACAAAGAAAACTACGAATGGGAATGATCGGCGGCGGCCCGGGCTCTTTTATTGGAGGCGTTCACCGGATGGCCGCCAACCTGGACGGGATGATTGAGCTGGTTTGCGGAGCCTTCAGCAGCCGGAAGGAAAAATCAGAAGAAGCAGGTAAATCTCTTTTTCTCCCTGCCGAACGGGTATATGGGTCTTACCGGGAGATGATTGCCGGGGAAGCTGCCCTGCCACCCCACCGGCGAATGGATTTTGTAAGCATTGTAACGCCCAACCATGTTCATTTTGAGCCTGCTAAAGCAGCGCTGGAGAACGGCTTTCACGTGGTGCTGGACAAACCTATGGTCTTCAACC